>Ga0180215_1000885_pt1 | contig 34995 bp, 34 predicted proteins | sample eDN3rd37CBELigBY_FD_128871 | JGI IMG/M metagenome (GOLD analysis project Ga0180215, IMG submission 128871) | Enriched backyard soil microbial communities from Emeryville, California, USA - eDNA 3rd pass 37_C BE-Lig BY (version 2) (version 2) | ecosystem: Environmental > Terrestrial > Soil >...
AGATGAAGCAGGCCGACAGCCAGCAAGACGACGAGCGTGGTGGCGGGATGAAGCAGGCCGATAGCCAGCAAGACGACGAGCGTGGTGGCGGGATGAAGCAGGCCGATAGCCAGCGAGACGACGAGCGTAGTGGCGAGATGAAGCAGGCCGATAGCTCTAGAAGTCGGGACAGTTACCTGTCGAAGCTCGACCCGCGAGCTAAGTGGTTGTTCTACATGTTCTTGTCAGTCGGCATCTTGATCCAAGGGAGCTGGACAGGGTTCGTCCTCGGAAGCGTAGTCGCTGTTGCGATCATCGTGCATGTTCGCGTCCCATGGCGGCCACTGTTACTCGTAGCGCTGCCGCTTGTGATGTTGATCATCTTTTCGATCCTGGTATCCGGCATCAGTCTGAATGGCGGTTTCCGTGTCGATCTAAGCTCCTCACTACGAACGGTGTTCGAGCTGCTGAAGATCCTGATCGTATCGATGTTCGGACTGACGCTCGCGACGGTGACCAGTCAGCTGATGATGAAGACTGCGATAGAGAAGAGCTTGCGTGGACTTCGCCGGTTACGTATACCAGTGGAAGCGATCGCGCTAGGTGGTTCGCTCATGCTGCGCTTCATTCCTTTATTCATGCAGGAGTACCGGCGCTTCGGCAAGATCGTGAAGGCCCGGGCTAAAGACCGCTCCCGTCGTAACGGTGTGCGACTTCGTCAGCTACCGGTGTTATTCACGCCGATGATCATCTCACTACTGCAGATTGCCTCGGACCTAACGACCGCGATGCAGGCTCGCGGGCTAACGGGCTTCCATATTAAGCGTACGTCTAGAGTACAGCTTCGGATGGGTTCGGGCGATTGGATGGTTATCATATTGGGAATCCTTATATTAATCTTACTGGTCCTTATAGAGATTGTGGTATAGACACGAATCGAAGATAACTTAGATACATGAAGGGATGGTTACGGATGAATCAGATGGAACCAATCAAGTTAACTTCATATTCAAGCAAAGGTGGCTGTGGCTGCAAGATCGGTCCCGCCGATCTGTCCCAGGTTATTCGCATGCTGCCTCCCACTGAACCGGATGCGAATCTGTTGGTCGGTCTGGATACGAGTGATGACGCTGGCGTCTACAAGATTAGCGATGAGCTGGCTATCGTGCAGACTGTTGACTTCTTCACTCCGATCGTCGATGATCCATACTCGTTCGGGCAGATCGCTGCCACGAATGCGATCAGCGATGTGTATGCGATGGGTGGCAAGCCGTTAACGGCGTTAAATATCGTCGCATTTCCGATCGGTACGCTGGACAAGTCCATCCTAGCAGATATCATGCGAGGTGCAGCCGACAAGATTAAGGAAGCTGGGGTTACGCTTGTAGGTGGACACTCGATCGATGATAAAGAGCCGAAGTTCGGGCTAGCCGTCACAGGTCTCATCCATCCAGATAAAGTGTTAACGAATGCAGGCGCTAGACCTGGCGACAAATTAATCCTCACGAAGCCGATCGGCGTCGGTATCATGACGACGTCTCTGAAGAGAGGGCAACTCAGCGAAGAAGAGATCGCGAGGGTGACACGCGTCATGTCGACTCTGAATAAGAAGGCTGCGGAGATCATGGCTGGATATCGTGTTCACGGGTGTACGGATGTTACGGGCTTCGGACTATTAGGGCATGCCTCCGAGATGGCGAGAGGAAGCAAAGTCGGCATTCGTATCGATCATAGCCAAGTGCCGATCCTCCCGCGTGTAAGGGAGCTAGCTGAAGCAGGCTTCATCCCTGGCGGCACGAAGAACAACTATGCGCATCTTCAAGGCGCTGTGACCTTCGCTGACGGGATCGATCAGATCGACCAGTGGATACTATGCGACGCTGTGACGTCCGGTGGGCTATTGATCTCTGCTCATGCAGAAGACGCGGATGCTCTGCTCGAAGAGCTGCAGGCTGCTGGTGTGGAAGCGAGTATGATCGGGGAGACGACGCAGGACCAAGCCGGATATTTACTCGTTGAATAGCTGCGGTCTGCATATGGAATTATCCAGGGCACGAACGCTACACATCCATCGGTAGGAAAGGAAGGATCACGAATGCAGCAGGACATCCGGATCGAGCAGCTACTCGAGAGAAGAGATCAAGAGGGTGTCACGTTAGTTGATGTCCGCTCTCCGTCGGAATATGACAATATGACGATACCCGGGAGTGTGAATATCCCCTTGTTCGATGATAAGGAACGGGCTGAGATCGGCACGATCTATAATCAGCAAGGGATCGAAGCGGCCAAGGAACGTGGACTGGAGATCGTCTCTGCCAAGCTGCCGGAATTCATCCGCGAGTTCAAACGTCTAGGGACGAAGACGATCGTCTATTGCTGGCGCGGGGGTATGCGGAGCAGAACAACGGCGACGCTCTTATCCTTAATGGGGCTTCGAGTCTCGCGACTCGAAGGGGGGATTCGCTCTTACCGAAGGTGGGTCGTTCAGACTCTTGAGAACTACAAGCTCGATGCCAAGGTGTATGTATTGAATGGTCATACGGGCACCGGGAAGACGATCATCCTGCAGCGACTGCAAGAGGAAGGATACCCCGTGATCGATCTGGAGATGATGGCTGGGCATCGTGGCTCTGTATTCGGACATATCGGACTCGCTCCTCATAACCAGAAGCGGTTTGACTCACTCCTCGTACAGAAGTTGTTGGAGCTGCGAGATTCACCATACATCCTATTAGAAGCGGAGAGCAAGCGGATCGGTAGGACCGTCATCCCAGAATTTCTGTTCGCAGCGAAGCAACAAGGGGAAAGCATCTGGATCGATATCCCGATCGATGTGAGGGTGCAGAATATCCTGCATGATTATGACCCACACACGCACAAGGAAGAAAGCTTAGAAGCCTTCCGTCATATCAAGAGTCGCATCCATACCCCGGTAGCCGCTGAGATCGAGCAGCATCTCGTGGAGGATCGTTTCGCGGACGCGGTTAAGCTGCTCTTAGAGCACTATTACGACGCCAGATATGATTATTCAAGAGACCAGTATCCCAGACAGGAAGTGTTGAAGGTTACGGATGTGGATGAGGCTGTGAAGGCGGTAAAATCATATATCGCGAGCGTCGCAGCGGTTAGCCGTTAGAGTGGACAGGACGGTGTAAAGCCCCTTAATAAGCGGTAATCGGCAGTTGAGTACAAGAATTGTCCATGAATCAATTCGAAATATATGTTACTATATAAATGTTAGTACCTAATCAATTAACGAGATGGGAGTGTGGACCGTTCATGGAAAGGATCACATCAGAAGAGCAATATAGACAGATCATAAGCTCTGAACAGCCGACGGTTATTAAATATTACGCAACATGGTGCCCAGATTGCAAAAATCTCGACCGCTTTATCGATGATATCATCGCAGAGCATCAGGATAAGCAATGGTACTCGATCGATGCCGAAGAGCTGCAAGCGATCGCAGAAGAGAACGATGTGCGAGGTATTCCGAGCTTACTTGTATACAAGAACGGGGAGAAGGTCGCTCATCTGCACAGCAAATTCGCGAAAACGCCAGATCAAGTGAAGGAATACTTGAACGAGATCAGCAACTGACCGTTCCGTCATGACAGATAGGCGGAAGAAGCTTATATGGCGATTCGAGCATCATAAGTGGGGCTGTCCAGAAAGTCAGTGAAAACTGACTTATGGATGCCCCGTTTTTGGTTGTATAGGAATGGGGTGGGAGGGGTTTTCGCCATTATTTTGTTATGTCGTGTGGGTTATCTGCACAGGAAGGTGAAGTCGATCGACGGGGCTCGAGCTACCAGAACATCAGTGGGTTATTATGCGTAAATCGCCCTTCTCTCGTACCCTAAGGGAACTCCAGTGCCTTATTATGCGTAAATCGCCCTTCTCTCGTACCCTAAGGGAACTCCAGTGTCTTATTTGGCATATATGGTGGGTTTTATAGCTTAAAATGATGCAATAGCGCACTCCCGTTCCGTTAAGGCCTGAGATTTTACGAAAAACAGCTGAATAGCGCACTCCCGTTCCGTTAGGAATTCGCAGGCCGCAGGATCTCAACTCTATTGTTAGGATTTAGGAATTCGCAGGCCGTAGGATCTCAACTCTATTGTTAGGATTTTACGCGCAGCTCCGAGTGCGCGGGTGTTTCGCTGCAAGGCGGTTCGCAGGCTAAGGGGCCATATCTATTTTTCATCAGTATTCCATAAGTACTGCTGTGTGAGCTAGACGGCGATCCGATGAATGAGCTTGAACTCATACCCAGAGGAATGACGCGTATATGAATCTACGAGTTGGGCATACTAGAGAACATAGTGTTCTAGATTCATATATGACTTAGGGAGTGGGATGGCGGATGCTTCATGCTCGGATCAGAAATACAGCGGCGTGGTTCATGCTCGTGATGATGGCTGTGATCGTCAGCACCGCGGTAGCGTATGCTTCGTCTGCTGGTGGTCAAGGTGTTAGGGATATTCGTGAGATGAATGAGACCGCTCATGAGGACATGCTATGGCTTGCGAGCATGATGGAGGAGCTTAGCGATGGTCCGATCGGCGTTACGGCTACGAACATGGGAATGCTAGAGGCGACGGATGGGCGACAGCTTGATGAGATAGCATATGCGCTATTAACAGATCTTCCGGGAAGCTCTTATCGCACAGTGGATCGAGCGGTGATCGGTTCAGCTCAACTAAGTGAAGCGACGGTCTTATCGATCAGTGTTCAAGATGATGCCGAGCATCAAGTGCTTGTGGTTGCCAGGCTACAGTCTCACAGGATGGACGATCTGTCATCTTACGAGGAGTGGTTTCGAAGCATCGATCATCTATGGGCTGAGCAAGGATGGCAGACTGATGGATGGCGAATCAACCTACAAGCAGCATTGAAGCAAGATCGTAAGGCTGAAGAGCTGTGGGATGCGTTGCAGCGAGCTGGCGCTGAGAGGTCATCGTCAGATGCTGGTTATCGTGATGAACGTACGGAGAGCAGAACGTTCGATGTCCCGAAGCTGCATGGTCGTGTGTACATAGGAGGGTATGATGAAGTGAATCTGCAAGCGGCGTGGCATCGTTCCACAGAGGATGATTCATATCGCATCACACTAGGGACACCCCTTATAACGATAGAATATTAAGCTTCTGATGAAGGATCATCTCGCATGTTTTTCATCCCGTGAGGAATGATAAGACATGAATATATAACATGCGGGGTGTGTATCGATGGATCGCAAGCTTAGCTATATGATGTGGATATTGTCCGTAACGATGGCCTTAGCCATGACAGGCTGTGGTAATCAGGATATGGTGAATGAAGAAGGCGTCCGCCAACAGAACGTGGACGGGACCTACGGCCAGACGTTAGATCAACAGCGTCATGACGGCATGATTGGTGACCGCGGGAACAATCAGATGAACGATGGAAACAGAGCTAACGATGGTCAGGGTATGAATCATCCAAGAGACGAGGTTGAGATCGCGGAAGAAGCCGCGGAGAAAGTTGCGGAATTAGACTTCGTCAGAAGTGCGTATGTGCTGAAAACACGTGAGAATGCATACGTTGCCGCTATGCTGGAGAATAAGGATGGTCTAACGAAAGAGATGGAGCAGCGTATTGCGCAGACGGTACGGAATATTGATGGATCTGTTGAACGTGTATACGTATCCACCAATCCTAGCTTCATCGATCGCGCGGATGCTTATATTAACGATGTGCGTGCTGGAAGACCCGTTGAAGGGTTCTTCCGAGAGTTCAGTGAGATGGTCGAGAGAATCTTTCCGAATGCAAGATAAGCAAGTGGCATAGAAGTGAAGAAACTCCATATTTCCGGTCTCAGCACGGTATAAGATCGGTGCTGTAGCGGGATTAGGGTTAGCAATGTGATGTAAGGGGGGTCATCCTAGGATGACCCCCTTTTCGCATGGGGAAGTTTATTTCTCCCAACCCGGCGTTCGTGTAATGTTATCTAACACAAAGAACAACAAAACAACATAGAACTATAAGGCTGTCGTTGAGTGATAAAAAAATATATGAAAAGAGAATAGAAAGATTGATAAGAGATGACCGGGAAAAACAGCCAGTTGGGATTGAAAGTAAAATGAACATCATCTATAATCAAGTCACGTCATGTAATTTAACACATAATGAGAAATGGGTTTAATGTTAAGGCGGTATCGATTCTTTCGAGTTAGGAAATCTAACATTAAATTCGTTAGGGGGTGTTCATTCCATTAAGGTCGAGAATCGAACGTATGGCTAGAAGGGAGACGGATAATTGCTAGGAGGCTGTTCACAATCATGATAGTAAAGGATGGTGAGGGAAGGTGAGCTTTGTAAGTCCAGAGCGTGTAGTCCAGATCATGATCGATGCGGGTGAGAAGAAGGCGCAGTTGAGTATCGGACAGCTGTTGTTAAGAGGTTTTCTAGGTGGAGCCATACTTGCATTCGCGACGACGCTAGCCTTCAGCGTGGCGAGTGAGACGACGAATATCGTGGGGGCACTGATCTTTCCGGCCGGCTTCGTCATGATCGTGCTGCTGGGGTTGGAGCTTGTAACGGGTAATTTCGCGGTCATACCGCTTGCGGTTAAAGAGAGAAAGGCTACTTATCAAGAGATGATCAACAACTGGTTCTGGGTCATCGTCGGTCACTTACTCGGATGTGCCGTCTACGCGCTGCTTTACGGGATATCAGTTACATCGATGGGCACGAATATGGATGCTACGATGGCACAGAAGCTGGTCGGTATCGCTGAAGCGAAGACGATCTCTTACGCCACATTAGGCGGTATGGGACTACTGGTCGTATTCGTCAAGGCGATCCTATGTAACTGGATGGTGACGCTCGGCGTGGTGATGGGGATGACGACAACCTCAACGCTTGGCAAGATCGTCGCCATGTGGCTGCCAATCCTGATCTTCTTCGCGCAAGGCTTTGAGCACGCCGTCGTGAATATGTTCGTGATCCCCGCAGGCATGTTACTCGGTGCGAACGTAACGATCGCAGATTGGTGGGTATGGAACCAGATCCCTGTATTAGTAGGCAACCTCGTGGGAGGATTCTTGTTCACGGGGATGGGTCTATATCTGGCACATCGACTGAACAAAGGTATCAACCTAAGACCAGCTGAGTCGGATGGTGGAAAGAAAGCGGTGCAGTCTCTGTAGCTTCGTTAGGTGGTCGTGCAGGAGATAAGAATCATATATAGCTTGCTAGGGGTGAGAGGATGGTCAGAGCGGAAGATGGTAAGGTGTACTTGACGGGAGCAGGTCCGGGGGATGAGAGGCTGATTACCGTGCGTGGGCTGGAAGTGTTACAGCAAGCTGACTGCATCGTATATGACAGGCTTGTGAATGGGCGACTGCTTCGCTATGCGAAGGATCACGCGGAGCTGATCTACTGCGGTAAGTCGTGTGGAGACCATGTGATGGACCAACACACGATCAACGAGCTGCTCGTCGCCAAGGCGAAAGCAGGCCGACGAGTCGTCCGCCTTAAAGGCGGCGACCCACTCATCTTCGGGAGGGGCGGTGAGGAGGCGGCCTATTGTCGCCAGCACGGAGTCAGCTTCGAGATCATACCCGGTGTGACGTCCGGGATAGCAGCTGCAGCTTATGCTGGCATCCCGCTCACGCATCGCGAGTACAATTCATCGGTCGCGTTCGTCACGGGACACCGACAGGTAGGTGAGATAGGGGATGGCGTGGATTGGGGAAGACTGGCGGAGGCGGTCGAGACGCTCGTGATCTATATGGGGGTGGGGAGCCTACCTCAGATTCGTGATGCGCTTGTTACTTATGGCAGGCCGCTCCAGACGCCAGTGGCCATCATTCGATGGGGGACGTTAAGTGACCAACATACTTGGATCACGACCGTCGGGGAGATGGCGGATCCGGAGGTGCTGCACCAGATCAAGCCGCCTTCGATCATCGTGATCGGGGAGGTCGTCTCGCTGCGGGAGGAGCTGTGTTGGTTCGATTCCCAGGCGGCAGAGGCGTCCGGAAGCATGCGAAGCGCGAGATGACATCTAGCTCATCATGATAGATACAAGCAAGCGAAGCGATGGGAAGGGGAGAAACGCTATGAAACAAAGACTGGTACTGATCGGTAACGGCATGGCTGGTGTGCGAACGATCGAGGAGATCCTGAAGGCGGATCCTGCTAAGTATGAGATTACAATCTTCGGCAAAGAGCCATATCCGAACTACAATCGGATCCAGCTGTCATCTGTGCTACAAGGCAACATGAAGCTGGACGACATCGTCATCAATAGCTGGGAATGGTATAAGCAGAACGGGATTCAGCTGTATACAGGTGAGGCAGTCGTGCAGATTGACAGGGAAGCCAGAGCGGTACTCAGCAGTACTGGCAGGAGGGTAAGCTACGATAAACTGATCATCGCGACGGGGTCGCATCCGTTTATCTTGCCTATGCCGGGTCATGACAAGGAGGGTGTCATCGCGTTTCGCGACATCATGGATTGTGAGACGATGATCGAGACGGCGAAGCAGTATCGTAAAGCGGTCGTGATCGGTGGCGGACTGCTTGGCTTGGAAGCCGCAAGAGGACTGCTGAATCTGAATATGGAGGTGACCGTCGTCCATATCACGCACTATCTGATGGAGCGTCAGCTCGATGAGACCGCTGCTAGGATGCTGCAGGGAGAGCTGGAGCGACAAGGGATGAAGTTTCTGCTACAGAAGCAGACGTCGAAGATTCTAGGTCGCAAACGAGTCACGGGCGTAGCGTTCGCTGATGGCTCGACAGAGAAGGCTGATCTCGTCGTCATGGCCGTCGGCATCAGACCGAATGTTGAGCTAGCCCAAGCTTGTGGGTTAGAGGTGAATCGCGGCATCGTCGTGAATGATCACTTGCAATCGAGCGATCCTGACATCTATGCGGTAGGGGAGTGTGCGGAGCATCGAGAGATCGTCTATGGCTTAGTCGCACCTCTATACGAGCAAGGGAAGGTGCTAGCACGCCATATCGTCGGTCAACCGACAGAGCCTTATACTGGATCGGTGACGTTCACATCACTGAAGGTATCTGGTGTTGATGTGTTCTCGGCGGGTGAATTCCGCGATGGGCATACCCAGGCGCTTCGCATCCATGATGAAACACAAGGCGTCTATAAGAAGCTGCTCTTTCGTCAGGAGCGAATCGTCGGAGCGGTATTGTTCGGAGACACGAGTGAAGGGCAGAGATTGTTCTCGCTGATCCGTAAGCAGACGAATATTAGTGCGATGCAAAGGGTTAGTCTGCTGAACGTCGCAGATGCGCCTGACGCAGGGATGGACTTCTCGGCTATGCCGGATGATGAGATCATATGCGGCTGTAACGGGGTCGCGAAAGGAACGATCGTGGAAGCGATCGAACAGCAAGGATGTCGGACCGTCGATCAGATCAAAGGGTGCACGAACGCATCGCGCTCATGCGGTCGTTGCAAGACGGACGTCGCTAAGCTGCTAGAGCATGTGTTAGGCGATGGGTACGATCCAGCTGCGGCTGCTGTGAAGGAAGCGATCTGTGGCTGTACAGATCTGTCTCGTGAGCAAGTGCTAGCTCATATCCAAGAGAAGGGCCTGCGCACCACCCGTGAAGTCATGCATGTGCTAGGCTGGCATAACATCGAGGGCTGCTCGAAGTGCCGTCCTGCACTGAACTACTATCTCGGGATGCTGTTCCCGACGCAGTATGAAGACGAAGGGGAATCTCGCTTCATCAATGAACGGGTACATGCCAATATTCAACGTGACGGGACATTCTCTGTCGTGCCTCGTATGTACGGCGGCGTGACGAATTCGGAGCAGCTTCGTAAGATTGCAGATATCGCAGACAGATATGAGGTGAAGATGCTGAAGGTGACCGGTGGTCAGCGGATCGATCTGCTAGGTGTGAAGAAGGAGGATCTGCCGAAGATCTGGGAAGAGCTCGATATGCCATCGGGATATGCGTATGGTAAAGCGATTCGGACGGTGAAGACATGTGTAGGTACAGATTTTTGCCGCTTCGGCACACAGGATTCGATCCAGATGGGGATCGACCTCGAGAAGAGGTTCGAGCGGTTGAATACACCGCACAAAGTGAAGATGGCCGTGTCAGGCTGCCCGCGCAACTGTGCGGAGTCCGGTATCAAGGACATGGGCGTTGTCGGTATCGATGGAGGCTGGGAGCTATATGTTGGAGGTAACGGCGGCGTCGATCTGCGGGGTGGCGATCTGCTGTGCACGGTGAAAACGCCAGAAGAGGTGATCGAGTACACGGGTGCGTATCTACAGTACTATCGTGAGACGGCCAAATACCTAGAGAGAACCTCTCATTGGATCGAGCGAGTGGGATTGAAGCATGTACAAGACGTACTCGCCGATCGGGTTAAGCGTAAGGAGCTGAATGGACGAATCGATCTCGCACTGTCCGTGACGAAGGATCCATGGAAAGAGCGGATCGAGAACCGCACACTGCGCGAGCAATTCGATAAAGTGACGGTAGAGTGAGAGGAGACGATCTCAGATGGGTAGATATGAAGTGGCTAGTGTAGGTGATATCGCTCCGCGAAGCGGCAGGGCAGTGACGGTGAAGGGCATGGAGCTGGCGATCTTCCATCTGTCAGACGGATCATACTATGCGCTGGAGAACCGTTGTCCGCATAAGAACGGTCCGCTCGCAGAAGGGATCATAAGTGGCAGCTATGTGTTCTGTCCGATGCATGATTGGAAGATCGATACGCGAACCGGGGAGGCACAAGCACCGGACAGAGGCTGTGTGCATCGCTATGAGGTAGAAGTAGAGGGTGAGAAGATCTTCGTTCATCTGGATGAGTCGCTAATCAGCAAGACGGGCTAGCCGGGAAGTGATAGATGCGATGGGAGCTTGCAAGTCGATGTTCGGTGATGATCGCGCTCGGTATACAAAAGCTTGCAGAAATATGCTATGTTGTACAGGAGAGGTGATCGTCAGATGAGCTTAGCAGGCAAACACGTCGCAGTGACCGGTGCACGGAAGGGTGAAGAGATCAGCCAGCTGATCGTTAATATGGAGGGTATCCCGTATGTGCGGCCAACGCAGGGCACGGTATTCCTCGATGAGTCACAGGTAGCTCCGGATATACACCGTTTGCTGAACGAAGGCACGGACTGGTTGATCCTGACGACGGGCATCGGCGCGCAGACGTTGCTCGATATGGCTGAGGGGCTAGGGCTGAGGGAGCGGTTGATCGAACTGCTGAAGCGGGTGAAGGTCGCAGCGAGAGGGTATAAAACGCGACAGCTGCTTAAAGGGCTAGGCATCACTCCAGCTGTATCCGATGATGACGGGACGGTGCGCGGTCTCATCCGACAGTTCGCCGACATATCGTTAAGTGGCGAGCGAGTGGCGCTTCAGCTATACGGTGAGCTTCCCGATGCGCTTCGCAGTTGGCTTACCGACGTAGGGGCAGCTTATACGGAGATTATGCCTTATCGCCACATGCCGCCGCCGGAGACAGAGATCGCAGCTTTCATCGATGAGCTTCTCGAAGGCAAGTTCGACGCGGTAGCTTTTACGAGCTCGCTGCAGGTGCAGTACTTGTTCCAGGCAGCTGCACGCTACGATGCCGCAGGCAAGCTTCGCGAGCAGTTCGCTGGCGGGGTAGTTGCAGCAGCCGTTGGGATCGTCACGGCAGAAGCTCTAGAGGAAGCAGGGGTGTCTCGCATCGTCCAACCGGACAATCAACGGATGGGCGGGATGATCGTGGAATTAAGTCGATATTATGATTCGAATCGGTGATCGTAGTAGTCGCATATGAACAAGGTCCACAGACCAGCTAATAGATCATTCATAAGGAAATGGCGCGCGGTGCTCTGTTCGTAGATCGAACCGAGTTCCGCGTGCCCTTTCGTGTTAGTACATATTCTTCCCGTAGAAGATCTCGTCCATCTCCATCGTCAGTCGCTCCGTGATCTCCTGTCGCTGCTCCTCGCTTAGCTTGTCCTCCGTATATCCGAAAAGATAGTTGTTCAGATCAAAATCCCGCAGCTTGCACTTCGTATGAAAGATATGCTCCTGATAAACATTGACATCGAACATGTGATACAGCTCCTTGATCTCATCCGGAATGTAGTTCTGGATCGAGCTGATCTCATGGTCGATGAACAGCTTATGGCCATGGATGTCTCTCGTGAAGCCCCTAACGCGATAATCGATCGTCATGATATCTGTATCGAACGAATGGATCAAGTAGTTCAACGCCTTCAACGGAGATATCTCACCGCATGTGGATACGTCGATGTCCGCTCGGAACGTGCTGATCCCTTCGTCGGGATGATATTCGGGATACGTATGGACCGTGATGTGGCTCTTATCCAAATGCATCGTCACCGAAGCAGGAAGTGGACCTGGAGATTCCTCGAACACTTCCTTCGAAGCCTCGGCGACAGGTCCTTCTGAGACGAGCAATGTGACACTCGCCCCTTGCGGAACATAATCTTGCTGCGCCACATTCAAGATATGGGCACCGATAATGTCGGCCACATGCTCTAGTATGTTGCGTAATCGATCGGCATTGTACTGCTCATCGATATATTCGATGTAGGCTTCTCGTTCTTTCTTCGTCGATGTGTAGCAGATATCGTACATATTAAAGCTTAACGTTTTGGTCAGGTTGTTAAAACCGTGGAGGGTTATGCGTTGTTCCGGTGTAAGATTCATCGTCGTAACTCCTTTATGTACTTCCTTGCTTCCGTACTATCGCATCGTGCCATAATTCGTTGACAATATCCGTTGTTGGTGTCTTCGGTATAATAGCATTCCCCATATCTCCAGATTTTCTACCAACCGCCCCATCCGTATGCATCGATACTTAGACTTACTCACCGATCACAGGCAGCTTAGCCAGTATGGTGAGTGGTGTATGTATGCGCCATCCAAGCGCTGTCCTTCGCAGTCGCAGCTCTTGAAGCTTCGAAGCCCCGGCATCTTCGGCGCCAACAGGTACTCGTGCGAGATAGCGCCGCTCGTTCTCCGACTCACTGATCAACTCCAGAGTAGCTTGATCCCATAGCATCGGACTCCCTTCATCTGGAAGTTGTGCGCGAAGCTCCCCGTTATGTAGCGCCAGTCCCATGTCTGCGATCACTTGTTCGGCGACCTCGGAGCTGTAGAAGGCTTCGAGATATGCGATGACATCATCGGTAGATTGCACGAAGGTATCCATCGTTAGAGTGAGCCATGTTGCGGTGGATCGCTCATGATCATCTAGTTCGCTAAGATTGCCAGCATCTGATGCGTCAGCTTCTACAGCGTATGCTTGTAGGATATTCGTCTGCAGCTCATAGGCTTGTCCTAGGAGATGCGATACGGATGGTTCGTTAAGCTCGTTCAGAGTGGCCCATGTCTCGGTGTCTGCCTTACGGATGGTGGTGATCATCGCCATGATCTGATGAAGCTCTTGGGCATCGGACGGTTCTGTGACGGTTATGCGCAGCGGAATATTATGGACTGACTTGAGGATCGTCGTGACCCGCTCATCACCCGCATATGCACGATAGATGGTTGCATCTGCCCAGAACTCTTGTCGCATATATTCTGTAATCTGCAGCATATTCTCATCGAGCCGCTCCATCGCAGTCCGAAGCTCATCAGCAGCCAGCTGCATATCGATCTGCGGCGGAAGAGCTTCGATGATCGCTTGGGTGTCATTATCGGCTGCGGTCAGTGTGAATGTTCCTGAAGCGAGGTCTAGGTCGACACGGAACCCCGGCAGTAGGTATAGATAATAACCGATGGATTCGTTCGGGATGAACAAACCTCGTACATCGATCACGGTGCCATCTAGCTGTGGGACTCGAATGCTCGAAGTGAGTTCGGGCGTAGCTGCTGTTAGGTCAGCCGAGTTATCGACATCTATCGCATCAGATTGGACGAGTGGCTGTGTCGATGGTAGAACGGAGCTGGCCTCGTCGGTGTTGCGTCCTGTCTGATCTTGAGTCACTGCCAGTTGAGTTGCTGATTGTTGTAAGTTTGCTGGATCGCTGCATCCGGCGATGAATAGAGCGGTGCAGCTTGCAGCTAGAAGCCATTTGCGCATATGTATATTTCATCTCCTTATGTAGTGGACATCGATGTCGTGATATAGATACATAACGTGTCTAATCCCGAATTTGTTGCGGTGTTGAATGACGTTCTGGGTGTGTGGCCGGGTCTAGGCGGATTTTAATGTTCCTTTAAGTTAATATTTAACTTCGTTTAATAATCTCGTTATATACTCTCTTATGTAAATATTACTAAACTTATGGAGGGGTTGAACAGATGAAATCTAGTATAAGAAGAGGGAGTTTAGTCTTGCTGTCGGCATTGCTGTTCATGCTGACGCTCGGTGTGACGCCGGCGTATGCGGCAGGCGAGCTGGATCTGTACACGAAGCTTTCTAGCATCGCAGTCGCACCAGGGGATAGCGTGTCGTATAGCATCGATGTCATCAACGACACAGCGGACATTCAGACGAACAGGATCACCGTCTCGGGACTTCCGGAGGATTGGAACTATACGTTGCAGTCATCCTCTTATAGCGTCGAGCGAATATCAGTCAGGCCTGATCGTTCCGAGCTCGTGACGTTAAGGGTGGAAGTACCGTATCTTGTCGAAAAAGGCACTTATCCGTTCAGCGTCGATCTCGATGGGATGAGCAAGCTACCGTTATCGATCACGGTGACCGAAGAAGGGGTATCCAGCACGGCTCTATCCGTGGAACAACCGAACCTGCAGGGTCATGTGAATTCTAACTTCAGCTTCTCGGCAACTCTTGAGAATCAAACCGCCGATGCTCAGAACTACTCGCTGAGAGCTGCAGCTGAACCGGGGTGGCGTGTTGAATTCAAAGTGAGTGGAGACAACGTGGCAGCCGTGCAGGTAGAGTCGTTCGAATCAGAGAGGGTAACGATCGACGTCACTCCGCCGCAGCAAGTGGAAGCGGGAACATACAAGATACCGATCCAAGCGGTTACGAATGAGACGAGTGCAGAGACGGAGCTAGAAGTCGTCATCACAGGTACGTATGCTCTTGAGGTCACGACTGCGAACGAGACTCTCAGCACGGATATTACAGCAGGGGGCGAGCGAACGCTCGATCTGCGCATTAAGAACACAGGAACGGCTGACCTAAGAGATATTAACTTAAGCTCTGTGAAGCCGACGAACTGGGATATCACCTTCGAACCAGCGGTGATCGAAGAGCTTGCGGCTGGGGAGACGGCTGAAGTTCAGGCAGTGATCAAGGCGGACAAAGCTTCGATCGCAGGCGACTATGTAGCGAACATCACAGCGAGAACCTCGGAGACTTCACATACCGCAGTCTTCCGTATCTCTGTCGAGACCTCTATGCTGTGGGGCTGGATCGGTGTCCTCATCATAGCGGTGGTCATCGGGGGCGTCTACTACTTAATCCGCAGATACGGGAGGAGATAATCGATGAGCAGCACGATGGACGATCCCGTCATCACGTTATCCGGATTAACGAAGCGGTATGGCGAGCTCACGGCAGTCGACCATCTGAGCCTGACGATCCAGCGAGGCGAAATATTCGGGCTGCTCGGACCTAACGGAGCGGGTAAATCGACGACGATCCTCATGATGCTGGGTATGACGGAGCCTAGTGAGGGGACAGCCAACGTGTGCGGTGTGAATCCGACGAGACAGCCGATCTTAGTGAAACGCAAAGTTGGATATCTAGCTGATGATGTCGGCTTCTATGAGGATATGAACGCAGTGGAAAATCTGATGTTCACGGCACGTCTGAATCAGATACCAGAGGAGCAAGGACGCAAGGAAGCCGATCGTCTGCTCGAGCAGGTGGGGCTATCGAATGCGAAGCTTAAGAAGGTTGGCACATATTCTCGTGGGATGCGGCAGCGTCTGGGCCTAGCTGATGTCCTCATCAAGCAGCCGGAAGTGATCATCCTGGATGAGCCGACGCTTGGTCTCGACCCCGAAGGGGTGAAGGAGCTCATGCAGCTCATCCGACGCCTGAGTCGACAGGAGGGGATGACCGTACTGTTGTCCTCTCATCAGCTTCATCAAGTACAGGAAGTATGTGATCGCGTTGGACTGTTCGTGAAGGGGAAGCTGCTTGCGCAAGGCGACGTCGCATCACTAGCGAAAGAGCTGTTCCCAGATGAGAAGGTGCAGATTCGCTTCCGAATATCAGAGGCACCAGAATCGCTCATGCAACAGATCCGCGAGTTAGAGGATGCGATCGATGTTCAGCACGACGATGCTACCGGAGAATGGGTGCTGCGAGCACACTCGGACATCTCCTCTCATATCGCAACACTGGCTGTTCAGCATGAGGTTCGTCTGCTAGCTCTCAGGCAGGAGGATTTCGGGCTGGATGAGATCTACTTACGCTACTTCGAAGGGAGTGAGGCGTCATGACCGTCAGTCCGTTCTGGGTGCTCGTGCGCAAAGAGGTAGCAGATTACCTCCATAGCTGGCGCTTCTATATCCTGATGGGGATCATCATGTTGACCTGTCTAGGATCTCTATATACGGCTTTAAGTGGTATCTCCAACGCGGCGTCGGCAGATGCAAGAATCGAGTTTCTGTTCCTGCGACTGTTCACCGTCTCCAATGGCACGGTCCCATCGTTCCTCAGCTTCATCACATTTCTTGGGCCTCTGCTTGGGATCGGACTGGGCTTCGACGCGATTAACTCAGAGCGCAACAAGGGCACGCTAAGCCGTATCTTGGCACAGCCGGTACCTCGTGACTATGTGATCAACGCGAAGTTCATGGCGGGACTGTTGGTGATCGGTGCGGCATTCTTCGCACTAGGCTTCCTCGTCATGGGGCTGGGGATCATCGTCACGGGTATCGAGCTATCGTTCGAGGAGTTTCTGAGAATCGTGGCTTATCTCGCTATGAGTCTCGTCTATGTCGCGTTCTGGCTAAACCTCGCGATCTTATTCTCCGTGCTGTTCAAGCAGCCGGCCACAGCAGCGCTCGCGGGGATCGCCGTATGGCTGTTCTTCAGCATCTTCTACAGCATGATCATCGAGCTAGCGGCGAACGCGCTGGCACCTGGTGAAGTGACGCTGGATTCGATACTAAGCTTCGAGAGTACGATCATGTTCTTGATGCGACTATCGCCTGCGCATCTGTTCAGCGAAGTGACGACGACGCTACTCTATCCGACAGTGAATACGCTCGGATCATCGGTTCTAGCTAGTCAACAGCAATATTTCATGATCCCGGAGACGCCGCTTAGCTTCACGCAGAGCTTGCTCGTCAGCTGGCCGCAAGTGACGGCGATGATCGCAGCAACGCTAATCTGCTTCGCGATCTCGTACTATATCTTCATGCGGCAGGAGATTCGCTCCAGATCGTGATGATCGTGATGTGATGCTCCTCATCCAGATGAGCGAGGGGCAGGAAAAGAGGGGTGTCCATATGAAGTCAGTGAAGACTGACTTCAGGACACCCCTCGTTCGTTTGAAGGCGACTGACTTCTTTCAGGCGCCGAACCCCCTGATGAACGGGAATTTTCCCGTTCATTGGCTTCTATGAGGCGCCGAACACCCTGAGTCTGCTGTTTATGTGATAAAGTTGTGAACGTCAGAGGGATTTATATCCGGCAGATCTGCATCGGACACGCTTCGCAGTGACAGATGTCCTTCAGATACTCGATATCTCTGATTAAGATATGGCCGTCCACCATATCGACTGCTTGATCTTTCTTCAGCGCACTTAGCATCCTGCTCACACTCTCCCGTGCAGCACCGATGTAGTCGGCAAGATCCGTGTTCGTCAGCTTCTCTTTGATCAAGATGCCATCAGGCGTCTTCTCGCCATACGTATTCGACAGACGGATCAGAGTGGAACAGAGTGCTCCTTGCTTGCCATACATGAGCAGATCACGGAATTTCGTCTGCGTCAGCCGCGATACAAGCCCCATCCATTTCATGAAGTCGATCGCCAAGTCACTATATTGCCACAGCAACATCTCGAGATCGCTCTTCTGGATAACGCCCACGATGCTGTCCTCTGCGGCGATGCCGTTAAATTGCTGAGTCGAATCCGAGAACGGTTCGATCTGTCCGACAAAATCGCCTTCCTGGAAGACGTATAGCACGAATACTTTTCCATCATTTGAATTTTTGGTGACCTTGATCTTCCCTTTTTTTATATAGTACAGTTTGTCCGCCATGTCATGCTCCCAGAACAGGGGGGAGTCCTTCGTGACCTTGTGGTCATTCATGATCTCCAGCAGACGTTGCATATTATCCGGCGAGATGCAAAAATTCGACTTAATCTCTTTATTATTAATCAGTGTGTTCATGTGAGAGAGCCTCCTTATGAGGAGATGATTTACTCAAAGTATAGCACAGCGTGACATTAAGCATGTGTGATATAGATCACACCATTGTGAAATTAATCACATGAGGTCACGATTCTGTCACATCTAATTTTGTGGTTGTGATCAAGATCACAGTTCGCTCGTGTCCCAACTCCCTAGAATAAGACTGTGACTGTTATCACAAAGGAGGGATTTAACATGGTTGCTCAGCAGGACCGTGAACAGACGTTGAAACAACAAACGAACGACATCGATCATAACCAACATGGTAAAGAAGACAAATTGAACGGAACATTCATCTCGGTATTACTAATCGGTGCCTTCATCGCACTATCCTGGATCGGCATCTTCCTACTGTTTATGGATCGCGCATAAACGACAGATCATCATGTATAACCACCCACTATGATAAGAGAAAGCAGGGATACTATTATGCACATTCATCGTCTAGAGAAAATCTGGCTAGCGATCGGCACCTTGATGCTGTTCGTGTTCCTAGCGGCGGTAGGGATCGGTGCCTTCGCCATGGGGAACCATCCACCGGGCCACAGTGAGGGGATCAAGCTGGATCCAGAGAAAGTATATGAGACTCCGCCATTCGATGATCCGCGGATCGAGCAGATTGGGGACAACGAGTATAACGCATATATGGTTGCTTATGTGTACGGGTATAGCCCGCACAATATCGAGATTCCGGTAGGTGCCACGGTACATTTCTATATCACTAGCGCGGATGTGGTGCACGGGTTTGCGATTCCTGGAACGAATGTGAACATGATGGTCGTCCCGGGGGAAGTGAATGAGTTGACGTACACTTTCGATGAACCGGGAGAACATCTGTTGATATGTAATGAGTATTGTGGGATCGGCCATGAATACATGTCTACTAAGATAATCGTGAAGGGGTGATCAGTATGCAGAAGAATACAGATTCAAGATTGGCGTTATGGCACATCCTGATCGCCTATGTCGCTCTGACTCTAGGCGGTGTCGCAGGTATCCTGCAAGGTCTGGTGCGGGGTGGGATGATCGAGCTGCCGTACGGGATCGGTTACTATCAGCTGTTAACAGCGCATGGTGTGTTGATGGCACTAGTGTTCACGACGTTCTTCATCATCGGCTTCTTATATGCAGGCATGGTCAGAACGACCGGTCCACTGCTTAGCACGGTTAACCGGATCGGCTGGATCGGCTTCCTCATGATGACGGTCGGCACCGTGCTGGGAGTGATCATGGTGCTGCTGAACAAGGCCACCGTCTTGTACACATTCTACGCGCCGATGAAAGCATCGCCGTGGTTCTATATCGCGCTCGTACTGATCGTCGTCGGCAGCTGGTGTGCATTCGTGGCGATCCTATCACAGCTGCGCTATTGGAAGAGGACGCATAAGGGTAAGCTGTCGCCATTATTCGCCTTCATGGCAGCCTCGACGATGATCCTATGGTTCGTTGCGACGCTCGGTGTGGCGGTATCGGTACTGCTGCAGTTCATTCCTTGGTCGTTCGGCTGGGTAGATACGATCAACGTGCTGATCAGCCGCACGCTGTTCTGGTATTTTGGTCACCCGCTCGTCTATTTCTGGTTGCTGCCGGCTTATGCGTGCTGGTATGTCATCATTCCGAAGATTATCGGAGGCAAGATATTCAGTGACTCGATGGCGCGGTTGTCATTCATGCTGTTCCTGCTGTTCTCGATCCCGGTCGGCTTCCACCATCAGCTCATGGAGCCCGGCATCTCGCCAACTTGGAAGTATGTGCAAGTCGTCCTGACCTTCCTCGTCGTCATCCCTTCGCTGATGACTGCCTTCAGCATGTTCGCATCGTTCGAGCTGTATGGCCGGTCGAAGGGAGCTAGGGGATTGTTCGGCTGGGTGAAGAAGCTTCCGTATGGAGATGCGCGGTTCCTGTTGCCGTTCGTGGGCATGTTAATCTTCATACCAGCAGGTACTGGTGGAATCATCAATGCGAGTAATCAGATGAACGCTGTCGTGCATAATACGTTATGGGTAACCGGTCACTTCCATATCACCGTCGCATCGACTGTTGCCATGACATTCTTCGGTATCACGTACTGGCTGATCCCGCATCTGACGGGACGCACCTACACGAAGAAGCTGAATCGGATGGGCATCCTGCTGACGATCACTTGGACGTTCGGGATGGCGCTTATGTCCGGCGCGATGCATATCGTCGGCCTGTTCGGCGCTCCGAGACGGACGGCCTATACGACGTATGGCGATCACCCAACAGCCTTGTCGTGGCTTACCTATGAAGCGGTGATGGCGATCGGTGGCGTCATCTTATTCATCGGCATCATCATCCTCATCATCAGCATCTTCATGATGCTACGAGCACCTAAGGGAACGGAAGAATTCCCGATCGGCGAAGTGCATGACGATGCTGGAGCTGTTCCAGCGGTACTGGACAAGTGGGGAATCTGGATCGCGATCCTCGTCGTTCTGATCATCGTCGCATATGCGATCCCGTTCGGTGATATGTTCAGCGGCGGTCCTGGCTCGAAGCCTTGGATCACGTGGTAACGATGATGGACTCGTGGTAACGATGATGGACTCGTGGTACGATGATGGGCCCGTGGTACGGTGATGGACTCGTGGTACGATGATGGGCCCGTGGTAATGGTGATGAACGAAGGTAACGATGAACGAAGGTAACGCTGATGAACTCGTGATAATGCTGATGGACTCATGGGAACTGAATAATCGTAGGTAACGTATGAAGGCCGCGCTGCGGCCTTTTTTTTGCCTCTGCTGTTCAGCACAGATTCTATTCGGCCGTGAAGGCGAGACGAGCGAGTCGGTCCTTGTCGGTCCGATGTGAGGGATGTTCGGGTTCGATGTGACGATCATGCGTTCGTCTCGGAGCATATGAGAGGATACAGGAGGATATGGTCTGATAAAAATGGAATGTTCAGGTAATGCCTCCATACCGCAGGAGAGCCATCCTGAACCTGAATAATCTCAGGATATCAAGGGTGAGCATCGGGAGCTGGCATGTTACCATAATGAAGGTGTTGCGCAACCCGCTACAGATCAAAGGAGGAACAAATCGTGAACACGACCCGAAGATCAGCTGCTGAATCACCATTCGTGACATTCAACAAGCCTGCAGCTCGTGACGGTCAAAAGGTATGGAAGCTGGTCAAGGATTCGGGTGTGCTCGATGTGAACTCAGCTTATAGCTATATCATGCTGTGCGATTACTTCGCTGACACTTGCCTGGTCGCTCGTGCAGACAACGGTGAGTTGGCCGGATTCGTGACGGCTTATATCCCGCCTAATCGACAGGACACGTTGTTCGTATGGCAGATCGCCGTCTCGAGGTCGTACAGAGGTTACGGACTGGGCTTGAATATGCTGCTGGAGGTTCTGGAGAGGGAGGCGTGCCGGGAGGTGCGCTATCTCGAAGCGACGATCTCGCCGTCTAATCAAGCATCACGCGCATTATTTCGGCGCCTATCAGATCAGTTGGCCACGAAGATTAGAGTGTCGGAAGGATATACAGCTGAGCTGTTTCCGACAGAAGGCTCGCATGAGGATGAGGAGCTGTTCCGCATCGGACCTTTCAACGTAACAGCGCAGTAGGTGGACGTAAGTCGACCATATATATGAAGGAGGAACTACCCTTACATGATGAATACCAAAGTATTAGATAAGCCTGATACCACCGTGTTTGAGACATTGGAATCGGAAGTTCGCAGCTATTGCCGGAATTTCACGACTGTGTTTACCCGTGCGAAGGATTATAAGCTGTGGGATGGAGAAGGGCGAACGTATATCGATTTCTTCGCTGGGGCAGGCGCGCTGAACTATGGACATAATAATCCGCGTATGAAGAGCCGGATTATAGAATATATACAGAATGATGGCATCACACATAGTCTCGATATGATGACGGAAGCCAAGGAAGAGTTTCTATCGACGTTCCAGGAGGTTGTACTAGAACCGCGTGATATGTCATATAAGATCATGTTCCCGGGACCGACTGGTACGAACGCCGTCGAGAGTGCACTGAAGATCGCTCGCAAGGTGACGGGCCGCACAACCGTCATCTGCTTCACGAATGCATTCCATGGCATGACGCTCGGATCACTGGCACTTACAGGCAATAAGTTCAAACGTCGCGGGGCAGCGGTGCCGTTGCACGATACGGTGTTCATGCCATACGAGCAGTATCTCGGAGCGGATATCGATACATCGGATGTGCTAGAGAAGTACTTAGATGATCCGGGCAGCGGAGTTGATCTGCCTGCGGCGATCATCCTAGAGACCGTGCAAGGGGAAGGTGGATTACAGACAGCCAGCCCCGCGTGGCTCAGACGGATCGAGCAGATATGCCATGAGCGCGAGATCCTACTCATCATCGACGATATCCAAGCAGGATGCGGACGTACAGGTACGTTCTTCAGCTTCGAGGAAGCAGGCATCGACCCTGATATCATCTGCCTGTCCAAGTCGATCGGTGGGTTCGGGCTGCCGATGGCGCTGACGCTCTTGAAGGCGAAGCTGGATACATGGCAGCCGGGTGAGCATAACGGTACATTCCGTGGTAATAACATCAGCTTCCTAGCCGCCACCGAGGCACTCGGCTATTGGCGAGACGAAGCGTTCAGCAGAGAAGTGAACAAGAAAGCAGAGGACATTCGTGCGCATCTGCATGAGCTCGCAAGCCAGTATCCGAATCTTAAGCCGGAAGTGCGAGGGAAGGGATTGTTACAAGGCATCGCCTTCCATACAGATGGCGTCGCAGAGGATATATGTAAGGCTGCTTTCGAACGCGGGTTGATCATGGAGACCTCTGGACCTAACGATGAAGTGGCGAAGGTTATGCCGCCGCTGACGATCACGGATAAGGGTCTCGCGGATGGTCTGAAGATCCTGACAGAGTCGGTCGCGGACGTGAACCGGAATCGCCAGGCGGAATAAAGGTGGAAGGGGAGATGACGATATGATCGTCAAGCATCTGAATGATATCATCGGCACACAAGACGACGTTGATACGGATACATGGAACGCGAGAAGATTGTTGCTACGCAAGGACGGTATGGGCTTCTCCATGCATGACACAATCATCAAAGAAGGTACGGAGACATACATCTGGTATGCGAATCATCTAGAGGCCGTGTATTGTATCGCGGGTGAGGGAGAGATCGAGGATCTGGATAACAACGTGACGTATCCGATCGAGCCGGGCACGCTGTATGCATTAAACGGACACGAGAAGCACTATCTGCGGGCGAAGAAGGAGCTGCGTATGATCTGTGTGTTTAATCCTCCAGTAACAGGTCGTGAGGTACACGATGAGCAAGGCGTATATCCGCTGATCGAGGACGATGAGTAAGGTCTAAGCGAATCCGTGTATGAGTGCGGAAGTGAATGAACGCAAAAATACAGGGGCAGTCCAATAAGGCGGATTCTACTGCATAAATGCAGTAGGTCGGGGCCTGCTCCGCCTAGCCGGGTGGATTCTACTGCATAAATGCAGTAGATCGGGGCCTGCTCCGCCTAGCCGGGTGGATTCTACTGCATAAATGCAGTAGATCGGGGCCTGCTCCGCCTAGCCAGGCGGATTCTACTGCATAAATGCAGTAGATCGGCTCCGGATGCCACGTTCATGCGAATGAAGGAAGACCAAACACTACCTTCCTGGTAAATGAAATAAAAGTTGGTCGGGAAACTTGACGTTTCACCGACCAACTTTTATTTTAGGGACTTGCTGGACCAACTCTCTGTTTTGCATATAACATCTAGCCGCGCACATCGAGGACATCGAAGTAAGGCCAGTTGCTGCCGGTCCACCAGGCGCCAGCCACAGCAGCCACTAGCACGACAACATATAGTATGTCATACCAGGAGTACCCGATTATATAATAGTAGGTTCGCGCTTCTCGTGAAGCGAATCGTTTCGCCTCCATCGCGATGGCGATCCGTTGCGCGCGTCGGATGCTCTGGGCGAGTAGAGGAATCGCATAGAATCGAAGCTGCTTGTATGCACCGCGTAGCCCGCGTCCCCGGATCCCGCCTCGTACCTTGGCTGCTTGTCGAAGTGTCTGGAACTCCTCGAACATGATCGGGATCAGACGGATCCCAGCCATGAAGCTGTATGAGAACTTAGGCGGTAGCTTGAGCTGCTGCATGAGTGAGTAGAACAATCGTACTGGCCTCGTCGTCAAGGCGAATAGCAAGCCAAGCGCAGCAAAGTTCAACGCACGAAAGCCGATATGGAGCCCGCGATAGAAGCTCTCTTCCGTGATGTGCAGCAGACCCCACTTCACCCATGTCGTCTCACCATCTCCGAAGAACATCATCGCGGTGGATGAAGAGATGAAGATGATGATGAACGGAGAAGAATAGAGCAACAGCCTGAGCAATGGGTGGCCAGAGAACACGATGAGCAGGAACAGATTCGCATAGGTTAGATTGATCATAACATTGATGTTATGGATGAATAAGATCGCGATGAAGTAGAGGATGAACAAGAGTAGCTTCACACTAGGGTTAATGCGGTGTAGCCAGGTTTCTCTATGTGGGAAGTTCACCGGTGCACCAGCTCCTTCCCGCTGCTCGTCCTCATCGTGCTGTTCGTTGCATCATCATGACCGATAGTGGACGCATCTACAGCTTGCTCTTGTCCGTCACGACCTGCGAAGCGCTGCTGCTCTGCCATACTCAAGTAATCGTCCGGCTCCTCGTGAATCGCTACTTGGCCATCTTGAACATGCCAGACCTCGGTGGCGAAGTGCTTCACGATCCGCAGGTCATGTGTCACCATGAGGATCGTGCTGCCGCTAAGCCTCCATGTCTCCAGCTTCTCCAAGATGGCAAATGTATTACGGGCATCTTGGCCGAATGTCGGTTCATCAAGGAGCAGGATCGGCTGTTCCTTGATAACGGCGGAGGCAACGCTTAATCTCCGCTTCTGACCCATCGATAGCTGATAGGGATGTTGGTCTTGATGCTCGGCTAAGTCGAACTGCTGCAGCATCTCTGCCACCTTGGCAGAGATCGTCTCGCCATCCTCGCCGTCTAGCTGCAACGTATATGCGATCTCATCCCAAGTGCGATTCGTCACGAACTGGAACTCCGGGTTCTGGAAGACATATGCGAGTCGGTCGGATAGACGCTCATAGTCTGCGGCAGGCTTGCCCTCGATCAGATAGGTTCCCTGTGTCTTGATGAGCTGCATGAGGGCGAGTAGGAGCGAGCTCTTGCCAGCACCGTTAGGGCCGACGATCGTGATCCACTCCCCCGCCTTGAGACGACTGCTCTCCATAGATGTGATACATCTCTTGCCGCGTATCGCTTGGAACTGTTCAAGCTGAAGAAGCGGTGTACCCGCCCTTGGAAGCTCAGACGGATCGGCCATGGTGATCCCCGGACGCGATCCCGTCACCCGTGTCTCGAGAGTCGAGTCAGTGTCCGTAGACACATGATCATTCGCCTGTCGTTGACTAGCTTCATCTAGACGGCGAGGATAATCAACGCTGTTCACGTAATCATCCCACACCCCTGGATACCAGATCCCATCACGCATGATCTCATCTTTGTACTGCTTGAAGATGTCATCCTGTGGACCGTCGGCGATGATCTCCCCAGCGGCATTGAACAAGATGATGCGATCGACGAGGTCGATGATATGGTCGATCTTATGCTCAACGATGACGAGTGTCTTGTCATGTCCGATCTGCTTGATCGTCTCCCAGACTTGCTCCGTTCCCTCTGGATCGAGTAAGGCTGTCGGCTCGTCGAGTAATAAGATATCTGGTTGCAGTGCGAGAGCGCCTGCGATCGCGAGACGTTGCTTCATCCCTTGTGACAACGATTGGATCGCGGTATGACGATCCGGTAGTGAGAGCCCGACGAGCTGGACGTAGCGGTCGATGATCCCATGCATCTGGTTATGTGGTATCTTCAGATTCTCAAGGACGAATGCTAGCTCTTCATCTACATACGGCATGCAGAATTGCGTGTCCGGATCTTGGAAGACGAATCCCCATCTCTCCGGTATCACGAGCTCATCGTAACGCACGGGCACTTCGATCGAATGCGGGATTAAGCCAGTCAAGACCTGAAGCAGGGTTGATTTGCCACAGCCACTCGGACCGAGCAGGAGCACTTTCTCTCCTTGCTCGATCGTAAGCGACAGATCCTTGAACTGAAGCTCCGGACGACCCGGAAATTTCAGTCGGAGATTCACCACTTTTAGCGCTGTCATCGTTATTTACCCAATGCGTCATAGTCGGCTTTGGATACTGGGCGAAGCAGGTTGGTTACGCCTGTGAGTTCCAGTGCCTTAACTAAGTAGTAAGCGAACACTCCGGCGATGACGATCGAACCGAGCGTACGCGCGACGATCATCACAGTCAAGTTCCATGCTGCAAGATCATCGATATAGTTATAGAAGAGATCCATGATGATCGAAGCGATCGAAGCAGCAGCAGCTGCTAGACTTGCAACCCCCACGCCAAACTTACGATAGCGAAAAGCAGCGAAGACGAGTTCAGCGAACAGGCCTTGTAAGATACCAGACACTAACACAGATAATCCCCATTCGGAACCGGTGACGAATTCGGCGGATGCTGCGCCGATCTCTGCGAGTAGTGCAACTCCGGGCTTGCGTATGATCAGGAAGGCTACGGTCGAAGCGATAAACCACATGCCGTACATCAGCTGGTCGAGCTGTAATCCGAACGTACTGACCAGCTCATACACAGGTGCCCAGAGCTTGTAGACGATCCCGAAGACGATCGCGATCACGAGCGTTACGAGTACATCTACTAGGCGCAACCCCTTCGATCCGGACGGTGATACAGTGTTATACTTATTCATAATCTTCTCCAACTCCTTCTTCATATATGGTGATAGCATGATCATGAGGCCGAACAACCGGGTATGTGCTGTCGAGGCAATAAAAAAACCGCATCCCGAGAAGGGGGCGGTTAGATGGAATAGTCAGGCGATACAAAGCTGTACGCCAATAACGTTCACATGCCCACTTCCCTACGCTGGTGCTACCCAGTTCAGGTTCGAAGGGTTTAGGACGGCGCCGTCCAATCTCAGCTTCTCAGCTCCCCCAGTGTTCCACCTCCATACTATCATGAACGTTCATAATGTCAATACATAACCGTAGAGCGAATCGCTCGGTATCATCGAGGAGGGATGGAAACATCGCTCTGCTCTGCATAAAAAGCGAGATTTATGGCAATAAACTAGTAAAAGAAGGATGCGAAAAATAACTTAAGTTGATGTATAAAAGGGATATTATATGATTCGTATCACGATCTTTCCGAACATTTTGTGAAACCCGTGTACGAACATTGACAAATTAGAGGAGGCAAAGTTATAGTAAATAGTGGCTGAGGGCAGGTCTGCCCTTATATATCAAGGGAAATCGGGGGGTAATTAACCGGTTACATAACTTCCATAGCGATGTAAGAAATGTCTTAGTCTGAGTAATTGTGATTAACGCCGTTAATGATCATGAAGGGTTACATTATTGTGAGCGATATGAACTGCCTATCATAAGGCAGTTATTTATCTGTATAAGAACGTATAGGTCGTTCTTGATCATGCTTAAGTCATTATAGGAAATAATGCGGAAAGAGGTTGATGTTGGTGAATCGGTGGGTGAAGCGTCTTGTCCCGTTTATGGCCATGATGATGTTATTCCTGACGGGATGTAATTTTGAATTAGCAGGAGCACTGGAACCGAAGGGTCCTGTTGCCGAGAAACAACTTGAGATGATCTTGTTATCCTTAGGCATCATGGGCGTGGTGCTGCTTGTCGTCTTCGTATTGTTCTTCTGGGCTATTGCTCGTTTCCGCAGAAAGCCAGGGCAGAATGAGATCCCGGAGCAGATCGAGGGTAATCATAAGCTGGAAGCAACTTGGACGATCATCCCGATCGTGCTGCTTCTGATCATCGCCATTCCGACTGTCGCATTGACATTCGATCTGGAAGAGGAAGCGCAAGCGACAGAGGGTGACGGAACGTTGGTGATCAAAGTTGCGGCGAAGCAGTTCTGGTGGGAGTTCAACTACCCAGAAGATGGCATCGTCACAGCACAGGAAGTATATATACCAGTCGGTGAGAAGGTAGTGTTCGAGCTTGCGGCAACAGACGTTCAGCACTCCTTCTGGGTACCAGAGCTAGGTGGTAAGAAGGACACGAACGTTGGAACGAAGAACATTAACCATCTGTACTTAGAAGCCGATTATCCAGGCATCTACAAAGGTAAATGCGCGGAGCTCTGCGGAGCAGGTCACGCATTGATGGACTTTAAGGTTCATGCGTTGGAGCAAGCGGATTATGATGCTTGGAAGGCAGATATGCTCGAACCAGCAGCAGTTACAGCAGAAACGGAGCTAGGTGCCGAATTGTTCGGTACGAACTGCATTAGCTGCCATGCGATCGAGCCAAATGGCCTCTCGTGGGGACCTAACTTGAACGGATTTGCTGATCGTGATTTCATCGGTGGATTTAGAGTGAACAACACTGAGAATCTAGTTGGTTGGATTAAGGATCCGACAAGCAAAGATTACGGCAAGCCAGGTGTCACGATGCCTGGATTCGAAGGTGTATTATCCGATGATGAGATTAACGAGATCGTCAAGTACTTACAAAGCTTGAACTAGACTAGAGATAAAGGAGGTATGAATCGGTGGCTCACGCACATGCTCATGCACATACGAAACGATATTCAGGCTTTATGGATTGGATCACAACAGTAGACCATAAGAAGATCGGCATACTCTATCTCGTAGCGGGAGGCTTCTTCTTCCTGGTCGCAGGATTGGAGGCCATCTTAATCCGTCTGCAGCTTGCGTATCCGATGAATGGATTCTTGGATGCACAGTCGTTCAACGAGCTCGTCACGATGCATGGTACGACGATGCTATTCCTAGCTGCTTTGCCGATTCTATTCGGATTCTTCAACTACATCATCCCACTTCAGATCGGTGCGCGCGACGTCGCGTTCCCGTTCTTGAACTCGCTAGGCTTCTGGACATTCTTCTTCGGTGGAGTGCTGCTGAACCTAGGCTTCTTCACAGGCAATGTTCCGGATTCCGGTTGGACGGCGTATCCGCCATTGTCCACGGAGTTCTCACCTGGTCAAGGGATGGACTTCTATTCGATCGGATTACAGCTCGCAGGGATCGGGACGCTCGTAGGTGGTATTAACTTCATCGTCACGATCGTGAATATGCGTGCCCCAGGTATGACGATGATGAGGATGCCGCTGTTTACGTGGACGGCGTTCATCACGTCGATCTTGATCGTATTCGCATTCTCTGCATTTGCAGTAGGTCTTCTCATGATGACGTTCGACCGTCTGTTCGGCGGTAACTTCTTCGATCCGAGCACCGGAGGTAACGTCGTCTTATGGCAACATATCTTCTGGCTGTTCGGTCACCCGGAAGTATACATCTTGATCTTACCAGCGTTCGGTATCATCTCTGAGATCATTCCGACATTCTCACGCAAGCGTCTGTTCGGATACACTTCGATGGTATTCGCGACGGCGCTGATCGGCTTCCTAGGCTTCATGGTTTGGGCGCACCATATGTTCACCGTAGGTATGGGGGCTGTGGCCAATACACTGTTCGCGATTGCGACGATGCTCATCGCGGTCCCGACCGGTATCAAGATCTTTAACTGGATCTTCACGATGTGGAAAGGGCAGATCACGTTCAACACCGCGAATCTGTTCGCAGTCGGCTTCATCCCATCGTTTACGATCGGTGGTGTCACCGGCGTCATGCTCGCCGTTGCTGCTGCTGACTATCAGTATCAAGATACGTACTTCGTCGTTGCTCACTTCCACTACGTCATCGTCGGTGGTACAGTGCACGGCATATTCGCAGCGTTCTTCTACTGGTTCCCGAAGATGTTCGGCAAGAAGCTGAACGAGGTGCTAGGCAAGCTGACGTTCTGGTTATTCCTCATCGGCTTCAACCTGACGTTCTTCATACAGCACTGGCTCGGACTGATCGGTATGCCGCGTCGTGTCTACACGTATCTGGATGGACAGACAGGCTGGAACGAGATGAACTATATTAGTACAGTCGGTGCGATCGCGATGGGTGTAGCGACGATCATCCTGTTGATTAACGTGATCATCACCGTACGCAAGCCGAAGGATGCACCAGATGATGTGTGGGAAGATGGCCGCACGCTTGAGTGGGCAGTATCGTCTCCGCCTCCAGAATATAACTTCAAACAGACGCCACTTGTCCGCGGATTGGACGGTTGGTGGCTGGAGAAGAGAGCAGGTAAGACAGCGATGACTCCTGCGGAGCCTGTGGGGCCGATTCATATGCCGAACGGTTCGATCTTGCCGCTGATCATGTCGATCGGATTATTCATCGCAGGATTAGGCATCATGTACCATCAGACATTGGTTGCGATCGGTGGATTCGGTATCTTGGTCGTCTGTATGATACTTCGATCCTTGATCGATGATCCTGGTTATCACATCGAACCGGAACAATTAGAGGGCAAGGGGGTTAAGGCATGAGTCACGCACACGCAGAAGGCAACGCGATCGAGAGTCTAGAAAGAACGACTCTGGAAGGCAAGAATAAGATTCTTGGCTTCTGGGTATTCCTTGGCGCTGAAGTTGTCATCTTCGGTACGTTATTCGCTGCACATATCGGCCTGCGCAATGAGGTAAACTTCTCAGTGTCAGGGGCAGACATCTTCTCCTTGCCGATCGTAGCGATCATGACCGCATTGCTCCTAACGAGTAGTATGACGAGCGTCATGGCTATTCAAGCGATGCATCGACATGATACGAAAGGCATCGCGGTATGGCTTGCGATCACCGTTCTGTTGGCGCTAGGCTTCCTATGCTTAGAGATTTATGAGTTCTATCATTACGTTCATGAATACGGCTTTAATATTCAGGAGAGTCCATTCAGTACGACCTTCTATGTGTTGGTCGGTTGTCACGGCGTTCACGTCGCTGTCGGGATTATCTGGATCAGTCTATTGATCGGACAATTGTTCAAGAAGGGTCTAACGGTTGTAACAGCACCTAAGATCTACGTCGCTAGCTTATACTGGCACTTCATCGACGTCGTGTGGGTATTTATCTTCACGGTCGTATATCTGATGGGGAAGGTGGGCTGATCTATGCAACATGTCGGGCAGGCCCCATCCGGGGACCATATCAAACGTCGCAAGGGTCATGAAGGACCTCGAAACCATCTGATCACGTTTGCCATATCGATCATCTTGACGATCTTGGCTTTCGCTGCAGTATCAGTACCCGGACTCAGTAAAGGCTTTGTCTACAGCTTGCTGGTCCTCATGGCGATATTACAAGTGCTCGTGCAGCTCGGAGTTTGGATGCATCTGAAGGATCGTGGGCATTTCTGGGCCATCCTTGCTATGTTATTCGGTGGATTAGTTGTGCTCTATGCAGTAGTATCGGTAGCATATTGGATCTGGTTCATCTAACGCCGGATCAATCGTTGAACGGGGGCAATCATCTATTGCCCCCGTTTCGCATACTATACGGGTCGTTCACATCCCGTTCACGCAATATTCACTATCTGTTCAATCGTCCGATGTGTAGGAAGGCGAAGTCGTCGACATCTCGTTGACATCTTAGAACTGACTGATTATCCTTGGAGAAGGAGGCATATGCATATGTTGGGATTGAGTAATTTCAGTTTCGAGCAGATCTGGAGTCCGATCACACTGTTAGTCTATATCATAATCGCGGCGGCATATCTCCTCATAACAGGGCCTTATCGAACGGCATTCGCCCACACGGAGCCCTTAGGCTGGCGCCGCAAAGCGTTATTCCTTATCGGGCTATTCCTGTTCTATCTCGCACAATCTGGCCCATTAGAAGTTCTCGCGCATCTGATGTTCAGTGCACATATGATCGCCATGACGGTATCGTATATCATCGCGCCACCACTGTTGATACTCGGTACACCGGCATGGATCTGGCGTCGCTTCTTAAGCTGGCGGATCATGCGACCGTTCAGACGGCTCGCGCATCCGATCTTTACGATCGGCTTGTTTAATGGGTTGTTCTCTCTATACCATCTACCTGCTATATTGGACTATGTGATGGTGAACTACACGGTTCATACGGCACTATATGCTGTACTGTTCATATCATCGCTTGCGATGTGGTGGCCGATCGTCTGTCCGGTACCCGAGTATAACCGGCTTAGCGAGCTGCGGAAGATGGCGTATATATTCGTTGCAGGCTTTCTATTGACTCCAGCATGTGCGCTCATCATATTCGCTCCTACATCCCTGTATGAAACATATACGAATCCTGCAGTATGGTCCATTGCGCTAGCATATTGTATCCCTGGCGATCCTGCTGCTTTCCTGGAGGCATTCCAAGGGCCTAGCTTCTTCACATCGATGACGCCAGTCGACCATCAGCAGATCGGTGGCATCTCGATGAAGCTGATCCAAGAGATACTGTATATCTCGATTCTTGGCTGGGTATTCATGCATTGGTTCCGAAGAGAGAAACAGCATGATCAGAAGCAGGACGATGAAGCGGTCATCATGGAATGGCGGAAGCGCATGAATCAGGTATGATGATAGGATAGGTCTGACGATGCTATGCTGACAGATAGATGATGAGCTTAGCCGATCTAATCATTAAGTATGTTAAAGAAAAGGGAACGATGATATGCATACGATTCTTCCACTTATAAGTACAACGTTTATCGCGATTAGTGCGATATTAGTAGCGGTCGGTTGGGTGCTGATCGTCCGCGGTAAGAGGGAGCAACATCAGCGTGTGATGCTCACTGCAGCTGGATTTGCACTAGCATTCTTCATCGTCTATGTGACGAGAACGGCTGTGTCAGGTAATGTGAGCTTCGGGGGTCCAGATTATCTCAAGCTCCCATACTTAGTATTCTTATGGACACATATTGTCTTAGCGACGGTGTCTGCCGTATTCGGGATCGTGACGATCACCCTCGCGTGGCGTAAGAATTTTAAGAAGCACCGCAAGGTCGGTAGAGCGACAGCTGTCATGTGGTTCATCACCGCGATATCCGGTGTTACGGTATATCTATTGCTCTATGTGATATACCCAGGCGACGTCGGCAGTTTATTTGATGCGCTATCTTAAGTAGAGGGATCGTCCACTTCCTGTGTACAATAGTTTGAGAACGCTATGAATAGCATTCCACAGTCGCTACTAGTAAGTAGTATATGATGTGGGGTGCTTTTTATTTTGTTAATGGAGTGAGTGCTTGGGCAAGCATGCTTGTGTTCGATCGAATAATGGGGTTAAGATAAAATGGAGCGGCAGAGTTCAATAAGCTGGTAGATCATGATCAAGTGAAAGGGAGGAAGGTACGATGACTTCTTACATAGCTGACGGTAAGAGATATGGCAATATGAAGTACAATCGATGTGGCCGTTCAGGACTTAAGCTTCCTGCAATCTCTCTAGGTCTATGGCACAACTTCGGAGGAGTTGATGCGATCGAGAATATGCGTGCGATCTCGCGACGTGCGTTTGACCTAGGTATCACCCATTTCGATCTGGCGAATAACTACGGTCCGCCTCCAGGATCGGCTGAAGAGAACTTCGGTCGTATCTTGAAGCAAGATTTTGCCGCTTATCGGGATGAGTTGATCATCTCGAGTAAGGCTGGGTACTATATGTGGCCGGGACCTTATGGTGAGTGGGGCTCGAGGAAGTACTTGATCTCTAGTCTCGATCAGAGCTTACAGCGTATGGGATTAGATTATGTCGACATCTACTATTCGCATCGCCCCGATCCGGAGACTCCTCTCGAAGAGACGATGGGGGCGCTAGACAGTATCGTTAGACAAGGTAAAGCACTATATGTCGGGATCTCGAACTATAGCGCAGAGCAGACGGCTGAAGCAGTTCGGATCTTGAAGGACCTAGGGACGCCACTGCTTATTCATCAGCCTCGTTACAGCATGTTCGACCGTTGGATCGAGCGTGGGCTGCAGGATGTGCTTGAAGAGCATGGGGTAGGGAGTATCGTCTTCAGCCCGTTGGAGCAAGGCTTGCTCACGAACAAATATCTGTCGGGGATTCCCGAGGATTCTAGAGCGAATAAAGTGTCCTCTCCGTTCTTGAATGCGAAGGATATTACAGAAGAGAGGCTCCGTAAGATACAGGCATTGAACGAGATCGCTTTGCAACGAGGACAGACTCTGGCTCAGATGGCGCTGGCTTGGGTGCTGCGTGGAGGGAAAGTTACATCAGCATTAGTCGGCGCTAGTCGCGTTAGTCAGATAGAGGATAACGTGAAGACCTTGGATAACCTCAGCTTCTCTCAGGAAGAGCTTGAGCAGATCGAAGCGATCTTGCGATCATAAGCTAGTAAATCACACACAGATGGAGCTGTCCAATAAGGCGGATTCTACTGCATAAATGCAGTAGATCGGGTCCTCCCCCGCCTGGTCGGGCGGATTCAACTGCATAAATGCAGTAGATCGGGTCCTCCTCCGCCTGGACGGGCGGATTCTACTGCATAAATGCAGTAGATCGGGTCCGATGCTGCTTCATTCAGTCAAGTCAGAACTTTTGTGTAAAATTCCTATACAATGTTTCGAACAGCAAGTGCCTATGTAGCTCTAGAGATACTTTCGATTGCCTAGATCAAGTTGATCTTCATATTCCATGAGTATGGC
>Ga0180215_1000886_pt1 | contig 34970 bp, 33 predicted proteins | sample eDN3rd37CBELigBY_FD_128871 | JGI IMG/M metagenome (GOLD analysis project Ga0180215, IMG submission 128871) | Enriched backyard soil microbial communities from Emeryville, California, USA - eDNA 3rd pass 37_C BE-Lig BY (version 2) (version 2) | ecosystem: Environmental > Terrestrial > Soil >...
GTTTTCTTTCTTGCTCCTGTAGGAGTCTCATTAAAAAAACTTAGTATCGAATTGGCTTCAGCATCATCTATTAATTCGACAAATAGTTCCATTTCCGTCATTTTTTTCACTCCTTTACAAGATAATTATACCATTTTTAAAAATATTCTCAGTTGAGTATTTTCAAGTTTGCAAGAGTAAATATATAGATAAAAAATAAAAAACTCTTCAAAACGCCTGTATATCATATATTTAAGAGCTTTCTTAGGTGTGATCGAACATTGCTAATGTCCATTTAGCATCCTTACATATCCATTAAATCAATTGAAACACAAAAAATCCCAGATAGGGGCACTTCTTAATCAAGTATCCGCTATCCGGAGGACAGTTCAAATAGTGTGGATCTGCTTTTTTGATGTTTAAAACAATCAAAAAAAGGAAGAGTATAATAAAACGACTTTTAATAGTTCAGGAGGTTCATATATGCATCTTGAAAACTTTACAGGACAAAAAATTCAAATAAAATTCAAGAACTTCCCAAATGATCTCGTCGGCTCCATCACAGGCATTTATCAGCCCGATGAATGGTACCTTGTTAAACTGATCAAAACAGAAAGCATGGGAATATGGGTTGAGAATCCTTGCTTCAAACGCACTATGGTCAAAGAGGAAGACGGTACCGACATCCCAGAAGAACAGCAGAAGGAAGAAGATTGCGTCACCCATTTTCTGATCCGCTGGGATTATATCAGTTCTGTCATTACCTTCCCGGATAAACAGACACTCGGCGTTGATAAGAAAGCAAAATTAATAGGGTTTCAGCCCTCTTAATAGATAATTAAGCCCCCGGGTCCATCGCCCGGGGGCTTTTTGTTTCCGTACCGCTCAACCTCAACAAACTTATTTATCTTATGATAGCTATTTTATTCGAAAAGTTCACATTTATAGTTTTATAGACTATGATATATTTACCGACTTTTCAAAAAATAAAATTTGGAGGAACACACATGTCAAATAGAACCTGTATCGTCACACATGATCTGGAACCCTCACAGATTGATAAAATTAAAGAAATCATCCCCGATTGGGAGCTCATATCCGGAAAAGATTCAGCAAACTGGCACAATGAGCTGAAAGAAGCCGAAGTGATCGCCGGCTGGAAAAAGGAACTAAAAGAGATGGTCCTTGAGGGAAACAGCAATCTTCGCTGGTTCCAGTCCTGGAGTGCCGGGGTCGATTCTCTGCCCCTGGCAGAAATGGAATCACAGGGCATCCAGATTACCAGCGCAAATGGCGTACATGCTAACCCCATTTCAGAAACGATTTTCGCATTAATGCTTGGGCTCACCCGCAAAATCCATACATATGTAAAAAATCAGCAAGCTAAGGTATGGCACCATTCTGGAATGAAGCTTGAAATTCACAATAAAACCATCGGCATGATTGGCACCGGAGCCATCGGGAAGGAAACTGCCAGGATTGCCAAAGCATTCGGTATGAAGGTTATTGGGGTTCGACACTCCGGAAAACCTGAAGAGTATATAGATGAAATGTATACTTCCAGCCAGTTGAACGATGTGCTGCCTCGATGTGACTATGTTGTCGTCACACTTCCGCTTACACAGGAAACACGGCAGCTATTCGGAGCCGAACAGTTTACCCGCATGAAGGACACTGCTTTCTTCATCAATATCGGCCGGGGTGAAATTGTAAAAGAAACAGATTTGATTGCCGCACTGCAGAACGGACAGATTGCCGGTGCAGGGCTGGATGTATTTGAAAAAGAACCGCTTTCTGAAGACAGCCCGCTATGGGAACAGGATAATGTCATCATTACCCCGCATACTGCCGGATCGACGGAATACTATACCAAGCGTGTGATTGAAGATATATTCATTCCTAATTTAAAGGAGTACATAATCAGCGGTAATCCCGGCATTAATCAAGTAGATTATAAAAAGGGATATTAATAAAGAGAGCCTTGCAGCATTCGCAAGGCTCATTTTTTATAAGATACGATATAAAACCCTTCTTCTTCCGACCACTCTGCACAGAAAATATCTTTGATATTATGGTAGCCTTCCGTTTTAATAGACTCCCTCAGCCAATCCCCATCTTTCCCCAGTAATTTAATGCCGTCTTCCACTACTTCTCCTTCATCAATCAGTAAAGTTGAAGGTTTCTTTTCCTTCACCTCAAGTTTCATCAATTCAGGAGTGACAGGCTCTTGTTTTTGGTATTTCATTACACTTAAGCCGCCATTGGTCTCAAGGTAAGCGTATTTAACTTCATTCATGCTGAATATTCCTTTTTGGCGCAGCATTGTTCTCAGCTGTTCCATTTCAAGATGGTTTTTCTCCATCTCCTTCACATTCAGCTTGCCATCCTTGACAAGGACCGACTCCCTTCCCTTTAAAATCGCCCTGAATATATTTTTCTTTTTTGCCAGAATTTCAATAATGTAAATAAATGCTCCCCACAATAAAGCCGAATAGATCACCTGCAGCGTTGTTATTTTTTCATCATAAATGGTTTCCTCAATAATCCCTCCAAGAACAACCGCATAAACAAAATCAAACGGAGTTACCTGTGAAAGCTCCTTCTTTCCAAGAATTCGGGTAACAGCTAACAAGGCAACTAGCCCAACAGCCATTTTTACTGTTATTGATAAATACATCAATGCTCCTCCTCTCTCTATATCCTCTCTATTCCCCTTACCAGACTTCGAATACACCTTTTCTCCTATTCCACTTTTTGCAAAAAAAAGTGATCCCTATGTCAAGAGACCACTTTACATATACTGGCTATTTTCTTTTCTCCGCTTCCTGAATACTAATTCCTCCAATGCTCCGGATCCTGAAATGACACCTCCCACAATAAGAACCAGCCCGAGCATATGGTTTATAGTAATTACTTCACCAAGAATGAACGCTGAGCCTGCCAATGAGAAAAAGGTATTCAGGTTCAAAAATATACTGGCTTCTGCAGGCCCAATATTACGGATGGCTGTGTTATAAACCATATGGCCGATAGCTGTTGCCAATACGGCAGATGCGGCAAATGCAGCCCAAACATAGGCTGGGGCTTCGGTTATACCCTTAAGTCCGCCGGGTTCCATTATGCTGGCCATTACAAAAAGGATCACCCCTCCAAAAATCAGCATATAGCCTGTCAGCAATCGCGGATCAAGCGTTTTCGAAGCCTTGCTGATTACAATGAAGCTAAGAGCCTGTGAAAGAATGGACAGGAACACAAAGAAATCTCCTGGAGTTAAGCTCGATATCCCTTTATTTCCTGAAAGGACAATAAAGGTCACGCCTGCACCCCCAAGCAGAAAACCCAGAACCTGGATGCCTGTAGGCTTATTGCGCAGCAGAATGGAAGACAGTATGGCTGTTAAGAGCGGACCTGCACCTAGAATAAGCCCCCCATTCACCGCACTTGTTCCCGTTAAGCCTATAGCCAGAAAAAGATGGTGGCTGACAACACTTAAAAGGCCGCCAAATACAATGTACGAGATTTCCTTCCGGCTCGGCTTTCTTACTTTCCCCATTATGCTTAATATCAAAAATACGGTTATACCCGCAGTTAGTATTCGCAAAGAAGTAATCGAAACCGGAGGAAAATAACTGACAAGAATTTTTATAATGCTCACATTCAATCCCCATAAAGCCATGATGGAAATGAGGAGAATGTATGTTTTTATGTTTTTCACATCGATCCTTCTTTCCAGAAAATCCAAGTTCATAATTTGTATCATTTTATCATATTTCAAATGGGAAGATGACTTTTTAAGGCTTTAAATATGAAAGTGATGGCATGAAAAACACCCATCTGGACTGTTGGCATACCAGGGTTTTTCGGTGGATGAACAACCGTGAAAAGCGCAAAGCAGCTGTATAATAGCAAGAGCAGCCTCCCATCAAAGGAACGGCTGCTCTTCTGCTTATTTTACATCTAACTCGTGAACCATTTCAGGTGCTGCTTTCATTTTATGCTGCTTTTTCGGTTTAGGGCCCATGTTATCAAAACGCGCCTTATCATAAATGGCAGCACCTACAACCTCCGCTACATCCTGAAGCTTTTCTTTGCTGATTTTATCAATTGTGTCTTCTGGAGAGTGGTACCATGGTTCAGTTGGGCTGTGAATGAATAACGCGGCTGCAATGCCTGCTTCGGCAAAAGGCACATGGTCACTTCTGCCTCCCTGGTATACTGGGGTCGGCTCACCGTTCAGCCTTTCACTGGATGCTTGAGAAAGTTCTGTTACAAGATTTTCTTCTCCATCCAAAGTCATCATTACTAAATCGCCTGCATCCTTGCTTCCCACCATATCAAGATTAAAGTTTGCAATGGTTCTGCTGATTTCGTCGTCAGAAAGACTGTCAACATAATGATAAGATCCAATCAATCCCAGCTCTTCTGCACCGAATGTTGCAAAGCGGATCTCCGTATCTGTCGGAATATCCTTGAATACGCGTGCCAGCTCTAATGTCATCGCTGTTCCGGAAGCATCATCATTCGCTCCAGGAGCCCCTGCTACAGAATCATGGTGTGACCCAACCACAATAATGTCATCGTTTGCTTTCTTATTGTTGGTTGGTTTCTTTGTGGCAATCACGTTGTGGGAAACCTTTTCTCCTGCATCCGCACCTTCAATGGATAGGGATGCTGATAAAGTTTCACCGCTCTCCAGCAATGCAAGAATTGCCTCACCTTCTGCTTTTGACAGGGCTAACGCCGGAACATATTCTTCATTATGAGCTCCAAGCGTACCGCTTAATGGACCCTCTGCATTATTAAAAATAACTACTCCGGCAGCCCCTTTTTCTGCTGCATTTAAAACTTTCTCGGCAAAAGAAATGGAACCGCGCTGGATAAGAGCAATTTTGCCTGTGAGATCAACGCCTTCCAGTTCTTCCTGTGTGCCTAGCCCAGCAAATGCCAGCTCCCCGCTCACATCCCCATTGACTGAATAGGTAAAGGATCTTGGCTGCAGTTCTCCTCCATAGCCATCAATAGTCACTTCCATACTGCTCGGAGGAGTATATCCATAAAAAGTGAATGGCTGAATCTCTGTTTCATAGCCATAGGATTCGAATTGGCTTTTAATATACTGAACAGCGTTATACTCCGATTCCGTACCGGCTACACGCGGGGTTTGTGAAAGATAATCAATATTATTATAGATATTCTCTGCATTAATTTGATTGACTACCTTCTTGTCGAATACATTTACAGGCTGAGTCTGTTTAACGTCTGACGGATGTGCAAAAACTGCCTGTGTCCCAATAGCTCCAAAGATAAGAGTCGAAGCTAATGCCACTTTTAAAATTGGTTTTCTCATCTAGTACCTCCAATAGAATAATAGATTCCGCTCATTAAATTTTATAATGTTTCGAAAACTCTTATAAGGGTACAAGATACTAGAGTACAGTAGGTACAATCATCTATATTTTGGGTATATTGTCAATATTAGTAAATATCTAATAGGAAAAATAGACAAAAAAAGAAGGCTGCCCCACCCCAGGTACGCCTTCTTTCCTTCTTTATTTCATTATATCGTGGTCCACATAGCGCTCGCCGTTCAATTCACTGATTACGTTAATTGCAACTTTTGCACCGTCTCCAGCTGTAATGATTGTATGGACGCTAACTCCTGCAACGGTTCCGGCTGCCCAAATGCCATCGACATTCGTCTTGCCGTCAGCATCTACATCCAGAACCGTTTTAATGCGCGGCTCGGTGCCTGCTTTAGTCTTCAAACCGGCTTTTTCTGCTAAATCAGTAGATACGCCAGCTGCTAAAATCACATGCTTCGCTGAGTACGATTTTTCTCCTGCTGTTATTGTAAAACTTCCTTCAGCTTTTTCAATGTTATCAACAGTTCCTTCTGCGATCTCTGCCCCAAACTTAGCTGCTTGCTTTTTGCCTGTTTCAATCAGTTCCGGTCCAGTAATTTCCATAAGGCCATAATGATTTTCTACCCAGGCACGTTTAGTCATGCTTTTATCATTGTCCACAACCACTACCTTCTTGCCCGCTTTTGCAGCAAATAGCGCAGCACTTGCACCAGCAGGGCCTGCACCTACAATTAAGATATCAAACATCCATACTTCCTCCTTCAACACATTATTTACTTATATGTTATCTAATTTAATAATAATTGTAAAATAATGTGATTTCAGGAAAATTGTCCAATTTAATCTTCATCTTTGATATCCCGATCCTCCGGTATCGGCTCATTTAGTATTTCTTCCACCAGCTCCCTGTATTTTTCCACCTGCTTTATATGGGCACTAAATTGTTCCTTATATATTAAATACTGTTCTCCATCATAAATGGCGCGTATTTTCTTTTGCTGAATCAAGCTTTCTACATATGACTCAGGGTAAGATAAATATTCTGCGGTTTCTTTAATGGTAAGATACATGCTTGTTCTTCCCTTTCTAATTCCCTTATAATATGGTTTTACTATTTTCTAGGCACTAGAAGACTCTACTAAAATCATATAGAATAGAAACTGTAAATAATTTGTATATGCAACTTATATTCTTTTATTATACAGCGAAAAAATACTATTTGACTGAATTCCAGCTCTTTTTTCAGCCAGATAGAGAACAGGAGAAATATAAGCTAATGAATAAAAAATGGTTATTGGGCTTATATGTGATCATCAGCCTTATTTGGGTATTCGGAACGAACTACCTTTTGCATATGCTGGAGCCCTCTTCTCTTGTCAGCTTCCTTTTTAGAGCAAAAGAGTTTCTGTACATTATCGTTACAGGCTGGCTGCTCTATTATTTTATTGGCAAAAGAGATGAGCTTATTGCCTCAAGGGAAGATGAAAAACGTCTTTCCACTTTAATTAACTCCATGGTGGATTTTGTCAATTTCAAAGACGGCCATGGCCGCTGGATCGAGTCCAATGAATTTGGACTCAAATTGTTCAATCTTGAAAATGTCGATTATAAAGGCAAAAGGGATTCTGAACTGGCCGAGTACACAGATTTTTATGCAGACGCACTGCGCTACTGTGAAACATCAGATGAGGAAGCCTGGAAAAACGGCAAAATTACCCGTCTGGAAGAAGTCATCCCATTGCAGGACGGAACAGAAAAAACGTTTGATACGATTAAGGTACCGCTCTTCCATGCAGATGGAAGCCGTCAGGGTCTCGTCATAATCGGCAGAGATATTACAGAAAGAAAGCATGTGGAAAAGCTTCTTGCCGAAAGCCAGCAGCAATATAAATCCTTGTTTGAATATAATACTGAAATTGTCTTTATGACAGACCTTCATGGCACCATCACGAAAGTAAACCCCCAATTCAAAGCGGTGACAGGATACAGTCCTGATGAGACATTGGGTAAGAGCATTAATGAAATCATACCAGCTCCTTATAAAATGAAGGCCATTAAAGGCTTTAAAGGCATCCTTAAGGATAAACAGCCCAAAACCTGCGAATTTGAGTTCAATCATAAAAATGGCAGCAAGCTCACTATCCAATGCACCGCACTTCCGCTCATTGTGAACGGTCAAATTGCCGGAATCATCGGCTATGGAAAAGATGTGACAAAGCTGCGGCAAGCTGAAGAAAGACTGCGCCGCACCGAAAAGCTTTCTGTGGTTGGAGAGCTGTCTGCCAGTGTGGCGCATGAAATCAGAAATCCGCTGACATCTTTAAAAGGCTTCGTGCAGCTCATGCAGCTGGAAGATGAAAAGCATCAATTCTATTATCAGATCATGCAGGAGGAGCTGGACCGGATCAACCATATTGTCGGCGAGCTGCTGCTCCTTGCCAAGCCTCAGGATATTTGTTTTACAAAAGCGGATGTTCAGAAAATCCTTTTTAATGTCATTTCGCTTTTAAAAACAGAAGCCAGCATGCACAATGTCCAGATCGAATTTCTATTAAAATCGGATGTGTATATGATTGAATGTGAACCAAATCAGCTAAAGCAGCTATTTATTAATATAATAAAAAATGCCATTGAAGCATCAAGTGATGGCGGTAAAGTAACGGTTACGCTGCAGGCGGAAGACCGGCAGCTGACTATCCTGGTTAAGGATAATGGCTGCGGCATGTCGGAAGAACGCCTTAACAGGATTGGTGAACCTTTCTATTCATCCAAGGAGAAAGGAACTGGCCTCGGACTTACAGTCAGTTTCAAAATTGTCCAATCCCATAATGGTTCCATTTATTTCAATAGTAAAAAAGGGAAAGGAACAGAAGCTGTCATCAAGCTGCCAGTAAGAAAAAATACATCTGCCCCTGAGGCTGGATTAACAGTTTAAACAGTAAAGAGCGATGTTCAATCAAACGTTTGATTGAACATCGCTCTTTTTTAACCCTGCTAATTCCCCTTAATCTCCAGCAGCTTCTGCCTCAAATCATTTTCCATATTGGCCAGGTCGTGTTCTGCCTGCCGGCGTTTATGGCGGCCCTCCTCCTGGATTCTAAGGGTTTCTTCAAGAGTGGAAATCAGGTTCTCCTGTGTTTTCTTTAACGTTTCAATGTCGACAAGGCCCCGCTCATTCTCACGTGCTGTTTCAATTGTATTCATTTTCAGCATTTCGGCATTTTTCAAAAGAAGATCATTAGTTGTTTTCGAGACCTTCTTCTGGGCTTCGACAGCATGGCGCTGGCGAAGCAGTGTCAAGGCGATGGCCACCTGGTTTTTCCAAAGCGGGATAGCCGTCATGATGGATGACTGAATTTTTTCAACCAATGCCTGATTGGTATTCTGTATAAGGCGGATCTGCGGTGCGCTTTGAATCGTTATTTCACGGCTAAGCTTCAAGTCATAAAGGCGCTTATCCAGGCGGTCGGCAAACTGCATCATATCGTTCACTTCCTGGAACTTCATCTGGTCATTCGACTCTTCTGCCTTCTTCTTCAGCTCGGGAATCGTCTTTTCATGAAGCTCTTCAAGCTTCAGTTCACCTGCTGCAATATATACATTTAAAGCATGAAAATACTCTTTATTATTTTCGTATAGCTTATCTAACATGACAATGTCGGAAAGAAGTGCATTCTTGCTTCTTTCCAGTTTGACGCTGATGCGGTCAATCTGAGCACCTGTTTTTTGGTATTTGGATAAGACCTCCTGAACAGAGCCGGATATCTTTCCAAACATACGCGCAAAAAAGGTTGATTTCTCCGGCTTCAGCTCATCCGGATTCACATCATTGAATTTCTTCATCAGATCATTGATGATTGTTCCCACTTCACCAACATCTTTTTTCTGAACATGCTCAAGCATTGTATGAGAAAACGTTAGCAGCTTTGATTGAGCCGGTGTTCCGTATGAGATCATCGCCTGGTGATTGGCAGGATCGATTTGCTTTGCAAGCTGATAGGCTTTTTCCCGGTTTTCTTCCGGAATCACATCGATCAGCCTTGTCCGCTTTTCCGATTGCAATGGCGAGGGAGCTGCATCCTGCTTTTCCCCAAAAGGATCTGCCATCAGATCATCCAATAAATTAGTGTTTTTTAACAGGGACGGTTTATCTTCAGTCATTTTAATCTCCTGCTTTCATCATGAATTCTTGAATCTTTTATCTTCTCAATCGAATTCTTGGCAACATCAATTTCAAGATGAAGCTGATCAATATCTTCAGCTATAACCCTGTGAAGATCTTCCTCCACATGATGGGTAAGTGCATCGAGTGTACGTCTGGTCTCCTGGAGGGACTGATCCAGTTCACGGGATTTTCTCGGCTGGGAAGACAGAAAGACATACTTTTCCGCCAGCTCCACTGCGGAATCCAGATGAGAAAAATAAAACTTCTCGGCCTGGTAAAAACGTTTCGGCTCACTCCTGGTCAGTCTGTAAATCCTTCTCGTCACCCTCATGAACTCCATGCGCTGCTTCAGCGTCGGGAAATGCCGAATCGAGAACATCGCTTTATGCAAACGGGTTATCTTGCGGCGCGCCTCATCAAGATTTCGCTTAATGTATTGGTATTCCCTTTTCGTCAATCCATGCTTTTTCAAAAAGCGGCGGCGCTGAATCAATCCCCCTGCCCAATAAGTAAGAAGCCCGGCTCCGGCTCCATATATCCCTGACAAAATGAAAGTTTGCCCGAATGCAAAGTAACTAGCCAGCCAAACGCTGACAGACAAAGGAACAGCCGTCAGCAAACGAAAAGCAAATGCTAAAAAGGAATTCATATTTATCGACTCCTACTCATAGTCCTACTTATTTATACGTTATTTATAAACCTAAAGTTTCATCCACAGACATATTTCAGCAAGAAAATCGCGAGCACCTTCGGAACAAGTCAACTCCGCTTGTTCCTGCGAAGAACATCCAAGGAGGCTTTGACTTGGTTCCCACCACCGGACCCCTCAAGGGGGCAGGTGCGAGCTATAAAGCAAAAAAAGGCGTACATCCTTAAATCTATTAAAACACTTTTAAAAAACTTCTCAAGTTATACGATACAAAATAACACGATTGCCCGCCATAGACCACAAAAGTAATCCTTGCTAAGACCTGAGACGTATATTTCCCTGCAAAAAAAGCACCTGCGGAAATTTCCCGCAGATGCTTTCTGGCTATTTTACAGCCAATGCACGCTTGCCCATGGCATCGTAGATCTTAATGAACTTCTCCTTAGGCATTTTCACATCTTTCTGAACTGCTTCACTGTCATTAAAGTAAACATAATCTGCATCCACACCGGTTACGACAATGCAGTGCAATGGTGTCGGTGCACTGATCGTTTTGCCGGCAGGCGTTTTCCAGCTTCTATTATTCGGCATTTCATGGCTGATTGTAAACCATGCCAAAACAGGATTACCCTCTGAAACAGCCTTTTCTATTTCTGAAAAATCTTTTCCGGTCAGATTTACACCGCCTGGACGATACTGATCAAGCAGCTTTTTCAGCGGTCCCGGGTTTATCGTATGGCCGTTGCCAAAAGGTGTTCCGACAAACCCGACATCAGGATCCCCCCAGGTTTTAATAGAACCATCCGCATTTCTTACCAGCTTGGTTGAGTCATATGGCATTTCTTTTGCAAGTGTTGTTTTGCTTACATTCACTCCATAAAATTTCAATGCCATGGCAAGAGAAGTTACTTCACATCCGCTTGGCAGCTCCGGCCGCTGGGCAATGAGCGGTACATTGATCCTTGCCTGACGGGGATCACCAGCTGTCACATAATCACCGCTTACATACCCCGTGCTGCCGTTGTAGGAAATTTTATACCAGCCGTTGCTTTCCTTATGTATGACAATTAATAATGATCCGTTTTTTAAAAGGCCGACACTGCTGTAATTTAATCCCGGACCTTTTCGGACATTTAATGATGTTGCATCCACCCGGTAAAGTTTTTCATTTGTTTTGACGTATTGGCCGCTGACATAGCCTGTTTTTCCATTATAGTTAATTTTGTACCAGCCGCTGGCAAGGCGTTCGATTGCTTGTATACTGCTGCCTTGGGGCAGACTGCCGATCCGATTGTAATTTGTTCCGGGGCCTGAACGGACATTCAGACTGGTTGCATCCACTGTGTAAGTATAGGAAGCCGCTTCTGCCACTGCCTCGTTTGAAAAGCCTGGAATTATTGGTGACATGATTCCTCCTGCAAAAATAGCTGCAGCAGCAGTCCCTTTTAATAAAGCTCTTTTTCCATATGAACTTTTTATAATTGCCATATACTTTCCTCCATATCCTTAATTTATTTCTGTCGAATTTTGCAGACTACTCTAAAAATATCGATTCGGAAACTCCCAGTCTACCTTTTTGGGACTGGAAAAATATTATTGATTCTATTGAATCAGCTAATATGGGGGAGTCAGTATATTTGGCATCTGCATATCTTCCTTCTTCCTGCCATTCAATTAAGTGCCCCTAGCAGCAGAAAGACGATTTTTTGTTTATTTATAAGAAATACAGGGAATATGCTCTTGTACCAATTTACTTACACCTTGGAGGAAACATAATGAATAAGTACTATTTTTATATAATTATTTTTTTTATAGGAGCGATTGTATTTCCTTCCTCTGGATATGCAGAGGATCGGGTTGAACAGGAAAACAAGGTTGTGCTGATTTCATTTGATGGAATGAGAAATGACCTGACAAAAGAGTATGTAAAGAAAGGCAAGCTTCCCCACATTAAAGCACTCATGAAGAATGGAGTAGCCGCCAAGGACTCCAAAACCGTAACCCCATCGCTGACCGCCCCATCACATGCGGCAATTGCATCAGGAGCTGCCCCGTCGGAAACCGGCATGGTCAGCAATAAGTGGCAGGATCCCCAAAAAGAATTGGCAAATGGAGAAAGCGCCTTCCATCAGCCGCTCGATAAAAGCCCGCTTTGGGCAGAGGCAAAAAAAAATGGCAAAACAACTGCCACAGTGCTGTTTCCCGGATCAAACCCCAGTGCAGGAACACAGGCTGATTACGCAGTTTATTATGGAGAAACCTGGGCAGAGAGTTCCCTGGATAAGCTTCAGTTCAAAAAAGCAGAGAGCTGGAAGCACACAGAAAGCAGCTTTAGCCCTTTAAAGGAAGCTATATTGAAGCTGCCATTAAAAAAAGCAAAGAATAAAGAAATTTATATACTGGCTTTAGACACTTCAGATGATGGAAAGACCAACTATAACCGCTTCATTTTTTCGGAAAATCGTTCGGCAGACCCCAAAGATGTCATTGTCAACGCCAACGAATGGGGGTCAATTCCTGTCGAAGCTGATGGCGAATCTGCAGGATTCTGGTTTAAGCTGAAAATTGACCCTGGCCTTGAGAAAGCAAGCATTTACCGGACGGCCGTTACGTCAGCCCTCATTGAAGGTCCCGACGGATTTGAAGAGGAGCTGCTTTCAAAATTCGGCTTTTTTCCCGTTCAGGATGATACAAAGGCCTTTGAAAAAAAGTGGATTACTAGAGAAGAGTACGAAGAAATCAGTTCACGTTTTGTCAGCTGGGCAACTGATGTGTCTCTTTATATTAAAGAAGAATACCAGCCGGATTTGCTGATGTTTTATACACCTCAAATAGATCATGAATCACATCACTTTCTGCTGACAGATCCACGGCAGCCTGGGTATTCAGAGGAAAATTCTCAAAAACATAAAAAATACATTGAATGGGCATACAAGCTTTCCGATAATGTCGTTGGACAGACGATGGATAGCCTTAGCGGAGAAGACCACCTTCTTGTTGTATCCGACCACGGCATGGAGCCAGTTCACACCATCCTTGCCCCAAACACTCTTTTGAAAGAAGCCGGCCTCTTAAAGACAGATAATAAAGGCAAAGTGGATGAGGAGTACTCCAAAGCAATGGCTGTGGCCAGCGGGTCAGCTGCACAAATTTATCTGAATGAGAACCTCACTAAGAAAGAGAAGGAAAAGGCAGCAGACCAAGTAGAGAAACTCTTTAGCGAGTATAAAATCAAGCCGGAATTTCAGACGAAAGTCCTTAAGGGCTATTTAGGTGAAGCAGGTGATTCCATTGTGCAAGGGCAGGTCAGCCATTTTAATCAAGCAGCGAAGCAATTTTTCCATTACCTTTTTAGAAAGGAAGAAAAACCTTATCAAATTGCCTATGGAAATAAAAAAGAGAATAAGCACCCTAACCAGGGAGACATTTTGCTGCTTGGCTCAAGGGGCTATATGATGGGCAGCAGCCTAACAAGCCCCCATATGCCGGCCATTGAACTCGGCAGCCACGGAGGCAATCCTGATCGGAAAGAACTCAGGGCCGTTTTCTTTGCACACGGCCCTTCTTTTAAAAAGGAACACCGGATTAGCTCGATTACCACACTGGATATTGCCCCAACTGTCTATAAGCTGCTGGACATACCAGCTCCGTACTTCTTGGAGGGTGAAGTTCTAAAAGATGCTTTAGATTAAAAATACTGCCTTGCATGTGCTGCAAGGCAGTAATTTATTTTTGAAAATAAAAAACCCACCCCTAAAGAGATGAGCTGTACACACTATATACAATCCAATTCCACCATCACCGTAGTGCCTTTGCCTATAACACTTTCAATGGCCATCAAACCTTGATGCTCCTGAATAATCTTATTGCTGACTGTGAGCCCCAAACCGATTCCTTTATCTTTTGTCGTATAAAAAGGGGTCCCAAGATACTTCAGCATTTCACCATCAATGCCTGCTCCTTCATCTTCAAAAGCAATCCTTACACGTCTGCTCTCTATTCTTTCAGCACTAATATATACATTTCCGCCATTTGGCATAGCTTCAATCGCATTTTTTAAAAAGTTGACAAACACTTGCTTCAGCTGGGGAGGTGAGCATAATAGCATGATATCATTCTCAAAATGATTGAGATGGATTTGAACATTGTGAAGCAGTGCCTGCGGATGAAGTACATTAATCGTACTTTCAAGAATGGACATTAAGCTCCCTTTCTCAAACTCAATTGCCTGGGGTTTTGCCAGGGACATGAACTCATTGACAATGATATCAATCCGATCAAGCTCTTCCATAATAATGGATAAATAATCATCCTGTTTTTCCTGATTAACGCTGGATTGGAGCAGTTTTGAGAAACCTTTTAAAGAGGTCAGCGGATTTCTGATCTCGTGTGCAACCCCTGCTGCAAGCTGTCCGATAATGGAAAGGCGGTCCAAATTACGCAAAGCCGCATCATTATTAACTCTGTCTGTTATGTTTCTGCCTACTGCCACAAATAATTCAATCTCTCCTTTATCGTTTAATATAGGAGAAATGCTTGCCTCAACGAAAACGATTTCGCCATTAATGGTATCCATCTTTGTTTCAAGCAGCTGAGGCTCACCCGTTTCCAGCAGCTTTTGACATACCTTGCTAAACTTTTCTCTCTCTTCCTCAGAGTTTATGACAGTGCCGCAGGTCTTCCCAACAAGCTGCACCGGCGAATAACCCAAAACTTTTCCATGAGATGGGGATGCATAGATCAACGTTTGATCCTTTGTGAATACTTTGATCATATCTGTCGTATTCATCGTAATCAAATCGTACAGTTCCCTGGTTTTTCTTAATTCCCTCTCCATGCTTTTAAACTCTGTCATATCCCGGAAGATAGCCAAAACGGCGATGATTTTGCCCTTGGAATTTCTGAAGGGAGAATACGAAACCGATATATCCAGAACCGAACCATCCTGATGATAGCGCTGTGTGATCACATTGCTGTATACTTTCCCAAGCTTGACCAGTTTTATAATCTCCTTCACTTCTTCAGGGTTCTGAAACTCGGTAAACTTTCTGCCAATAACTTGCGCTTCGGTATAGCCAAAAATCACTGTATACATATGATTTACCCTTATAAAACGGTTCTCCATATCAATGATGGCAACCCCATCTGCAGTGCAGTTCAGGAACAAATCGAGTAATTCATCAGGATTGGAATAAATCGACTCACCATCATTGCCAAGTATCGGGAAATCATTGACCAATTAGCTCACCCCATTTAATAACTCTATAAACTATATTTTACAGAATTATAAGAAAAAAAGCAGGGGAATTCTTGAGAGAACCTAAAAAAGCAGCTTCCCAATAGGTCAGCTGCCCTCTTTCCATTCTAATCCAGCGACTGCTTCACAATGCATAGTCTGAGGGAACATGTCCACCGGCTGCACTTCGATTGTCCTGTATCCGCCATCCTCCAGAATACGAAGATCCCTTGCAAGCGTTCCCGGGTTGCAGGATACATAGACGACTTTCTTTGGCTTCATGCTTAAAATGGTTTTCAGCAGAGCTTCATCACAGCCTTTTCGCGGCGGGTCAACGACAAGCACCTCTGCGGTGTTCCCCTTTTTATACCAGTCAGGGATTACTTCTTCTGCTTTCCCGACTGCAAATGAAGCATTTGTCATGCCATTTAAATCAGCATTCCGCTTCGCATCCTCAATGGCTTCCGGCACGATTTCAACGCCGAACACTTCTTTTGCTTTCTGTGCCAGAAAAAGAGAAATGGTGCCAATTCCGCAGTACGCATCGATAACCTGTTCTTCTCCGCTCAAATTCGCATATTCCAGTGCTTTATCATATAAAACTTTCGTTTGCTCCGGGTTCACCTGATAAAAGGAGCGGGCGGAAATCGCAAATTTGATATCGCCAATAAAATCATAGATCACTTCTTCACCCCAGAGGACTCGTGTGACATCTCCCATGATCACATTCGTCTTCCTGGAATTCACATTATGGACGATGGATTTAACACCTTCAATGCTTGATGCAATCTCTTCCACAATCCTTTGCTTATGCGGGAGCTCGTTCGTCCTTGTGACAAGGACAATCATCACTTCGCCTGTCACAAGCCCATAGCGCGCCATCACGTGGCGGAGCTCGCCTTTATGCCTGCCTTCATCATAAGCACGGACACCATAGCGTCCGCAAATTTCCTTTACCTTTTGTACAACCTCATCATTTTTTTCCTGCTGGATGAGACATTCCTTCATATCGATGATCTGGTGGGTACGCTGCTGGTAAAATCCGCCGATCAGGCCGCCCTCCTGCTCGCCAATCGGAACCTGCGCTTTATTTCTGTAACGCCAAGGGTCCTTCATGCCGAGAACCGGATGCACCTTGACGCCCTCAAGTTTTCCGATTCTTTCCAGAACATCTCTGACCTGTTTTTCCTTGGCGAGAAGCTGGCCTTCATAGCTCAGGTGCTGCAGCTGACATCCGCCGCACTCCTTATAAATCGGGCAGGGAGCTTCTACTCGGTATGGGCTTCTTTCATATGTCTCGATCAGGCGCCCAAAGCCATATCCCTTATTCACCTTAATCACTTTTACCTTTGCTCTCTCACCAGGAAGCCCATCCGGAACAAATAGAGGATAACCATCCACCTTTGCAACTCCTGCCCCTTCATGGGTCAAATCCTCAAATATAACATCTATATAATCATTTTTTTGAACCGGTAATGTTCTGCTCATCATTTTCTTCCTTTTCAGCTTAATTCCGTGACCTATTTGACTAGACAGATTGTATCACAAAAAAGGTATGAATACGAAATAGATATGGTGCGGATTTTGAACCTGTATACCCTTTATCATGCCTATTTGAAAAACCCGCCACTCTATTAGCATATTTTCCAGTCTATTTGTAAGCTTACCCTGTCTGTTTGCAGAATCACCCTTCTATTTGCAGTAATACTATTCTAATTGCATCGTTCACAAATTCATGTGTTTTGCAAAATAAAAGCCCGCCCTGTAAGAGGGCGGACTTCCTATTATTCGCGGGAACTTTCCCAATCGGTCGGGCGGTCTTCTTCACGAATCTGATCAATTGGGACAAATACTTCCAAATGCCTGTACAGGTTTACGAATTCAGCAGGAAGCAGGCCGCCAAATTCACCGTCCAGATTGAGCTGGACTTTTTCTTTGGACTGTACTTTGATGCGGTTTGCCTGTGTATAGATGACGTTCGGATCTTTTACATGCTCACCCCGGACAGCCATTGTCGCGATCCGGATAAAATCAGCAAGATTGGTTTTCTTTAATATCAGCAGGGAGAATAGCCCGTCATTTATACAGGAATCCGGCGCCAGCTTTTCAAAACCGCCGACTGAATTTGTCAGGCCGACAAGGAAAAGCATAACTTCACCTTCAAAGATTTTCCCGTCAAACTCGATGCTTACTTCGGTTGAACGGATGGAAGGAAGCATTTCAATTCCCTTTAGATAATAGGCAAGCTGGCCAATCATGGTTTTCAGCTTGCTTGGCACCTCGTAAGTCAGCTCTGTCAGCCTTCCGCCACCAGCAATATTAATAAAATATTTATCATTTATGCGGCCAATATCGACAGGTATGGTATCTCCTTTTACAATGATTTCAGCAGCCGCATCCACATCTCTTGGAATATGGAGCGCACGGGCAAAATCATTGGTTGTGCCCGTTGGAATAATGCCGAGGCGAGGACGGTAATCCTGTTCAGCGAGTCCGTTTACCACCTCGTTAATCGTACCGTCGCCGCCTGCTGCAATAACCAGATCGAAGCGGCGTTCAACAGCTGCCCGTGCAGCTTTAATCGCATCTCCTTCACCTGTGGTGGCATGGCATGAGGTTTCATATCCTGCACTCTCCAGCTTTTGCAGAACCTCTGCTAAATGTCTTTTAAAAATTTCCCGGCCTGAAGTCGGATTATAAATAATTCTTGCTCTTTTCATAGCCATCATCCTATTATTGAAATATCTAAACTTAATCCTTATATATTATTCCATCTTTTTACATCATAGCGAATAGTCCACGGCTTAGCAATTATTCACTGCCATCCGTTTCTATTCTATTCACTTCCCGCTATTTTCACAAGTGGTCAGATGCACAAATGAATTATACCCTCATTAGGCAAAAAAGTATCGTAATTAAGTTATATTTCTTGGAGATGTAACTGAAATCGCATTAAGCAGGATGCAATTGAGCATTATTCCTGTTTCAGGTCCTGCAAAACAAGGCTCTTAACATAGTCAATAATGGTTTTATATGGATACTCTTCATTAATTACCCTGTGAAGCATTGCCCCGTCCATAAAAGTCCAGAATAATCCCGATACATGGCTTGGATCTGTATCCGGACGGAATTCCCCGGCAGCCTGCCCTTCCTCCATAATGTCTGTTATCAATTTCAAAAAGAACTTCTTTCCTCGCTCGTTCAGAATTCGATTCAAGTTCTCATCTCTGGAGGAATGCAGCGTAAATTCCAGCTGAACAGTAATTCTATCTTTTCGTTCCTGGCTGAATGGGCTCATATCCCTATACAAATCAAAAAGATATTCCAGTTTCTCTTCCGCAGAAGAGAACTTGGAAATGTTCTCTGCAAGTCTTGCATTAGCTGATTCTGTCTGCTCATTCAAAAGCTCCAGATAGATTTCTTCCTTGCTTTTAAAATAATTATAGATAGCTCCCTTGCTGATTCCTGAATAAGCGACAATGTCATCAATGGTCGCTGCCTGAAATCCCTTTTTGGCAAAGCAGGCCAATGCACCCGCCAGGATCTCTTTCTTTTTCTTCCGCTTATATTCCTCTGATACGATAGGCGACAAGTCTGTCCCTCCATTGTATTTGTTTAGTCTCTGAGAAAATTATTCCCGCGCATTAAACATCAGCAGCACTTTTGACTGATGTCACTTCTTTTCAGAACTTCTTCTATATAAAGGCTGGCATGTTCACTCGTGATTTCTGTATTTTTCTCCGCCAATCCGGCCATTACCAGGTCTTCTTTCACTTTAGCGAGAAATAAATCTCTGATAGCTGCTGAACGGCATGGCTGCATCTGCGCTGCCAAGTCCCAGATCCATTGCTCAAGATGGACGCTCTTGCTCTTTTTTTGCATCTCCTGCGGAACCCGCCTTCTTCCCATATTTCTCACTCCCCAAGCATATTCTTATCTTTTAAAATAAACTGATTAGTCTTTTTATTGTAAGGATTTTTAAATGAATTTTCAAACTTTTCGCACACAAAAAAACTCCTAACTGTCCGTTAAGAGTTAATCCTGATCTATTTGGTTTTTATCCCGGTACATTGTTACTAATCCCCCAATCAGCATAAAGCAGGCAAATGCAATGGGAAACCAGCGCTCAAACCAGGATTCTTTATTGGGAAGTTCTTTGTGTTCCTTGTCCGCTTCTTCCGAAAATCCTCCTGTAATTTGAGCCATAATAAGATTGGTAAACTCATCTTCCCCAGGCATTTCCGGCAGGGAATTTTCCTCCTCGTCCATTGCTTCGAGGTATACTTCCAGGCATTGATCACATATATAGAGATGATCTTCATAGAGTTCACGTTCTGGTTCTGACAGCACATTTTTCACATATTTCCGCCATTCTTCCAATGAAAAATGATCCATGAAAAATCATCTCCTTCCAATGTTCCTGACAGCGTAGCGTTCAGGAGCATGAGAATATCCTGCTGGGTATTCCGATCGAATAAATCCTGGGTTATATCAGCTTCCCTTATATCTATTCGGATTACATTCTTTCTTTTTGAGTGCCGAAACAATCATAATCGAGAGAATTGAATAATTCAATACATTTTTTATAAAAATCTCCCCCAAAAAGCTTTTATTTCCATATTTTTTCATCGCTTAATATTAAAATAATGATTAATTTCCCGCTTCGAACAAAACCATTATATGGTAAACTGTAAGCGATGACTTCAAAGAGGAGGGCAGTGAACATATTTTTAAATAATGGACAACTCTAAACCATTATTGAATATATTGATTGAAAAAGGATGGTTACGATGACATTTCTTATTTACTTGGCAGCGTACCTGATAGGATCAATTCCTACAGCCTTATTGATCGGCAAATATGCCTTTGGGATCGACATCCGTGATCATGGCAGCAATAATCCTGGTGCGACTAATACACTAAGGGTACTGGGCAAAAAAGCAGCTATCGTGGTTCTGCTGGTGGATGTGGGCAAGGGAGCAGCAGCTGCAGCATTGCCTGTCATCCTGAACGCTGAGACCGATCCGTTAATGGCTGGGATGGTTGCAGTAGCAGGCCACTGCTTTCCGATCTTTGCAGGATTCCGCGGAGGAAAAGCCATTGCAACCACGGCAGGTGTATTGCTTTTAGCAAATATATGGATGTTTTTGATCGCCTACATTTGTTTTGTCGCAGTCATTTACAGAACGAAGTATGTATTTTTTGGCTCTTTATCGGTGGGTGCATCTTTACTTATCTATTCCTTATTTACCGAAGGCACTGAACATGAACTTATCTTTTCTATTTTCCTATTATTTTTGATTTTCCTTCACCGTTCGAATATTAAAAACTTCATTGATAAAAATGAGCCTAAAATCAATGATAAGCGCCTGAAAAATGACCGCATCCCTCCAAGAGACCAAAAAAAACGAGCCTAATCGGAGCCCGGATCCTGCATTCGGGCTTTTTTTATTATTTTCTCACATGAAAGCCTTTCATTAAGCAAATCCTTTGAATAAAAGTGCAGTCAAAGGAGCTTCTATATGTTTTTGATCTTAAAAATATTAAGTCTTTACTTAATCACAATCATGATTATGAGACTGATGGGCAAGTCGACAATTATCCAGATGACTCCTTACGACCTCGTCGCCATCATTATTGTTGGTACAGTTGCCTCTGAGCCTCTTATTAGCACAGAATACTGGCCGACATTAGCAGCATTGGCGATTCTTGTAGGCCTTCATATTCTCTTTTCCTATTTGACTTTAAACCAAATTGGCAACCGATTTTTTCTTGGGGAACCGACAATGCTGATTAAAAACGGGGAAATCCTGGAAGACAATCTGGAAAAATCCCACCTTTCCATGACTCAGCTGCTGTCTATCCTAAGAAGCAAAGGCTATCCAAAAATTGCGGATGTGGATTACGCCATTCTTGAGCCTATCGGTGAAGTGAGCATCATACCGAAAGTGGCCAATACGCCTGTTACCATCGAACATTTAAATATCTCCATTCAGGATGAGGGCCTCCCTATTGCGGTTATTGTGGATGGGAGGATTCAGGCGCGTAATCTCGAGCTGCTGGGACAGACTAAAGATTGGCTTTTAGAGCAGCTGCGGCAAAACAATTTGAATGAGAAAGATATTATGTACGCTTATGTAAATGAAAAGTCAAAAAAATTGAATATAAATAGACGCAGATAATATTCTAAAATAGGTTTAAGGTTTGAAGTTAAGGGTATATAACATTGGTTACTTACTAGACAAATAAAAAGTTACTTAACTATACATATCAATATCAGGGGGTAATGGTATGACAGAAAATAGCCTAGTGCTTGAAACAAAAATTGATGGTTTTGATTTTAATTGGGACCTTGAAAAAGGTCTGTTTAATTTTGAAGGCGATGATGCGGTCCTATTTTGGATAAAATCTGCCATGAAAAGCTTCTTCGATACGATTGAAGAGATCTCTGGAAAAGAAACATCCAGCCTTGTACTTGAGACCACCGGCTTCAGGCAGGGAATGGTAGTAGGGGAATTCTTCAAGGATTTAAAACTTCCGATAGAAGAAGTGGCTAATATCATACCCAGAATATATGCTTCTGCCGGCTGGGGAAAATTCATAATCACTGATTTAGATCCCGCTGCGAAAACCGCCAGGGTCAGAGCAATTGACAGCTGGGAATATAAGATTAACAAAGAACAAGGGAAAAACGAGTCTGGAACATTCCTGCCGGGACATTTTGCAGGAATCTTTTCCGCTGTGTTTGGCACAAGCCTTTGGTATAAAAAAGCAGCTGACCAGTTGGCCGGACAGGATTATACAGAGCTGGATTACTTCCCTTCAAGCGTTACTGTTGAGGAAAATATACACGCTTTGGCAAGGCGCGAGGAATCAAAAAAAATCAGCGAGCTTGAAAAATTAGTGGAGGACCGGACGATTGAATTAAAGCAGCTTGTTAAAGAAATCTCTTCACCGGTTATTCCAGTCCTAGATGGAATCGTTGTTGTCCCTCTATTGGGAAGATACGATGAATTCCGCTCTGAAGAACTCGTGGATAAAACTCTCCACAGCCTTCCGAAGCACCAGGCAGATTGTCTGATCCTGGACTTAACCGGGTTAAATCAGTCCATCAGCTCCTACACTGTCGAATTCTTAAGCAAGTTGGCCGCTGCAGCTAACCTGATTGGCACCGAAACCATTCTGGTTGGCATTTCACCAGAACTTGGCACAAAGATTACGGAAACTAATTTTAACCTTTCTAAATTTAACTGCTTCACAAACCTGCAGCACGGCATTTATTATGCACTGTCCAAAAAAGGCAGGAAAATCTTTTAATAACGGAAAAAGCTGACTCCTCATTGGGAAGTCAGCTTTTTTGAGTTAAATGTGTACAAATTATCTGTATCGTTAATTTCTGCGGATAAAAATTTTTATGTGCTCATAGCCTTGTTTTAAGTGCGGATAATTTTATTAATGTGCGTACAGGTTATTTTAGTCTGTCTTATCAGTTGATTATACTTTCTTAGGAGCCCCCCTATATTTCGCTTCGCGCAGCTCAAGCGCATAGGCCTCAATATTAGGCATACCCATATCCTTGGCAATGCTTATTTCCTTTTCAATATCATAAGGAATCCGGACAATTTCGATTGAGAAAGGCCCAGCCTCTTTCGATAAGTATTCCCCATGCAAAATTGCATAGGTTGCCTGAGGAATATCCAGGGAATTCCCAACGCTTCCTGCATTGAAAAGCGTCCTATGCGGATGGACCGGTTCAATCAAAGCAGCATGAATATCACCATAGCCGACAACATCCGGAATTAGCCCGTCCTCTCCGGCATTAATATTTTCTGTATTCTCAAACATAGCCAGCTTTTCTTCATAAGAATCCCGCATCGGTACAACCCGATGATAAATGCTTTTAGCGGAAGCATGGTAGAGCCTGACATATTTGCCGCTCATATAAAAATCGTGATGGAATGGCAGAGTTCCCAAATAGGCTAACGCCTCTTCCCCAAGCTGTCTCTGATGCCATCTGCCCTCTTCAAAGTCCAGCGGCTTCTGCATGAAATCATCCCAGTTTCCAAGGAGGACCACTTCACAGGTTTCTTTTATCCGTTCAACGGCTTTAAGGGAGTTTGGCCCCTTTCCTATTAAATCACCTAGGCAGAAAATAATCTCTATTCCGCGTTCGCGGATATTGTCCAGCACCGCCTCCAGAGCTGTGATATTTCCATGAATATCAGAAATTATGGCTACTTTCCCCATGTATGTCTCCCCCTTACTATTCTTATTTAATTTCTCCAAAACATCCAAGCTTCCTCTAACAATTGAAAAAACAAAATTTGATTTTTCCCTGTACCGCCATTACATTAGAAATATGGTAAAATAACAGCATGCCAAAACCAACATTACATATAGAAGGAGTAGGATTTATGTCAAAAGTATTTGTATTCGGACACAAAAACCCAGACACTGACTCAATCTGTTCAGCACTTGCTTATGCAGAATTAAAAAACAAATTAGGCGTTGATGCTGAGCCAATCCGCCTGGGCCAGGTAAATGAGGAAACACAATATGCTTTAAATTATTTTAAAGCTGAAGCTCCCCGTCTTGTTGAGGCAGTTTCCAAAGAAGCAAGCGAAGTAATCCTTGTAGACCATAATGAGTTCCAGCAAAGTGCTGATGATATCAGAGATGTGAAAATCCTTGAGGTTATTGACCACCACCGCATAGCGAACTTTGAAACAAGCGATCCGCTTTACTACCGCGCAGAGCCTGTTGGCTGCACAGCAACTATTTTGAACAAAATGTACAAGGAAAACGGTGTAGAAATCAGCAAGGAAACAGCTGGTTTAATGCTTTCGGCCATCATTTCCGATTCTTTGCTGTTCAAATCTCCAACATGCACAGATCAGGACGTTTCAGCAGCACGCGAGCTTGCTGAAATCGCGGGAGTAAACGCTGAAGAGTATGGTCTGGAAATGCTTAAAGCAGGAGCAGATTTAAGCAAGAAGAGCGTGAAAGAGCTAATCTCCCTTGATGCTAAGGAATTCCAAATGGGCAGCTATAAAACAGAAATCGCACAGGTTAATGCCGTGGACCTAAATGACGTATTAAGCCGCCAGGAAGAATTGGAAGCTGCCATTACTGAAAATATCAATAATAAAGAGCTTGACCTTTTTGTTTTTGTTTTAACTGACATCCTTAACAACGACTCAGTTGCCATTTCTCTTGGCAAAGAAGCTGCAGCAGTTGAAAAAGCTTATGATGTAACACTTGAAAACAACAGTGCCGTATTAAAGGGCGTTGTGTCACGCAAAAAGCAGATTGTACCGCCGCTTACTAACGTATTGGCTGGCAAATAAGACAAAGCAGTGCCGCACTGGGCACTGCTTTTTACTTATCCAATAAAGTTTCTGTCCCCATAACAAGTTTTATCATTAGTTCCTTCACTGTTACTTCTTCAGCCAGTGTCACTCCCTGTCCGGCCCATAATGACATAAACTCCGGCTGCTCCAGCTTGGCTGCCTGTTTTCGGATAGGGGCTGTCATATCATTCTGTAATGGATAAGGCAATGTCTGCAGACCTTTCATCTCTTCCATGAACCTGTTGCGAATTCCTCTTGCAAGCTTTCCGGAAAATGCTTTCGTCACAGCTGTCTGATCTTCCCTTGCATTTAATAGTGCATGTTTGTACAGTGAGTGAGCTCCGCTTTCCCTGCATGTAAGAAAAGCAGTTCCCAGCTGGACTCCTGCTGCGCCAAGCATCATAGCAGCAGCAATGCCGCGGGAATCCATTATTCCCCCTGCAGCAGCCACGGGACAACTGACCGCATCTGCTACCTGTGGTATTAGAGCCATGGAACCAATAAGCCCGCTTTCTTCGCTGCCGAAAGTTCCACGGTGCCCCCCGGCTTCAACCCCCTGAGCAATAATCACATCTGCGCCAGCCTCTTCCCATTCCACTGCTTCTTTTACATTGGTTGCGGTTCCAATAATAATCGTACCCTGTTTCTTTAATTCAGAAATAATGGAAGATTCAGGAATGCCAAATGTAAAGCTGCAAACAGGCACCTGTTCCTCCATCAAAACATCAAGCTGTTTTCTGTATAAAGCAGCATAATTCTTTTCTGGCAGAGAAGGTTTTTCCTTCATACCAAGCTCACTGCTGTATCCGGCGAGTACATCCTCCATGCTGCTGATTTCCTCTGCATCCGCCGAAGCCTCACTATCCGGAACAAAGAGATTAACGCCAAATGGCTTATCTGTCAGATTCCGAATCCGTTTTATATCGTTCCTTATTTCATCTGAACTCATATAGCCTGCGCCCATATTTCCAAGTCCTCCACTATTGGATACCCCGCTGATTAATTGCGGCGTTGTCATCCCTCCAGCCATAGGAGCCTGGAAAATAGGGTATTTTATATCCAGCATCGCTGTTATGGAATTCTGGTTCCAGCCCATTTAAAACATCCTTCCGCCTTTATTTCCCCGAAACAATAGCATCTACTATACTATCAGCAACAAATTGCCAGATCTTAGAATCCTCCTGATAGGAAGCAGTTAGTCTCCTGTACATGCTCATTTGTTTGTCCTTAAAGTCTTCCGCATTCTGTGCGGGGAGCTTACTTCTTCCATCATCAACCATTTCCTGAACCTGTTTGGCACGAGGTCCCCAAACAGCTTTTTCCTTCCCCGCCTCATCTATAAAAATATAAATGGGTATTGCTCTGGATGTTCCGTTAGTCAAATATTGATCCATCAGCTCAAGATTCTGATCCCTTAAAATAAAACGGACTTCCATCCCTGCTTCCTCTGCGATTTTCAGCAGAATCGGATTATTCAGCATCGCATCTCCGCACCAATCTTCAGTGAGTACAATCACTTTCATGCCAGTGTCCTTAAATTCTGCCAATCTTGCTTTCTCTTTATCTGATAAAGAAAAACGATCGTAAATGCCCATCATTTCATCTTTATTTACTTTCATTCCCCCTATGTATTCATGCAGACTCAGCCCTTTTTGGAACCAATCCAGTAATTCCATTAATCAACACTCCTTTTTTCTAAATGACTAATTACTAATTCTGTATGGCTCCCCAGCATTCCTTCTGATTACTGCTGGCGAATTTTGCAGAAAAACATCTTTTCCTGGGAAATTAGACAAAGAGGCTGTCGGCAAAAAACGAAGGCCGGCGAAAAGCGGCCGGCCTTGTCATCAATCCATCATTCGTTTTTTGTATACGGCGACCACTAGAGCAAACACAGCAGCAGTCCATACAATTATTGCCGCCAGATGGGACCATACATCCGATAGGCCAGCCCCCGCTTCAACCTGATTAGCCAAGTCAATGAGCTGCAGATTTGGCAAGTACTCAATAAATATTAAAACTGGATATTTTTCTATAAAAGGGGTCAAGAACGAGCCAAAGGAAAAAATCATCATAATGGGCAAAATAACAACCGATGCTTCCATTACGGATTTTGTCAACAATCCAAGCAATGTGCCAATTCCAATATAAAAGACAGCAGACAGAATAATAGCCATACCAACTATTATTACATTATCAGGATTATAACCAGTTAAAAATGCAGCTATAATGATTACGGCAATGGTGCTAATAAAGCTCAATAAACTTTTCCCGAATAATATCTCCAGGGTACTTGCAGGAGACAGCATAAGTCCCCTTAATGTATTTTTTTCTTTTTCCTCTGCAATTAGTGAGCACTGCACATAGGCTGCTACTAAACTAAAAATCATATTGATGACCATATAATGTGCATCGATTGCCTCAATACCCATGCGTCCATAAATCGCGGCCATAACAAGGGGCAGGAAGACGGTAGTAGAAACATATAAATTTTTCGAAACATCTTTATAATCCTTATATAAGATGGCCATAGATCGTTTCATTGAAAAAGTCATGCTAATTTCCTCCCTGTTACTTCTACAAAAATATCCCCTAAAGTCGGTTCGTTCGAATAGATGGAAACAATTTTATTTCCAGACATGTAATCATACACAGTTTGTGCTCCGCCCGGTCCTTTATCGACAATTACTTTGCTCCCATCGGTCAGCTCAACAGTCAATGTATGATCGGCAAATTTTCGGCGAAGCGCTTTAGGTGAATCCAGCAATTGAATAGCCCCATTATTTAAGAACGCAACGCGGTCACATAGCGTTTCAGCCTCATTCATATCGTGTGTGGTCAAAAAGATCGTGGTTCCTTTTTCTTTTAAGTCTTTTAAGCCTTTATAAATATGTTTTGTATTTACTGGATCAAGTGCTGAAGTCGGTTCATCAAGAAACAGCAGCTCAGGCTGATGCAAGAATGCCCGTGCCAGTGTCACACGCTGAGTCATCCCTTTTGATAGTTTAGAAACAGCCTTCTTCTTATCATCTATTAAATTGACCATGCCCAGAACTTCATCAATCCTCTTATCCGGTACATCATAAAGATCACAGTACAGCTTTAAATTATCATAAATTGTTAAACGGCTGTATAAACCGCTATTATCAGTCAGGATTCCGATTTTCTTACGGTATTCTTCTTTCTTCAGATTGGAAGCATTTACCCCAAATACTAAAGCCTCCCCATCTGTCTGGGCTAATTGAGCGGTTAGAATTTTTATGGTAGTTGTTTTGCCGGATCCGCTTGGCCCTAAAAACCCGAAAGTCTCTCCCTTTTTTACATTAAATGATACATTTTCCAGTGCTGGCTGATCTGAAAAGTATTTGGCCAATGATTTGACTTCAATGATATTCTCCATTTTCATCCTCCATGCGGTTTGTTTTCTTATGCATTCATCTTAATTCATAAAGAAAACCCCCACATTATATTCCAGATAAAAAGAGCAATACAGAGGCTGAATGGAGCAATACAGAAGTGGAATGGAGCTTACTTTAACCCCAGCATTTCTTTTAACTCCGCCATTTTCCCTTTTGATAAAGGGATTGATGATTTAGAAGCATCATTGAGCACCAGTGTAAAACTATTCCTTGTCCACGTCACGACCTCCCGGACCTTCTGCAGATTAACAATATAAGAGCGGTGGCATCTGAAGAAGCCATAGGGGTGCAGTTTTCTTTCCAGCTCTGCCAGAGTAAATACACTTGGATACACTTCACCTTTAATAAAAATATTGGATTGGCCATCGCTGCTTTCAATGTAATCAATTTCAGGCGGGTCGAATAATACGATTTTATCGTTCACTTTTGTAGGGACTTTTTCGAAGCGAACAGGCTGTACCGCTGGCGTTTCTTCACTCAGCAGACCGGCATGCTGTTCCTGCGCCGCTGTATCCGGTTCATCCTGTAAAACGTCAAGCTCCTGCAGACCGGTTTCACCAAGCCTATAAACCTTGTTGGTCACTGCAAGCGCACTCTCCAAATTACCAGTTAGTATTAAAACACCTTTCCCATTTTGATTAAGTTTCCTTATCAATTTTATGAAGACACGCTTTGTTTCCAAATCAATATTTTGGTCTGGCTCTTCAAAAATAAACAATGCAGGGTTCTGAAAAAGCATACGGCCAAAATGGACTCGTCTTTTTTGTGAATAGGATAACTTTCTAACCTGCTGATTTCGCTCTGCATCCAGCTGAACAGCACGCAGCCCTTCTTCTATTGATATTTCCGATCCATATAGGGTCTTATAAAAAGAGAAGTTTTCCTTCGCCGTTAATCTTTCATATAGCCCGTCATTTAAAGAGAAGATTCCAATGCCCGTCAAGAATTTGCGTTTGTCTATCGCCGCACTAATTTCATTAACCCTTATTTCTCCATTGGAAATCGGCATTGTCCCCATGAACATACTCAATAATACGTTCCTTACATTTGTATTTGTATGAACTGCTGCGGCCTCGCCCGCAGAGATCTCCAGACTAAATGGAGGAAATACAACTGTATGCTCATCATGCTCTTCTAAATTTGTTATTTTTAAAATGGCCATTTCTAATCACCTGGTTTTTTTAGATTTCATACCTGTAATTATAACGCTGAAGGACATGTAAAATATAGCTTTTCCTGGGAAATAATAGGGGTATTTGTCGAAAGACCGTTTTCTTCAAACAAAAAAGGGGCATGAAACCGAATGATTTCATACCCCGATAAATAGCTATCTTTTCTGAATTTCCTGCTGCAATAATTTGTTGACAAGCGGCGGGTTGGCCTGTCCTTTTGTGGCTTTCATGATTTGGCCGACAAGGAAGCCGATCGCTTTTTGTTTTCCATTTTTGAAATCCTCAATCGATTGCGGATTCGCATCAAGCGTTTCTCCGATAATCTTAAGAAGTGCACCTTCGTCCGAAATCTGAACCAGGCCTTTTTCTTTTACGATTGTTTCCGGATCTCCGCCATTTTCAACCAGTTCTTTGAAAACGGTTTTGGCAATTTTGGAAGAGATGGTGCCATTTTCTATCAGTTTAATCATGCCGGCAAGTCCCTCTGGTGTCAGAGCTATATCTGTCAGCTCTTTTTGTTCAGCATTCAGGTATGCTGACAGTTCACCCATCACCCAGTTGGAAGCCTGCTTTGCGTCAGCTCCTGCTTGGACAGCCGCTTCAAAGAAATCGGATGTTTCTTTCGTGACTGTCAGGACAGCTGCATCATAAGCAGGAAGCCCAAGTTCTTCAATATAGCGGTTCTTTCTTTGGTCCGGAAGCTCAGGGATCTCAGCACGAATGCGCTCTTTCCACTCTTCATCAATATGGATATCAAGCAAATCAGGCTCAGGGAAATAACGATAATCATCCGAACCCTCTTTTACCCTCATTAGAATGGTTGTATTGGTTGCTTCATCATAGCGCAATGTTTCCTGCTGGATTGTACCGCCTGAACTTAAAATCTCTTCCTGTCGTTTCTCCTCATACTCCAGTCCTTTGCGGACAAAGTTAAAGGAGTTCAGGTTCTTAAGCTCTGTCTTTGTGCCAAATTCCTCCTGGCCCACAGGACGAAGGGAGATATTCGCATCACAGCGAAGTGAACCCTCCTCCATTTTACAGTCAGAAACGCCTGTATACTGGATGATGGACTTTAACTTCTCGAGATATGCGTATGCTTCATTTGGCGTGCGGATATCCGGCTCAGACACAATCTCAATCAGCGGGGTACCCTGGCGGTTATAGTCTACAAGAGAATATCCTTTAGCATGAGAGAGTTTTCCTGCATCTTCTTCAAGATGGATTCGCGTAATGCCGATTTTTTTCTTATAGCCGTCGACTTCGATCTCAATCCAGCCATGCTCTCCAATTGGCTTATCGAATTGCGAAATCTGGTAGGCTTTTGGGTTATCCGGGTAAAAATAATTCTTCCGGTCAAATTTGGTGACAGGTGCAATTTCACAATTCAGTGCCATCGCAGCTTTCATTCCGAATTCAACTGCCTTTTTATTAATGACAGGAAGCACTCCAGGGTAGCCAAGATCGACGACCGTTGTGTTGGAGTTAGGCTCTGCCCCAAAATGGTTTGGGCTTGCCGAGAATATTTTTGAATCTGTTTTTAGCTCAACGTGTACTTCAAGTCCAATAACCGTTTCGTATTTCATGAAGTTCCCCCCCCTTACAGTCCCGGTTTTTGCTTATGGAATTCTGTAGCCTGCTCAAAAGCATGCGCTACGCGGTAAACAGTGCTTTCATCAAAATGCTTTCCGATAATCTGAAGGCCAAGCGGCAATCCATCCGCGAATCCGCAAGGTACGCTGATTCCAGGTACGCCGGCAAGGTTTACTGGAATTGTCAGAATATCATTTGCGTACATTGTCAGCGGATCAGATGTATTTTCACCAATCTTAAAGGCAGGAGTTGGTGCTGTCGGTCCAATAATGACATCATATTTTTCAAAAACATTTTCAAAGTCTTGTTTAATCAGTGTACGCACCTTTTGTGCCTTTTTATAGTAAGCATCATAATAGCCTGAACTTAAGGCGAATGTGCCAAGCATGATGCGGCGTTTCACTTCATCACCAAAGCCTTCTGCACGGGTCTTTTTGTATAAATCGATTAAATTCTCAGGATCTGCTGTTCTATAGCCATAGCGTACGCCATCAAAGCGTGCCAGGTTTGCCGATGCCTCAGAGGAGGACAGCAGATAATACGTTGCCAGTGCATATTTCGAATGCGGCAGGGAAACTTCCTCCCATGTTGCCCCAAGTTTTTCTAACACTTTCAGGGCGTCCAGTACTGACTGGCGCACCTCTTCATTCACACCTTCAGCCAAATACTCTTTCGGTACGGCAATTCTCAGCCCCTTTACATCCCCAGTCAAGCTTTCCGCATAGCTTGGGACCTCAACATTTGCTGAAGTAGAATCCATAGGATCCACACCTGAAATTGCCTGAAGCAGATATGCGTTATCTTCAACTGTCCGTGTAATTGGCCCGATTTGGTCCAGAGATGAGGCAAACGCGATCAGTCCGAATCTTGATACTCTTCCATATGTAGGCTTTAACCCAACAACTCCGCAATAAGAAGCAGGCTGTCTGATTGAGCCGCCTGTGTCTGATCCAAGAGAAAATAAAACTTCACCGGCTGCAACAGAAGCAGCAGAACCACCGGAAGATCCTCCGGGAACTCTTTCTAGATTCCATGGGTTTCGGGTTACTTGAAAGCCTGAGTTTTCATTGGATGATCCCATTGCAAATTCATCCATATTCAGTTTACCGATTGTAATGGTTTCAGCATTATGTAATTTGGATGCAGCAGTCGCATCATAAATCGGATCAAAGTTTTCAAGGATTTTACTCGCACTGGTGGTGCGCAGCCCCTTCGTTACGATGTTATCCTTCACGCCGATTGGCATACCGAACAAAAGGCCTTTTGCCTCGTCTGTTCCAATTTTCCCATCCATTCTTTTAGCTGCTTCACGGGCTTTTTCTTCATCAAGCGTCAAGAAAGCCTGTACTTTATCTTCAACTTCACCGATTCGCTTGTACGATTCGCTGACAAGGTCGGTAACCGTGATTTCTTTCTTATGTAAAAGCTGATGAAGTTCCGATACCTTATGGTCAAATAAACTCACCATTTTCCCCTCCCTATTCAATAATAGACGGCACTTTTATATAGCCATCCTGATGTTCCGGCGCATTTTTCAGAACTTCTTCCTGTGGAAGCCCCTTATTTGCCTTATCTTCTCTCAATACATTCTTCATATCAAGAACATGGGATGTTGGTTCAACATGGTCTGTATCAAGCTCATTCAGCAGTTCGGCAAATGAAATCATCTTGTCCAGCTGTTCGGTGTATGCAACAGCTTCTTCCTCAGTCATTGCAAGTCGCGCCAGGTGTGCAACATGCTTAACCTGATCTATTGAAATTCTCGACATTAATGCCACCTCCAAAAATTGAATACTGTCAATGCACAATTATTATGATCATACCAAACTTTCGCGCGTTAAAGCAATACGCGCACGCCAGCTGGCTTAGCAATCTTCTGCTTATTTTACCATGAGTTCAGTGAATTGTGTGTTTGCTTCTCTTTTTAGAGGATAAATGAAAAGCGAAACCGAATAAATGGGGGTTGCGGTAATAAATACAGGAGGTGCGATTATGGAATTTTTCCGATTTGATTTGGATGTCAGCAGGGAAATTGCCCAATTCAGCAGCCACAATGCCAGCATCACCCCGATTATCCGGAACAAAACAGCTACAGTTGGGTGTATCCACCTGAAGGATAATAGTGTTTTAGGCATGCATCCGGCAGCTTGTCCCCAGCTTTTTCTCATCGTTGACGGCGAAGGATGGGTTAAAACTGCTGGCGGTGAGCAAATTGCAGTCCAAAAAGGAACCGCTGTTTATTGGTCTGAAGGTGAGGAACATGAATCAGGCTCTTACCTTGGCATGACTGCAATTGTGATTGAAGGTCCTGATTTGGATCCCCATCTGTACCTGAAGGGCCTTTGAATAGATAGCGGAACACCTCGAATGGGCCGGTAAGTGCTGAATTTTGGCCGGTAAATCCCGTATTTCGGCCGGTATTTTACAAAAATTTGACCGGTAAAATCCCCATTTCGGCCGGTATTTTATAAAACTTGACCGGTAAAATCCCCATTTCGGCCGGTATTGTGGTGCTTTCCTCTCAAAATAGAGCAGCGCTGAAGACGCTGCTCATTTCCGCTTGAATAGTTTGGCAAATAGGCCGCCCTTTTTTTCTTTTTTTGCTTCTGCTTTGACCGTTTTCCTCTCCACGAAAATTTCCGGTTTATCAATCGCATAGTCATAGGCTAGAACCAGCCCGATCTCTGAATTATGATCTTTATTGGTGACGATTGTATATTCGACCTTATAGGTTGAGGCAAGCTTTATATATTTTGATAAATAGGAGTAGCTCATATTCCCATTTAGATAAAGATGAGCCTTGCTGTTGGCTTTAAGGGCCTCTTCCACCTGCGGATAGATTCCATCTTCCCTTATCTGCGGCTGCTTCAAGGCAATGACCACCCTCTCCCGAAGCGAGCCAAGAAACTTGCGGCGCTCATCAGGCTTGGTCTGTTTTTGTCCATGAATCCCCTGTTGAAGATAATCATCTATATTTTCAGCCAATTGTACATCCTCCATCCTTATATGACCTCAATGCTTCCATTGTATTCAGTATTACGTCCTATTTCAAATTTCGCCTATATAATATGTATGTTTTTGCAGCATGTACTGTGCTTGCCCCTTAAGCAAAAAAATACCCCCCTTCCAGGAAGAGAGGTTCAAAATAGGAGAATATACAGGTAAGAAATCAAGTTACATACGGGTAGAATTTAAGCTTCCTGCTTTTCAGTAAACTGTTCTTCCTCAGTGGATCCCTTCAAAGCAGTTGTCGAGGATGTTCCTCCAGTAATGACCATGGAAACCTGGTCAAAATAGCCGGTACCCACTTCACGCTGATGTCTTGTCGCCGTGTAGCCATGTGTTTCGCTGGCAAACTCGGCCTGCTGCAGTTCAGAGTACGCTGCCATTCCGCGGTCTTTATAGCCGCGAGCCAGTTCAAACATGCTATGGTTTAGCGCATGGAATCCTGCCAAAGTAACAAACTGGAACTTATAGCCCATTTTGCCGAGCTCAACCTGGAATTTTGCAATCGTTTCGTCATCGAGCTTTTTCTTCCAATTGAATGAAGGAGAGCAATTATACGCTAACAGCTTGCCAGGGAATTTTTCATGGATTGCTTCAGCAAAGCGTCTCGCTTCATCAAGATCCGGTTCTGAGGTTTCACACCATACCAGGTCTGCATAAGGAGCATACGCCAATCCCCGAGCGATCGCTTGGTCAAGACCTGCCTTTGTACGGAAGAAACCTTCAGGTGTGCGTTCCCCAGTAATGAAAGGTGAATCACAAGGGTCCACATCGCTGGTTATTAAGTCTGCAGCGTTGGCATCAGTCCGTGCGACAATGACAGTCGGCACGCCCATAACATCCGCTGCCAATCTTGCAGAAATTAAATTCTTAACAGCAGTCTGGGTAGGCAGCAAAACCTTTCCGCCAAGGTGGCCGCATTTCTTCTCAGAAGATAGCTGGTCCTCAAAGTGTACTCCGCCGGCACCCGATTCAATCATGCCTTTCATAAGTTCAAATACATTAAGCTGGCCGCCGAATCCTGCTTCCGCATCTGCTACA
>Ga0180215_1000887_pt1 | contig 34966 bp, 29 predicted proteins | sample eDN3rd37CBELigBY_FD_128871 | JGI IMG/M metagenome (GOLD analysis project Ga0180215, IMG submission 128871) | Enriched backyard soil microbial communities from Emeryville, California, USA - eDNA 3rd pass 37_C BE-Lig BY (version 2) (version 2) | ecosystem: Environmental > Terrestrial > Soil >...
AAACCAAGTGCTCTACCAAGCTGAGCTACTTCCCGTATATAATGGCGCGCCCGAAAGGAGTCGAACCCATAACCTTCTGATCCGTAGTCAGACGCTCTATCCAATTGAGCTACGGGCGCATATTTATTAAATGATAATCATTGGTGCGGCCGAGAGGACTTGAACCTCCACGGGGTTGCCCCCACTAGGCCCTCAACCTAGCGCGTCTGCCATTCCGCCACGACCGCAAAAGCAGATTCTTATTATATCATTTGTAATTATTTAAATCAAGTGTTTTTGTTTTTTGAAGTGCGGGTGAAGGGAGTCGAACCCCCACGCCTTACGGCGCCAGATCCTAAGTCTGGTGCGTCTGCCAATTCCGCCACACCCGCATAAACAAAAAATGGTGAGTCATGCAGGATTCGAACCTGCGACCCTCTGATTAAAAGTCAGATGCTCTACCAACTGAGCTAATGACTCACATGAAATGGCTGGGCTAGAAGGATTCGAACCTTCGCATGACGGAATCAAAATCCGCTGCCTTACCGCTTGGCTATAGCCCAATGACCTTTTTATTATTATCTTAAAATAACTTTATATACCTAAAAAAATAATGGCGGTCCGGACGGGACTCGAACCCGCGACCTCCTGCGTGACAGGCAGGCATTCTAACCAACTGAACTACCGGACCAAACTTCTATAAAAGTGACCCCTACGGGATTCGAACCCGTGTTACCGCCGTGAAAGGGCGGTGTCTTAACCGCTTGACCAAGGGGCCTTAATGAATTATATAAATGGCGGAGAAGGAGGGATTTGAACCCTCGCGCCGGTTACCCGACCTACACCCTTAGCAGGGGCGCCTCTTCAGCCTCTTGAGTACTTCCCCAAAATGGCTCCGCAGGTAGGATTCGAACCTACGACCGCTCGGTTAACAGCCGAGTGCTCTACCACTGAGCTACTGCGGAACAATATCATCCAGATTCTTTCACAAATCATTCAAAAGAACTCTATTTCGTCTCAAATAACAAGCCGTTATCTTGTCGACTCTTTAGAGTATACACACTTCTCAAGGCAAAGTCAACAATTGTTTTTGAAATTCTTTCTTTCCTTTAAATTTCTCGTACTAAAGATAGCACTCCCTTACATTTACCGCATACAAAACGATTAATGTTTACACGCCTTTTTCTCATATAATGTTGATGACAGGCTTTACAACTGTATTCATATAGTTTTGTCTTATGTCTTTTGCTACTAACAGCTAACGGTTTACAAAACCTTGGAGCACCCACTTTTTTTAATAGATGTTTAAAATCCGCATCTTTATGCTGATAGCCTTTCTTCTCTAGGTGTAAATGGTAATGACATAACTCATGTTTCACAATCCCAATCAACTCTTCCATCCCTTGCTCCTCATAATACTTCTTATTAATTTCTATATTATGAGACGTAAGCAGATATCTCCCTCCCGTTGTGCGAAGACGCGGATTAAAATAGGCACGATGTTCAAATGTTTTTTGAAAATCGGAAAGTGAAATGGCTTCAACAAGTGTTTGAAGTTGTTCGTCATTCATACTTTTTTTCCTTTCAATCGTAACTTGACAACCTATTATAGCATATACTGGTGAAAAAATAGGAGACACCAAGGGGAGGAAACCCTATGATGCCTAAATGGTTTCAAAACCAAATGCGCAGAGCCTTTTTTGAGAAAGATTCTTCACAAATCAAAATGCTAAACCGATATTGGTTTTTGTATCAGAGAAATGACAGCCTTCGCTCATAGTTCTCCAATGATAAAGAAAACACCTTCACCCTGAAGATGTTTTCAAAAAAAAATTAACCTTGATCTTTTGGTTGCAGCATCGTTAGAGCCACCCGTTGTTTTTGAACATCAACTTGATCGACCCAAACCGTTACAACATCTCCAACCGCTACGATATCTAGAGGATGTTTAACAAAACGATTGCTTAGTTTCGAAATATGCACAAGCCCATCCTGCTTCACACCGATATCAATGAAAGCTCCAAAATCAACAACATTCCGTACCGTACCTTGTAACTCCATCCCCACTTGTAAATCTTCTATTTTCAACACATCCTGCTTCAAAAGCGGCTTCGCTAAATTATCACGTGGATCTCGTCCGGGTTTCATTAAGTCATCAATAATATCTTTTAACGTCATCTCGCCAACTTCTAACTCTTCTGCTAATGAGGGTAAATCTAAGTTTTTCAGCGCCTCATTTAACGCTTCACTACCTAATTCTGCTGAAGTAAACCCTATTTTCTTTAACAACTTATTAACGGCACTATAATTCTCTGGGTGAATAGCCGTTTGATCGAGTGGTTCACTCCCATTCAAAATTCGCAAAAACCCGATGCATTGTTCATACGTTTTCGCTCCGAGTCGAGGGATGTTTTTCAATTCTTTTCGGCTCGTAAACTTCCCTTCCTCTTCTCTTTTCTTAACAATGTTCTGAGCAACTGTTTTTGATAACCCTGCTACATATTGCAAAAGTGAAGGGGAAGCCGTATTAACATTCACACCAACCTGATTCACAGCTGTTTCTACAACAAAAGAAAGCGACTCTGAAAGTTTTTTCTGTGAAACATCATGTTGGTATTGACCGACACCAACAGACTTCGGATCAATTTTCACCAGTTCTGCAAGCGGGTCTTGAAGCCTTCTGCCAATCGAAACCGCACTTCTCTCTTCCACTTGGAGATTTGGGAATTCTTCACGGGCAATATCAGATGCAGAATAAACGCTCGCTCCCGCTTCGTTTACAATAATATAAGAAAGACCGCCTTCGACTTCTTTTAAAATATCAGCAATAAACTGTTCCGTTTCCCTTGAGGCCGTTCCATTTCCAATCGCAACAATTTCTACGGCAAACCTTTTCAAAATAGCTATTGTTTTTTCCCTGGCTTCTGCTCGCTTCGAAACAGGCGGATGTGGGTAAATGACACTAATCTCTAATACTTTCCCTGTTTCATCAATTACAGCTAACTTACAGCCTGTCCGATATGCAGGATCGACCGCTAATACAACCTTCCCCTTTAACGGCGGCTGCAATAATAAATTTCTTAAGTTTTCTGAGAAAATATGAATAGCTTGATCCTCCGCCTTCTCTGTTAATTCTTTACGAATTTCCCGTTCAATAGATGGCATAATAAGGCGTTTGAAACTATCCTCAATAGCTTCCTTCAATATAGCAGCTGACTCTGTATGCGGTTTCGTAATTACGTTACGCTCAATGTATTGAATAATAGAATCCGTTACAGGATGCACAGAGATTCGTAACACCTCTTCTTTTTCACCACGATTAAGCGCTAATACGCGATGCGGGACAATTTTTTGGACAGGCTCTTCATATTCATAATACATCTCAAAAATTTTCTTTTCGTCTTTTTCTTCATTTTTCACAGTTGAAACGATTTTTCCTGTTTTAAAGATGGATGAACGAATCCATTTACGCAGCTCAGCATCATCAGAAATTTGTTCTGCAATGATATCCTTTGCTCCGGCAATCGCCTCTTCGACAGATTGTACCTCTTTTTCTTCTGAAAGAAACTCAACTGCTTTTTCTTCAACAGCCGGATTAGAATGACAAGCTAACAACCAATCAGCAAGCGGCTCTAATCCTTTTTCCTTAGCAACGGTTGCTTTTGTTCTTCTTTTTTGTTTATACGGACGATACACGTCCTCTACTTCTTGCAGCTTGCTCGCCTTTTCAATCTGCTGCTTTAACTCCGGCGTTAACTTTCCCTGCTCTTCAATTAAACGAATGACTTCTTCTTTTCGATGATTTAAGTTTTCTAAATAATTCCACCGCTCCATAATTGAACGAATTTGCACTTCATCAAGTGCCCCCGTCATCTCTTTCCGATATCGAGCAATAAACGGAACCGTATTTCCCTCTTCAAGCATATTGATAACATTTTGCACTTGATGACTTTTCAAAGTTAATTCTACAGCTATTTGCTTCACTAATTCATTTTGTATCATCAATGTTCTTCCCCCAAGCTTTTACATTCTTATATACAGTCTAGCAAATATAGCCATACGTTGCGAACCTCACTATCTAGAAGAACAGTTTTTATAAAGTGAAACTCGCACCGCCAATCAGCTCTCTCCTTATGAGTGATCAACTCAACCAATTCATTATGTGCATTGGCTCTATTTCCTAGTCAACTGTTAATAAGCAAAAAAAAACGACCCCAGTGTCGTTAACCGGAATCGCCTAGTCTTTATTTATAAAAAAGAACATATATAATAGCACCCTGCTATAGGAATTCATTTTTTCTCTAAAATTCTTTTAACCCTAAACTAATCTGTAAAGCTTCGTTTACTTTTTGCATCATTGTTTCATCGAGATACGTAATTTTGTCTGTCAAGCGTTGCTTATCAATCGTGCGAATTTGTTCTAAAAGAATAACGGAATCTCGCTCGAATCCATATTTTTTCGCGTTAATCTCCACATGTGTTGGCAATTTTGCCTTTTGAATTTGAGCTGTAATGGCTGCCACAATCACTGTCGGACTAAAGCGATTCCCGATATCATTTTGAAGAATGAGTACCGGACGGGTTCCACCTTGTTCTGAGCCGACAACTGGAGAAAGATCTGCGAAGTATACGTCACCACGCTTAACAACAATCAATGGCTCAGCCTCCACTAGCTAATCGCTCGACAGCATGTTCAGCTTCATATTCTGGATATTCAGCCTGAAATGCTTCAGAAGCGATTGTTAAATTAATGGCCGCCATTTCGATATAGCCACGTTTCATTGATTCCCGAAATTCTTTCTTTTTACGAAGATACATAGTCGTGGCACGATAAATAAACTCACTGCGATTAACGTTTTCTTCACTCGCATACCCGTCTAACTCAGTTAATACATTTTGAGGTAATCGAATTATTATCTCTCTTGTTGCGCCGGATTCAGACACAAGCATACACCTCCACCATCACTACACACCATAGTCTATATACCTTTTCCATATTACCATTAAAATACCTATCTGCAAAGAGTATATTCCATCCTCTGTCTTATTATCAGCGAACCGTAATAAATATTATTCACATTTTTGTAATTTTTTACAAAATTAATCATTCAAGAGCGTATTACGCACATGTGATACTTGATGATTCCGCCTATATACACGCGGTACACGCGCTGCTATCATACACGTCACTTCATAATTAATCGTTTCTAATGTCGCGGCAATCTCATCTACTGAAATCGCTACCCCATCACTTTCACCAATTAACGTCACTTCTGTCCCAATGGGAAGTGGTTGAGACAACTTAATCATACACTGATCCATACAAATTCGGCCAACAATCGGCGCCTTTGCACCTGCAACAATCACTTCTTGGCTATGCAGCTTACGAATCCATCCATCCGCATAACCAATAGGCAATGTAGCAACCCACTCTTCTTCTTCCGCCGTATAAGTAGCTCCATAGCTAACATGATCGCCTTTGTTCAACCGTTTCACATGTACGATTTTTGTTTTCAGGCTAAAAGCTTCTTTCAACGTAAAAGGCAATAGCTGCTTGATCTCTGGAGACGGACTTAACCCATACATACTAATCCCATAACGTACAGCATTAAACAAAGGGTCTGTAAATCGTAATGAAGCCGCACTATTTGCCGCATGAACAAGTTCAGGAAGCTTTCGCAAAGAAGATAACAACATTTTAAATGTATTTAGCTGCTGTTGATAATATGATAAATTTAGTTCATCAGCTGTTGCAAAATGCGTAAAAACTCCAACAAATCTAAACTGAGGTTCGTTCAGTAACCACTGTTCAAGAGCCTTCAATTCTTCCGGAGTACGTACACCGATTCGCCCCATACCACTGTCGCATTTAATATGCACATGAAGAACCTGTTTCTCCCCTACATACTGCTTCGCTTGTTCCAGCCACTCTTGGCTAAAAACCGTTAAAGAAATGTGCGCTTCTGCAGCTATACCGGCATCTTCCGGCCTAGATGCACCAAGCACAAGAATAGGAGCTGTAATTCCTTTTTTTCTGAGTGCAAATGCTTCATCTAAAAAAGCGACAGCAAGAAAATTGGCCCCCGCTTTAAGTGCTGTATTTGCTACTTCATAATCACCATGTCCATATGCATTCGCCTTCACAACAGCAAACATCTTTACATCTTGCGGCAATATTTTTTTCATAGAAACAACATTTTCATAAATGTAATCTAAATTCACTTCCGCCCATGTATCGCGGTGAAACCCCTTCATACTCAAACTACGTAACCTTCTTTCATTATTTCTCCATTTATTTCATGTTTAACAGGCAGCAACCCCCCTGCCCCAAGCTGGGACACAACTGTCCGACTTGTTCAACTACCCATAAGCAGGGTTCAGTTTTACTTTATTTTAAAACGGTTTAACAGAAAGGAAAAGAGCTATATGTCATCTAGGCCATTTACAGGCAACAACGATGTCCAAAAAGATAGAGGCTGTCTCGTCAATAGGACAGCCTCTGTGTTTTCAAAATTCCACTCTATTTTACAGGCTCCACTCCAACTGTACGAGCTATCTCTACCATTTCATCTGGAGATAAGCTTTGTGAAGCAAGCGTATAGTTGACTCCCTCATACGTCCACGTCACCATATTATCCGCTAATGCACCTACTGTAAATCCTAAATCTACTGGATTGCCATTTACAGTTGTCGAAACGATTTTCGTTTGGACCACTTCAGCCTTCTCTTGAATTAATGTAAAGCTGTTCTTTTCCCCTTCATACGTCAAAACAACCCGTTCTCCATTTTCTGTATCAATTCGTTGTTCATCAGTTAAACTCATACCTTGCATTTCCGCTGGATATTTAACAGAAAAATTTTGATCTTTTACTTCAGCCATCACTTCTACCTCAAGCTGAGCACTTGTCATATTTTTCTGCATATCAAACGCATCTTTATCAAACGTTGTATCGAATTTCACCTTGGAGAACTCCACTGTAACTAACACATTTTTATCTGGATCCATCACTTTTACACTAACTGGAGATAAATCCTTTTTATTCAGTCTAATTTCTTGAACAGGCAACATTTTACTATTTTGATAGCGCGTTTTTGTTTCAAACACATATTGGTTGTCTACTTCTTTAAACGTCGCACTTTTATCCTCCGTAATATCTTTTACAAGTGACTCGTATAAATACGCTTGGCTGCTATTTTCAGGCCATTCACTTTGAAACTTAAAGCTCTTATTTAACGCGGGCGTTAAAACATATACTCCCTCATTATTCCTTAAAATCATTTGACTTTGTTCTTTCTCTTGGTTCTTCAAATTCACTCGATAGAAGGAAGGATTCTTATGCCAAATTTCCACGTTATATACTTGCGGATCAGTCCCCATCTGTAACGTCATCTTCGCATTTGCTTTGTAGCCTTTCATTTCTTCAACCTTTTCATTTAAAGCTGTCACAACATCAGCTTGTGATTTCTGACCACAGGCACTGAGAGCCAACAACAGCATAACCCCAGCCAAAAGAATCCCCATTTTCTTCATCTTTTCAACCCCTTTTGTCATTTAAACATAAAAGAGAGAGGAAAAGGCAGGACCTTAAGACTTAGCGTTTATCTTGATGTATCTCTCACCTGAAGTCCGCTACGCTTTACCCAACCTTGTCTCTCTCTATCGCAATAGAAGTATATGAGACAACCTCAGCAAATATGATTCGAAAAGCGGAAGCAGCTTGGGCAAGCATATAAAGCAAATTAGAATGAAACTAACAAGCGGCCTGTACCTGTTAGAAGCATTATCCTCTGCACAACAAACTAAACGTTGAAGCTCAATCAGCAGGAAAACAGCGCTTCTGGTTAAGATTCTTCTACTTCTTCAATAACGACTTGAGCAACGGCATATTCTTTGCTGTGGCTAATAGATAAATGGACTCCTTTGGAGATTGGCGCAGTAATGCAAGGTTTGCCTGCTTCATCGGCCATAATTTCAATATCAAGAAAAGACAAGTGCTTCCCTATTCCTGTTCCATTTGCTTTTGAGAAAGCTTCCTTAGCCGCAAAGCGCCCTGCAATATATTCAATTTGCCGTGCTCCCTTCAGCTGCTCATACCGACTTTGTTCATTAGCTGTTAAAATTCGTTCTGAAAAACGTGGTTGACGCTCTATAATCTGCTTCATTCTTTGAATTTCTGTAATATCAATCCCTATTCCCTTTATCATCTAAACAACCCCTTCTATAATAGACGTAACATTCATAAAATGAGTACAACCATTTCAATCTTCCAAAAGGAGAATCTATGTTTATAAGAACTGAAAGCTTTCAACAGTATGTACGTTGTTTCCCTGCTGTTACCTGCTACATTTTCTTGATGATGATTGTATTCGTACTAACCTTATTTCCGTCGTTTCTTGGAAATATCATTCATTACGGAACAGGTGTTAACTTGTACATTGCAGATGGTCAATGGTGGCGACTCCTTACGCCAACTTTTTTACATTACTCGTTTACCCATATATTGTTTAATGGGTTTTCCCTAGCCATCTTTGGACCAACACTTGAAAAAACTCTGGGTTCTATAAAGTTTGCTCTTTTTTTTCTATTAACGGGGACTATCGCCAACATCGCTACCTTTTTCTTAACACCACTTACCTTCATTCATACCGGAGCAAGCGGAGCGATCTTTGGCATTCTCGGATTTTTCCTCTATATGGCCCGTTTTCGAAAACATCTCTTATCTAAAAATGAAATTCATACGATTTATACGCTAACAGGTATTGCTGTTATTATGACATTTATCCAACCTAATATAAACATCGTCGCTCATATCGGCGGCTTACTTGCAGGTGTCATTCTCGCTCCACTATTTTGGCGTAAATAAAAGAAGCTAACTGTTTAGTAGCTTCTTTTATTCTTGGCTATGTGAACGAAAGCGGTTTGTTTTACGGTTATTTCGTACGACTATTCTTTAAAAACCATGTTTGCACCGCATCAAAATCCTTAGCCTCTACATCTCTTACTTTTCCCTCTCGAAAAGCAATTCCTGATTTGATTAAAGCAGAAATAGAAGAGAGCTGCTTTCGTTGCTGCGCCCAGCTTGTTTTTGATTCAATCGATTGAATTTTACTTTTATGAAACAAAATCGTTTGTTTGGATAACCCGCGGCTTCTCATCAACAGTTGATGATTCGTAATATTCCAACCAGCCGCTTTATATTGTAAAAAAGCCCAACTAATACTAATTGGCAATAAAACCAAAGAAACATATCCCCAAGGGCGGAAAAAATAAATAAAAACGATTATGACAGGAATAAAGAAAATGGCCCGTCGAAACATATAGCGCGGAAGTGCACGTGCCGGCAACGGCTCCACTTCTACATCTGCTACATAATCTGATAGACATTGTTCTAAATATTTTTGTAAATGTTTCTTTTTTACAAGCGGAAAAAGCATAACCTTTAAACTATCTTTATCCGCTTCTGACCCTCCTGCGTACTCTAGATAAACCGTTGCATAACCTAAAGGCTGCCTTACCACATTTTCGATAATTCGAATCCCTTGCACTTTCTTCAACGGAATTGTCAGCTGTCTTTTTTCAAGTAAACCTCTTGAAATGATTAGCTCATCTTCCTTTTTTTCAACCGTAAATTGAGCGTATTTCAACATCATCCCGATTGTCGCAAGCATGTATACAATAAGCGCTGCGACAAAAGCAAAAACGGCCAATAAAAAGGTACCGAGCTTTAATACATCCTCATACTCCCCAAAAAACCGCTCAAATGGGATTATTTCATCAAACTGCGAAACAAAAGCAGCCACCCCAGATAGCACAACTCCAACAGCCCCAGAAGTAGCAGCCATCAAGAAAAGCTCTGGAAATTGCAGTCTAAACGTCATAACGGACTCTTGCTTTATAACAGGTTCCGCGATTAAATCGATTTCTGGCTGTTCTCCTAGCATTTTATTTCTTTTCGCTTCTGCTAATCGTTCATTTAATCGTTCAGCTTCTTCTTTACAAATGGCCGATAACACCGCTTCTGCTTGAGCACCGCCGGCGGTTTCGATACTAATTTTCACAAGCCCGCAAAGCCTCTGAATAATCCCTTCTGACACATCAATACTATGTATTCGTTCAAAACGAATATAACGTTTTTTTCGGACAAATACACCTGATTCAATCCTTAATTCACCCTCTTCAATACGATAGGTAAATCGAAACCATTCAATAACGGCTGTCACAATAACAAATAAACAAATACTGCCCAAGATGACCAATTGAATCGTCCCCGCTAATCCATCCTTATCCCCTCCGAAGACAACAACAACGATAATCGGAACGAGCATATCTTTAATGGCCTTTATCACATTCAACAACATAGCAATCGGATGCAATCGTTTCGGTTCAGACATCTTCTTCCTCCACACTTGCCATTTTCGAAATATATTGCCTCAATTCATCCGCCTCCTGTAAATCAAGAGCCGGAATCGTATGTACAGTCGCTGCAGTTGATACCTCCACTGACGCTAAATCATATTTACGTAAGAAAGGACCTTGGTTCGTTTCTACATGCTGAACACGGATCATCGGTATAAGCGTCCGCTTAATGACAAAAATCCCTCTTTGAATTTCAATTTCTGTCTCTCGCACTTCATAACGAAAACGGCGCCACTTAATTAAAGGTAATAGGTAGATCCCTAAGTATGGCTGAATGACCGATAATACAATCATCCCCCCAATAATCCAAGGTGTCCAATCAAATATAATGGTTAACACAAGTACAGCAATCGTAATAATCCACGTAATCAAACATTCCAAAAAACCAATGATGCGCCATACCTTTAACGTCCTCGCTGATATTTGGTTTTGCAGCTCCATTAATTCACTCCTTCCCATGAAAAAAAATCCTATTTTCACACAACTCCCCTTCAGTATACTATATCTAATTGTTCACTTCTTTTTCTTTTATTTTTACTTCACCATACTTTTAAGCAAAGTAATGGAACCTGAAGCTAAGCATCAAAACGATTTAAGAATGTTATACTTTCTTGTAATTTCCCAAAAAACTCTACTTCTTCCACACACAAAAACGGCCTTTTCTCGATTGAATTATCGAGAAAAGGCCGTAAACTTAATTTATTCTTTTGTTTTAAGCTTTTGTTCAAGCTTATTATTAATGGCTTTGTTTCTCACGTCTTTGGCTTGAGCTGCGGTTGCCATGACCATTCGATTTACGGTTAGTTGAACGTTTAGCACCGAAATCTTTTCTTCCAGATGAGCTGCGCCCGTTACGATTTCTATTATTAGAGCCGCCACGGTTACGATCACGACGCATTGGAAGCGGAGCTTCGTCCGTTAATCTAACAGGTGTTTGATCAGGCTCTTTTGTTAATGCTTTAAGCATTGCAGATACTAAATCAACAGCCGTATACTTTTGCATTAGCTCTTCTGCTTGAGCAAGGTATAATGAAAGATCTTCATTTTCAATTATGTTCTGGATTTTTTCTGTAACAGCTTTTTGCTGACCTTCTAACGCTTCTGTTAAAGTTGGTGTTTTCATTTTTACCATACGTTTTTTCGTCGTATGTTCAACAGCGTGTAATTGACCTCTTTCTCTCGGAGTAACAAATGTAATCGCCACACCATGTTTCCCTGCACGTCCAGTACGTCCAATACGGTGAACATAGCTTTCTGGATCTTGAGGGATATCGAAATTGTATACGTGAGTTACGCCTGAGATATCTAAACCACGTGCCGCTACATCTGTTGCAACAAGTACATCAATGCTGCCTTCTTTAAATTTCTTTAATACAGATAGACGCTTCGCTTGACTTAAATCACCGTGAATTCCTTCAGCCATATAGCCGCGGATATTTAAAGCAGATGACAGTTCATCTACACGACGTTTTGTACGACCAAATACAATCGCAAGCTCTGGTGTTTGAATATCAAGAAGACGTGCTAACGTATCAAACTTTTCATTTTCTCTTAAATCGATATAGTATTGCTCAATACGATCAACCGTCATTTCTTTTGCTTTTACACGTACAAGCGTTGGGTTTTGCATGAATGTTTCTGCAATCTTACGAATTGGGTCAGGCATTGTTGCTGAGAATAACAATGTTTGTCTCTCTTCTGGAACAGTAGACAAAATAGACTCAATATCTTCAATGAATCCCATGTTTAACATTTCATCTGCTTCATCAAGTACCACTGTGTGTACATTGCCTAAACGGATGTTTTTACGTTTAATATGGTCAAGTAAACGACCTGGTGTACCCACAATAATATGTGGTTTTTTCTTTAAAGCACGGATTTGACGATCGATATCTTGACCACCATATACCGCTAGTACACGTGCTCGTTTTCCGTAGCCAAGCTTGAAGAGTTCTTCGGAAACTTGAATCGCAAGTTCACGTGTTGGAGCAATGACAATTCCTTGTACATTCTCGTCATTTATATCGATATTTTCCATTAACGGAATACCAAATGCTGCTGTTTTACCTGTTCCAGTTTGAGCTTGACCGATAATATCTTTCCCTTCAAGCGCTAATGGAATCGTTTGAGCTTGAATCGGACTCGCTTCCTCAAACCCCATTTTTTCAATTGATTTCATAGACGTTCTATCTAATCCTAATTCGCTAAACAATGTCAATGTGTTCGTGCTCCTTTTTAATATCATAAATTTATCAGTGCATGTTGCAATGGTTCTTGTTCAAATTACAACAAATGTGACGGAGGTTGTACTTTACCTCGTATAAAGAAAATTCACCAATTGGCTCATCTTCAGGCAGATAGATGCGTAGTTGCACTTATCCTATTCCCCTAAAATCGGCAGTTGTTTCAAAATCATCCCTATGCTGATCATGTATACCACAACAGTATAAAAAAGGAACTGTAATCACCTAAACAATTACCTTATTAGTTCGGCTGAACTCAATATATGGATTTAACAAATAACATACATCAGCCTTCTCTTACTGTGCTGGATGCAATAGTAAATACACATTATTATGTTTGTAAACATAGGCGCATTTTATTACTCGTATATATAGCCAAGATGAAATTCAAATCGGAAAAGTTAAAGTAGCATAATCGGTAATTGAACCGAACATTTAGGTGAGGGCTGCTGCACCTTACTTTTTCATGCAGCCGATGGAGCTGCCTATCTAACTTGACGAGAGCCAAGATTCTATACAAAAAACAGGCACGGTGCGTTGAGGAAATGCAGAAGTGGATAAAGCGTATAGCTTACTTCCGTATGAGCAACTAAAGCCGCCATATTAGGCAGCTTTTATTTATAATCAAGACGCTCGGCCTATTTAATCTAAAAGTACATAGTCCTTCAAAATCAAAATCATGAAATCGTTCATGTTCATGACAAAACTTGAATAACTTGAACTGACTTAACAACATAAAAAATGAATACGTTATTAAGGCGTTTAAACCCATACTATATAATATCATTTTATAGCCACTATTGCAATAAAGGATATCCAATCACGAATCTCACTTAAAATGCTCGCTCCATTTAATCATATTATTTCCCAAAGCCCTAACATTATATAATATAGCTTAAACATTAAAATAAATAAAATCGGTTTACCCATGTGGGTAAACCGATTTTATTTATTTTTGTAATGCCTGAACAACTTCTTCTAAACGCATACCTCTTGATGCTTTTACAAGAATAAGGTCATTAGCTTGCGTATGTCTTTTTAATTCTTGAATTAATTGCTGCTTATCTTGAAAAGAAAATACACGATTCTCCTCAAATGTTTCACGCGCACCTCTGGCAATATGTTCAGCAAGAGGACCATAAGTAAATACTTCATCAATTTCATCTTTTGAAATATGTTGACCAATTTTCAAATGAAAATCCTGCTCTTGTAAACCTAATTCCAACATATCACCCAGCACAAGAATTTTTCGTTCAAATCCGGACAGCCCTTCAATTAATTCAATCGCTGCTTTCATTGATGTAGGACTAGCGTTATAAGCATCATTAATTACTTTTTCTCCTTTAGCCCCTTCAACCATTTCCATTCGCATATTCGTTAATCGAACCGAAGCCAGCCCTTCTTGAATTTTCTCTGGATCCACCTTTAATTCCTTCGCTGCCAGCATAGCGGCTAAAGCATTCATTACATTATGATTCCCAAGAACCGGAATTTCGTAAGAACCGACTAATACCCCCGCGGTCATATAAGCTGTACTATCATTTCGTTGCTCAATTGAAGTCACATACAAATCATTCTCCCTAGAGCGACCGAAAGATTGGATATGCAAATCTTTATCTCGATTTTGGATTTGCTCTGATAATAAAGGTTCATCTCCGTAATAAATGAATGTTCCTCCATCAGCGAGACCCTCGATAATTTCTAGCTTTGCACGAGCGATTTCTTCTCTCGATCCTAAATCTAATAAGTGAGATTCTCCGATATTTGTAATAATCGCAATATCAGGGCGAGCTAGCTTCGAAAGAAACTCAATTTCCCCTCGGCTACTCATCCCCATTTCTAAAATGGCTACTTCGGTATCCTTTGGCATTGACAAAATTGTTAACGGTAATCCTAGATGATTATTAAAATTCCCACTTGTCTTATGTACCTTATAAGTCGTCGCCAAAAGAGAAGCAGTCATATCCTTTGTTGTCGTTTTTCCATTACTTCCTGTCACGCCAATTACTTTCACATTCAACTGTCCGCGATAAGCTCTTGCTAGTTCTTGTAGCGCCACTTCTGTATCCTTCACAATAATAAGAGGGATATCCTTTGGTGGATTCGGGACATTTTGCTGCCATAAAGAAGCAGCAGCTCCTTGTTGAATTGCTTTCTCGACATACTTATGACCGTCGACTTGCTCTCCAAGAAGTGGAACAAACAAGTTATTCTGCTCTACTTTCCGAGAATCAATTGATACGCCAGCAACCTGAACAGATTCCCATTCTGCAATTACATTTAGGCCACCTACCATCTCATGAATCTGCTTTAACGTGCGATTTATCATATTTTCCGTTCCTCCTATAGGCTGTTTCATTATAAAACAAAGCAGAAGCCTATATATTCTAGCGCTTCTGCCTACATCCTACCTCATCTAATTAACAAATAAATAACAGTAGTTATACTGTATATTTAATTTTTTGTTTCTCTTCATAACGTTCTTGCGCAAGTTGAACGAGCTTTTCAATTAAAACTGGATATTCCACCCCTGTATGCTTCCATAATAACGGGAACATACTAAATGGCGTAAAACCAGGCATTGTATTTACTTCATTAATGTAGAAGTCCCCTTCTTTTGTTAAGAAGAAATCAGCACGAACCAATCCTGAACAATCTAATGATTTAAATGCTGTAATGGCCATTTTAGATAATTCTGCGTACTGCTCTTCTGTCACATCACCCGGAATAACCATTGTTGACTTACCATCTGTATATTTTGCTGTATAATCATAGAAATCTTTTCCTGAAATAATTTCTCCTGCAACCGAGCAAGCAGGATGATCATTTCCAAGCACACCAATTTCAATCTCGCGTGCTGTAACGCCTTCTTCGATAATAATTTTCCGGTCAAACTGAAACGCCTCTACGAACGCCTTCTCCAATTCCTCACGGTTAGAACACTTACTGATTCCAACACTTGAGCCTAAGTTCGCCGGTTTTACGAAATTAGGATAGCCGAGTTCTGCTTCTACTTGGTTATAGACTTCTTCTCGATTCGCTTCCCACTCAGAACGAATTAACCATGTATACTTAACTTGCGGCAAGCCCGCTTGCGCAAAAATATTTTTCATAATAACTTTATCCATACCTGCCGATGACGCTAAAACACCATTACCTACATATGGTAAATTTAATAATTCAAACATCCCTTGAACCGTACCATCTTCGCCATTCGGTCCGTGCAATAGCGGAAATAAAACATCATATCCATCTTCATTTGTTTCATTCGCTTTTTGCAAAGAAAGCGGAGCTACTTGACTTCCATTTGGAAATGCTAATTCCTCAACGTTTTCAACTGGCGCTGTCAATTGCGGCCCTTTTACCCAAGCTCCTTCTTTTGTTATGTAAATCGGATATATATCAAATTTCTCCAAATCAAGTGCTTTAATAACCGCCATTGCTGTTTGTAAGGAAACCTCATGTTCTGCAGATTTTCCACCATAAAGCAAGCCGAGTTTAGTTTTCATTTATGTGACCTCCATTATTCTTTTCACCATTATTTATTGTATCATTTCTCAACAAAAACGAACAAAGTTTTATTAAATAGAGTGCTTTACATAAATTTGTTAATTATTACTATTGTGTGACATACATATTTATCGAATGACATTCATTGCATTCTATGTCACCACACAACTAATTATATGTGAAACTTCATTCAGCAACAAAATTTATCCTACACTAAAAGAGCGCTAAAGCCCCCGTTGATAAAAGTTTTACTTTATCAGCTATTTAATACAATCGACCATTCCTTCGTTTTCCATAAAAAAGTAATATAAGCATCGGGTTCTTGCTTCTGTAGCTCATAGTAATGATCCAGCATGTCATCCATATTCGTGAAATCCCCCACTACCCATATTGGAATCTCCATTTTCACTCTCGTTTCAAGAGCATGCTTAAGAGAAAAAACAACCCCTTCAGAGAGCATAGCGGACAACTTCTCAAGCACTTCCATTGGTATAATAGGTAAATCTCGTTTTTTCCTCAAACCAAACCACGTTCTATCTATTTTTAATCCTTCAAGCTTTAAAGAAATAAGACTGCCTAACATTTTATAATACATAGGTAATGAACGATAATAAATTTTACTAAACCATCCATCATCATGCGATAAGTAAACAAACTGATTATGTAATTTGGAAAAGAACGGCTGTTTTAAATGATGCTTCATATGCCCAAGATAGAGCAGCTCAGCCAACTCCATTCCGCTCAATTCATCTAAACTATCCTCTTCTTGAAAATCAATCCAACAAAACTCACCATACGCTCCCACATCTTGTTTAATAAATTTCGCTACACCTTCACTCGGTATATAATCTAAAGCAACATTTAAATTAAATTGTGTATCACCATAATCATGTTTTAACAACAAAAGATGTTGCAATGGTTTTTCTAAAGAATTAGCAAACTCCCAAAAGCTCATCCCATTTGAAATCACAAAACGTTCAGAAGCTTGCACATGCATATATAAGATTTCTCTAATCTCATGCTTCATAACCCACTTCCCTCCGACCTTTCCGTGGAATTAGAGCGCTCATTTTATCAATTTTCTCACTTCTTCACAATCGCACGATATTCCGTTAACCTTGTACATTCATTTAAAGTCATACTATCATACCACTAAAGCGGAATAAACCCTTGAAGACAGAGCAGGTTCATCCCATCTAGGGAACATTACTATATACCGACTAAAGCAAGGGACCATAGGATTATTCTATACATAAAAAGCGTAAAATTAGACACTAAAACACAGTGATAATTTACTCATTCATAAAAAGAAACACCCCTCCAAAAGATAGGACGGTGTTTTTAGAATTTCTTAATCTTTCCAGGCGTTTATACCACTACTAACATTCTCAATTTGTTTGAAACCTAACTTTTTAAGTGTTTTTGCCGCACTTATACTTCTCATTCCGCTATGGCAAATGATAACTACCGGCTTCTTTTTATCCAGCTCATTCACTCTTTGCTTCAACAAATAAAGGGGGATGTTACTAAATTGCGGGATATGACGATCGTTATATTCAACTTCAGAACGAACGTCAATATACTGTTTTTTTACCTGTAACGATAAATCTTTCGCTAAATCTTCTGTTGTAATACTCTTAACCCCTTTTGCTGGTAAAGCCTTAGACAAAGCAAACACAGCTATTGTTAAAAACATGAGCAACGTAATCCAAGACATCTATTCTCCCCCTTTATATACCGACTTATGTATGTATATTTTTATCTTAGTAACTTTCCTGCTTTTTTCATCAAACAAATCTTCCTCGTAAAGATATAGCTATAAAAAATCCAGAGCAGTATCACCGCTCTGGATTTTTGATCATTATGACGCTTTCTTCACTTGTTCATCTGCTGCTGCAGGGTTAAATTGCCCTTCCCATTTAGAGATAACAATCGCCGCTAACGCATTCCCAATTACGTTTACAACTGTACGTCCCATATCTAAAATACGGTCAATACCCGCAATGAACGCTAAACCTTCGACTGGAATTCCGACTGTCCCAAGTGTTGCTAACAATACAACAAATGATACACCTGGAACTCCCGCAATTCCTTTTGATGTGACCATTAACACAAGCATTAATGAAATTTGATCCATGAGACTCATATCAATACCGTACATTTGCGCAATAAAGATAGCTGCTAATGCTTGATATAACGTTGATCCATCAAGATTGAATGAATAACCCGTCGGAATAACGAAAGAAGCAATATGTTTTGGGCATCCCGCTTTCTCCATTTTATCCATAATTCTTGGAAGAACGGCTTCAGAACTCGCTGTAGAGAACGCCAAAACCAACTCTTCTTTTAAAATTTTAATCAATTTAAAAATACTAAAGCCAACTAATTTCGCGATAATTCCCAATACAACTAGAATAAAGAAAATCATCGTTCCATATACAGAAAGAGCTAACTTTCCTAATGGAATCAAAGAAGATAAACCAAACTTAGAAACTGTTACCCCAATTAGTGCAAATACACCGAATGGAGCAAATTTCATAACCATATTCGTTACGTAGAACATTGCATCCGCTGTTCCTTGGAAGAAGTGAAGAACAGGCTTTCCTTTTTCCCCAATTGCAGCAATCCCGACCCCTAGCATAAGCGAGAAGAAAATAATTGCAAGCATATCACCATTTACAATAGCTGCAATTGGATTAGTAGGAACGATATTAACAATTGTCTCAATGAAACCTGCTTCTTCTTTGTGCTCCGCTGTATCGACATAACTTGAAATATCAGTTTGTGACAATTCACTCATATTAACGCCAGCACCAGGCTGAATAACATTCGCTGCTATAATTCCGACGATAATTGCAATCGTTGTAACGATTTCAAAGTACAGGATTGCTTTACCACCAATTTTACCTACAGATTTTAAATCGCCGACTCCTGCAACTGCAACTACAATACTTGCTACAACAATCGGTACAACAATCATTTTAATAAGACGTAAGAAGATATCTCCAATTGGCTGTAAGTATTCTTGAGCCGTTGTATTGCCATAAAAAATAGCACCAACGATTATACCAACTAGTAGGCCAATGAAGATTTGAGTAGCTAGACTCAACTGAAATTTCTTTTTCATAAATCCCTCACCTTTCTTAATAGTTTTTACAAAAAAACAGTGTTTCGGTAAAGGAAACAAGATTGTTGATAAAAAGAAAACTCTTTCTGCAGCTGGAAACCGCTTTCTTTCGACCAAAAAAAGACACAAGTGGTGTCTTTACCATAAAGATTCACATATTGTTTCCTTTAAGTCGCTTACGAGGTTAGCTGTCGGGTTAGGATTTGGAAACAAATTGCCCTTTCATTTCTGAATTCACCCCTAGCAGAAGGTTCTGCAAAGTCGGGTCCCCCGCTCTAAAAAAAGATTCAGCGAAATAATCCCTCGAATCAATACTATCTCAAAATTATAAATGTGTAAACGTTTTTTTATATCTGAATAATTATTTTCTCTGGATGAAGTCTCTTTTATTCTGGATTTAAACGCTTTCTATCTATATTATTTATTTATAATAACTTTTTTTGCAATTATACTAATATAAAAAATTTTCAGAATAAAATATTTATTGTAAAACCAAAAAAGGACTTCACTATGGAAGCCCCTTCAGTAAATTAAAACTATTTCTCCAGTAACCCAACTAAGAAATGACGCCATTTCTCACGAGTTGTAAACGTGTTATACGCATCTAAGTTTACCTTTTCTACTTGAATAGGAGTAATAAACGTTGAATGATTTTTCGGAATCACTCTTGGTGTAACAAGAACCACATCTCCTTCTGCTGGACCAGAAGCAATCTCAAGCTTTTGATTCGCTCTCAATCCTGCTGTAACATATTGTTTATTTACATATCCATTGTTTGTTAACTTAAATACATAGAGATTGTCCTTTCCATACACCGTTTTCTCCGGAATCGTCGGAACATCTACCGCTTCATTTGTAACAACCGTTACATCTACCTTTGAACCGACGGCTAGCGGCGGTAATACTCCTTCTTCATCTTCCTCTTCCGCTATTACGACTTGAAATGGAAACATCGATTTTTGATTAAGAGAAGGTTCTGACACTGGATAGTTTTCCACGCTTCCAACTGTACCATTGATTCCTTTCTCTAAACGCGGAGATGTAATTTTAACCGGCATCCCAACTGTTGTTTTGTGTAACTGCGACTCAGAAAGAACGCCTTTTACAGCTTGTTGAGTAGAGGCAATGATCACCACTGGATTATTAAGTGATTGATCAATCCGTTTCACAACCCCATCTACTTCCGCATCAATCGTAAGCGGCCCACTAAGTTCATTCATCGCTGCTAATTGTGAATCCAGCCTTGTTTTTCTCTCTTCTAATTTACTCTTCTCTAGCTCTTGTTTATAAATCTCTTGTTCAAGTGTGCTAATAATTAAATCAGAAGAAGCATTGCGATCCAAACCTACACCGCCCTGCACGATTTCCGAAACCGTTGAAGCATTAGGAACTTGCGCTTTGTAATCCGTTAACTTCTTAATATATGCCTCAATTTCCGTTATCGAACCAGTTATCTCGGTAATTTCCCGCTCAACTTCCCCTTTATTTTTTTCTAAATCCTTTACTTCATACTCGAATAGAGGGGTACCCGCTGTTACTTCTTCCCCCTCTTTCACAAGAAATCGCTGAAACTCTTTACCCGATTCATCAAAGTACACTTCATATTCCTCAGCAGGGATTGTAACCCCCTTCGTCTCAAACGTTTCCGTTACAGTTGCGGCCTTAACTTTTGTCCAATATTCCACAAAAATTGAACGCGATACTTTACTATCCTCTTTTGTAATTAAATAGAGGTTCGTTGCCACTAACACACCTGAAACTACTACAGCCGAAAGTACTTTCCATCGTTTCATCTTTCTTCATCCCCTCAAACAAATACGCTCACTTTTACATAAGCCAATAATGCATTCAAAAGCCAAATTGCTATATAGCTTAAAACAATAACCGCCAGCAAGGTATATGTATTTCGCTCCGTCATTTTTTTTAGATAATAATACTGTATGGCAATCACAAACACTTGAAAAATTGTAATTTCACTAAACAAATGAATAACATATTCTTGCGAAACTAGATACTGACTAATTACTCCTAAAGAAAAAGGGTTGGCATCATAATTGATATCCAGATAAACAAAAAAAGGAAGAAGAAGTAATTTTTCTAACAATTGCACAATAAATATAATCATTTGGACAATCAAAACTTTTAAATACGCAATATCTGTTAAAGCCCATACAAACAGAGCAATCAGAAACAAATAAACCGTTGGATAAATCAGTCCCGCTACAGCATTTCCTGCTAAAATAAGCAGCTTACCCATTTCAAATTCACTTTCACCTAATCCAACGAGCTCTTTCGAAAACGATTCTGAGCCAATTCCTAGAAATCCATATAAGCAAAAAAGAAGAAGACTAGCGACATATAGGAATACAATATTTCTCCCGATATGTGTCACTGCTTCTGCATTTTGCAACTTATATCGACTTTTTTCTAGCGTAAACAAGCCTTTCAGTAATCTTACCTGGTAAATCATTATATGTTCCCCCATGTGTTTGGAATATTCTTCTCTATTCTACTTCAAATTTCACCCAAAGTGCAGAATAAATCAGTAAAAAATAACTCTTTTCACCTATAACACAAAAGGCTACATTCACTATATCCCGTACAATAGATTTATGATTGTAAACCACGATCTGTAATGCACGAACAATACACACAATAAATAATTGGATGCCCCCCTAAAGGATATTTCCTTACCTTTAGCAATTCAATAGTATTCCTGTTAAAATAAAATAAATACTATTTTGTTTTACTTATGAAGGGAGAGGTACGCCCTGCAATCCTATATCAATCAACTAGATGGGGTCTTCCCCTCAGTTTGCTCCCTTGATTGTCCTGACCAATGCGGTTTGCTGCTGCATAAGAAAAACGGGAAAATCATTAAGGTCGAGGGGGATTCTAACCATCCGGTTACTAAAGGGAATATCTGTAATAAAGTTCGAAACATGACAGCTCGTATATATGATTCTAAGCGTCTGTCACAACCATTAAAGCGGATTGGTGCTAAAGGGGAAGGAAAGTTCATCCCAATCAGTTGGGACGAAGCTATTGATACTATCACTTCCAAATGGAGAAATTTGATTAATCAGCACGGGCCCGAAAGCATTCTGCCCTACAGTTTTTATGGAAACATGGGAAACCTTAGTGCGGAAGGAATGGATCGGCGCTTCTTTCACAAACTCGGCGCTAGCAGACTTGAGCGTTCCATTTGTAACGCAGCTGGTGCAATCGGCTACGGCTATACAATGGGTGGCTCTTTCGGCATCGACCCCGAAGAAACGATTCACACAAAGCTTTTTATCCTGTGGGGAATTAATGCAGTAAGTACAAATATGCACCAAGTGACGATCGCCCAGCAGGCCAGAAAAAACGGCGCAAAAGTTGTAGTCATTGACGTGCATAAAAACCAGACTGGAAAATGGGCGGATTGGTTTATTCCAATTCTACCTGGTACCGATAGCGCCCTGGCCCTCGGCTTAATGCATATTCTATATGCTGAAAATCTAGTTAACCAGCCCTTCTTAGAAGAATATACGGTAGGCTCGGCCGAATTGCGTGAGCACGTCCGTCAATATGACCCAGCTACTGTCTCAGCAATTACTGGCGTTTCCATTGATGATCTTTATACATTAGCTCGTATGTATGGAAGTACCACTCCATCATTCATTCGAATCGGTAACGGCTTGCAGCATCATGATAATGGCGGAATGGCTGTACGAACGATTGCCTGTCTTCCCGCTCTTACCGGTCAATGGGTCGCGAAGGGTGGCGGTGCTATGAAAGGAAACTCTGGTTATTTGGCATTTAACACGAATGCCCTGCAGCGGCCTGACTTATTACAAAATAAGAAAACACGTGTCATTAATATGAACCAAATTGGACAGGCCCTTTTAGAAAAAGAAAAGCCTATTCTCTCCTTATTTGTTTACAATTCCAATCCGGTCCTTGTGGCCCCAAATGCGAATAAAGTTCAACAAGGGCTAATGCGCGAAGATTTATTTACAGTTGTTCATGATTTATTTTTAACCGAAACGGCTATGTATGCCGACCTAGTCCTGCCTGCTGCTTCGTCTTATGAAACAGAGGATTTCTACAATTCATACTGGCATAATTATGTCCAAATACAGAAGCCAGTAATTGAAACATACGGTCAGTCAAAGTCCAATGTCGAGTTATTCAAACTATTAGCTGCTAGCATGGACTTTAAAGAATCAGCTTTTCAAGATTCAGAAGAAGATATGATTCGTCAGGCATTGGATTTTCCTGATAACCCTTATCTAGAGGGAATTACTTATGAATCTCTTTCAGAAAATCAATTTGTTAAAGCTAAGATGCGTCCGCTCTTCTCAGGTAAACTAAGAACACCGAGCGGCAAAATTGAACTCTATTCTGAACAGATGAAACAGCATGGATACGAACCACTGCCGACGTATACATCCATTGTTAAAGACTCTGACTTGCCATTTTTATTTATACCAGCGCCAAATCATAACTTCTTGAACTCTACTTTTTCCAATAACGATAAACATATCTCAATGGAAAAGGAACCAAAACTGCATATGAATGCAGTTGATGCTCTTAAACTAGGAATCGATACCGGCGACATGGTCCGTATCTGGAACGAGCGCGGTGAATGTATCTTAAAGGCGGCTCCCGGTGATACTGTCCTAGCCGGCGTTCTTGTCAGCCAAGGCCTATGGCAGAACACTCCTGGTAGGAAACAGCACATCAACACCCTTACTCCAGATCGACTTGCTGATATGGGGAATGGCGCCGTCTTCTTCTCGGGTCGAGTTAATCTTGAAAAAATATTGTAGTTTCTGAACAATAATTCATTTATTGAATAAAAGTCCGATTTCAATATCAATCGGACTTTTTGGTCTTTCTCTTCCCCTTATTGTTATTCAGTCAAATTAAGTTGGTTTTAAAAGCTTGAAGATTAAATCATAAAGAAGAAAAACAGAAGAAAGAAAAATCGAAGACCTTCTCTTTAGTTTTTTAGATTAACACGATTTAAAAATCCACAATCTCTTCTCTCAAAAACTGACTAAAGGCCCTAACTTCGTCTGTTTCTACTTTTGTTAATATATATGTAGCTGATGCAGGCGGACTAATTTGATTACTTTTTACTTCTAGCAATTTACCCATACTTATTTCTTCCTTCACCATCGAACGAGGCAAATAGGAAATACCAAGTCCTTGTTCGATAAATTTCTTTGTGATTTCTACCTGATTAACTGCCATTGTTCGAACATTTGGATATACTCGTTTAACATCATGTAGCAAGTCATCCCAGTAGTCAGGATGATTATGTGTAATAAGTCGATACGTATGTAATCCTGTCTTCTCATCCAAATTCACATCATTTGGTCCGACTAGTATAACCGGTTCTTCATGAACCATCTGACAATAAATATTCATCTGTATAGGCTTAACTCTTGTTAAGCCTATATCCGCTCTTCCTGCACTAATCTCCTCCCCTATTTCATACGATTTCAGTACATCAATCAGCACTTCTATATCGGGATATTGATTCATAAAACTTCGTAATAAAGAAGGCAATACCGAGGAGGCAATTTGCGGTGCCGTTGCAATGCTTAATTTACGTTTATACCCTTGTTTCCACGCCTCAAATTCATCTAATCCTTGTTCATATTGAGCAAGAATCTCCCTTGCATAAGGCAAAAAACGATGCCCTGCCGCTGTTAATGTAACGTGTTTACCTACTCTTTCAAACAATTGACTATTTAACTGTTCTTCTAATCTTTTGATATGTTTTGTAATCGCGGGCTGTGTTACAAATAATTCTTCTGATGCTTGGCGAAAGTTTTCATACTGTGCGGCCACTATAAACGTTTTAATCCATTTAATATCCATATCGATTCCCCATTATAATAACATTTCGTTATTAATTTCTTCTTTTTTTGTTAATTTTTATTATAAATCCTATCAAGTATAATTTCATTAACACAATTATTTCATGATAGGAGCGAGTAAAAATGAAAAAAGCGCAAGCAAAAAACGATCGTTGGAATGCAAATTTATACGATATTAAACATTCATTCGTATCTCAATATGGAAATCATTTAGTTGAATTATTAGCTCCCCAAAAAGGAGAAAGGATTCTAGACCTTGGCTGTGGTACAGGTGACTTAGCTAACAAATTAGCAAACTTAGAATGCGACATTATAGGAATCGATCAATCACCTAACATGATTCAACAAGCAAAAGAGAAATTTCCGCACATTGACTTCAGCGTGCAAGATGCTACAAAGTTAAGCTATCATAATGAATTCGATGCAGTATTTTCTAATGCAGTTCTTCACTGGATAAAAGAACCGCGTGCCGTGCTTCATTATATTTTTCACAGCTTAAAACAAGGCGGAAGATTCGTGGCAGAGTTTGGTGGAAAAGGTAATGTACAAACGATTACAAATGAAATCATGAAGCAATTCGCAAACTTGGGAATGATAGAACAAGCCGAGAAATTCCCGTGGTATTATCCGAGCATCGGTGAATACTCAGCTTTAATGGAGGAGATTGGATTTAGAGTTACCTTTGCGCAGCATATTGATCGACCAACCCCTTTAGACGGCGAGAACGGATTAAGAAATTGGATTGAAATGTTTGGCGGCGGAATGTTTGAAGGAGCAACAGAAGAAACAAAAGAAGTAATTATAACGAAGGTCGAACAAAATCTAAAAGAACATTTATATATAGACGGTCAATGGGTAGCAGATTATAAACGAATTCGGGTGATTGGAGTAAAAGAATAACAAATTGAAAATGTATCTATCTTAGACTAGCAGGGAGAAAGCGGTGTTTCAAGACTCCCTGCTCTATGTTAAATTTATTTATTCTCCTGTGATTGAGCATACAACACATTAGCTTCTGCACTAATCTGCAAACTATCTAATTCCTGTTCATTGACTTCTTGTACCTTTGTTTGTTCTTTTGCCTTTTCTCTTTGAAGCTGCTGAATTCTTATTTCAATCTGTTGAAGTTGTTGCTGAAGCCGTTGAATGTTCTGTTGCTTTGTTTCTGAGTCCTCCTCCGACAAGGTAGCTTCTTGAAGATCATCCTGAATGTCCGTTCTTTGCTTTTCTAGTTCTTTAATTGTACGGTCAGATGTGTTAGATGATGTTTCCATACTATAACTTACACTTCCAGTTGACATAATTTGCATCCTAATCTTTCCCTCTCTCTCAAAATTTATGAACATCTTGAAGATAAATCTTTTTTCCTTAAAAAAGCCTTAAGAAAAAGAACTAGATTAGCAGATTTCGTCGATTGGTTCACCCAAATTCCCTACGTCAACAACATTAAGGGAGAAGCTATCGTAACTAAAAAAAGACAAAACCTAGTAAGATTTCGTCTTCAATATCTTCATCTTATAACAAAGCTTGCTACCAATCAGCTTCCATTCTTATCATGATTAAACACTTGGTTAATCGCATCAACAAACGAATCATCTTTCGCTCTTATATAGCGCTTTGCCATATTTAAATCTTTATGTCCAGCTAATTTCGAAACGGTAAGCACATCCACCCCATTATCAATTAACCTTTGACAAAATGTATGGCGTAATTTATGCGGATGTACATTATATTTTTTCAAAAGATACTGCACAGAACGCGGTGTCATCCTTTGATTATAACTTGAGATAAATAAAGGCTCTGCTTGTTCTTTTAATGAATCGAGATAATTTTTCAAATGCGCTTGAGCTGCATCTGTGAGCGGTACTGTTCGGTCAACCTTTCTCTTCGCATTCCGAACCTGGATATACCACTTATTACTTTTTACTACAATGTCTTCGCAGTCTAAATCACATAATTCTGAAACACGAATACCAGTATGTAACAACAGATAGACAATCGTAATATTGCGTAAATTCCCTTCTGCTACCACCATTTTTAATAAAGCCGCTTGTTCCTCATCACTTAAAGAATCAGGAGCTTCTTGCCTCGCTTCATTTACTCTCCGCTCCACAGACAGCATTACCTGAGGTTTACCAAGGTATTTAAAAAAAACAGATAAGGCCATATAATGTTTTTCAATAGTACCTGAACTTTTCTTAGAATTTTCTAAAAAGTCGAGATACATTTGTATATGTTCTGTCTCTACTGATTCTACTTTCATTTTACTATACTCATAAAATTGCGAAAGAACACCAGTATATGTTTTAATTGTATTCTCCGATTTACCTTGACTACGCAGCCATTCAGCAAACGAGAGTATCACTGCTTCTTTAGTAGAATCCATCGCTAATCCCCCAATGGCAAATACAGAATTAGCATTATTTTAACATACATTTTTCCAGAAGGCGAAAATACCGTTTTTTTGAAGTGTATCCTTCCAAGGAAAGACACACTCCAACTATTCAATCGCCTTATACTGTCCATTAAACGTATAGCTTAAATCTGTATTTCTCATCGCTTCTAGCACCCGTTCTATGAATACTTCCTCTACTTTCAAATCATATCCTAAGTAGCGGCATAACCTAATATTATTATTCTCTTCTTGTGCAAGTTGTACTTGACTTTCAATTTTTTTCATGAGCACTCCAGTAAATAATAAGTAAGGTATGAGAAAAATAGGCCGATTTTTCAACAGCGTCAGTTCGGCAAGCATATCTTCAAACTTCGGTTCTGCTGCTACCAAATAACATATTCTAACATCCTCTATACGAGAGCGCTTCTTGACCAACTCTCCAATGGATTCTAAATCCTTCACAACATCCGGATCTGAACTTCCTCTTCCAATTAACACAATCATAGAAGAGTCCGGATACCCCTCATTTTGTTCCAACACTCTTTCCACTACACTTTCCGCCATTTTCTCATGCACACCAATCGGTTTACCATACGTCACTTGAACCCCCGGATGCTGCTGAGATACCTTTTCTAACTCAAGTGGAATATCATATTTTGCATGTACAGCTGTCAGCAGTAAAAGAGGTACGACAGCTATATGTGTGGCCCCCTGTTGGACACAAGATGAAAATCCTTCTTCAATAGAAGGAGAGGCAAGCTCAAGAAAACACACTTCTTGAATCTCTGCCTCCACATGTTTCTGACAACGGGAGAGAAAGGCAACCGCTTCCTCACAAGCTTTTTTGACCCTGCTTCCGTGACATATATATAGCACTGCCTGTTTCATTTACAACGCCTCGCTGATTGGTGATAAAGTTTGGATATTCTCCTTGAACCACTTTAGTTTCTCTCTATAGCGTACGACTTCACCGATAATAATCATGCTCGGATTTTCGATTTGTTCTTCACGGACAATATCTACAATAGTCGCAAGCGTTCCCGTCACCGTTTTTTGAATATCTGTTGTTCCCCAATGAACAAGAGCAATTGGGGTATCTTCACTCTTTCCATATTTCAAAAGCTGTTCTCGAATATAAGGAAGATTGCTTACTCCCATATAAATCGCTAACGTATCAATTCCCTTAGCTAAACTTTCCCACTTTTCACTTTCTTGTCTATCATTTTTATGATGCCCCGTAACAAAGGCTACACTTGAACTGACATCCCTATGCGTAACAGGAATACCGGCATAAGCAGAAGCAGCGATACCAGAAGTGATTCCCGGGACAATTTCAAATGGAATATTTTCCTTTACAAGCGCTTCTGCCTCTTCTCCACCTCGGCCAAAGACGAAAGGATCGCCACCTTTTAATCTCGTTACAATCTTTCCGCTCTTCGCATAACGAATTAAAAAATGATGAATCGTTTCTTGTGTCATTGCGTGATGGTCTGGCTGCTTGCCGCAATAAATTAGTTCTGCGCCTGTTTTTGCATAAGAAAGCAGTTCTTTATTGACAAGGCGATCGTATAAAATAACATCCGCCTGCTGTATACATTTGATTGCTTTTAACGTAATCAATTCTGGATCACCAGGCCCTGCACCTACTAAATATACTTTCGCCATGTTTGTGTTCCCCTTATTCATTGATGATGATTTCTTTTTACCGATGTCCCAAAAAGAGCACTCTTTTTATATTAAACCTTTTTCTGTCAAAATATTTGTTAATTGTTCAACACATTCGTCAATTGTGTAATGTTCTGTATCTAATACAATTTCAGGGTTTTCTGGCTCCTCATAAGGTGCACTAATACCTGTGAAGTTTTTAATTTCTTCATTACGAGCTTTTTTATAAAGCCCTTTTGGATCTCGCTTCTCACATGCCTCAACAGAACACTTAATGTACACTTCTAAAAACTCATTTTCTTCCACTAATTCTCGAACAAGATTACGATCAGCGCGATATGGCGAAATAAAAGCCGTTAAAACAATTTGGCCGCTCTCCACGAACAACTTCGAAACTTCACCAATTCGTCTAATGTTTTCTTTACGATCATCCTCATTAAATCCTAAATCTTTATTTAAGCCATGACGAACGTTATCACCATCTAGCACAAATGCTTGATTTCCTCGTTCAAATAATGTTCTTGCGAACGCATTTGCTACAGATGATTTCCCAGATGCAGACAATCCTGTAAACCAAAGAATAAAACTTTGATGCTTATTTTGTTTTCTTCTTTCATCCTTAGAAATAGATGCTTCATGCCAAACGATATTTGTACTCAACTGAATTACCCCTTCCTCATCGGTCCTGTTATAAAATTATTATTTTGTATAAAAACGTCATTTCAAAAACTTTCAGCTATGTTGAAAAGTAGCTCTGGTTTGATAAAACCAGAGCTAGAATGAGCTAACAATCATTTTTTTGAAAAGATTGTTTAACCAAACTCCTTATGAAAGAACTTCTTGTTTAAGTCCTCTAATTAATACTTCAACGACTTCAGGTCGGCTAAATGTACTTGGTGGAACTTCTCCGCTTCGAAGCATTTGTCTAACTTTTGTTCCAGATAGAATAATATGCGCTGAGCTATCATGCGGACATGTTTTCGTTGTCGCCATTCCTTCACATTTACTGCAATAGAAGCTATGTTCGAACTTCATTGGTTTAATGCCTAACTCTTCTTCCTCGAATTGATCAAATAGCTTCTGAGCATCATATGTTCCATAGTAATCGCCAACACCTGCATGATCGCGACCTACGATAAAATGAGTACAACCGTAGTTTTTACGAACAAGTGCATGGAAAATTGCTTCTCTTGGACCTGCATATCTCATCGCTGCAGGAAATACACCTAATTGAACACGATTTTCAGGATAATAGTTTGATAGAAGCACCTCATAGCTTTCCATTCGAATAGCTGCAGAAATATCATCAGATTTTGTTTCACCAACTAAAGGATTTAAAAATAAACCATCAACTGTTTCTAAAGCTGCTTTTTGAATGTACTCATGTGCTCTGTGGACCGGATTTCTTGTTTGGAAACCAACGATTGTTTTCCAGCCTTTGTTCTTGAAAATTTCTCTAGTTTCGATTGGGTCAAATGTATATTCCGCAAATGTTTTTTCCAGTCTTTTCACTAATGTAATTTTACCGCCAACATATAATTCAGGACGTTCATGTAGTTTTTTAACACCTGGATGTTCTAAATCTGTTGTGCCATACACTAATAATGCTTCTCTTTCTTTATCCGGCTCATAAATATCTTCTACTTGAATCAAGCCGTATACTTCACCTTGATAGCTAAGTTTAGCTGTTTCTCCGATTTGTAACTCGCTTTCGACTTCTTTTGAAACCGGCAACGTAATTGGAATGCTCCAAACTGTCCCAGAAGCTAATCGCATATTTTCTACAACACTCTCATAATCTGCTTTCGATAAGAAACCATCAATTGGGCTGTACCCGCCAATTCCAATCAGTTCAAGATCACTTAAAGCAATTGCATCGATTTCTATTTCTCTATCAATTCCTTGAAGAGATGTTTCTGGATGATAAGCTTGGATTAATACTCCTCCATGTGGTTGTAAACTCATAATTTTTATCCTCCTAATTATATAATCATACTCGGTTTTAAGGTTAAATTCCTCCGCCTTCTTCATGTATCGCTTGCTCTTCTTCTCGCACTGCTCTCATTAAGCTAATCGCTACCAATGTACCTACCATAACGCTTAGCAGCATAATAACGGAATACAAATCGCTTTCTAAAAAGAGCTTAACTAAAAAATAAGAAATAGCCAATGAAAATATAGGGGAAACAACCCAAATTCTAACAATTTTCTTTACAATATGCTTATGAAAAAGCTCTTTTCCATTTTTCGCCACCCCAAGACCAATAATAGCTGAGGAAGTAACTTGAGTAAGTGGGACAGGTAAGCCGAAGATGGAGCTAATACCAACTAGAACTGCACCTGTTCCAGAAATTAAAATCCCCTCTGGTTTTGAAAATTTCGTGATTTTCTTTCCGTTTGTTTCCAAAACTCTTTTCCCAAGGAAAATGGCTCCGATGGCTACAAACGCCCCGCCAATCCATATTCCTTTTGTCACAGAGATCATCCCCGCTCCTACAAGCGGACCTACTGCGTTAGCCACATTGTTCATACCAGCCGAGAAAGCTTCGAAGAAACCAGCAAAAATTAAAATAATCGTTAACCAAGGGCGATCTTGTAAATAGCCTTTTTGCTGAATGATATATAGTAATTTACCAAATAACCAAGCCGCGCCGAAAGCTACGATTGGCACAAGCACCCAAAACATCATAATCACTAAAAGCGATTTAACAAACAGTACTTTGTAAGCAATTCCAACCCCTACAACAGCACCAACCGTTACTTCACTCGTTGATAAAGGAATACCAAGAAGATTGGCAAAAAACAATGAGCTTGTAGCAGATACTAAAATAATGACGACAATCTTGACATTGATTATATCTTGCGGAACAATCCCGGAGCTAATCGTTTTTACGACTTCTCCACCGCCTAATACGGCTCCTGCAAAAACGCCAAGCGCACAAATCAGTAAAGCATAGCGTGCTTTTGAGACTGCACCTGCCCCGTAAGCAACCCCCATTGAGGCTGCAGCCCCGCTAGCTCCAATATTCATTGCAAAAAATAAACTAATGGCTATTGCTACATATTCAAGCATATAGCGAATCCTTTATCCGTGTAATCCACATTCTGTTTTCCCTTTTCCTTGCCATCTACCAGAACGCAGGTCATCTGCATTAAAAGCTGGTGCAGTACAATGGGAACAACCTATGCTTGGGTATCCTTGATCATGAAGAAGATTGTAAGGCAAATCATTCTTATGAACATAGCGCCATACATCTTTCCAAGTCCAATGAATAAGCGGACAAATTTTCACCGATTGGAACCTATCATCGCGATTAATATATTGAACATGCTTTCTTGTTTCAGATTGTTCGCGGCGCAGGCCAGAAATCCAAGCTTTAGAGTCGGATAACACTTCATTCAGAGGAACCAACTTTCGTATTTGACAACACTGATTAGGATTGCTCTCCCATAATTTATCGCCAAATTCCGAAGCCTGTTCCTCTAGCGTTAACTTAGGCTTTTTCATAACAATATTTAAACTTGGGTACTTCTCCTTCACACGTTCAATTGTTTCGTATGTTTCTTTAAAATGAACATCTGTATCTAGAAACACAATCGTCGCATTCGGCTTTACTTTAGAAATTAAATCTACTAAAACAATACCTTCAATTCCGAAACTACAAGCATAGACAATCTCTTCTCCATACTGTTCATAGCTCCATTTTAAGACGTTCAACGCCGCCTTATATGTTTCATCAAGTTCAAATTCGATAGTCGGCTCCTGCCAAGTTTCATATGTTAACATCTGATCACGTCCTTTTTATTTAAACGAAAGAGGTGCTTTAACAAAAAGACATCATTCTCCCTATATCCCTAATATCCTTGTTAAAACACCTCCAGTTGTCTAGACAGCATTGTTTATATTGAATTATCCACTTGAATGATGTTCCTCTTCGGTTTAATTCACATCATTCAATGTTTTTCATAAATAAACTTGATTCAGAAAACTAAAGAAGCCTTTTCGATTGAAAGACTAGTTTCGTAACCTTATCTTTCAAACTGAATGTATCAACACCTTATATACACAGGTTGCTTCACTTCATAGGACGGGTATCCTATTCTTTCATCTTTCTAAATAAGTTATATATTATATAAAATAAGAAATAATTATTTATGTACAAATATTATCACATATTTCAAATAAGTCAACTAGGTTTTAACCGGTTAATTGTTAAAAATACATAATATTAAAAAAACTCTTGACTCCCAGCGAACGAATTGTTATATTACTAGTAATTCAATCGGTATTATTTTTTTCAGAGGAGAAAAATGCCCACCAGTCATCTGGAGGCCTTTACTGACAACACTGTTCGAGGTGTATGTAGTAAAGGCTTTTTTTATCCCCTGATCAACGGTCATTAACTATATAGCTAACCAGTCATCTGGAGGCCTTTACGACAACACAATTCAATGTGTATGGTAAAGGTCTTTTTTATAAGAGAAATATATATACAACTATTCTTAAACACGCTAAAAATACAATTAGCCGCTTTATAATATTTTAAATTTTCACTTCACTAAACAATTAGTCCAAACAGCTGGATACGGAAAATTCCCCATAAATCTCCCTACAGATTGTTATGCAGCAAAAGCATTAAGGTAAACCGTTAACACGCTTGCGGAGACATTTACCTTTTTCTCTATAACCAAGCTGATCGGTACAAACGAACCTTCTCATCCCACTCGTAAGTTTGCTTTCCTCGATCATTTAAATAACGGCCGAGCAGCTTGGGACATGGTCACGTCCAATATCAAAGCAAAAGCACGGAATTGTAGTCTTGATTAAAGCATCTCTTTCATGAAAAACACTGTAATCATGCTGAGAGATTTGTTAATGTCGTCCAAAAACTATTGGATAGCTGGGAAGATGAAGCCCTATTCATCAATAAAGAATCTTCCTAGTTTGCGGACACCTCTAAAATACATACAGTAACTCATGAAGGCAAATGTTTTTCTACTGATGGAAAGATACACCTTGTCCATCCTGTCATTGTTCAAGCAGGCTCTCCTAAAGCTGACAGTGGAGGCAGCTCTCTTACACTTACAGCATGGATAACAATTTGAAAAAGCACAAGCCTTTTGCGTCAATGTGAAAGGAAGAATAGGGAAGTATGATTATTTATTAGATGAATGAAAAGTTATTCGAGGTGTCCTCCCTTTTATCGGAAGAACAGAAAAAGAAGCAGACGTGGTCTCTTATCAACTATAGTTAATGTTGACTTATCAGGCAGGCCTCTGCTTAAACTAGACCAAATAAGTGGAAAAAAGAGCTAATTCCAGGTTATTCTAAGAGGATACAATAATAGTATTTTTCTCGCCACGGGTCCTCGATTGTCATTCCTAATCGATTAGGAGAAAATTTAGATGTGTGTATCTACGGGAAAGTTGTCTAGCAGAACTAAAAGATAGTATCGTGATAGAAACGGAAGAAGCTATATGCCTCAAAACTATCCGTTTTGCGAAGGAAGACATCAAGTAAATGGGAGGATGCTTATTTATTCTGTCCCTCTCTTCTTTATCGATGAACTAAAAACAAGTCATTTATTATTAATCACATAGAAAAAAGACCAGCAAATTTGCTGATCTTTTTTATGTTTTGCTTGGCGACGTCCTACTCTCACAGGGGGAAACCCCCAACTACCATCGGCGCTGAAGAGCTTAACTTCCGTGTTCGGAATGGGAACGGGTGTGACCTCTTCGCTATCGTCACCAAAC
>Ga0180215_1000888_pt1 | contig 34944 bp, 37 predicted proteins | sample eDN3rd37CBELigBY_FD_128871 | JGI IMG/M metagenome (GOLD analysis project Ga0180215, IMG submission 128871) | Enriched backyard soil microbial communities from Emeryville, California, USA - eDNA 3rd pass 37_C BE-Lig BY (version 2) (version 2) | ecosystem: Environmental > Terrestrial > Soil >...
CGTGCGCAGCCACTTCTTCGACGACTTGTAGGAGCAGTGCTCGTTCCACATCGCCGAGAAGATGCCGAGCTCGGTGAAGGTCGGCTCCCGGCCGATCAGGTCAAGGATGCGCTGGTATTCGTCGGGCTTCAGTCCGTGGGCCTTCACCAGTTCGTCGGTGATGGCGATGTCGTTGCGGATGCTCATCTTGCGCGATCGGCTCCGGTGGGGGTGTCGGGCGCTCCTTAGCGCATGCGCGGCCGGGATACACCGCGCATTTCGTCACCAGCAGAGGAAAAATCGGCTCAACCGTAGCTGTCGTAGCCCGTCTCGCCGTGTTCCATCAGCCGGCGCAGGGTGGAGAAGCCCGATGCGACCTCCTCGCGGCTGCGCGGAATGGAGAAGGAGACGCGGATCCGGTGGAACACCTTGTCGCTGCGTCCGGCCTTGTACTCGTCCTCGTCGTCTATGAGCACGCCCTCGTTTGCGGCGACCTGCTTGAAGGTGCCGGAAAGCCACGGTTCGGGCAGTTTCATCCACAGATAGGGCGCGTTGGGGTGGGACCGGAAGTCGTGGCCCGCGAACATTTCCCGCGCCAGCGCCTCCCGCGCCGCGAGTTCCTGACGCACCTTCGCGCGCGTCTTCGTCGCCTCGCCGGTCTGCACGAGCTGCGACGCCAGCTCCGCCAGCAGGAAGGGCAGGCCGCCGGTGACCATCTTGTGGGCGGTCTGTACGCGCGGGGCAAAATGGGTGGGGCAGGCAACCCAGCCGCCGCGCACGCCCGCCGAAACGGCCTTCGACAGCCCGCCAATGTGGAAGACGCGCTCGGGCGCGAGTTCGGCCATCGTCGAGTATCCGTTCTCCAGCAACGTGCTGTAGATGGCGTCCTCGATGATCCAGACATTGTGTCGGCGGGCAACCTCGACGATCGCTTCCATGCGTTCGCGCGACATGATCGCCAACGTCGGGTTTTGCAGCGCTGACATCAGGAAGACGAGCCGGGGGTGCTGCTGGGCGCACAGGTGCTCGAAATCGTCCGGGTCCGGGCCCTCGTCGTCATTGCCGAATGTCACCGTGCGGCGTCCCATCAGGCCGGCGCTGCGGGCGATCGACGCGTAGGTCGACTGCTCGAAGGCGATCTTGTCGCCAGGTGACGTCGCCACCGCGATGACCGCCATGATGGCGGCGTGGCAGCCCGAGGTCGGTACGACGTTCGCGGCCTCGGGGCTCCAACTGCCGGCCGTCAGCCAGTTGCGCCCCGCCTCGCGCCAGTGGTCAGGCCACACGCGCGTGTAGTCGACGACCTTGTCCGGCTGTTCGCGGACGATGCGGTCGGCAAGCTCGCGGATGATGGCGCTCTGGCCGAGGTCCGGCGCGGAGGTGGAATCCATCCGGATCTTGCCGGCCGACACGGAGGTCGCGCGGCCCCAGTTGTGAACCGACGGCGACCCGGAGGGCAGTTCGATCATCGGCTGGCCTCGGTCCAGGACGTAGGTGCCGCGACCGACCTCGCCACTGACGAGCCCGCGCTCGCGCGCCACGGCATAGGCACGTGTCACGGTGCCAATAGTGACGCCAATGTCATACGCAAGATTGCGATGAGGAGGCAATTTTGTTCCACCGGGGAGGACACCCTTGGCAATGTCCTCCTCGATGCAGTCAGCGAGGCGGAGGTAGAGCGGGCCAGTGCCCTTGGTAAGATCGGGAAGCCAATTTGTCATCGTGACAATAATCTAGATTGTCACATTGTCCCCGTCAATGCATACATTGCAACTGGGACAAATGAGAGCAAGAGGGCAAGGCGATGAGTACAATTGTGACAATTGCAGCGCGCTCCGCTACCGAAGATCGGTCCGCGCGCAAGACGTTCGGCGTGCGGGTGCTGACGATCGTCGAAGCCCTGGAGCGTATGGCTGCGCGCCGCCGCAGCCGGCGTGCCCTGCTCAATCTGACGGACGAACAGCTCAAGGACATCGGCATTTCGCGCGCCGACGCTTATCGCGAAGGTATCCGCAACGCCTGGGAGTAAGGCGGGAGACCCGCGTTACGAACTATCCGGCGGCGGCGCAGGAGTTGTCGCCGGACGACCAGCGGGCGATGTCCGCATTGATGCGTGCGCCGAGCGGCTCCGAAAGCAGCGGACCGAAAGTCTCGACGCGCGGGGAATTGCCCTTGGCCTGCACCACGAGCAGCGGCCGGCCGCCGAAATCCTTTGCGGGAACCAGCAGGAAACGCGGCTGGCCGGTAAAGGAGTTCAACTCGTTGGCGAAGCGGTAGGGCCGGAAGGCCGGATCCTTCGAGGCGAACCAGCACTTGTGGGCGGCGGTCGCCACCGTTTCCATCGCAAGCAGCGAGGCGCTCTTGCCGGAACTGGTTCTGACCTCCGCGGGCTTCGACTGGCACGCCGCCAGCGCCATGCAGGCGACGAGCGCCAGCCCGGCCGCTGCCGCGCCGGCCCTGCCAAGCCTCGACGTGGACAAATCCGGCACGCCCACCTCAGGCAGCCTGGGCAGTGAGGCCGAGGGCGCTTTCGAACACGCCGCGCCCATCCGTGCCGCCATGGGCGGCCTCGATCAGGTCTTCCGGATGCGGCATGATGCCGAGCACGTTGCCGGAAGCGTTCATGACGCCGGCAATGTCGTTGACGGAACCGTTGGGGTTCGTGCCCTCCGCATAGCGGAAGACGACCTGGCCTTCGCCCTCGATGCGCGCCAGCGTCTCGGCGTCGGCGAAGTAGTTGCCGTCATGATGGGCGACCGGGCAGCGGATGACCTGGCCCGGCGCGTAGGCGCGGGTGAACAGCGTGTTGGCGTTGGCGACCGAGAGCTTCACCTCACGGCAGACGAACTTCAGCGATGCATTGCGCATCAGTGCGCCTGGCAACAGGCCGGCCTCGAGCAGGATCTGGAAGCCGTTGCACACGCCGATGACCGGAACGCCCTTCGCCGCCTTCTCGGCGACGGCGCGCATAACCGGCTTGCGCGCGGCGATGGCGCCGCAGCGCAGGTAGTCGCCGAAGGAGAAGCCGCCGGGGATGACGATGAGGTCGACGTCCGGGATCTCCGTCTCGGTCTGCCAGACCGTGACAGGGGCCTTGCCGGAAATCTTGGTCAGCGCCGCGATCATGTCGCGATCGCGGTTGAGGCCGGGGAGGAGGACGACGGCGGACTTCATGCTTCGACCTTCGGATCGATTCGCGACGGGTACGTAGGCGGGACGGATTCGGTGAACCTTAGCTCAACGCCACGCTGTAGTTCTCGATCACCGTGTTGGCGAGCAGCTTCTCGCACATGGCCTTCAGGTCGGCCTCGGCCTTGGCCCTGTCGCTGCCTTCGATCTCGATGTCGAACACCTTGCCCTGGCGGACCTGGCCGATGCCGGAAAAGCCGAGGGTGCCGAGTGCACCCTCGATAGCCTTGCCCTGCGGGTCCAGGACGCCGTTCTTCAGCGTGACGGTCACGCGCGCCTTGATCACGTGGTAGTTCCCTGAGTGATGTGCCGGGCGCCGCTCAGTGCGGCTTGCCGCGGCCGTTGCCGGAGGAGACGAGGATCGGCCCGGTGGGCCGCACAGGCTCGTTCTCGTTCATGATGCCGAGGCGGCGCGCCACTTCCTGGTAGGCTTCGACGAGGCCGCCCATGTCGCGGCGGAAGCGGTCCTTGTCGAGCTTGTCCTGGGTGGCGACGTCCCACAGGCGGCACGAATCCGGCGAGATCTCGTCGGCGACGACGATGCGCATCATGTCGCCTTCGTAGAGGCGGCCGCACTCCATCTTGAAGTCAACGAGCTGGATGCCCACGCCGAGGAAGAGGCCGGACAGGAAGTCGTTGACGCGGATGGCAAGCGCCATGATGTCGTCGATCTCCTGCGGGCTCGCCCAGCCGAAGGCCGTGATGTGCTCTTCGGAGACCATCGGATCGTCGAGCTGGTCCGCCTTGTAGTAGAACTCGATGATCGACCGGGGAAGGACGGTGCCTTCCTCGATGCCGAGGCGCTTGGCCAGCGAGCCCGCGGCGATATTGCGCACGACTACCTCGAGCGGGATGATCTCGACTTCCTTGATGAGCTGCTCGCGCATGTTGAGCCGACGGATGAAGTGCGTCGGAATGCCCATCCGGTTCAGGTGGTTGAAAATGTGCTCCGAGATACGGTTGTTCAGCACACCCTTGCCGTCGACCACCTCGTGCTTCTTCTTGTTGAACGCGGTCGCGTCATCCTTGAAGAACTGGATAAGCGTCCCGGGCTCCGGACCCTCATAGAGGATCTTGGCCTTGCCCTCGTAGATGCGGCGGCGGTTTTTCATGGGGCTTTCTCTGATAGTTCTTGAAGGCGGTTCATGCCAGCGCCTCCAAACGGCGCCATTGGCGCGCGAAGAGGGAGTCGATCCGGGTCTCTATCGCAAACGCAGGTTTTCCTCAATCGGCAAATCCCGGTTGTCTACGCCTTTCGTTCCCTTGATGCGGCAATGCAGCAATGCGGCTTCGCGATAGCGCATACTCACCGGACAGACTTGTCTTGGCAGGTGCCGGCCACCTGCCATATGGGTATGGTGAAACGGAATTCACAGGCCGGAGGACGGGCAATGCCTACCATGAAGGACCGCGAGGAAGGCTTCGAGCGCAAGTTCGTGTTTGATGAGGAGCTGCGCTTCAAGGCGACCGCCCGCCGCAACAAGCTGCTCGGCCTCTGGGCGGCCGAGAAGCTCGGCAAGACCGGCGAGGACGCCGAGACCTACGCCAAGCAGGTCGTGCTCGCGGATTTCGAGGAGGCGGGGGACGAAGACGTCGTGCGCAAGATCCTCGGTGACTTCGAGGCGGCTGGCGTCAAGGAAAGCGAACAGCAGGTCCGCGCCGTCATGCGCGAGCTGATGGCCCAGGCCGTCGAGTCGATCCAGAACGCCTGACGTCGTCTGGCCCAAAGCCGCCCGGCACCTGTCGGGCGGTTTTTCTTTGCATTCGTGGCGGTTTGCGGCCATCACGCCAAGGCGTGGCAATAGGGGAGAGGGCCATCCATGCAATTGGCTGAACGGCTGGCGGCCGACGACGTCATCTTCACCGCGTGGTCCGGCGTGCCGGATCCGCTGACCGTCGAGATCGTCTCGGCACAAGGCTTCAACGCCATCACACTGGACATGCAGCACGGCGGCCACCACGAGGACAGCGTGCTGCGCTCGATCCCCGCGATCCAGCACGCCAACAAGCATGTCGTGGTCCGCATCCCGGTCGGCCGCTTCGACATGGCCAGCCGCGCGCTCGATTTCGGCGCCGAGGCAGTGATCGCGCCAATGATCAATTCGGTCGCGGATGCGCGGCTCTTTGCCGAGTCGATGAAATATCCGCCGGTCGGCGGCCGCTCCTGGGGCCCGACCTTCGCGTTCGGCCGTCTCGGCGGCACGGACATGAACGTCTGGCTGAAGGAGATGAACAGCAAGGTCGTCTCCATCGCCATGATCGAGACGCGCGCGGCCCTTGCCGTGCTGGACGAGATCCTGGCGATGCCCGGCATCGACGCGATCTTCCTCGGCCCCTCCGACTTCTCCATTGCCTGGTCGAACGGGGCGACGATCAACTCCACGCTCGAGGACATGATGCCTGCCGTGGCCGACGTGGCGAAGCGCACGCGTGCCGCCGGCAAGCATGCGGGCATCTTCGCGATGGACCCGACCTATGCCGGCCGCTACGTCGAGATGGGCTACCGCTTCATCGCGCTGGGCAACGAGCAGCGCTACATCGCACTGGGTTCCGAGGCGCTGCTGAAGACGGCGCGCGCGTCGATGGAAGGCAAGGCTGGAGCCTAGTCAGACGGCTCCTTCGCCAGCGCGGGCCGGCCGGGGTCGAAGGGACCGAGGTCGGGATCGCGCCTTCCGGTGACGATCTCCTCCGCCGCCAGTTCACCGACCAGCGGCGCCAGCGTCACGCCCGAGTGCATCACCGTGACATAGAGCCCCTCGATGCCCGGCATCCGCCCGATGGCCGGCAATCCGCCGGCGGGCGTCGGGCGGTAGCCGATGGTGTGGAAGGCGAGGTCGAGCGCTTCCGAACCGGCCACGTATCTGCGCACGGCCCGCAGCAGGCCGCGCGCCGTTTCAGCGGGATCCTCACCCGGATCGGCGCCGGTGAAATCTGCGCCGACGATCAGCCGACCCTCGCGGGTCTGCCGCACATGCACGTCCGGCGCGAAGATCATGCCGTTGAGCAGCCGCCGGCCCGCGATGGTGGAATGCGCGATCAGGCCGGGCGGCGCGGTCATTGCGAGCCGGAGGCCGGCGGTCGCCAACAGGTCGGGCGTCCCTGTTCCCGCCGCCAGCACGACCTCGTCCGCGTCGATGAGGGCGCCGGTGCCGGTTTCCGCGCCGGTGACCCGGTCGCCCTGCATGACGAGGCGCGAAATGCGCGTGTCGGGCATGAAGGACGCGCCTGCCGCCTGTGCACCGTTCAGGAGGACGTGGGCGGCATCGACCGCCTCCACCGCGCCTTCCTCGGCGACGTGGACGGCGCGTTCCGGGGGCGACAGCAGGCCGGGCTCCAGGCGCTGCGCTTCCGCGCGGTCGATCATGCGGATGCCGTAGCCCCAGCCGGCGTGCTGCTCTGCATAGGCCGACAACCGGTCGTCCGGCAGGTCCCACAGCATGCCGCCGCACCAGTCGACGCCGAGGTCGGAAAGCGCGGCCTCCAGCCGCCGCCACCCGGCCATCGAGCGGCGGCGGAAGTGGAAATAGAACTCCGGATTGCCCCAGCTGGCGTTGATCCAGGCGAAGGTGCAGGGCGTGGCGACGCCGCCCTGCACGCCGGCGACGGTGACGTGACAGCCCGCGCGGGCGAGATGCCAGGCAAGGGACGCGCCGACGATGCCGGCGCCGACGACGAGTACGTTCCTTGCCATGGCGTGGATGTCCTAGGTGAGCCGGGACAGGAAGTTGGCGAAGGCCATGCTGCCTTCCGGCCACGGCCCGTAGCCCGAATCGGCGTTGATGTGCCCGGCCTCGCCGGCGTGGATGAACAGCGAGCCCCAGGCGGCGGCGATGTCCTCGGCGACCGGCAGTTCGCAGAACGGGTCGTTGCTGCTCGCCACCACGATCGAGGGGAACGGCAGCGGCCTGCGCGGATAGGGGCCGAAGGTCATCAGGTGCTTCGGCCTGATCTTCGGATTGGCGACGTCCGGCGGAGCCACCAGGAAGGCCCCGGCGACCCGGTTGCGGAACTCGCCGACGGCCTGCACGACGGTCGCCACGCCGAGAGAATGGGCCACGATCACCACGGGCTTCGTCGCTTCGTTGACGGCGGCCGCGAGCGTCGCGGTCCAGTCCTCGCGTAGCGGCTTGGACCACTCGGCCTGCACGACGCGCCGGGCGGTGGACAGGTGGGATTCCCACCGGGTCTGCCAGTGGTCCGGCCCGGAATTGGTGTAACCGGGCACGATGAGGATGTCGGCGTCCTTGACTTTCATGCGTTGGATTTAGCCACGCCGGCGGGCGGTGACAACCGCAAGACGGCGGTGCAGTCGCGTGAACATCTTTTCAAAGATTGTTCTATTTTTGTGAACGACGTGTCGACCTGCGCGCATCTTGCGCGCGTGGGCGGCAGGAACGATGTTTGACCCAGGAAACGGCAGAGGCACAAGCGGGATGCCGATCAACAGACGGGAGCTAACGGGCGCCGCCCTTGCCATGGCGCTCGGCACCAGCGGGGCAGCGGCCCGCACGGAGACCAGAATGAGCGATCTGCAAACGGCTGGCGATGCGCCGGTGAGCGTCGGAAGCGTCGGCATCAAGGCGCGCGACGTTGGCACCTTGGCCAGCTACTACAAGGACGTCATCGGCCTCAACGAAGTGTCCCGCCGCGCGGGTGCAATCGTGCTGGGCGTCGGCGACCGGCCGCTGCTGGAGATCGAGGAGTTCAAGACCGGACGTCCCGACGACCCGCGCTCGGCGGGCCTGTTCCATACGGCCTTCCTGTTGCCCTCCCGCTCCGACCTGGCGCGCTGGGCGCGCCGCGCCATCGAGCGCCAGATCCCGGTGACCGGCGCGTCCGACCACCTCGTCAGCGAGGCGATCTACCTCGACGACCCGGAAGGCAACGGCATCGAGATCTATGCGGACCGCCCGCGGTCGGCTTGGCCGCGCGAGGGCGACACAGTCAAGATGGCCACTCTGCCGCTCGACGTGAGGGGTTTGCTGGCTGAACTCGGCCCCTCCGACGCCGGCTGGACCGGTGCGCCCGAAGGAAGCCTGGTGGGCCATGTGCACCTGCGCGTTGGTGATGCCGCCGAGGCGGAAACCTGGTGGAACAGCGAGCTCGGCTTCGACACCATGCAGCACTATGGCGGCAGCGCCGTCTTTCTCGCGACCGGCGGCTACCACCACCATGTCGGCGCGAACTCGTGGCAGAGCGCCGGCGCAAAGCATCGCGACGCCGACCGCACGGGGCTGTCCTTCGTCGAGTTCAAGTCGCGCAACGCGACCTCGGAATCGGTTTACGAGGACCCTTGGGGCAACGTCATCCGCGTCGTCCCTGCCTGACCGTCAGGTCTTGGCCTCGATGATCGTGCGCGGCTCGTCCGTGCGGGCATCGGACCGGCTGTTCTTGAAGTAGCCGTCGGCAGAAAGGAACAATGCCACGGCCACCGAGACGGCAAGAGCGCCGAAGGCGAACCAGACAACGCGCCGTGCGCCGTTGTCCGGCATTTCTTCTTCTTCGTCGTAATAGTCGGCCATGCGGCACCTGTGAGCCCTTCAAAACCCTCGCCCATGAATGCGCGGCGAGGGCTGGGGTTCCTCAGGCTTCGCCGAAGACGCGCCGGAAGATCGTGTCGACGTGCTTGGTGTGATAGCCGAGGTCGAACTTCTCGCGGATTTCCTCTTCCGACAGCGCCGCGCGCACCTCGGCATCCGAGAGCAACTCCTCCAGGAAGTCGGCGCCCTGTTCCCAGACCTTCATGGCGTTGCGCTGCACCAGACGGTAGGCGTCCTCGCGGCTGACGCCGGCCTGGGTGAGCGCAAGCAGCACGCGCTGCGAATGCACGAGGCCACGGAACTTGTTGAGGTTCTTCAGCATGTTGTCCGGGTAGACAACGAGCTTCTCGACCACGCCGGTGAGCCGTGCGAGCGCGAAATCCAGCGTCACGGTGGCGTCCGGGCCGATCATGCGCTCGACCGACGAGTGCGAGATGTCGCGCTCGTGCCATAGCGCGACGTTTTCCATCGCGGGGAGGGCATAACTGCGCACCATGCGCGCCAGGCCCGTCAGGTTTTCGGTGAGGACCGGGTTGCGCTTGTGCGGCATCGCCGACGAGCCCTTCTGGCCCGGCGAGAAATACTCCTCCGCCTCGAGCACTTCCGTGCGCTGCAGGTGGCGGATTTCGGTTGCCAAGCGCTCGATCGATGAGGCGACGACCCCGAGCGTGGCGAAGAACATGGCGTGGCGGTCGCGCGGGATGACCTGCGTGGAGACCGTTTCCGGCTTCAGGCCCATCTTTGCGGCGACGTGCTCCTCGACGCGCGGATCGACGTTGGCGAAGGTACCGATCGCGCCGGAGATGGCGCAGGTGGCCACCTCCTCGCGGGCCCGCACGAGGCGCTCGCGACAGCGGGAGAACTCGGCATAGGCCTGCGCCAGCTTGACGCCGAATGTGGTGGGCTCGGCATGGATGCCGTGGCTGCGGCCGATGGTGACGGTGTCCTTGTGCTCGAAGGCCCGCTTCTTGAGCGCGTCGAGAAGCGCATCCACGTCGGCGATCAGGATGTCGCTGGCGCGCACGAGCTGGACGGCGAAGCAGGTGTCGAGCACGTCGGACGACGTCATGCCCTGGTGGATGAAGCGCGAGTCCGGCCCGACGAATTCGGCGAGGTGCGTCAGGAAGGCGATGACGTCATGCTTGGTGACGCGCTCGATCTCGTCGATGCGGTCGACGTTGAAGACGGCGGCGTTGCCCTTCTCCCAGATCGTCTTCGCGGCTTCCTTCGGGATCACGCCGATCTCGGCCAGCGCGTCGCAAGCGTGCGCCTCGATTTCGAACCAGATGCGGAAACGGGTTTCGGGCGACCAGATGGCGACCATCTCGGGTCGCGAATAGCGCGGGATCATGGCGGGCCTTGCTCGGGATTTTTCGTGGCCGCTCCCTAACAGAGCAGACCGCGTTGCTCAACGCCGCTCGGGTCGCACCGGGGGCAGGGGCCGGCATGCGTACCAGGCCGCGACGATCAGGACGGCGACGAAGCCGAACGGGAAATAGAGCCGCACGCCGGTGATGGCGAACTGGCCGAAGGCGCCGGCGACGCCGTAGGCGAGATCCATCAGCCAGGAGTCGGGGGGCGGCTCGCCTTCCGACTCGGCGAAACGGCGCTGGTAGTCGAGCGTGTAGACGATCGCGGTGCAGGCGATGGTGACGAACGTGAAGGCGAACAGTGCGACGGCAATGCGCCCCTCGATGCGGCGCTGGCGCAGCAGTCCCGCGGCGGCGTAGGCGAGCGGAAAGGCGAGCCCGCCACCGCAGGCGTAGACGGCCGCCACCTGGGCGATCGACTCCGTCGTCTGCCAGCCGGACATGACGAGCTTGGCCGCCGCACTTGCGGCCATGGCTGTTGCCCACAGCGCGGCGCCGGAAAGGCCGAGGCGCAGGCCGGGCAGGCTCGCGGCCAGCCGGCGCGACCAGGTGTCCGGTGCGGGTTCCGTTGCGTCGGCGGAGGCGCTGCGGGCGTAGCTCAAGGCACGGCTCCGCGTGGGGAGGGCAAACCGCCCTTCCGGACGGGTCCGGACACGGCGTGGGCCCGTCGGGCGCGCTCGCGGCGGGAGGACTGCGAGGCTGACGGGCGCCGTACCGTCATCCCGGTGTCGAGGCCCAAGTCGGGAAGATGTCGCCGGGCTCGGCCTTGGCTGCATAGACCCCGCGGGCGACCGCGCGCGCCGTGGTGGCCGCGATCGCCGCGCACAGATCCATCATCTGCTGCCTGTCGGGAACGACCCCGCTGCCACCTGTCGCGAGCGCGAACACGATGTCGCCGTCGACGGGGGTGTGAGAGGGCCAGATCGCCCGTGCGAAGCCGGTATGGGCCGCGATCGCCAGCCGCTGCGCGCCGGCCTTGTCCAGGACGGCGTCGGTGGCGATCACCGCAAGCGTCGTGTTGCCGCCGGGCACGGCGTCGCGATACTTCAGTCGCAGGTCGGCGGCATCTGCGGGGAAGGGGACCGGCAGGCCAAGGCCGCCGAATTCGTCGCCGATCTCGAAGGGCGCCGCCCAGAAGTGGCGGGTGTAGCCGAGGGTGACGGAGCCGGAGGGATTTGCCGCAACGAGCGCGCCCACGGTCATGCCGTAGGGCAGTCGCGTCGAGGCCGAGCCGAGGCCGCCCTTGAAGCCGGCCGTCAGGGCTCCCGTGCCGGCCCCCACAGTGCCGAGCTCGAAATCCTCGGTGGCTGACATCGCCGCCGCAAAGCCGAGCTCCCGATACGGCGGATAGCGGCCCCAGTCCTTGTCGCCGCCATTGACGAGGTCGAACAGGATGGCGCCCGGGACGATCGGCACGCGCATGCCGAAGATCTCGAAGCCGCGGTTGGTCTCCCGCAGCGCGGCCTGCACGCCCGCGCCCGCGTCGAGGCCGAAGGCGGACCCGCCGGAGAGCACGATCGCATCCACCGCCTCGACGACATTGTGCGGGGCGAGCAGGTCGGTCTCGCGCGTGCCGGGCGCGCCGCCCAGCACCTTGACGGCCGCCACGGTGGGCTGGTCGCAGATGATCGCCGTGGTGCCCGATTTTACACGCGCGTCCTGGGCATGTCCGACGCGCAGCCCCGCGACGTCGGTGATCAGGTTGCGCGGTCCTGCCTCAAACTTCATTTGGCCTCCACAGCCTCGAACCTGCCGGCGGCGACCTGGAACACGCCGTATGGATTTTTCGCGAGGTCCCCCTTCGCGTCGAAGGTCACGGTTCCGATGGCCGTGTCCAGGTGATCAGGCACATGCGGCGGCAACTGGGCGGCGGCCGCAAGCGCCACCTGCATCGCCGCATAGGCGGGCAGAACATAGCCCTCCGGGCGAATCTCGGCAGCCTCCAGCGCTTCCAGCACCTTCGGGTCGGCAATGTCGGCCCATTCCGGGAGGCCGATCATGAGCGTGCCGTCCGCGAGCGGGATGCCGTTGCCGGCCGCCCGCAGCGCCTCGCCGCCTGCGAAGGTCATCGCTGCTCCCATGGCGTGCGCGTCGCGGCTCATGACGGCGACGTCGTCGCGATCGCCGCCGACGAAGACGTGCGTGGCCCCAGCCCGGCGCAGCCGCCCCACGAGGCCGACCTGGTTGTCCATCTGCGGGCGGAAGGTGTCGACGAAGACGGGCTTGAGGCCGGCGAGCTCGGCCGCAGCGCGAAAGGCTTCGGCGAGCTCGCGGCCGTAGATGGTGCCGTCGTCGACGATGGCGAAGGGAACGTCGCGCCAGGCGCGAACGAGCAGGTCGGTCACGGCCTCGGCCTCCGCGTCGGCGCGCGGCGCGAGCCGCCATATGAGCCAGCCTGTGCGGTCGCGGTGGTCGGTGAGGGCGCCGGTGCGCACGCCGGGCGTGATGGTGGGAATGCCGGCCTCGGACAGGATCGGCAGCGCGGCCTCTATCGCCTCCGTGCACAGGAAGCCGACCACCACCGCAACCTTGTCCTCGACGAATCGCCGCGCGGCTTCGGCACCGCCCTCGGCCTCGCAGCGGTCGTCGGCGATGGTGAGTGCTGCATCGCCAGCGGCGGCCTGCGCCCCGGCGACGAGCTGGCGGCCGAGCCGTTCCGTCGGGCCTGACAGCGGAGCGGCGATCCCGATGCGCGCCGGCTCGGCCAAAGCGGCCGAGGCCCCGAGCAGCAGTGCCGCCGCGATTGCGCCTCCGGTGATTGGCTTGCCGCTAGCCATACCTGCGATGTCCGATCCCGATTGTCGCCGGTGTGGTACTGGCGGCGCAGCCGGCGCGCAACCGCTGATTAGTCGCGGTCGCCCGCGAACGACAGGGACACGCCGGTCGTGGCCGATTGTGGCGCGGACGACACCGCCATATATAACGGTCAACTCAAGTACTCGGAGAAGTCGTGCTCAAGAAGACAGATGTCGAGCCGCAGGCCTATCGTGACGCCATGGCGCGCTTTGCCGGCGCTGTGCACGTGGTCACCACCGATGGACCTGGCGGCCTGCGTGGCGCGACGGTGATTGCGGCGTGCTCGGTTTCGGATGCGCCGCCCACCGTACTGGTGTGCGTGAACCGCGAGAATCCCAAGAACGAGGCTTTCGTCCTCAACGGCCGGTTCGCCCTGAACACGCTGACGCCTGCCCAGCAGCCGGTCGCCGTGGCCTTTTCCGGCCTGACGGGGCTGTCCGTCGAGGAGCGGTTCGCCACCGCCGAATGGGACACCATCGCCACCGGCGCGCCAACGCTGGTCGGCGGAATGGCCGTCTTCGACTGCGAGGTGATCGAGGCGAAGGAGATGGCGACGCACCGGATCCTGTTCGGCGCCGTCAGGGGCCTGCGCATCTCCGGCCAGGACGATCCGCTCATCTACTTCAATCGCGCCTACCGGGTGCTGTGAGCCTAACCGAGGGAGCCTGAATGGCCCAGCCGCGAGCAATTCCGGGCAGCATCGACGAAACCGCGCAGATGCTGGCAAGCGCCGACTACGTCGCGGATCGGGCGCTGGCCACCGTGCTGTTCCTCGCCCTGCGCATGAAACGGCCGCTGTTCCTCGAGGGCGAGGCGGGCGTCGGCAAGACCGAGATCGCCAAGGTGCTGTCGTCGGCGCTCGGGCGGCGGCTGATCCGCCTCCAGTGCTATGAGGGCCTCGACGTCTCCTCGGCCGTCTACGAGTGGAACTACGCCGCCCAGATGATCGAGATCAGGATGGACGAGGCGGCCGGCCAGACCGACCGCGACCTGATGGAGAAGAACGTCTTCTCCGAGAAGTACCTGATCCGCCGGCCGGTGCTCGATGCGCTGAGCGGCACCAACGGCGACGCGCCGGTGTTCCTGATCGATGAGCTCGACCGCACCGACGAGGCCTTCGAGGCCTTCCTGCTGGAGATCCTGTCGGACTTCCAGGTGACGGTGCCCGAACTCGGCACGATCCGCGCCGAGGAGCCGCCCATCGTCATCATCACCACCAACCGCACGCGCGAGATCCACGACGCACTGAAGCGGCGCTGCCTCTACCACTGGGTCGACTACCCGGACGCCCCCCGCGAGCTGGAGATCGTCGGCCGCAAGGTGCCGCAGGCCAACAGCCGGCTCTCGGCCGAGGTCGTGGCCTTCGTGCAGAAGCTGCGCAAGATGGACCTGTTCAAGGCGCCCGGCGTCGCCGAGACGATCGACTGGGCCGGAGCGCTGACCGAGCTCGACAAGGTCGCGCTCGACCCCGAGACCGTCTCCGACACGATCGGGGTGCTGCTGAAATACCAGGACGACATTGCCCGCATCGAGCAGGGGGAGGGCCGGCGGTTGCTGAAGGAAGTGAAGGCGGAGCTGGCGGCGGCGGAGTAGGCGATGGCTTCGGCTGACCCAACTCCCCGTGATCCCGCGACTGCCGCTGCCGTCGCGACCCTCGCCGCAAGGCCGGACGGGCGGCTGGCCGACAACATCGTCTATTTCGCGCGCGCCCTGCGCAAGGCCGGCGTGCGCGTCGGGCCGGCCTCGGTGCGCGACGCGATCGAGGCTGTGCTGGTCGCGGGGATAGGATCGCGTGACGACTTCTACTGGACGCTGCATTCCGTCCTGATCACTCGCCACGAGGACCATCCGGTCTTCGACGAGGCGTTCCGGCTGTTCTGGAAATCGCGCGAGCTGGTCGAGAAGATGCTGGCGATGTTCTCGCCGATCGCGCCGGACCATCGCGAGCGCGAGAAGCCGCGCGCGGCCGAAAGCCGGGTGGCCGACGCGATGTTCGAGGGGCACCGCAAGCACCAGCCGCCGAACGAGGTGCCCGAGATCGAGGTGGACGCGCGCTTCACCGTTTCCGGCAACGAGATCCTGCGCGCCAAGGACTTCGCCCAGATGACGGCGGAGGAGGTCGTGGCGGCGCGGCGCGAGATCCAGGCGCTGCGGCTTCCCGTCGACAGCGTCAGGACTCGGCGGTTCCGCGCGGACCCGCGCGGCACCCGAATCGATGCGCGCGCCATGATGCGCGCCGCCTCGCGCACCGGCGGCCAGCTCATCCTCCCCAAATTCCGCTCGCCGCGCGAAGCGCATCCGCCGCTGGTGGTGCTGGCCGACATTTCCGGCTCGATGAGCCAGTACACACGGATCTTCCTGCACTTCCTGCACGCGCTGTCGGAGAAGCGGCGGCACGTGCACGCCTTCGTCTTCGGTACGCGGCTGACCAACATCACCCGGCAGCTCCGCCACCGCGATCCGGACGCAGCACTCACCGACTGCTCGGCGACCGTGAAGGACTGGTCGGGCGGCACGCGCATCGGCGACACGCTGCATGAGTTCAACCGGCTCTGGTCGCGCCGGGTGCTGGGGCAGGGCGCGGTGGTGCTGCTGATTACCGACGGGCTGGAGCGCAACGACGTGCAGAGCCTGTCGGCGGAGATGGAGCGGCTGCACAAGTCCTGCCGCAGGCTGATCTGGCTGAACCCGCTGCTGCGCTTCGACGGATTCGAGGCACGCGCCCGCGGCGTGCGGGCCATGCTGCCGCATGTCGACGAGTTCCGGGCGGTCCACAACCTGAACGCGCTGGCCGAGCTCTGCGCCTCTCTGGGTGAGCGGCCGCAGCAGGTCACCGATCCTGCGCGTTACCTCGTCCCGGATCGCGTGGCCTGAACGACAGGAGGAAGCAATCATGTCCGAAGCCACCCCATTCGACGAAAAGCTGGATCCTCTCGCCATCGCTGAAGAATGGGCGGCGGGCGGCCGCGACGTGGCGATCGCCACCGTCATCGAGACCTGGGGCTCGGCCCCCCGGCCCGTCGGCAGCCACCTGGTCATCGACGCCGACGGCAACTTCCACGGCTCGGTTTCGGGCGGATGCGTGGAGGGCGCGGTCGTGACCGAGGCGATGGAGGTGATCGCCGACGGCAAGCCGCGCATGCTGGAGTTCGGCGTGGCGGACGAGACGGCGTGGCGCGTCGGCCTGTCGTGCGGCGGGCGCATCAAGGTCTATGTCGAGAAGGTTGCCTGAAGCATGGACATCGCAGGGCTGAAAATCCTGAATGCCGAGCGCCGGAACCGCCGCGCCGCGATCCTGCTGACCGACCTGGAAACCGGATCGGCCCGCGTCATCCGCGAGGGCGAGCCGCTCGAGGGCGATCTGGCCGAGGCGGCGCGCAAGGCGTTCCGGACCGGCACCTCGGGCGCGGTCGCGCTCGACGGCCGGCAGTACTTCCTGAACGTGACGGTGCCGACGCCGCGGCTGGTGGTGGTCGGCGCCGTGCACATCAGCCAGGCGCTGGCGCCGATGGCGAAGATCGCCGGATTTGACATGGAGATCATCGACCCCCGCACGGCCTTTGCCACGCAGGAGCGCTTTCCCGACGTGCCACTCCATGCCGAATGGCCGGAAGTGGTGCTCGCCGAGCGCCCGCTCGACGCCTACTCCGCGCTGGCCGCCGTCACCCACGATCCCAAGATCGACGACTTCGCGATCAAGGCCGCTCTGGAGGCCGGGTGCTTCTATGTCGGCGCGCTCGGCAGCCGCAAGACACATGCGGCGCGCGTGGCGCGGCTTACCCAGGCCGGCGTCTCCGAGGAGGCGATCGCGCGCATCCATGCGCCGATCGGGCTCAACATCGGGGCGGTGAGCCCGCAGGAGATCGCCGTCGCGGTGCTGGGGCAGGTGGTGCAGGTGTTCCGCGCGCGGGGCGCGGCTGTCGTCAGGGACGCAGCGGCGTGAAGTTCGGACCGGTTCCCGTCTCGGAGGCCGAGGGCGCGATGCTGGCGCATGCCGTGCAGGCTGGCCGGCGCTACCCGAAGGCCCACCGCGTCACGGCCGACGACATCGCCGATTTCCGGGCCGCCGGCATAGAGGAGGTCATCGCCGCGACCCTCGAGCCGGGCGACCTTGAGGAGAACGAGGCGGCGACCCGCATCGCGGCGGCGCTAGACGCGCCGAATGTCGAAACCCGCCCCGCCGCCACCGGCCGCGTGAACCTGCATGCGAGAAAGGCGGGCTTGTTCGTCGTCGACAAGGCGGTCGTCGATGAGGTGAACGCCATAGACCCCGCCATCACGCTGGCTACGCTGGCGGACAAGGTCGCGGTCGAGGATGGCCGGATGGTGGCCACGGTGAAGATCATCCCCTTCGCCGTCTCCGAGGCGCTGGTGGAGGCCGCCTGCGCGGTCCTGCGGGAGCGCAGCGCCTTTGCCGTCCATCCCTACACGCCCCGGCGCGTGGCGATGATCCAGACCACGCTGCCCAGCGTGAAGGACAGCGTGCTGGCAAAGACGGTCCGGGTGACGGCCGACCGGCTGGCCCGTTCCGACAGCACCATCCTGTGCGAGCGCCGCTGCGCCCACGAGGCAGGGGCGGTCGCCGGGGAAATCTCGGGCTGCTTGCCCGACGCCGACATGGTGCTGGTCTTCGGCGCCTCGGCGCTCTGCGATTTCGACGACGTGATCCCGGCCGCGATCCGCCGGGCGGGTGGCGAGGTCGTCCGTGCCGGCATGCCGGTCGACCCCGGCAACCTGTTGGTGCTGGGTCGCGTCGACGGCAAGGTGGTGATCGGGGCGCCGGGCTGCGCCCGCAGCCCCAAGGAGAACGGCTTCGACTGGGTGCTCGACCGCCTGATGGCGGGCTTCGAGGTGACGTCGGACGACATCGCCGGCATGGGGGTAGGGGGGCTGCTCATGGAGATCGCGGCGCGCCCACAGCCCCGCGATGCGGCCGAGTCGCACAAGGAGCCGGTCGACGTCCACGCGATCGTGCTGGCGGCCGGCCGGTCGAGCCGGATGGGTGGGCCGAACAAGCTGCTCGCGCGCTTCGATGGCGTGCCGCTGATCCGGCGCATTGCGCAGGCCGCGACCGAGGCGCGGACGGCATCCGTCACTGTCGTGACGGGCCATCAGTCTGATCGCGTGCGCGAAGCGCTCGACGGCCTGCCGGTGAGGTCGACCTACAACGCCGAGTTCGCCTCAGGTCTTGCGGGGTCGCTGAAGGCCGGCATCGACGCGCTGCCCTCCAGTGCAGCGGGCGCGCTGGTGATGCTGGGCGACATGCCGGAGGTCGGCGCGGCGGATATCGATCGCCTCATGGCGGCCTTCGTGGCGTCCGGCGGCACGGCGATCGTGCGGGCCACCCATGAAGGCAAACGCGGAAACCCGGTGATCCTGCCGCGCTCGACCTTTGCGCAGATCGCCCGGCTGGAGGGGGACACGGGCGCACGGGCCATCATCGAGTCCGGCGTGGCTCCGGTGATCGACGTCGAGATCGGCCGGGCGGCATCGCTCGATGTCGATACGGTCGAGGCAATGCGGGCGGCCGGCGGCGTGATCGAGGCATGACGCGCCGATGACAATGGACTGGAAGCGGACGATGAGGTTCTCCCTGATTGTGGATGCGACGAAGCCATTGCGGGGCGGCAATCGCCACGCGCATTCCCGTCGCTACCGGGCCGCGGCCTGGGCGCTGCTGTTCCTGCTGCTCGCGCCTTTCGCGCAGGAGGCTTCGGCGCAGGCGCTAAAGCCTTTCAAGGACGAGCTGTTCCGCTATCCGGGCCTGCTCTTCGCCGAGGAGGATGGCTCCTACGCCATCGTCGACTACGACAAGATGCGCGACATCCATGCCCGCGACCAGGTTCCGGAGCGCCGGGTGAAGGGCGAGTACATCCGCACCGGCGTTCGCCGGGTGCAAAACGACCTGGTGCTGCGCACCGACGCCGGCGACGTCCGCTATTTCGCCGTCGGAAAATCCAACGGCGCGCGCTTCATTGTTCTTTACCTGCACGGCAAGGGCGGCAGCCGCCGGCAGGGCGTCGACGACTTCACATTTGGCGGCAACTTCAACCGCATCAAGAATCTCGCGGCCGAGAATGGTGGACTCTACCTGTCGCCGGACTTCCCCGATTTCGGACAGGCGGGGACGACGCAGGTCTCGGCGTTGATCAGCCACTACGCCGCGATGTCGCCCGGCGCGAAGGTCTACGTCGCCTGCGGTTCGATGGGCGGCGGGCTATGCTGGCTGCTGGCCAACGACCCGGCGGTGGTGTCCCGCCTCGGCGGCCTGCTGCTGCTGGGCTCTTACTGGGACGAAAGCTTCTTCTCCAGCGCCGCCTTCCGCCAGAAGGTGCCGATCTATTTCGGCCACGGCAGCGCCGATACGGTGTTTCCCGTCGAGAAGCAGGAGGCGTTCTTCCGCCAGATCCTGTCGAAGTCGCCGGGATATCCGGCGCGGTTCGTGCGTTTCGAGACCGGCAGCCACGGCACGCCGATCCGCATGACCGACTGGCGCGAGACCCTCAACTGGATGATGGCGGCGCGCTGACCCGGCTCACGGGCCGGTGTCGAAGTCGAGTACCGTTTCGGGGTTGATCTCCCCGTCATAGGTCGCGTCGACCTCGTACTTGACCAGCGTGAAGGCGCCGTCGCGGAAGATCCACATGCCGGAGGAGGACGCGTCCCCGACGCCCCGCCACTTCGACAACGAGGTGATGGTGCGGGTCTCGTCGTCATAGCCGGAGTTAACGAGCTGGTCCTGGGCCGTGTAGCCGATGATGGTCATGCTCTCGACCTTGCCCTCGTGGTCGTCGTTCTCGTAGCGGATGTCGAGTTCGGGGGTGGCGAACTGCACCTGGCGCAGCCCCTCGACCTCCTTCCAGAGATAGTAGACGTGGCTCTCGTTGTAGGCGCCCGTGCCGCAGAAGAAGCGCAGCAGGCGAGCCTTCTGGTCGGGCTCGTCCTCGGCCGCCGTGTGGTAGCGCCAGGCGATGGTGTAGTCCTCGGGCGCGTCGGTGCTGCCATCCGGACGAATGCCCGTGCATTGCCCGGCATAGTCCGTCGCGAACATCTTTCGGGCCTGGTCCAGGATCGCATCGGCCTTGGGCGTCGGTCCGCCGCCGCAATTGTCGGGCAGGCTCTCCTCCATCGGCTTGTCGGAGGCCCGCAGCGTGCCCTTCTCGATATGCAGCGGCTCGAACGCGTCTCCCTGTATCTGCGGATTCGCTAGGCGCAGCGTGTAGCAGCCGGCGAACACCGACTCGCCGCCGCCCCTGCTGCGGGCGGTGATCGCCACCGGAACGGAAAAGAAAGTGCTGCCGGCAGCCCCTTCCACACCCGGTTCGCCGACCAGAACGTCCACCGATTCGGTGTCGTCGAAACCCTTGGCGAAGGCGTCCAGGCTGGACGACGGCTTGGTGTCGCCGAAATAGCTCCAGGCGCGGGCGAACTCACGCCGGTTGATGGCGTTGTAGTAGGATTTCAGCAGGTTCGCGGGATTGGAGCGGTCGTCCATGTAGGCTGGCTCGCCCTGGGCGAACGCCGAGGCGCCGCCAGCCAGGACAAGGACTGTCGCAACGAGAATCGTCCGCATGAATGGCCCTCCAATCCAGCCCGAGGCTGGTCATGGAATGCGGCATGGGGATGACGCAAGGAAAACCGCAAGTCCGATTGTCGTGAGGTGCGGAACCAGTCGTCGAGACCGGCCGGCCTCGTTGCCTTTCCACCCGAAAGGGTGGTCAATGACGCGAGCCGGAACGTCGCGGCGTTACCGAAGATCAAAGGGGTACCGGCAGTTGCTGACTCACGGCCGTACTTTCGGCATCCAGCAGTATGTCAGGCGATTCCACCGCGGGGACCAGAGGAGGAGGTTCGGATGGGCGTTTCGATGCATGATGCCAGTGTCGGCGTGTTTCGGGCCCGGCTGCGGTCGCTGTCGCACGTCCTGGCGAAGGGCGAGGAGAACGCGGCGGAGCGCAAGATCGATCCGCAGGCCTTCTTGCAGGCGCGGCTCGCGCCAGACATGTTCCCCCTCGTCGGGCAGGTGCGGATCGCCAGCGATCACGCCAAGGGCGCGTCGCTGCGGCTGGCAGGGCGGGAGCTGGTGCCCTTCGAGGACAACGAGGTGACGTTCGCCGACCTGCAGGCGCGCATCTCACGAACGGTCGAACTGCTCGACGGCCTTTCGCCGGAAGAATTCGAGGGCAGCGAAACCCGCGAGATCGTGCTGAGGCTCGGCAGCCGCGAACGGGTTTTCGCCGGGCAGGACTATCTGCTGAACTTCGCCGTGCCCAACTTCTATTTCCACGTGACGACCGCCTACGCGATACTGCGCCACAACGGCGTGCCGATTGGCAAGCGTGACTTCCTCCACGCCGGCTGACCGGCTTAGGCGGCTCGCAGCCGCCGCGTCAGGCGCGGGAAATCGGCAGGGCGCGGCAGGGGCGCGGGCCGGTGCGGATCGCAGAAGCCGACCGATGTCAGGTAGATGCGTACACGTCCCAGCTCGTGCGGGCGTGGGCGGGAGAAAAGTTCGGTCATGAAGCTCATTGCGGTGCCCCAACACCCTCCCACGGCCCGTACTATAGGAGATTCGCGCTTATTGTGCAGCGCAGCATCATGCAGGGCTGCCATGCGCCGCCGCATGGAGTGGGAACCGGCCAATACCTCGCATTCGAGGGGATTTCTCGCAGCTTCCTTAACCAGTCAGGCCTAACCGTATGAGCTTCATGGTGACCCGTAGCTCGACCGGAGGAGGAAGCTGACATGGCCAGCCATTCGCAGCGGCCTTTCGCATCGATCCTGGACGAGCTCGTGGCCGTCGAAGTGGATGCGGACGAAGACACCTCCCGAACCGAGATCGGCTCGGCGCCGAGCATCCAGTTCGACTATCTCGCCGTTGCGGAGGAACTCCACTCGGAAAAGATCCGGGCGGCGATCGATCCTGCGGCGGTCCGATACGGCGAGGCGGTGACCATCGCGGAGTACGAGCTGCAGGCGCTGCTGGAAGAAATCTCCATCGAGCCTGACGAAGAACCGGTGGTCGACCTGCCCGAGGCGTGCGATCCCGAGTCGATCGCAGTCGAACTCGGCATCGCCACCGCTGACCTCGCGCGGCTGGCGACGATCCGCCGGCGTTTCGCCTTCGCCAACCATCCGGACCGCGTGCCGACGCGCCTGCGCGCCCGCGCGCTCCAACGCATGCAGGTGGCGAACATGCTGATCGACGAGGCGGAACGGCGGCTCTCGAAGGCGCGCTGAGCGGCTCTGCCGCCCGCTCGATGTCTTCGGCGGGTCGGCGCGCGCCTCTTACGCCGGCCGCTCGCCCCAATGCCCGGGCAGGCGGTACTGCGTCCCGTCCGTGTCAGTCTCCCGAAGCTGCAGGCCGGCCCGGAAGATCCGGTCGGTGAGCCGGGTCTGGTCGTCGAGCCGGGGGGCGGGTGCACAGCCTGTGTCCTTCCGCACGCCCGTCACCCGTCGATTTGCTCTGGTTGTCGTGCGCAGAGCGGGTCGCAGATGATGAACACGTCGGATGCAACTCGGATGTGCATCCGACTTCTTGTTGTATGGCTGCTGGTCTAGCGCTGCAGCGCGACCGCGTCGGCGCCGGCAGGGATACGCATCGGGGCAGATGGATCCGTCGCGGCACGCCAGACAGCCTCGGCGACATTGGAAGACAAGGTCTTCGGAGCGTCGGGTCTTCGCATGGTCGCGATCACCCCCTCCGCGAATTCGGCATAAGGAGCGGGGAACCCTCCGTTTGCCTGCAGACGTGAAAGAGCGGTACTGGCGAAGCTCGTGTCCGGTGCGGCGCCGGGCAACACGATCCTGACCACGATGCCAAAAGGTTCGAGTTCCAGCGCCAGCGATTCCGTGAAGGCGTTTACGGCTGCCTTGCTGGCGGTATAGGCCGAAAGCAGTGGCAGTGGCTTCATCGTGACGCTTGAGGTCACGTTGACGATGTGCCCTGCCTTCTTTTCCCTGAACTGAGGCAGGACGGCAGCGATCATGCGCATGGTTCCGAGCGTGTTGGTCTCGAAGAGGGATCGGGCGACATCGATCGGAGTGCCTTCGAGCGCGTTGAGCCATCCGATCCCCGCATTGTTGACGAGCACGTCGATCGGACCTGCCGCGGCGATCGCATCGCGGACGCTCTCGTCACTGGTCACGTCGAGCGGCAGAACGACGAGGCTGTCCGACATCGGCAAGAGGCCGCCCCGAGGCGAGCGCATCGTGGCTATGACCTTCCAGCCGCGATCGAGGAAGTATCTGGCGCAATCGAGACCGAAGCCGGAAGAGCAGCCGGTAATGAGCACGGATTTCATGGGACGTCCTTTCCTCAGTGATCTCCGCTCTTATGTGGACCGCCGGGGCTGGACGTGCTATCATGAGGCGTCTGGATTTCATTAGAGATCGTCCAATTGATCGATCCCATTTCTGAGATCGTCGGCATGCTTCAGCCGAGCCTTCCTTTCTCGAAGGCGGCGAGCGGGTCCGGCAATTGGCGTGTGGACGCGATGGGCGACGGGAGCCCGTTCTTCGCCGTCATCCTCGAAGGAGCGGCTCGGCTCGCCATCAACGGTGAGAAGGAGCTCGAGCTGGAAGAGAACGATTTCCTGCTCATTCCCGCCGCGCGCCGTTTCACCATGTCGAGCGTTACTGATGACCCCGAGGATCTCGGCGATCCCCTGCGCGTGACGAAGCTCGGCGATGAAACGCGTCATGGCGATCCGACCGGCAGGCCGAACATGCGGGTGCTGGTGGGACGGCTGGATTTCGGTTCCCCCGACAAGTCGTTGGTGGCCGCGCTCCTGCCCGGCCTGCTGCATGTGCGAGGACAAGCGCGTCTCTCCGCGCTCGTCCAGATGATCCGCGAGGAAGCCGAGGGAGACAGGCCCGCAAAGGAGATCGTGCTGGAACGGCAGTTGCAGTTGCTGCTGCTCGAGGCCCTGCGTTCGGATGCCGCCGGCTTGGAAACGCCGGGCCTGTTGAGGGGGCTTGCCGACAAGTACCTTGGTCGGGCGATCCGGCGGATTCACGAAGATCCCGCGAGGGCCTGGACAGTGGAGGAGCTGGCATCCACTGCCATGCTCTCGCGCTCGGCTTTCTTCGACAGGTTTCAGAAGCAGATGGGCATGGCGCCCATGGAGTACCTGCTGTCGTGGCGGATGGCGCTCGCCAAGGACATGCTGCGCCGCAGGGACGGGGGAATGAAGGAAATCGCCCGGCGTGTCGGCTACGGCTCTGCAAGCGCCTTCAGCGTTGCCTTTTCCCGCTTTGTCGGCATCGCACCAAGCCGGTTTGGGAACCCGACGTCACTGGCCTCCTAGGTAGTCCGTCCATTCCGGCAACGGGGGAGCTGGCGATTTTCGTCGATTGTCCGGGATGGGGTCGGAAGCGCGCAGGGATCGGAAGTTCCTGACGTACCTCGCCTTTGCCCGGCTGCCGACGCCTCTGCTGCGGGATGGCTGCAACTCTAAACGGCGCGGCATGGGAACCAAGGTCGCGGCTGCGTTGCCTTGGCCGAGCTCCAGGCGAGGCTTGCCTTGTTTCCCCACACGGCGGCTCGAGGGCCGACGTTTCAGCTCTCCGTCAGCTTCATTCCCGAAATGGCCGCGAATGAAGTCGGAGATGAACGCATGGTTCCAACCAAAAGGCCACGCGCTGCTTTTTGGCGCCCGCGTGCAGGCAGCGTCACGGTGTCGGTTCTTGTCGCGCTGTACCTGCTCTTCGCCACCAACCAGTCCTTCTGGACCATGGCGCAGAAGATCGGTCACGGCTCGCCGTTCACACTGGTTGCCGCCGTGGTTGCGCTCGGCGCACTCTACGTCGCCTTCTGCGTCTCGCTGTCGGTCAAATATGCCACCAAGCCGCTGTTCCTCCTGCTTGTCTTCATTGCGGCGGGGGCGGCCTGGTTCATGGATTCCTTCGGGACCGTCATCAGCGTGGACGTGATCGACAGCGTTTCCGACACGTCGAGTGCGGAGGCCGGTCACCTGCTCACGCGGTCATTCGTGCTGCACATGCTGGGCTACGCAGGCCTTCCCGCGTTGCTGATCCTGTGGGTGCGCCTCGAACATCGGCGCTTCGGCGCAAAACTGCTGCACAACACGCTCGTGGTGACAAGCTGCCTGGCCGTTGCCGGCGGGGCTGTGTTCGCCCAGTCGGGAACCTTCTTCTGGGCGATCCGCCAGCATCACGAGGTGACCGGCCTGCTCAACCCCGTCGCTCCCCTGGCCAGCGTCGTGAAGTTCGCCCTGCGCGCGGGCGCCGATCGCAAGCGTGTCGTCCAGCCGATCGGAACGGATGCGCGCGTCGCGGGATCGCCGGGCGGAAAGCCCCGGGTGCTGGTCCTCGTCGTCGGCGAAACGGCGAGAGCCGAAAACTTCTCGCTCGGCGGATACGGTCGCCCCACCAATCCCGAACTGCAGGCGAAGGATGTCACCTATTTCAGCGACACGTCGAGCTGCGGCACGATCACGGCCGTATCGGTTCCCTGCATGTTCTCGGTCTTCCCTCGATCCGAGTACAGCCACGACAAGGCCGTCGCCACGGAAAACCTGACGGATGTCCTCGGGCACGCCGGCGTCGATGTCGCCTGGTGGGACAACGACCTCGGCAGCAAGTCCGTCGCCGATCGCCTGGGCGGCTACCGGAAATACTACACTTCCGATGACCCGGACTACTGCAGGGAAGGGGAATGCCTCGACGCGATCCTGCTGCGCGATCTGGACGGGTGGCTCGCGCGGACGCAGCGCGACAGCGTGCTCGTGCTCCATATCGAGGGCAGCCACGGCCCGTCCTACCACGATCGGTATCCCGAAGCGTACAGGCGGTTCACGCCGGATTGCCGCACGGCTGAGTTTTCCGACTGCACGCGCGAGGAGATCATCAATGCCTACGACAACACGATTGCCTACACCGATCACATCGTTGCTTCGGTGATCTCGGCGCTGGAGCGCCGTGAAGAGGCGATCGATCCGTCGCTGATCTTCGTTTCGGACCACGGGGAATCGCTCGGCGAGTACGGGCTCTACCTGCATGGAGCCCCTTATTTCATGGCGCCGTCCCAGCAGACCCACGTTCCCTATCTCGTGTGGCTGGGACGGGCGGCAAGGTCGGGAATCGACCGTCCATGCCTTGCCGAGGTCGCCGCGCAGCCGCAATCCCATGACAACCTCTTCCATACCGTACTGGGCATGATGGAGGTGGCGACCGCAGTCTACGATCCGGCACTGGACACGCTGCAGCGGTGCCGGAGGGCGCCGATCACGGTGCCAAGCGGCTAGCCTAGTCGCGTGGAAGGTCGCCCGACGGCTCTTCGGCCCGATAATCGCCTGGAGCGGATGTCCGGTACTTGGTGGCGAGCTGCAGGGTCAGGACGGCAAAGACGAGCGGCCCGACCAGGAGCGCGACGCGAAGGGCAATCATCGGCGTTTCCCGGAAACGCCGGGTCGGTTCAGTTCTTCGGTTCATGGTCTTCGTTGGGTCGTTTCCAGCCGGTGATCATCGCCCGCACGAGGTTTTCCCGATGGCTCAGGCTGGCAACGAGGACCCCGCTGACGTGAAGGACGACCAGGAAAACCAGTCCGTTCGCCGTGAGCTTGTGGATCGCCTCCACGCGCTCGTCGCCCCAAAATATGTCGGTGGTCATCAGCCAGCCGGTCAGGCCGATTGCCGCGATGGCGCAGAGCAGGGCGACGATCATCGTGCCGCCGGCAGGGTTGTGGCCGAGATGGCGGCGCTCTCGTCGCAGCGGAATGTCACGCAGATAGGCAAGTGTCGCTCGTGGGCCCCGGACGAAGTCGGCGAAGCGCTCATGGCCTTTGCCGAAGACGCCGAGAAGGATGCGGCCGGCTACGAGCGCGACGGCGGCATACCCGGCATATTGGTGGAGGAGACGGAGATCTTCGGAGAGAAGCCAGGCGCCCGCGACCGACGTCGCGAGCGCCCAATGGAACAGCCGAACCCTCAAGCTCCAGACGTACACCGGACCTGGCGCTGGGCTGGAAGGTCGCATGGCTCACCCATCGTTTCCAACGGCTTCGAAGGTCTTGGGGTCGAAGAAGGTTTCCATCTTCTCGCCCTTGGCGTTGGTCGCGTACGCCTCGTAGCAACCGTCCTCGACCTTGATCTTCTTGACCGTCCAGCCTTCCGCCTCGAGCTTCTTCTGCAGGGCTTCGCGCGGTTGCCACTGATCGGTGGGGACATCACATCGTTCGGCGCTGAGCGCCGCTCCCGCGGCAGCCAGCGATACCGCCGATGCAACCAGGATTCTGATCATTGTTCGCTCCGGTTTCTGGGACAGTGCGAGCATGAAGTGGCCGTTTTTGCTGACAGGGAGCTGAATGCTACAGTGATGCGGGAGGAGTCCTGATTGCGCGCGCTTCTTGTCGAGGATGACGAAACGCTCGGAGACGCCGTGTGCGACCACCTCGCATCCGAGGGGCACGCGGTGGACTGGGCGAGGGACATCGAGGAAGCCGAGGACTTCCTTCGGGTCGCCCCCTATCAGATCGTCGTGCTGGACCTGCAGCTTCCGGACGGTTCGGGCGAGACCCTGCTGTCGAGGCTCCGGAACGCCGGTGAGAAGGTTCCGGTCATCATCGTGACTGCCCGCGACCAGTTGTCCGACCGGCTGCACGGACTGAACAGCGGTGCGGACGACTACCTCGTGAAGCCTTTTGCCCTCGCCGAACTTTCCGCGCGGATGGCCGCCGTGTTGCGACGCTATTCCGGCCAGGCCAGCTCGAAGCTCTGCTTCGGCGACCTCTCGATCGATCGCAGCGCCAGGATCGTCTCGATTGCCGGCAGGGAGCTCGAGCTGACATCGCGTGAGTGGGCGATCCTCGAGCAACTGGTCGCTCGGCCCAACCAGATTGTCGAGAAGCGTCGGCTGGAAGATGCCATCTACAAGTTCGGCGCGGAGATCGAGAGCAACACGATCGAGGTCTATGTCAGCCGCCTGCGCGCCAAGATCGGCAAGGACAGGATCAGGACGGTCAGGGGCTTCGGCTACAGATGGGACGCGCGCTGAGAACCCCGCCCGCACTCGTCCGCCACGCCGTCATGATCCTGACGGGGCTGACACTGGTTTCCGGCCTTGTCGCGGGCTTCTCCGGCATCTGGACGATCCGCTACGAGCTCAACGAGGCCATGGATGCGGAAATGACGGAAGCGGCGGGACGCATCGCGCCGCTCGCCGTCGAGACGCTGTACGGGAGAGACGATCTGGACGACGTGATCTCCCTGCCGCGCGCCTCCGAGCAGTCGCCGACCTCCCTGCTGTATCAGGTGAGAGACGACGACGGCCGGGTGCTGATGCATTCCCACGAGGCTCCGGCGGAGCCGTTCACGGGCGCCGTCCGGGAGGGCTTCCAGACGACGGAAGCCTATCGGCTGTATACGCTTCCCCTGGTCAGCCGGTCCCTCTTCGTCCAGGTTGCCGAGCCGATCGGGCAGCGCAACGAGGAACTGTTCGAGGCCGCCTCGGGGCTTCTCGTTCCGCTGGCGCTTTTCGTTCCCCTCAGCGGGCTGTTGGCCTGGCTCCTTGCCAATCGGGTCTTCCGCCCCGTGAACCGCCTGCTTGCCGAGATCGGCGACAGGCACGGAGACAACCTGGCGCCAATCCGCCCGGAAGACTTTCCCGCCGAGCTCGACGTCGCCATCGCGACGGTGAACAACCTCCTGGCCCGGCTGCGTCACTCGCTCGACGCCGAGAGGGAATTCGCTTCCAACGCCGCCCACGAGCTGAGGACACCCATTGCCGGCGCGCTGGCGCAAACCGAACGACTGCTGGCCCAGCGCCTTCCGGACAAGTCGGCCAAGCGAGCCGAGCTTGTCCACTCCGCCCTGTCGCGGCTTTCTCACGTCACGGAGAGGCTGCTGCAACTCGCCCGAGCCAGCGACGGGCGTTCGGAGTCGCTTCTGATGTTAGATGAAGTGGCCAGGGCGGTCGCTCGCGAATACGTCAACGATCACGGCGGCGCCGCAAGGATCCAGGTCTCGGCTTCAGGTAACCACCGCGAGACGGTCAGGATGGACCAGGATGTGCTGGCGATCGCGCTACGGAACCTGATCGACAACGCGCTGGCCTATGGCGACGGCAGCAGGAAGGTCGACATCCGGGTAGGCCCTGGGTCGCGGCTTTCCGTGATCAACCGAGGCCCCGTGATCGAACCGGACACGCTGGCGAACCTCAAGCGTCGCTATGTGCGCGGCACGCAGGCAGCGGGCGGAAGCGGGATCGGCCTTTCGATCGTCGAGCACATCATGAACCAGTCCGGCGGAAGACTGGAGCTCCATTCCCCGGCGGAGGGCGAGCAGGATGGATTCGAGGCGAGAATGGTCTTTGCTTCCGCCGAGATGTGAAGGCGTTCCGGTTCGGCGGCGCCACCATGCTCGCGCACGAGATCGGCAATGCTGACCGCCCAGCGGCGGGCCAGCGCCCCGCTGAACTTGCCGCCGTAAGATAACATCTACTAGACGGCCGGCCGCACCTCCTGGACGAGGCGGGAATGGACCGACAGGTGGCGGGGGATGCCGGCGACTGCTCTTTTGGCCTCGGCGACGGTGCCATTGCCGAGCATGTGCTGGTTGAGCGCGGCGGCAAGCGGCTCTGCTTCGCTTGCGCCTGCGCCCGGCTCGAAGGGCAAAACCTTGCGCCGATACCGGCCGACGGGTCCGTCGCTTATCCGGCGGGCTTCCCGGCCGTTGCCCGACCACTCTTGGTGGCTTTGGTCTTCAGACGAATACGCGGCGAGCCACCTTTCGGATGGTCGATGTCGAAGCTGCCGGTGCTGCGTACCAGGTCAGACAGCTTGCGGAAGCCGAAAGTACGTGGATCGAAGTCTGGAGCGAGGTTTTGCAACTGGGTTCCGACTCCGCCGAGTGCGACCCAACCGTCGTCGCTCTCCATCTGCTCGAGGACCTTGCGGATGATCGGTGTCGCCTCGCTCGGAGGCTGCAGGGCCTTGGTGGTCTGCGACGGCGACTGCTGGTCGCCCGGCGGCGCCGGCAGCAGGTTTTCCGTATAGATGAAGCGCCGGCATGCCTGGCGGAAACTCTCCGGGGTCTTCTGCTCGCCGAAACCATAGACGTCGACGCCCTCCTCGCGGATGCGCGATGCAAGCCGCGTGAAGTCGCTGTCCGAGGAGACCAGGCAGAAACCGTCGAAGCGGCCGCTGTGCAGGAGGTCCATCGCGTCGATCACCAGGGTGATGTCCGACGCATTCTTGCCGGTCGTGTAGGCGTACTGCTGCTGCGGAATGATCGCATGGCGGGCGAGCGTATCGGCCCACCCCTTCATTCGCGTGCTGGAAAAGTCGCCATAGATGCGGCGCACGCTCGCCTCGCCGATCTTTGCGATCTCCTCGAACAGCCCGTCCACGATCTTGGCCGAGGCGTTGTCGGCATCGATGAGAACGGCGAGGCGGGGAGAGCGGGCTTCTCTGGACAAGGGTGATTCCTCCTGTGGCTGCCACTCTAGCGATCTACCGATCGCTCCGCGATGCCCGACGGCGGTGTTCTATTGCCAGTGTGGCGGCTCTGTATTCATTGAACAATTCGACGTCACAACAGTAGTTTGATCAGCAGTTCCGGCTTGGCAAAAATACCGCAAGGGAAAGTGTTTTTATGTCGCAGCAGGCTGCAAAAGGGTTGCAATCCCGAAGGGCAGGATAGAAAAGCGCGCAACTTTCTGTCGTCGGATCATCCGGCGAAGTTGTTTCCCCTGCGGCAACTTTCAGGGCTTTTCCTACTATGAAGCTGATCTCGAACATCTCCGATTTCGTCGGACGAACCTTCGCATTCTGGGTGATCGTGTTTGCCGTCGCCGGCTTCTTCCTGCCTTCGGCCTTCAGCATCTTCGCGCCGTGGATCGTGGTGCTGCTCGGCATCATCATGTTCGGCATGGGCCTGACGATCTCGGCGAAGGACTTTTCCGAGGTGGCGAAACGTCCCTTCGACGTGGCGATCGGCGTGCTCGGCCAGTTCATCATCATGCCGCTGCTGGCAGTGCTCCTGACGACCGTGATCCCGATGTCGCCGGAAGTCGCGGCGGGCGTGATCCTGGTCGGCTGCTGCCCGGGCGGCACCGCGTCCAACGTGATGACCTACCTCGCCAAGGGCGACGTGCCGCTCAGCGTGACGGTGACCAGCGTGACGACGCTGCTTGCGCCGGTCGTGACACCTTTCCTCGTCTGGACGTTCGCCAGCCAGTACCTGCCGGTCGACGCCTGGAGCATGTTCATGTCGATCGTGAAGGTGATCCTGGTGCCGCTCGCGGCCGGCTTCATCCTGCAGAAGATCGCGCCTGCACTGGTCAAGGCCGCGACGCCGGCGCTGCCGCTGGTCAGCGTGGCCGGCATCGTCCTGATCGTTTCCGCGGTCGTCGCAGTGAACAAGGCGGCGATCGCGCAGTCGGGCCTTATGATCTTCGCCGTCGTCGTGCTGCACAACGGGCTCGGCCTGCTGCTGGGCTACTTCGCGGCCCGGGCAGCCGGCCTGTCTCTCGCCAAGCGCAAGGCGATCTCGATCGAGGTCGGCATGCAGAACTCCGGCCTTGGCGCGGCCCTTGCCAACGCGCACTTCTCGCCGCTGGCGGCCGTGCCGAGCGCGGTATTCAGCGTCTGGCACAATGTTTCCGGCGCGCTCGTTGCGAACTGGTTTGCGCGGATGGAAGACCGCGAGGACGCGGTCGCGGTCAAGGCGACTGCCTGATCCAAAAGAGGTCCGGACGCCATCTTCCATGGCGTCCGGGGCGGCAATCAGCTCCGCATCTTCTCTCCGGCCGGGTCGAACAGCGGCTGGACATTGATGCGGGCCGGACGACGGTGTCCGAGGATTTCGATCTCGAAAAGCCCCTCGCTTTCGTCGTTGGCGAGTTCGGCCGGAACGTAGCCCTGTGCCACGGACTTTCCGACATAGTGCGCATAGCCGCCCGAGGTGACCCAGCCGACCACCGACCACTCGCCGTCGTGCAAGCCGCGCACGCCCGATGCGCCGGTGGCGGCGGCGGAGCCGCGCACCTCCCGGCCGTCGGCGTCGAAGCGCGGCGCGCCGAAATCGTGCGTCTTGCCGACCGTGCCGTGGTCGCGGCCGTTCACCCTGGCCCAGATTGGCTCGTCGCCCATGACGTCGGCGTCGAGCGCGTCAACCACGAGCGAGACGCGGCGCAGCTTCGGCCCCTCGGCCAGTTCGCGCGCCGCCGCTTCGCGGCCGATGAAGTCGTTCTTGTCCATCCGCACGAAGCGGTCCATCGAGCCCTCGAACGGGCCGTAGATCGGGCGCAGTTCCCGGAACCAGGTCGGGAAGTTCTTTTCGAGCCGCATCGACAGCAGCGCGCGCATGCCGAAATCGACGATCCCGAACTCCGCTCCGGCCGCCTTGATGCCCGCGTAGACGAGCCGCTGGTAGGCCGGCTGCATCCAGATCTCGTAGCCGAGGTCGCCCGTATAGCTGACGCGGTTGACCATGCAGGGCGCGCCGGCCACCGCCATCTCGCGGAAATCCATGAAGCGGAACGAGGGCGTCGACACGTCAACGTCCACCAGCTTCTGCAGCAGCGCCTGGCTCTTCGGTCCCGCGATGGCGAGACCCACCAGCGTCTGGTCGAAGCGGTGGATGCGCACCGAGCCGTCCTTCGGGAGGTGCTTCTCGAACCAGCGCATGTGATATTTCTGGGCGGCCGACGACCCCCAGATCATGAAGCGGTCGTCGCCGGCGTGCGCGACGGTGAAGTCGCCGATCAGCTTGCCGAACTCGTTCAGCATCGGGGTGAGCACGATGCGCCCCTTCTTCGGCATGCGGTTGGTCATCAGGCGGTTGAGGAAGTCCTCCGCGCCCGGGCCGGTCACCTCGTACTTGGCGAAGTTGGCGATCTCGGTGACGCCGACATGCTCGCGCACGGCGCGCACTTCCGCGCCGACATGCTCGAAGTCGTTGGAGCGGTGGAACGAGACCTTGTCCTTCGGCTCGGTTCCCTGCGGCGCAAACCAGAGCGGGGTCTCGAGGCCCCAGGAATCGCCCATCACCGCGTTCTGCGCCACCATGATGTCGTAGAGGGGCGTGGTCTGGCCGGGGCGCGCCGCCGGCAGCTCCTCGTTGGGATAGCGGATCGAGAAGCGGCGCGAGTAGTTCTCGCGGACCTTGGCGTTGGTGTAGCGCAGCGTCGCCCATTCGCCGAAGCGGGCGACATCCATGCCCCAGACATCGAAGCCGGGATCGCCGTTGACCATCCAGTTCGACAGCGCCAGCCCGACGCCGCCGCCCTGGCTGAAGCCGGCCATGACCGCGCACGCCACCCAGAAGTTGGTGAGGCCCTGCACCGGCCCGACCAGGGGGTTGCCGTCGGGCGCGAAGGTGAAGGGGCCGTTGATGACCTGCTTGATGCCGGCATTGGCGATGCCGGGGAAATGCTGGAAGCCGACTTCCAGCGACGGCGCGATGCGGTCGAGGTCCGGCGCCAGCAGCTCGTGGCCGAAGTCCCAGGGGGTATTGACCGGCGACCACGGCTTGCAGGCCTTTTCGTAGGTGCCGAGCAGGATGCCGTTGCGCTCCTGCCGGGTGTAGATCTCACCCTTGAAGTCGAGCACGCCGACCATTTCGCGGCCCGTGCGGGCGTTGAACTCCTCGACCTCCGGCATTGGCTCGGTGAGCAGGTACATGTGCTCCATGGCGAGCAGGGGCAGCTCGACGCCAACCATGCGGCCGACCTCGCGGGCCCATAGGCCGCCGCAGTTCACCACATGCTCGGCCTTCACCGTTCCCTGTTCCGTCACCACGTTCCAGATACCGTCCGGGTCCTGGGTGAGTTCGATGACGCGGTTGCGCAGCACGATCTCGGCCCCGAGCTTGCGGGCCGACTTGGCGTAGGCGTGCGTCGTGCCGGAGGGGTCGAGATGCCCCTCGACGGGATCCCACATGGCCCCGACGAAATGGCTCTCGTCCATGAAGGGGAACATCGCCTTGGCCTCGGACGGGGTGATCAGCTCGGTGTCCATGCCGAGATAGCGGCCCTTGGCGTGGGCCAGCCGGAGGAAGTCCATGCGTTCCGGGCTGTCGGCCAGCATGACGCCACCGGTGAGGTGCAGCGAGCAGGACTGGCCGGAAAGCTCCTCGAGCTCCTTGTAGAGCGAGACCGTGTAGGCCTGCAGCCTGGCGACGTTCGGATCGCCGTTGAGCGTATGGAACCCGCCGGCCGCATGCCAGGAGGAGCCTGAGGTCAGCTCGGAGCGCTCGATGAGCATGACGTCCGTCCAGCCGGCGCGCGCCAGGTGATAGAGCACCGAACAACCGACGACACCGCCGCCGATGACAACCGCTTTGACGTGGGATTTCATGGAGATGGATCCGTTCTGTGAGGGCTCATGTAAGGGACCGGGGGAGGGGAGGCGACGTCCCCCACTCCGTCGTCGCTGCGCGACGCCACCTCTCCCCACGGCGGGGGGAGAGGAAAGGAGCCGGGTCGGGCTGCGTCGCGATCTTCCTCTCCCCCGTCGAACGGGGGAGAGGTGTCACGCGAAGCGTGACGGAGTGGGGGCCGGTCGCCGTTCATCACCGTCGATCTGCCCTGTCTTCGGCTGCGGACACGAAACGCAGGTCAGGGGCGGTCACGTTGCCTGCAAACCGGCCATCCAGCGCGGCGAGGATGGTTTCGCAGACCGACGTACGGTGCTTCAGGACGTCGTGGCTCCAGAAGCGCAGGATGGAATAGCCCTTCGCCCGCATGAATTCGTCGCGGCGGCGGTCATGGGCGCTTTCCGCGTGCTGGGAGCCGTCGAGTTCGACGACGAGCCGTTTCTCCCTGCAGGCGAAATCTGCGAAATATGGCCCGATCGGGAACTGGCGGGTGAACTTGTACCCGCCGAGCTTGCGGCGCTTCAGTTCCAGCCAGAGCAGGGCCTCTGCCTGGTTGTCGCCCCGCCTCAGGGTTCGAGCACGCGCCGTCGCGCCAGGCTTGCGACGGCTTCGCGTCTGAGATGTCGCTGCCCCCACTCCGTCGTCGCTCCGCGACGCCACCTCTCCCCCCGGCGGGGGGAGAGGAAAGGAGCCGGGTCGGGCTGCGTCGCGATCTTCCTCTCCCCCGTCAA
>Ga0180215_1000889_pt1 | contig 34906 bp, 31 predicted proteins | sample eDN3rd37CBELigBY_FD_128871 | JGI IMG/M metagenome (GOLD analysis project Ga0180215, IMG submission 128871) | Enriched backyard soil microbial communities from Emeryville, California, USA - eDNA 3rd pass 37_C BE-Lig BY (version 2) (version 2) | ecosystem: Environmental > Terrestrial > Soil >...
ATCCCAATACGCCTATTATTATGGTAGGCCCCGGAACGGGCATCGCGCCGTTCAGAGGGTTTCTGCAAGGACGAAGCGCTTTGCGGCGCGAAGGCGCCAAGCTTGGCGAAGCCCATCTCTATTTCGGATGCAGAAATGAGCAAGATCAGCTGTACGCCGGCGAAATCGCGCAATACGAGCAAGAGGGCATCGTTCAGGCGCATACCGCTTTCTCGCGAAAGGAAGGGCTCCCGAAAACCTATGTGCAGCATTTGATGAAGGGCGATTCCGAGCAAATCATTCAATTGCTGAACCAGGGAGGCAAGCTGTACATTTGCGGAGACGGCAGCCGGATGGCTCCACAGGTGGAGGAAGCGCTGAAGGAAGCTTATATGGCTGTTCATAACGTTAGCGGAGCGGATGCCGAGCGATGGCTGGACTCGCTGCAAGCGGAGGGGCGGTACGCCAAGGATGTTTGGGCAGGTATATAATCGCGGTATTGATTGCAAAAAATAAATGACAGATGATTAGCCGCAGCAGACCAAGGCGAGTGGAGCCTGCTGCGGCTTTTTAGCGGCATTTTTTAGTTCATAATTTAAAGAAAGGGAGTCATCGATGAGAAAGGCACTGTTCCTCCTTTTGGCTTCGTTATGCCTGCTGACAGGCTGCGGACAAATGGGCCATAATCAGGAAGCGTCGGCTCAGCCCGAGCAGCGGCCGGCTGCTTCAACGTCCCAAAGTGAAACCGGCGCTCCTCCGTTATCAAGCGTTGAACTGATTTATTCGCCGGCAAGTCTGCAAAAGCCGATGGAGGCAATCCCGCCGATTGATGATGAAAAGATTCTTATCGAAGAAAAAATAGATAACGTTCGTGTTATTATATATGGCAAGGAAGAGGACCCGGATAACTATTATTTATCGGTCGAATCGGGATCTCAGCTGTACGATGCGGCCGTTATTGGCTTTACTGCGCTCAAAGCCGATGATTTTACAATTAATTCGGCAGAGGCCTTCTCTGTAACCTATATCAAAGTTACCGGAGCTGTAGGCGCCAATGCGCCTGTTACCGTGTATATGGCTGTTCATCAGGCCGACTCTCCAGTCAGCATTACGATAGATGCGCATACGGAAGAGGCGGATATCGATGAGGATGGGATAAAGGAAATAATCGGAACGGTCGGCACTGCTGCGGCTGCGACAATCTATAAGCTTACCGGCTCCGGCTATGGCCTCGTTAACTTGAATGAGCTGCTGAATGCTCAAGTCGTGCTGTACGATAAGGAAGATAACAGGTTCAACGTTAATATTCTGGAGGACGCTTGGTCTACGTGGGAAGTAATCGGCGGCAAGCTTCAGCTGGCGGTTTAATGATCAACAGGCGCGCTCATCAAAGCGCTTTAGGCTCTTATAGAAAAGTTCACGTACGCGACAGCCTGAAAATTGATGCAAATGTGCAGCTTTAGTTCGTGAAGACGGGCGATCTGGATGAAAAAGATGCGATCATGCAGGAATTCGTACGACAAATGCTCGATTCTTATCATTACACTGGAAAAAGCCTGCACTAACGCAGGCATTCGTGGACATCCGCCTCCTATAATCAAAAATACCTGCACTTATGCATCTTTATTCAACAATGCCGCTTTCCTTATAGACTGCTCCTCAAATCCGCTGCAACGGAGATGGGCTAGAACTCCTCTCTTTGACGCCGGCGGCGGAGAGCGATATACCTCCCGCTATGATTGTATTTTCGGCAAATTCAAAACGCTGATCTTATTCATAGCATGGCTGACGGCATCGGCTGCACGGTGTTGTTCCTGCACGACAAGCAGGCGCTTGTACAATCGCGGTTTAATCCGCGGTCGTGCAAGCGCCTTTTTGTGCTGCAATTTAGCAATTGACGCTCGCAGTGGAATTCATCATATTGAATAATAAGTTGGCATGATAACTAAAATCCCGTTCTAAACAACCGAAAGACGAATAAGGACGGTGACAACAGCGTTACAAAAACGCAATCGGAATGCGCCGCAATGCGTTGACACTTCAAAGTTGAGGGTGATATATTAATAGTAGTTCAGCAAATTAATTTATATTCAGTATATTGAATATCATGGGAGGCTTACTTATGAAAGGGAACATACCTGTAATACCGACACCGTTTGTGGACGGCAAGATTGATTATCCGGGCTTTGAAAATTTGATTAATCATACGGTTCAGCATGTGGACGGCTATGTCATCGGCGGAAGCACGGGAGAGTCGCCGGCGTTATCCGCTGAAGAACGCATTGAAATTGCACAGTTTTTTGCTAAGCGGGTTCCAGATAAGCATATCGTTATCGGACTTGGCCACACGAACCTAGAGGAAGCGGTGCGTATCGGCAAGGCTGCGGCAGACTGCGGCATCCGTTCAGCGCTTGTGCCCAGCCCTTATTATTTTCCGAATGCGCTTGAAATGGTTAAGCAGTATGTGAAGAGCCTCGCGGAGCGCACAGGCTTGCAAATTGTGTTCTACGACAATCCCGTTACGACTAACACGCGTTATACCGCTGAACAGCTTATCGAGCTGGCCAATGCGGTTCCGGCCATTAAGGCGATCAAAATGACCGACCATAACATCGGCAAAATTCGCGCGCTGAAAGCCGGAAGCTCTCTGGCTGTATTCGGCGGAGACGATATTATCTGCTATCGCTCGATCGACGCCGGCGTTGACGGCAATATGATTATTGCCCCAATTATCGTGCCGGAAGCCTTCAAGCAAAGCTGGGATCTGTATCAAGAGGGCAAGCGCGAGGAGAGCTACGCGATTTTCGCCCGTAAAATATTGCCGTTCATTCATATGTTCGGTCCTGGAGATGAAATTCCAACGACTAAGGCGCTTTATTATCATTTAGGCTTATTCAAGAGCGCCGAAACCCGACTGCCGCTCCTGCCTTCGGATGAGCAGCGCGTTCGCGAGATGTTGCTCGGCTATCAATATTCCGTCAGTGAATAAAGAGCTGCTCAATCACTGGTGAAGCCGGCTGATTGAAGCGAAATAAAGGAGGGACGCTGCATGAAGGCGTTAATGTATTTAGGGCCTGAACGGATGGAAATCGTTGATTCGCCCAAGCCTGTTCCAGAAGCGGGCGAGGTGCTCATTAAAGTAGCTTTTTCAGGCATTTGCGGCTCGGAGCTAAGCGGCTACATGGGGCATAACGCTCTGCGCAAGCCGCCGATGATATTCGGGCATGAGTTTTCAGGCACGATCGAAGAGGTGGGCCCGGGCTGCGAGTCTTATAAGCTGCAAACGGGAATGCGCGTAACGGCGAATCCGCTCGTTACATGCGGCGAATGCTTCTATTGTTCCCGCGGAATTGAGCCGCTCTGTCCGAACCGCAAGCTGCTAAGCGCGGCGCTGCCGGGCAGCAATGCGGAATTTGTGAAGGTGCCGGCGGAGTTCGTGCACCCGCTTGAAGCCCATGTATCGCTGGAGCAAGGCGCGCTTACCGAGCCTGTCGCTTGCGGCGTCCGGGTAGCGGAATTAGCGGATGCAGGGCCTGAAGATACAGTGCTGGTAGCCGGAATGGGCCCTATTGGCGTGTTCGCGCTGCAGGCGGTATTGCTGAAAGGGGCGAAGCGCGTAATCGCCGTCGATCTGAGCAACGAACGGCTGGCGTTCGCGGCGGGGCTCGGCGCGCATGTCATTAATCCGCGTGAGCAAAATGTGGAGGAGGCTATTCGCGAGCTGACAGGCGGCAGAGGCGTGGATGCGGCGATTGACGCAGTCGGAGCGTCTGTTACCCGTCAGCAATGCGTAGCCAGCGCGGCTAATGGCGGCAAAGTGGTGTTCACCGGCCTTCATCAGGCGGAGACTACGCTGGATATGAACGATCTGGTGCGACGCGAGATTAAGCTGCTCGGTTCCTTTGCCTACTCGAAGGCGAATTTTCGAACGGCGATGGAATGGATTGCGGCCGGGAAAATCAACCTGGGCGATCGGCTGACCGTCGCTCCGCTTCATGAAGGGCCGGAATGGTTCGCTAGACTCGTTCATTCGCCGGGAAAAGAGATTAAAATTTTATTGGAAGTCAACTAACGAATCGGAGGGAATATGGGATGAAGCTGCTAACGTACACGAAAGAGAACAACTACTGCTTAGCCATTAAAACGGACCGCGGAGTATTGGATGTCGCTTCGGCAGCCGCGCAATTGTCGATCGCAGGCTTGCCTGTGACGATCGATGAGGTGATCGGGCGGGGCGAGCCGGCCGTCAAACAATTGAGCGAGCTGGCGGAGCAAGCGAAGGCGCTGTCCTCCTGCTGGCTGAATGAGGCTGAGCTCAAGCTCGGGCCTTGCGTCGCTAACCCGGAAAAAATCATATGCGTCGGCTTGAACTACCGGAAGCATGCGGAGGAGACCAATTCGCCGGTTCCGGTATATCCGATTCTTTTTAACAAATTCAATAATACAATCGCTGCTCATATGGATGATGTCGAGCTTCCAAAAGGTACGGAAAAGGTCGACTATGAGGCTGAGCTGGTTATCGTCATAGGGAAGGAAGCTAGATTCGTCGATAAGGAGAACGCGCTTGATTACGTCTTCGGCTATTGCAACGTGAACGATATTTCGGCAAGGGACTGGCAAATGCGCACATCCCAATGGCTGCTTGGCAAAACCAGCGACGGCTTCTCGCCGCTCGGCCCTTACTTGGTAACGGCTGACGAGGTTGGCAATCCGAACAACCTGGCGGTCAAAACGATCGTGAACGGCGAAGTGAGGCAAAATTCGAATACGAACGATATGATTTTCTACTGCGATGAGATCGTAAGCTACATTTCTCAGCATTTTACGCTGAAGCCAGGCGATATTATTTTAACGGGCACTCCAGAGGGCGTAGTACTTGGCTACCCGCCTGAAAAGCAAGTATACTTGCAGCATGGGGATGTCGTAACGATTGAAATTGAAAAGTTAGGCTCCCTGACGAATCGTTTTGTAGCACAAAAATAATACGTTTGGGGAGGAATCGTTCTTGACCAATCAACTCGAGGTTATCGATGCACCGGTGTCGGTGCTTGGCGAAGGGCCGCTCTGGCTGCCTGAAAGCGGGCAAATCGTATGGGTCGATATTGAAGGAATGCGCATTCATCTGTATTCTCCTGCAAAAGGAACAGGAAGAGCGGTTGAGATAGGGGAGCGGATTGGCGCTGTCGTCGCTGCACATGATGGGCGGATGGTATGCGCACTGCAAACCGGCCTGTACTATTTGGATGTGGAGACCGAAGGGCTGGAATTGATCGCAAATCCGGAAGAGGAGCTGCAGGGCAATCGTTTTAACGATGGCAAATGCGACCCTTCCGGACGGTTTTGGGCAGGTACAATGCCGATGGCCGGGAGCGAGCCTGTCGGTTCGCTCTACCGGCTGGACCGCGACGAATCGGTGCATCGCATGGTCGAAGAGGTAGGCTGCTCTAACGGCCTTGGCTGGAGCTTGGACGGCACAACGATGTATTATATCGATTCGCCTACGAGAAGAATTGATTCCTTCCATTATGAAGCGGCTACGGGCCGAATCAGTAATAGACGAACGCTTATTCCAATATCTCACGAGCTGGGCACGCCTGACGGAATGACGGTGGACAGCGAGGGGATGCTGTGGGTGGCCCATTGGGGCGGCAGCTGCGTGACGCGCTGGAATCCGAACACAGGCGAGTGTTTGGACAAGATTACGCTTCCTGTATCGCTGGTCACGTCCTGCTGCTTCGGAGGGGAAAATCTGGACGAGCTCTACATCACCTCGGCGAGGGTCGGCTTTAGCGAGGAGCAGCTGCTTCGCGAGCCGCTAGCCGGAAGCTTGTTCAAGTACATTCCAGGCGTTAAGGGACTGCCAGCTGCTGTATATAACAATAAATAAGGTTGCAGAAAATTGCGTTAGGCCATCATTTATCTTTCTCGACCGGATGAGCAAGGAGAAAAGGATATGAAATTGCGGAGCCAGCAGTGGTTCAATCACGAATCGTTCGAAACGAGATTTCAGCATGCGTCAGCGATGCGCGCCTGCGGACACGATCCTGAAGCTTACGAAGGCAAGCCTGTCATCGGCATATTCAATTCCTGGAACGATCTCAACAGCTGCAACGCTCCGCATAAGGAGCTGGTGGAGTTCGTCAAGCGGGGCGTGCTGATGGCTGGCGGATACCCGCTTGAAATGCATACGATTACGTCTGCAGCCGATTTTAACAAGCCATCCGACCTGCCGCTTCGCAACCTGATGTCGATGGATGTGGAAGAGCTGATCCGCTCCTTGCCGCTCGACGGAATCGTACTGCTTTGTGAATGCGACAAAACGACGCCAGCTCAGCTTATGGCGGCGGCCAGCTGCGACCTGCCGACTTTGCAGCTTGCGGCGGGGCATCGGTCCACCGCTTATTTTAAAGGCAAAGCGGTCAACTATGGGACGGATCTCTGGAAGTACATGGATATGTTCAAAGCCGGCGAGTTGTCGGATGGAGATATGAAGGAGCTTGAGAAGGGAATATCCTGCTCGTTCGGGGGATGCCCTGTCATGGGGACGGCCTCGACGATGAAGAGCGTCTCGGAAATGCTGGGCATGATGCTGCCGGGCACCTCGGACATTCCGGCAACGGACTCGCGCAGAAGAATCGCCGCCGAGCAGACGGGCAGGCGCATCGTAGAGATGGTCCGGGAAGAGCTGATCCCTTCCAAGCTGATGACGGATTCGGCGTTCCGCAACGCGATCAAGCTGCTTGCTGCGCTTGGCGGCTCATCGAATGCGGTGCTCCACCTGACGGCTATAGCGGGCCGTCTCGGCATACGAATCGATCTCAAGCAGTACCAGGAGCTGTCGGAAGGCGTTCCGCTAATCGTCAATCTGCAGCCAAGCGGCGAATTCGGCATGGACGACTATTTTCACGCAGGAGGGCTGTCGGGCGTTATTCATGAGCTTCTGCCGATTTTGGAAAGCGAATGCTTAACTGCGCTCGGCAAGCCGATAGCCGAAGTATATACGCGCAAGACGGAAAGCCCTCATATTATTTCCTCATTGGATAAGCCGTTCAAGGAGGAATCGGGCATTAAGGTGCTGCAAGGGAACTTGGCGTCTTTAGGCGCGATTCTAAAGCTGTCGGCAAGCTCGCGGGAGCTGTGGAAGCACGAAGGAAAGGCCTATGTGTTCGACAGCTACGAGCAAATGCTTGAGGAGATCGAGAGCGATGAGCTGGATGCCGATCCTTCGACCGTTCTCATTCTGCGCAACTGCGGGCCTGCGGCGCTGGGCATGCCGGAATGGGGAGAGATTCCGATTCCTTCCAAGCTGCTGAGACAAGGCGTTAAGGACATGGTGCGGATCAGCGATGCGAGAATGAGCGGCACGAGCTACGGCACCGCCATCCTGCACGCCTCTCCCGAAGCGGCCGCAGGCGGCAATCTCGCAATCGTGCGCAATGGGGACTGGATCGAGGTCGATGTCGAGCGCGGAATGTTGAACGTCCGCTTGACGGATGAGGAAATCGCGAGGCGTCATGCCGAGCTTCCGCCGTTCAAGCACCGGAACCCGAGAGGCTTCCTTAAAATGTTTTCCGATCACGTCCTGCAAGCCGACGAAGGATGCGATCTCGACTTCCTTCGTCCGGATACGAAGGAGGCTGCCAAGTTCGTGCCTCCTATTGTGGGAAGAGGCTAAAATAAAAGGCAGGGATTATGGAATATGATTAGCATAGTGAACCACGTGAAGACGGAAAACATCGTACGAGATACGATAGAGCTCGTCGGAATTGCCAGCCCAACGGGCAACACGGCGGATGTCGCCGCCCGTTATGAGGAAATGCTGCGGGAGGCGGGCTGCGAGCTGACGCGGTACGAATTTTATCCCGACAATCCGACGCTCGTCGCAACGTACGAAACTCCGGCCTTTCAGGAAGAGGCAGCTGCCGGAAATCCAGAGGGAAAGGCGAAAACAGTCTTGTTCAGCGGTCATATGGATGTCATTCCTCTTGCGCATGACGAGGTGAAAATCGAAGGCAGCCGCATTTACGGCCGCGGAACTTGCGATATGAAAGGATCTTTAGCCTGCTTGCTTGAGGTTGTTCGGGTATTCCGGCAATACGGGACGGCCGTTCCGGTCAAAATTGTCATGGTCGCCAGCAGCCTGCACGAAAGTCCCGGAGGAAGAGGCGAAGATTTGTATGCCTTGACCGAGCAGATTCCGCTCCATGCCGATGCAGGCATCGTTATGGAGGGGGCGACGACGGAGTGCACGATCGCGCAGCTCGGATCGGCGACGTTCCGGATCGAAGTCCGTCGCGACGGGGAGACGAGCCACCAGCTATATACGCCTGCAGGAACGCCGCATCCGATCGTCGTAGCAGCGGAGGTTGTCCAGACGCTTGAAGCAATGAACAGAGTGCATGAGAAGAGATACTTCGAGGATATCGGCTATGGATCGTACTTTATCGGCTCCTCGCACAGCGGCAAGTTTTACAACCAGTTTCCGACCACTGCCGAGCTAGTAGGCGTTAGGCGTTACGGGCCGGAAGAGGAGCTGGAGGACATCGAAGCCGAATTTCGCGGACTGCTGAAGCCGATTGCGGATAAGAACGGGATTCATATTGATCTGGAGCTTGAGAAGGTTCGCGACGGTTATCGCCTGGAGAAAGGGAGCGCTGCGGTAGCCTCGCTCGTCGGCTCGATCAAGGATGTGCGCGGCATCGAGGCTCCGCTAGTAGGCAAGAAGACGGTAACGGACGCGGGCATCTTCGCCAGGGCGCTCGGCATACCGATATTGACGCATGGCGCGGACGCTGTAACCGCTCACGGCGATGTCGAGTACGTCGAGATTCTGGAGCTGGCTATGGCAACGAAAGTTTTCATCCGGTTTATCGAGCGGTTCGTAGAAGGTTAACGGACGATACGCGTAACAAAAGAGGCTATCCTATAGGCGTAATCGCTTGAGGCGACAGCACGCTTCATGAAAAGTTGCGCGAAATACAAAGTAATGGCGGTGCATGGGTTATCCCTGCACCGCCATTTCTGCCTTTGGCCTATGCCGCCTTCTTGAGTTGCCTTTAACGCGGTGTATTAGAGAGCGCCGGCATTGGCCAAGTGACCGCCGTCGACGACGAGTGTTGTCCCTGTAATATAGGAAGCTTCGTCCGAAGCGAGGAACAGGACGGCGCTGGCTACTTCTTCTATGGTGCCAAGGCGCTTCATCGGCGTCCGGTCCAGCGTCAGGCCGATCGTTCCTTTGGCGCTTTCTTTAACCTCACGGTCCATCGGCGTATCGATGAAGCCGGGAGCGACGGCATTGACGCGAACGCCTTTCGGCGCTAATTCGATCGCCAGTGATTGCGTCAGCAGCACGACGCCGCCCTTGGATGTGTTGTAATGGGCGAGATTCGCTTGTCCGACGAGCCCGTTCTTGGATGCCATGTTGACGATTGCCCCGGGCTGCCCGGATTCGATCCACCGGCGTCCGGCTTCCTGACAAATGACGAACATCGCATTCAGGTTCACGTTCAACACATTCGTCCAGCTGTCAAAGGCAATGTCTGTGAACGGCTCCATCACAGCGACGCCCGCGTTGTTGACGATAATGTCGATTCCGCCCCAGACGTCCCAAGCCTTCTTCACCGCATCGGCGGCCGATTCAGGCTGGCGGAGATCGCTGACGACATAAGCGTAACGGGAAGCGTCGTATTTCGAGGCCGATTCGGCCAGCTGGTCCTCACGATAGTCGAGAGCGACGACGCGCGCGCCTTCGCGAATGAAACGGGAGGCGATTCCTTCTCCGATGCCGCGCGCAGCTCCGGTAACAAGCACTCTTTTTTGCTCAAATTTCATAGTTATCCCGCACTTTCTGAATAGAAGTATGAGTCTATTATTCATTATACTGATTTTTATTCAATATACAAACTTGATTGTTGACTAGGATGCTTCGCAATGCTATATTGGGTTTGATTCGGTTTGGGAGCAAGGAGGATACGATAATGGCCAAACCTGCGAAAAGCTATTCCGTACCGGCCATCGAGAAAGCAATCGCAATTTTGAACGGAATATCAAAAAACGGCAAAATGAATATTCAGGAAATTCATTCCGAGCTGGGCATACCAAAAACGACCGTATTCGTTATTATGAGTACGCTTGAGAGGCACGCGCTGATCGAGAAGCTGGCGGACGGAAAATATGTGCTCGGGCATGGCGTCATGCAATGGGGCATGAGCTATTCCCGCCAGAGCGATATTAAGGATATTGCCCGCCCGCATCTTCAGAAGCTTGTTGACGGGACGCCGTTCACCGCCCATCTGGCCGTGCTAATGAACGACCAGCCCGTATATATCGACAAAAGCGAGGGCAGCGGCTTCGTCCGGTTTGCGACGATGCCGGGTCAAGCGCTGCCGATCCATTCCTCCGGCGTTGGCAAGGCGCTTGCCTCCGGGCTGTCGGACGAGGAAATCGCTCGGGCGATTGCGGCTGCCGCGGATGTGCCCGAGACGAAGCGGGCCCAAGTGATTGAGAAGCTGCAGGAAGATGTGAGCTTCATTCGCGAGCACGGCTACTCCATCGAGGACGAACAGATGGAGGAAGGCATCCGCTGCATCGGAGCGCCTATTTACGGTCCGACAGGAAGAGTGATCGCTTCACTCAGCTTGACGGCGCTTAGCAAGGATTTGCCGGCGATTAAGTTCCAAAGCGTAGGGGAACAGGTTAAAGCGACGGCGATGAGCATCTCCGAAGAAATGGGCTATGTGAAGAGTTGAACTTGAATATTAGGCTAGCTTAGAGAAAGACCGTCTGCTTAGGCGGTCTTTTGTGTTAGGATAAGTTTGTAACTGTAATTAGAGCTTTACTCCCTAGCGCGGCGAGCGGGAGGCCGGGCAAGCTTTAGTTGTATGGATAGGCTATGAGCGCTTGAACAAAACGACGATGAGGTGAAACGATGAAACTCGTTACTTTCAGAAACGGCGGCAGCCGCCGGCTAGGCGTACATACGGGCAATGGAATCGTAGACGTTGCCGGAGCTTTGCGGATTCATCCGGCGGATGCGCCGATTGCCACAGACGTGATGGAGTTGATTAGAGGCGGGAAGGATGCGCTGGCCGCATTGGAGGGCTATGTCGCTAAGCTGCCGGAGGAGGCTGGAGCGCCTTTTTTATTGGACGAGGCTGCGCTTGAATGGGAGCCTTGTGTGACTGAACCGCAAAAGCTGATTTGCGTAGGGCTCAATTATCGGAAGCATGCGGAGGAGACGGGTTCTCCGATTCCTGAATATCCGATTCTATTTAATAAATTCAATAATGCGCTGACAGGCCATCAATCGACAGTAGCCATCCCGAAGGTGACGAAGAGGCTTGATTATGAGGCGGAGCTTGCGATCGTTGTCGGACGCCGGGCAAAAAATGTGTCCAAGGAGGATGCGCTTAGCTATGTATTCGGCTATTCGGCTGCGAACGATCTCTCTGCGCGCGATTTGCAGAAACGGACAGGGCAATGGATGCTCGGCAAAGCGTGCGACGGCTTTGCGCCGCTCGGCCCTTACTTGGTTACGGCCGATGAGATCGGCAACCCTAACAGCTTGTCCATTCAAACAACCGTTAACGGCGAAATGCGGCAAAACTCCAATACGGCCGATATGATTTTTTATTGCGACGAGATCGTCAGCTACATTTCGCAGCATATGACTTTAGAGCCTGGGGATGTCATTTTGACTGGAACGCCGGAAGGCGTCGTAATTGGTCTCCCTAAGGAACAGCGGGTATTTTTGCAGCCTGGCGACGAGGTCGTCGTTCGAATCGAAGGACTGGGCGAGCTGCGCAGCGTATTTACGGCGGAGGAATAGCATGAGCGGAGGCCATCAGGCATGGAGTCCGACGGGGCTAATTAATTGCCACGTTCCGGACAAGTTTGCCCGGATCGTCTTCGAAGAGTAGTCAGGAACGAGAGAGAAAATCGCATTTTCTATATGCGTTCTCTCTCGCTTCTTTTTTGCAGCGTCCTTTATTCTAATGAATATCGCATTTGTTTTTGATGAAATGGATTTGATTTTCGAGACGGTTGATCATCTGCTTCGAATCCTCAGTGCCATTGCCGCTTTGCTTTAATTGCTCCAGCTCCTGAATCAATTGGTGAAGATCGTCCCCTGCCCTTGCGCAATCGTAATTGCTCTCCAGCTGATTGAGCATGCGATTAGCCTCCTTATTTATTTTTTCCGGATTTGCCCTTCTTGTCGGAAGTGCGGGTTGTCGTGTTTTGCGCGCCGTGGCCTTGCTGTTTTGACATGTCTAATCCCTCCTTTGTATGTAAAAAGTTTGCAGCGTATGCCGTAGGTTATTATTTGCGAAGCCCATCCTTTTATTCCAGCATGCAGGCATGCCCGTTTTTGCAGTGTTTCCCGTCTGATTGGGCTCAGCGCCGCATATAAATGTGTGGAGAAGAGGAGCGTGAGGAATGTGGACAAGATTGTGAAGCGATATTATCAGCTGAAGGCGAAGCAGAAGGAGATTGAAGGCGAGCTGTCCGAGCTGCGCGGCGAAATTATGAAGCATTGCGAGGAGCAGGGCGCCCAGGAGCTGGAGACAGGCGGCTGCCGGGTGCGGATTGTGCTGCAAGAGCGCAGGGAGTACGACGAAAATAAGCTGTACAGCGCGCTGCCCGATCCTGCCGTTTGGCGCATGCTGTCCAGGCCGGATACCGTCAAAATCGCCAGCCTAGTCAAGCTCAATGTCATAACAGAAGAGCATATAAAGGACACCTATTCGCTAAAACGAGTGTCGCTGCTCCAGGTCGATAAGGTGTAGCCCGCAGCATTTAATATGCGCTTAGCAGCAGCCCCGTTCATGCCGCATATGGCAAGCAGCGGGGCTGCTTGCGTTGCTCATCGGCAGAAGCGGCTGTTCCATCCCAATTACAAAATTTTATGTAAGCTGCACCCTTGGCATTTATGCGATAATGGATGGAGCGCAATTGAGAAAATAGATAGGAAGGCAATAGAAGCATGAGAGATATAGCATTATTTTTAGCAAAAAAACAGAAGGAGCTCGGCGTCACGCTCAATGAGGTGCAGCAGCGGGCTGTAGCGCAAACGGAGGGGTCTCTGTTGCTGCTGGCATCGCCAGGCTCGGGCAAAACGACGACGATCATTATGCGGATCGGCTATATGATTGAGGAGCTGGGCGTGAATCCGGCGCGGATTAAGGCGGTCACGTTCAGCAGAGCCTCCGCGCATGATATGAAGCAGCGCTTCAAGCGCTTTTTCCCCGAACTGGCGCCGGTTGATTTTTCGACGATACATAGCCTTGCTTTTCAAATGGTGAGAGAGCATTTGTGGCGCAAGGGCGTGGAATACGCGCTGATTGAAGGCGAAGTGGAAGAAGAGCTGGAGGGCGGGGAGCCGGGTTCAGAGGGACAGAGCGGAATTCGAACGCAAATAAGCGGCGGGCAGCAGCTTCCCCTTCATAAGCGGATCATTCTGCGCCGGATATACAGCGAGCTCTTGCATGAGAGGCTGAGCGACGATCAGCTGGAGGAACTGTCCACCTATATCAGCTATATTAAGAATAAAATGATCCCTCGGCATAGCTGGAATACGGTAAGCTGCGATGTGAAGGAAGCGCCGCGAATATTGGCCCAATACGAAGACTTCAAGCAAAAGGGCCACAGCAAGCTGCTGCTTGATTTCGACGATATGCTGACGCTCGCGAACGAGGCGCTGGAGCAGGATGCAAGGCTGCTTAGCAAGTACGCGGGGCGCTACGATTATGTGCTGACGGACGAAAGCCAGGATACGTCGCTTATTCAACACGCGATTATTGAGAAGCTGGCGCGCGGGCATCGCAATCTATGCGTTGTCGCCGACGACGATCAGTCGATCTACAGCTGGCGGGGAGCGGAGCCTTCTTATTTGCTGAATTTTCAGCAGCACTATAAGGATGCGGTTATTTTGTATATGGAGCAAAATTACCGTTCCTCGAAAAATATCGTCGATGCGGCTAACCGTTTTATTAAAATGAATACCGGCCGTTATCCGAAAAATATGTTTACGGCCAACGCGGAGGATCACGATATCGCTTTCGTAAAGCTGCCCGCCTTCGAGCGCCAGGGAAGCTATCTGGTGCAGGAGCTGCGCGGCATGCAGAAGCTGTCCGAAGCCGCTGTCCTGTACCGGAACAACGCTTCCTCTATCGCCTTAATGAACGCTTTTGACCGGGCCGGCATTCCGTTCTATATGAAGGACGCGGACAATCGCTTTTTCTCGCACTGGGTTGTGGAGGATATTTTGAATTTCATGCGGATGACGTTCACGGACAAGCGCGCCGATATTCTCGAAGCGATTCATATGAAGCTGAACGGCTATATCAGCAAAGAGCAGATGTCGCGGTTAAAGCAGATTCAGAATAGCGAGTCTGTGTTCGATAATCTCATCCAATACGTGCCGCTGAAGGATTATCAAATTCCGCTTATTATCGAAACGAAGGATACGCTGAAGGAGATGCGCGGCATGCCGCCGCTCCCTGCGATACGCGTTATTCGGATAAGGCTTGGCTATGAAAAAGCGCTGGAGCGCATGTGCGAGCGGCTAGGCTATCAAAAGGATTATCTGTTCAGCATATTGAACACGCTGGAGGATATTGCGGAGGAGCTGCCTACGATGGAGAGCTTCGCCGGCAGGCTGAAGGAGCTGGAGGCGGCGCTGAAGGCTTCGAAGGCGAGAAGAGGGCAAAACGCCGTGACGTTCTCCACGCTGCACAGCGCAAAGGGGCTGGAGTTCGACAACGTCTATATGATCGATTTGATGGACGGCATCATTCCTTCCAAAGAGGATCGGAACGGCAGCGGCGGCGGAATGGAGGAGGCTGTACGGCTATTCTATGTAGGCATGACGCGCGCCCGCAGCCATTTGGAGCTGATCACCTATGAGAAGCGCGGCGATCAAAAGGCGGAGGAATCGCCCTTTGTCGCCCGCATGCGCCGGATCGTGAAGCCGCCGCAGGAAAAGGCGGAAGGTTACGGCGCTAAGCCAGGCGAGCCGCCCAAGCCTCAGAAGCCTGCACGGCGCAAGCGCAATGTGCGCTCCGGCGGGGTAATCGTGCAGGAGCATAAAGGCGCGGCGCCGACGAATCCGAATGCGATTAAGAGAGCAGACGAGCTTCGCGAGGGACTGGCCGTCATGCACAGCAAATTCGGGCAAGGCAGGGTGGTGAGCATGCAAGCGGAGACGATCGAGCTGCAGTTCGGCGAGGCAGCCAAGAAGCTTTCGCTTAAAGCCTGCTTGGAGCTGGGATTGCTGGAGCGGGTATAAAAGCAGGCTGCTTGAGCAAGGTGGCAGTCTGCCTTTGCATGGCCAGGCGTGAAGCTGTCCAAGCGGACATGAAATGAACTAAAGCCTTAAATAGTGAAGTGAAACTCACTAAAATCGCTCGAATCGGCGCATAGAGGTGAATTAGTGAAGCAAAGTTCACTCGCCATGAACCAAGGTTCACGGGTAATGAACTTTGGTTCACTATTTTACTTGCTGTCGCGTCATTACGGGAAAATAATGAACCTAGCTTCATGAATAGTGAAGCTAGGTTCATTTCGTTTAACGAAGACGATTCCGCGCCTGGTTACAGTAATGGCAAGCTAGTGTGATTCCGTGCAAAATTGTTCCATCGCATACGACTTGTAGCCGCCGGTCATATTTTTAACGTTGAAGCCATGTTGGACAAGAATGCGGGATGCTGTATAACCGCGCAGCCCGACCTGACAGTATACCCAAATTTCCTTTGAGCCGTCAATTTCATCTAATCGATCGCGAAGCTCATCGACCGGTATGTTAATGGAGCCTGCGATATGCCCTTTCGCATGCTCGCCCGCTGTGCGCACGTCAATCAATTGGGTGCGCTCGGCATCCCAATCCTTAATGTCGCGAGGCAGGAATACGTCCGTCTTGCCCGCTAATATGTTCTGCGCGGCATAGCCTGCGATGTTGACCGGGTCTTTCGCCGATGAATACGGCGGCGCGTAGGACAGCTCCAGCTCGGCAAGGTCTTGAACGGTTCCTTTCAGCCGAATAACTGTCGCGATGACGTCGATGCGCTTGTCAACGCCGTCCTTTCCGAACGCCTGCGCTCCCCAAATGCGTCCCACCCGATTGAACAGCAGCTTGATTGCCATTTGGGAGGCGCCTGGATAATAGGTCGCATGGGAAGCGGGATGTACGTGAACGACCTCATATTGCAAGCCGAGCCTTTGCAGTTCGCGCTCGTTCAGGCCCGTTGCGGCTGCCGTCATTTCAAACAGCTTAATGATAGAGGTGCCTTGCGCCCCTTGATACACGCCGCCGCTGCCGGAGACATTGTCGGCGACGATTCTGCCCTGCTTGTTGGCCGGCCCGGCAAGCGGAATCGCCGATTTTCCGCCATGTACAAAATGAACGATCTCGACAGCATCGCCTACAGCGTATATATCCTTCACATTCGTTTCCATTCGCTCGTTGACGATAATATGCCCTTTAGCTCCCAGCTCGATGCCGGAGTCCTGCACAAAGGCTGTGTCGGGACGGACGCCTATGGCGAGCAGCGCGATATCGGCTTCTATTGCCTTGCCGCTCTGCAGCTCCATGGCAATGCCGCTTTCCGTTTCGCGGAATGCTTTAACGCCGTCGCCGAGCGCAAAGCGAACGCCATTGTCCTGCAGCTCCTTCTCGGCGTATACGGCCAAGTCCGAATCGAATGGGGCCAAAATATGCGGCGCAGCCTCGACGACGGTTACTTCGATGCCAAGCTGAATGAGATTTTCGGCCATTTCGATGCCGATGAAGCCGCAGCCGATAACAACCGCCTTTTTAATGGACTCTTGCTGAATATAGCCTTTCATCCGATCCGTATCTGCAATATTTCGCAACGTAAAAATTAGCGGACTGTCGATGCCGGTAACAGGCGGCTTAATCGGCTTTGCGCCCGGCGACAAAATAAGCTCGTCATAGCTCTCTTCGTAAGTGCCGCCCTCCAGCCTGCTGACGGTAACGGTTTTGCGCTCGCTGTTGATGGCAGTAACTTCACTGAAGGTGCGGATATCGATGTTAAAACGCTGCTTCATCGCCTGCGGCGTTTGCACGAGCAGCTTGGACCGATCCAGAATCGTATCCCCAATATAATAAGGCAATCCGCAATTGGCGAACGAAATATGCTCGTCCCGTTCGAACATAATAATGTCAGCATGCTCATCAAGCCTGCGCAGCCTTGCCGCAGCCGTTGCTCCGCCGGCTACGCCCCCGACAATGAGAACCTTTTTCCCCTTGTTCATAGCTGTCTCCTCCATTCAAACTCTATATCAATTTATTATTGCTCACACTCTCCATATACCCCTATGGGTATATAAGTAGTATATCGGAACGCCGTCATCAATACAATATCGTTCATTTAAATGTCATAAAGAAGAAAGAGCAGGCTGTTTGGATGTAACCGTATGGAGTGAACAAGCGGGAAGTTGACAACAATAAACTTATGCCTTAACATACAATATACATATAGGGGTATATGTAAAACGACTCCAATAACAGCATGCGAGGAGAATACAGATGAATAACAGCACCATTATTAATATCGTCATCATTGCGTTGATCGCTTGGTTTGTTTATAAAATGTTCCGTCCGATTAAAGGACTAAGAACGTTGAACGCTAACGATTTTGAGAAGGAGATCGGCAAAGGCTCGGACGCGCTGCTGATTGACGTCAGAGAGCCCTACGAATTTCAGAACGGCAGCATACCCGGCGCCAAAAATATACCGATGTCTCAGCTTGGCAAACGGCTTGGCGAAATTCCGAAGGACCGCAGCGTATTGCTTTACTGCCAAAGCGGGATGAGAAGCAAAAACGCCGCCCGCATTCTTAGCAAAAACGGATACGAAAGATTGGCTCATCTGCAGGGCGGAATTAGCGCTTGGCGCGGCAGAGCCAAGAAATAGCCATATGCAATCAATCAACCCGCGGGGGAACTGCTCCTAGCGGGTTTTTCGTATATTGCTTCCTATTTACAATATAAAAATGATAAAAAGGATGCGATTGGCTATATAATGATAGCAGGATACGGCCAATAAATTTCGCCAGAAATGCAGGGCAATTCGCTCTGCGAAACGTCTATATCTATAGAACAAGACTTAAGTCTAGTAAAAAACTGTTTTCCAGACGGATTTGACTTGGCTGGCAATCGGATAAACTAGATAACAATAGATGATGTTTCGGGAGGTCTCTGGAGAATGGCTTACAGAGAAAAAATTCTTATTCTTACCGGCTCGCTAGGCGACGGGCATAACAAAGCGGCGCAGGCAATATTGGAAGCGGCACAGCTGTACCGCCCCGATGTTGAGGTCAAAGTAGTCGATTATTTGGAATGGGTGCACCCGCATTTGCATGGAATCGGCAAGTACTGCTTTATACAAGGGGTAAAAAGCTTGCCGTCTGTTTATGGCTTTTTATATCGGAAAACACGCGACGACAATACGATGTCTCACATATTCAAGCGTATGAAGCTGTTCAGCAGCAACCGGATGCTGGAGCTTCTGAATCAGGAGCGCCCCACGGAGGTGGTCAGCACCTTTCCGGGGGCGGCGGCGGCGATGTCCTATTTGAAGGTGAACGGTCTGACTACGGTTCCAACCGCGACGGTGCTGACGGATTATACCGATCACAGCTATTGGATTCATCCAAGCACGGACCGCTATTTGGTAGGCGCACCGCATGTGAAGCAGAAGCTGCTGCGCCACTATATTCCGGAGCACCGGATTGTCGTAACCGGCATTCCGCTTAGGCAGCAGTTCACGCAAAGCTATGACCGATTCGCTCTCCGCGACCAATACGGGCTGGACCGGATGCTGCCGACGGTGCTTATTATGGGAGGCGGGCACGGCATGATCGGCAAGGAGCTCATGTCGGTACTTCAAAGCAGCGAGCTCTCTGATCAAGTGCAGTTCATATTCGTATGCGGCCGCAACGAGAAGCTGAAGCAGAGGCTCGAGCAGCAGCTGGAGGAAGTTAATATTCATCCCCATGTGCTCATTACCGGCTTCGTTGACCATGTGCACGAGCTTATGGCTTTGTCGGATATGATTATTACAAAGCCTGGCGGCTTGACCGTATCCGAGGCATTGGCGCTTGAGCTGCCGATGATGCTCTATAAGCCGATACCCGGCCAAGAGCAGGACAATGCGGAGTTTCTCGTCAGCGTCGGCGCCGCTATGGAAGTGAAAAACGCGAATGAGCTGAGAAGCCAGCTTCACCGCATTATACAGAACGAAACGCTGCTGTATACATTGAAGAAGAATGCCAAATCATCGCAAATGAAAACAGGCGCGCTGCATGCCCTTACTGCTATACTGGAGTCGAGAGCCTCTGCGCAGGTTCAGACGATTGTTTGAGAAGCGGGAAGGAGATCGAAGAAGTGCATCAGCTTGTGAAGGAGCATAGCGTTTATTCTGAAATAACGGTGTATGAATCTAATCAGCTCTATGGAAAAAAAGGAAAGTATCGTTTTCTGCAGTTTTCGGACGATGCTATACAAGGCGCTTTGAATCTGAAGGAGCCCAAAAGTATTGTATTGGAATATCCGCAGGCGATCATTCATCTGATGGAGCATAACAATCCGGCGTTCGAGCATGTTTTTATGATTGGCCACGGGATTGGTACGATACCCGCGCATTATACGCATAAGCGGTTCAAAATCGCAGAAATCGATGAGAAGGTTGTCGAGATTTCCCGATCGTATTTCGATTACCGCGGCAATAATGTGGCGATAGGCGACGGCCGGGAGCTTCTCGGCAATGAAGAGCCGGGGACGCATGATTATATCGTCTTGGACGCTTTTACGAAGGCCGGTACGCCGACGCATCTAACGACATTGGAGTTTTTTCAGCAGTGCAGAGATAAGCTGGGCGCAAGAGGCGTCTTATTGATGAATCTTACGGGCAGAGCCCAGAATGACGGGCTCATTCATGCGATAAATACAACATTAGGCGAAGTATTTCCGTATACGAAGGCGTTCGAGCTGTTCAGAGAAAGCGCCGATGAGCAGCGGAATATCATTATAGCAGGCGGCTGCATCAACATTGAATATGAAGCTGGGGCTATGGCAGGCTTTGCGGAAATGGAATTGGCTAACGGTTATATATTGAGAGACAAGCAACAGCCCGGATGACGGATCATCCGGGCTGTTTTTTATGCGCGGATAATTAACCCAAATATTGGAGTAATAAGCCTTCATAAAGCCGAGAAGGCCTTCCAGCACCTCAACGCCTTTCGTTTCCGCTTGCTGCGCGCGGCGAAGCAAATCTATTGCCTTATCTGCAGCGGCAGGATCTTTTGGATTTCCGCCTTCAGGGAAAGGGAACATGCCGCGCATCTTCACAAGCGCTTCCGCGACCGCTTCGTAATGGACGGCAGCCTCTGCCGCTTTTGCGCGAACGGTGCGTTCAACGACATTGTCTGCGTCCCACTTGACGGCAAGCCCGCGAAGAAATTGAGCGGCGAATTCCCGAGCGTCGGCAGCTACAGCTGTATTATAAGCATTGCCGAATTCATCCGCGCGCCTATGCTCCATTGCCGTAATCCATGCATCATAACCCTTCAGCCCTTGGGCGAAGCTGTCTCCGAATACGTCCGTCCATTCTCGGCCCCGGGCATGGTCGACAATCATATCAAGCGCCATGCGCAGCATCTCGTATTTGGAATGCGGAAGGCTGTCCTCAATCGTAACGAGGAACAGCAGCGGAATTTTCGGCTGGCTGAACCGCTCGTATGTAATCGTGCCCTCCTGCGAAACATCCTTCGCGTAAAAGAGCTGCTTCTCGTCGTCATAGCCGTAAATTAAGCCAAACCCAGGGATGAACAAATCGATGGCAATCGCAGGGACGCCTTTATCCACAGAGCGTTGAATGAGCGCAATGGTCTGCTCCAGCTTATCGGGAGTAACGGGGGCCGGAGCCTCGCCCATATTCGTCGTAAATCCGAGATTGCATAAATTTCGCCGTAAAATATAGCCTCCAGGGAAGGAGGTAGGGCCTGCGACGTTTACTTCACGAGGGTCGATATTGAGACGGAACGCATGTCCGGTAAGACCCATCACATCGACGAGCGAAAGCTCTTTTTTGTCGGTATAGGATACTGCGCCGTAAATAGCCATGGCTGCTGTCGTCATCGATCTGGTCCAATCGCGAGCTGCTGTTTGTTCAGTTGTCATTAAAGTATTGCCTCCGTCCCGAACCGTTCGGAGCCGCTCATGCGGGAGCCTGCTGCGCCGCCGGCGCTAAGGCTGGAGAAGGGCTGCTCCTTGCCGTAGAGGCCGCCCCGTCTCATCTTCATATAGGCTTGATTGCGAACGATTCGCTGCAGCCAAGGCACGAAGCGCCTCGCATCCACAAGCGTGCCTAAATGAAGAAACGCCCGTATAAGCGCGTCTTGCTCCTTTCACTCTTGCTATATATGGTTAGATGTCAAACCGCCTTCAATATCTATCATGCAGCCGCAAAAAATATTGCAGATTAGGATATTAGTTCCTGTATGTATTCAATATACATGAATCGCAGCCTAGTGAGTGAGCGTATTTATTGCGCATGCGAAAGGCCGAGCAAAGGGCAGCGTTAGCTGCCGCGCCCGGCCTTGCGGCTGCCGCTGGAACGTTTCAACGGAACGTCATTCCGTTAGAAAGGTTGAAGCGGCGATGAGGAACGTTTAACGGAACGTCATTAAACCAGCTGGAGCAGCAGGCGCTCACAAACGTCGCGGCCCTATGTGCGAGGCAGCGCATTATCCTTTTCTTCCATACTGCTTGGCATAGGATATAATGCGGCGGTACAGCCCTTTGTCTACCTTATCTTTAAGCGGATAAAATTGAGGGCGCGTATTCACCTCGAGAATCCAGGCTCTGCCGCCGCTTTCCAGGGCAACGTCGAGGCCGAGCTCGCGGAATCCTTTGGCGCGCCGGTCGAACAGCTTGCCTACCGAGACGCCGAGCTTTTTAAGCTCTTTCTCTTTACGCTTAATTTTGGCTTTGCTGAGTCCTGCTCCGGCTAACGTTTTTTGAAAGTATTCCAGCGAGCCTCCTTGATTATAGTTCGTGGCAACCTTGCCAGGCTTGCCTACCTTCGTAAAGAGCGCCGTGCTTTTCCAGCCTTCTTTATCCGTTTTTTGAACCATAACGCGTATGTCGAACGGCTTGCCCTTCGTTTTTGCGAGCTTAATGCCTTTCTGCAGCAGATAGGAGGTGCCTTTCGCCCGTTTCTTTAAACCCTTATAGAGACGGTTCAATGAGGCGTAATGGGTTTTCACCGCGTTGTGCTGAGTCTGGTAGCCGTTGTCCTGTTTTGTAACGCGTATAATGTTAAAGCCGCCCGAGCCCCCGGTTGGCTTGAAATAGACCGTAGCGTATTTATTAACCATTTCCGTCAAGCTGCTGCGGCTGAAAAGCAAGGTTTGCGGAACATACTTGCGTATATTCGCCCCCTTTAGGAGCCATTTGGTTTTCGTCCATTTGCTCTTAATGGAGGTGCTTTTATATTTCATGCCGTCTCCTCCTTTCTCCCCCTAGCATATGAAAGTAAGCTGTTGCCCGCGCGTGCATTTGTCCAGCATGTTAAGCGTGATAGAGCTATTCTGCATAAAAAATAAGCATGCGCCTATCTATGCCGGATAACCAAATAAGGTTATGATTGGATTTAAATAGAAGACGGGAGGCGCGCGTACGATGGAAAATAGCATTAAACCAAAGCTTAGCGAGGGTCAAATTGGAGCAATAGCCGAGCGTGTATGCGGCAAACGTGCGGACAGCTTCAAGGAGCTGTCGGATGGATGGGCGAACGCGGCTTATCTTATTGCGCTTGAGGACGGGCAAGAGGTTATTCTCAAGGCGGCACCTGCCGCCGGTACGCGGATGATGCGGTATGAGAAGGGCCTTATGAAGGCCGAAGTAGAGACGATGAGGCTGGTCAAGAAGGACGGCCGCGTTCCTGTGCCGCAAATCATTGCCCATGATTCGACCTGCGAGCTGGCGGATTGCGAATATTTTGTCATGGAGAAGCTGGACGGCGTGCCGTACAACAAAATCAAAAGAGAGCTGCCCGCCGAGCAGCGCGAGTCTATCGAATATGAGCTGGGCCAATATAATAGGCTCGTTAACGAGCTTCGCGGCGACCGCTTCGGCCTTTACGCCGAGCCGGCCGAAGCCGGTGCAGCATGGAGGGATGTTTTCCATCGACTGCTGGTCAGCGTGCTTGAGGATGGAGAGGAAGCGGGAGTAGAGCTGCCGGTGGACTATGCGGCAATAAGGCAGGAGGTTGCCGCCCGGCTGCATGTGCTTGATGCTGTGACGGAGCCTCGCCTTGTGCACTGGGACATATGGGACGGCAATGTGTTTGTGAAGGATGGCCGGATTGCCGGCATTATCGATTTTGAACGGGCGCTTTGGGGAGATCCGCTAATAGAAGCTTACTTCGGCCGGTTCGTCGCGTCGGATGCCTTTTTGCGCGGATACGGCTTCAAGAACGGGCTTTCGAAGGAGCAGCGGCAGCGCAGACTGCTGTACGATCTTTATTTGGATCTTATTCTGTGCGTGGAGTGCGCCTTCAGAGGCTATACGGATTTGGGTCATATCAGCTGGACGAAGAGCAATCTGGCGGATGGATGGAACCGGTTTTTGACGCAATTCGAACTGTAATATTCCATGAAGAGAATCCCGGTATTCACTGCCGGGATTTTTGTTGTTGACATTAAAGTTACTTTAAGGTGTATAGTGAAATCGAATTCATTAATGTAAATGATTGGAGGATCATATGAGCGGCGCACCGAAATTTGAATTTGACGGCGGTTTTATTATGGTGCCTTCCGAACAGTTCGACGAGGGCGTGGAATGGTACCGGGAGCATATGGGCTGGGAGCTGATCGATACGGCTCTCAGTCCCGTAGGGCGAAAAGCGTTTTTTCGGCTGCCGGGAGGCGGACAGGCTAATTTAAAGTCATTCGAGCTGGAGCACGAGCATTTTACTCCTCAAAACTATGAGGAAGGGCATACGCGGTTTTGCTTCCGTACCGCTAATTTGGAGAAGGCGCTCGCCTATTTCCGTGAGCAGAGCATTGCATGCTCGGAGCCTTTTCAAATGCCGGACGGCACCTTTGGCGCAGACATTACCGCGTTCGGCAATGTACGGCTGACATTGTCCGAGGATCGCCAGCTGGAGGGCGAGTTCCCGGCTGCGAGGGTGGTCCGGTATGCCTCCAAGCCGCTTTGGCTTGGCGTCCGCGATCTGAACGCCGCCGTGGAATGGTACGAATCGGTGCTGGGGCTAAAGCGTTCCACATCGGATTACAGCGATAAAGGGTTCGCGCTGCTTGGCGAGGACGGGGGCGAATGGGAATATGTATGGCTGGAGCAGCTTCCTCCGTCAGCTTCACATACGAAAGCGAATCCGGGGGCGCGGCTTTATTTTGTCATCTGGGATCGGGAGCAGTTTTTGGAGACGGAGCGTCGGCTGCGGGAGCAAGGGATCGAGACGTCGGAGCCGGTAGGCGAGCGTTGGACAGGTTTTCATTTCTACGACCCGGACGGCAACCGATTGAACGTATGGAACTATTACTAACACTAACGGACAAATGAGGTGCGGGCGCCGTGACAGAAGCAACGATGACGATTCAAATGTTCTCGAGCAGGACGGGATTGCCGCCGAGCACGCTGCGCTATTACGAGAAGGAAGAGCTTATCATGCCGCGGTTTCGTGGAGACAACGGCTACCGGCTATATGGGGAAGAACAAATTCCGGACGCGCTCAAAATTCACTCGCTGCGCCAAGCCGACATCAATCTGCGCGATATCCGCGCCTATCTCGGCGCCGCAAAGGAAGAGAAGAACGAATGGATTCGGAAGTGGCGCGACGAGATTGACGCGAAGCTGTCGGCGCTTCAAATTGCGAGGCAATATTTGCACGGCATTGCATCCAATGACCAGCACTTGCAGCTTGTAAAATGGGACGCGCGCGTTCCGCTGCTCTGGTTCCCGATGCGCGTGAAACGGAAGCTGAACCCTTATGCAGACATTGTTGAAGAGAAAGCTGGAGAGCTGCACAAGAGGTACGGCATTCGCTGTACAGAGGCGTTCGTTCAGCCTGACGCCGTAGAAGGAGAGCTTCTGACGGGGCGGCTCGGTTTTCGGTTAGCCACTCCTTTGAAGGAGCAGAGCGCCTGCATGGAATGGTTGAGCCAGCAAGGAGCTTACTCGGAATGGCATGAGCCCGCCTTGTTCGTCGCGCTGGAATGCCGTTCCGGCGACGCCTTCGCATGCTTTAATCTGATGCTGCTGCTGCAATCATTCGGCTTTGAGCCTGCCGGACGCAAGCTTGAACGCTATAGCTTGAGCGATTTGTCCTCCTACCAATGGATGATTCCGGTGCTGCATGCCCACACCAATAACCGGAGGGGAACCAGAGATTGATAATCTTATTTAACCATTAGGGAGGAATAATAAATGCGAGTAGAAAATGAGATGAAGGTAATGACGGTAGTTAATTCGAATATATCCGGGACGACCATTACGAATGCAATGGCTCAAAACCTGTCCTTTGAATGCTGCGACGCTTCACGGATATCGTTCAACAATGCCAACTTGTCGGGAGGCAAAATTTCCGACGCCAATCTTAGCGAATTGGTTATCGCTGGAGCACAGTGGGGCGGCGCGCAAATTAGCGATGTCGGCTACAGCAACGATAGCGACCCGCAGTCGGGCAGGCACCCCGTACCGGTGAAATTTACCCATTGCAATTTTTCTGAAGGCCTCATTGATGATAGCGATCTATCCAATTTGCGCCTGGAAAACTGCAACATTGAGGGGCTGACGATTAACGGCATCCGAATTGATGAGCTGATCGAGAAGCACTTGGCGGCAAAAGAATAAGTCGTGCGCGGCGGTGAAGGAGCGATCCTTCATCGCATTTTTTTATTCTCTATCAGCCTTAACAGCTATAGTATAATAGGGGATAAAAAGGGGGCGGCCCGCTGTGAAGATTAAAGTCATTATTGCGGATGACAATTCATTCGTCCGTGAAGGCATGCGCATTATTTTGTCCACCTTCGGCGAATTCGAGGTGCTTGCTGCCGTTGAAGACGGACAGGCCGCAGTCGATTACTGCGAACGTCATGAGGTCGATATTGCGCTTCTTGATGTGCAAATGCCGAATGTGAACGGCGTGGAGGCGACAAGGCTGCTGTGCGAGCGCACAGCGACGAAGCCGCTTATATTAACGACTTTTGACGACGATGCGTTCATTAAGGAAGCGATCCAATATGGAGCGAAGGGCTATTTGCTTAAAAACAACGATCCGGAAAAAATACGCGATGCCATTAAGACGGTATACAACGGTCACCATGTGCTCCAGGATACGGTGCTGGATAAGCTGAAATCGGGACTGGCTGCGGCGGAGGAAAGCTCGAAGGCCGAGAAGCGGGATGAGAGCCCGAAATTCGACAGAAGCGGATTTACCGATCGGGAGCTGGACATTATGGAGCTTATTGCGAAAGGGCTGACCAACAAGGAAATCGCCCAAAGGCTGTTTATCTCCGAAGGAACGGCAGCCAACCATATCAGCGCGATACTGGGCAAGTTGGGCTTTACGCACCGGACGCAAATCGCCATCTATTATTTGACGGGAGAAGCGGGAAAATGAAGGACGCGCGCATGGAGTTATGGATGATGAGCTTCAAGCTTATTCTTCTCTTCTATACAGTCGGCATCTGCTACAGAGCCGAATCGACGGCAGGGCAGTGGCTTACTTTGTTCGCTCTTCTGTATATCAGCATTAATACTTCGATTTATTTGGCCAGCGGCAGCGTCAGGCTAGCGCTTATCCTACTGTCGTTGGCATTGCTTGCCGTGTCTTATTCCATCGTCAACCCGCTGGTGCTGATGCTGGTTCCAATCAATGCTTTGGAGCTCGCTTACGGCGCTATCAAGCGGCTATGGACAGGCGCTGTCTTCATGCTCCCTCCCCTCTATTTTGTGCCATCCGACGAGATTATCGTTTATTTGTTCGCAGGGCTGCTGAGCTTCGTTTTTTTCACTGTGCTGACGGGCTACGCGGACAAGCTTAAGCGTTACAGAGACGAGATTGATCAAATGCGCAGCAAGCTTAGCGGGCTGCAGACGCGGCTGAACGAGAATAAGGAGCATATGCGGCAGTCGGAGCATCTCTATAAGCTGGAGGAGCGCAATCGTATATCGCAGGAAATACACGATAAAATCGGGCATGCGATGACAGGCGCGCTCATACAGATGGAGGCTGCAAAAAGGTTATTCGAGACGGATAAGGAGAAATCGGCGGAGCTGCTGCAAAATGCGATCGGCATTTCCAAAGACGGCATTGAAACGATTCGCCTTGTGCTCAAAAATATGAAGCCGCTTAAGGAGCAGCTCGGCATTAACCGATTGAAGCTGCTTATTGATGAATTTTCAAGCAAGCATGCCATCAAAACCGTTTTGACTTATGAAGGCAATTTGGATGCGATAGCTCCGATTCATTGGAAGGCGATTCAGGAAAATATGATGGAGTCGCTGACGAACACGATGAAATATGCGAACGCCACCATGGTAGAAATTCATATTCAAGTACTGAATACGCTCATAAAGGCTACTGTCTCGGATAACGGCAAGGGCGCTCCGCGAGTAGTCAAAGGACTTGGCGTGACGGGCATGGAGGAAAGGGCTGCGGAATTGAACGGAACGGTTATCGTCGACGGTTCGCGAGGCTTCTCAGTAACCACCTTAATTCCCTATCAGTCATAATGAGAAATTCAACGGCAATTCATGAACAATCTCATGGTAAAGGATGAACTTGTGCACTTCCGCAGGAACATCCTTTTTTTATACGATAAAGCCAGATTCGAAATAGAAACGGAGGGTGAAGGATGAACGTGCTCGCTATTAAACGATTGACAAAAAAATTCGGCGATTTCATCGCGGTTGACGATATTTCGTTCTCTGTCGGGCAAGGCGAAATCTTCGGGTTTCTTGGCCCGAATGGCGCCGGTAAAAGCACCGTCATTCATATGATTGCCTCGCTGCTGTCCATATCGTCAGGAGAGATCGAGCTGCTGGGCAAAAATATCGCAAAGCATCGCCATTTTGCCAAGTCCAATATTGGAATTGTTCCGCAGGAGCTCTCCATTTACGAGGATATGAGCGCTTACGAGAATGTAGAGTTTTTTGCCGGATTGTATGGATTAAGAGGCGCGCAACTTAGAAAAAGCGTAGAGGAGGCGCTTGCTTTCGTAGGGCTTGGCGATAAGCGCCGGGACTATCCGAAAAATTTTTCGGGCGGCATGAAAAGAAGGCTGAACATCGCCTGCGCGATCGCGCATCGTCCGGCGCTCATTATTATGGATGAACCGACAATAGGCATTGATCCGCAGTCGCGCAGCTATATTTTGGACTCAGTGAAAAAGCTGAATGAGATGGGAAGCACTATTATTTACACAAGCCATTACATGGAGGAGGTCGAGGAGATTTGCTCGCGGATCGCCATTATCGACCATGGCAAAATTATAGCTGAAGGAACGAAAGCGCAGCTGACGTCTATTATAACGAACCAAAGCCATATCCGCATTGAGGTCAAGTCAGGGGAAAGGGTAGAGCTGGAGGGGCTAAAGGCGATTGCCGGCGTTCGCTCTGTTGAGAGGGAAGGAGGCTGGATTAAAGTTAGCTCCGACGCGGAGGTTAACAATTTGAATCCGATTCTGCGCGTGCTGACGGCTCTCGATGCAGAAGTTATAGCCGTGGAATCCGACCGTCCTAGCCTGGAGTCCGTTTTCCTGACATTGACAGGCAGAAGCCTGCGCGATTGAGCGAAACTGAGCGAAAGGGGGAGTGGTTGTTGAATATTATTCGGATTGCGATTAAGGAAGTGAAGGTTTTTAGAGATGTGAGAATGCTGGTGTTCATGCTGGCAACGCCTATTCTCATTATGCTGATTCTCGGTACCGCGCTGTCGAATGTGTTTAACGGAAGCGCTGCGATAGGCGAAATTCGCATTCTCTATGAAAATGGAAACATGAGCAGCATGCTTGAATCGCGCTGGAACAAGCTTGTTCAGGAAGCTTCCGGGTCAGGCATCCATTTTGAACCGGCGTCGAATCGGGAGGCTGCGCTTCAGGATGTGCAGGCAGGGCGCTATACGGGGTTCGCGACCATTGCAGAAGACGGCATATCCTATACAGGGAACGACCGGATCGGAGTGGAGAATAGCATCGCACAGGGGGTGCTGGCTGCTTTTGCCGACGATTACAAGCTTGCCCTGGCAATGGCGGACGGAGCAAGCGTTGAAGGAGTTCCTTTAAGCTCGACGGCTCTTCGCGCGGATTATGTGCAGGAAGCATCGATTGACGGCGGGCAGCAGCCGAGCGCTATGGACTATTATGCCGTCGCTATGACTACGCTCATTATTATGTACAGCGCCATGACGGCTGGGCAGCTGATGGATAACGAAAGAAAACGGCATACCGATATCCGTCTGCTGGCGTCTCCAGTCTCACGAATGGAAATATTCATCGGAAAAATTATCGGTACCCTTCTGCTTAACGGAGTTTTTGTGCTTTTAATTATGCTGTTCAGCAAATATATGTTTGGTGTTAATTGGGGAACAAGCCAGCTTACCGTATTTTTGGTATTGGCTTCGCAAATTGTTTATGCGCTGGGTCTAGGCATTGGGCTCAGCTATATCATCAAAGGGAATGCATCAGGGATCGTGCTAATGCTCATTATTCAGCTGGAAGCAATGATAGGCGGAAGCTATTTCCCGGCAGACGTATTAACTGGATTTTTTGGCGCGCTATCGCAGCTTTCGCCTATGAAATGGACGAATGGCGCTATATTGCAGCTTATTTATCAGGGAAGCGCTGCGGGTGTCGCCCCTGCAATGCTCTTCAATATTGGCGCGGCATTAGTGCTGCTTACGCTTTCTGTGCTATTGCTGCGAAGACGGGAGGGACTGTAATTGAGGACGACGCTCTGGCTTATTCGCAAATCGGCGATAACAACGTTTAGAGATTATAAAAGATGGCTTCTGTACCTCGTCATACCCGTCTTAGGCATCGTTCTGGCATCGCTTATTTATGGAGGGTCGGATACCAAGACGTTGAAGCTTGGCATCGTGAATGACGACTACGATCAGTCTTTAACGGGAGATGCGATTCAATTCATAGCGGGTCTGGAGCATGTTCAGCTTACCGAGCTGGAGCAGTCGGCAGTCGAGAACGCTATCGTGTCCGGGGAACAGGATGCTGTTGTCCGTTTTCCTAGCGGCTTTGCTCAAAGCTTGAAAAGCGGCGAGCCGCTGTCCCTCTCTATCGCATCGATTAAGGGAGCAGCCGTGACTGCTTATGTAGATATGTATTTGAACGGCTACATTGCCAATATCGCTGCGATCGGGCAAGCAGCGCAAGGCGATGAGGACCATTTTGACGCGATCTACGGGAAATTCAAGGAAGCCGAATTTTCGCTATCGACAGCTTCCGCTGAAGATCGTTCTGCCAGTAACAGCATAACCGCTCAGTCAATCGGCTACCTGCTCATCCTAATGCTGGTCTCCGCAGTCAGTCTATCCGCCATAATGATCAAGGATAAGGAGTATCGCACCTATCACCGACTTTTATGTGCGCCCGTTACAGGAGTCATGTACACGGCTTCCAACGTTATGATCAGCTTCATCATGATGTCGCTTCAGATCGCGGTTACGTTAGTTGTCTTGATTGGATTGTTCGGTATGGACCCGGGCATTCCGGTGTGGATGCTGCTGGTAATATTGCTGCTGTTCGCTCTAGTGGCAATCGGTTTGTCCTTAATGATTGTAGCTATCGCAGATAGCTCGATGAAAGCCAACGCGCTGCAAAATCTGGTTATTATGCCGACAAGCCTGCTCGCCGGCTGCATGTTCCCGGTCGATACGATGCCGGAGACCATACAGAAAATCGGTGATTTTCTGCCGCAGCGCTGGCTGCTTGACGCCGTGGATAAGCTTCAGCAGGGCGGCTCGCTGGACAGCATTGTTCCCAACCTGACCATATTGCTCTCCTTCGCGCTGACCTTTTCGCTGATTGCCGCTTATGCATTCGGCAGAGGAAGCGGGACGAGAAGCTATTATTAAGGCGCTAGGGCGTTAGGATCGCTAGGGAGCCCGGATATGAAGCGCAGTAAGAATTAGGAAAATAGGAAAAAAGCTTGCCGCAACCTTCTCTTTATCTCATCCTTAATTTGTTCTCTACTATAGTGGAGGGGGGATGGGGATGGGGATGAAAGGCATTTCGCTTGGCGACAAGCTATTGAATACGCTGCTTCGAGTTATATTTTTTCCACTAGCTTTTATGCAGGTCGTTCTGGAAGCAATCGATAAAAGGAAGCGTGGGCCAGCGGGCAGAATCGTTCCGATCGGCAAGCGGTCGCGGGCGCTTCATGCGATTGTCGCAGGAGAAGGCTCGCCTGTTATCGTGCTGGAGTCGGGGATGGGAGGCGGAGCTTTGGATTGGAGCCTGGTCCAGCCCGAGCTGGCTAAGCTGGGAACGGTCGTTTCGTATGACCGCGCGGGCTTCGGGTGGAGCTCTGATTATAGCTTGACGGGGCGGGGGCGGACCTGCCGGCATTATGCCGAAGATTTACGGGAGCTGCTTAAGGAGCTGGGGCTGCAGCCGCCCTTTTTGCTGGTCGGGCACTCGTACGGCGGTATGATAACGAGATCGTTCGCATCCTTGCATGCGAACGAGGTGAGCGGGCTTGTTCTTGTCGATGCGGTTCATGAGAGCAGATATGTTAGCGAGGGGCAGGGAGCAGACCGAAGGAAGCAGCGGGGCCGGTATTTGCGAGAGCTGCGCCTTGGCTATCTGCTGTCGCCCATTGCGATACCCAGGCTGCTGAACAAGCATATCGGCAGCAAGCGATTGCCCGAAACGGCGCAGCGGGCCGTCCGCGCGCTAGGCTTTCGAGCCGGCGCATATCGGGCGGCATATGCCGAATGCTTGGCGGCGGAAGCGAGCGCCCGCGAGCTGATCGAGGCGAGGCCGCTTCGCCAGGAGCTGCCTGTTATGGTGTTAAGCGCAGGCAGACAGGATGAGGAATGGAAGGCGAGCCAGCGGCGGTTGATCGGATTGACGTCACAGACGAAACAGGTTATTGTCCGGGACAGCTGGCATTCGATCCAGATTCATAAGCCGGATGCGGTTATTGATGCGGTGAAGGCGTTGCTTGGTGTCGATTAAAGTGGAATGGAATGGATTGGTACAGAAAGTACGGAAAGCATGCAAAGTTGCATGGTTCGCAAAGTTGGCAGGTTTGAGAGTTCGCAAGCTCGCAAGTTCGCAAGTTCGCAAGTTCGCAAGTTCGCAAGTTCGCATCACTATCTTTCAGATGCTAACTGGATTTTTTGAAGTTATTTTCCTTCAAAATAGTGATTTTTAGCCAACTAACTGGATTTCCTACAGTTATTTTTTGAGATAACGCCTGTATGGTGTGTTTTCCTAAATAATAACTGTAGGTTTTCCATTTAATTGTTCATTTTAGGTGATTATGATGGTGATCAACTGGAGGAAATCCAGTTAGCTGCTCGCCCTCGCGTTCGTCCCCGACCAAGGAACTTCATCTGTTATGATCAGTCAGTGCGGGTATGCTATGCTTTGACTGAAAAGCAAGGTGACGATGAATTCGATAGAGAGCAATATAGTGCTATTAGTGTTACTAAATTATTGTAGATACTAATGATAATAATATCATATGATGGGCTCAAGAAAGCAATTTTGTTATGTACAGGAGGAGCTATTCTATGAGCCATCGTCAATTTGCACCGACTCCGCCTCTTGGCTGGAACAGCTGGGACTGCTATGGAGCGGCGGTTACGGAAAAAGAAATTCGCGGCAACGCCGAATATATGGCCGAGCATTTGAAAGCTTACGGCTGGGAGTACGTCGTAGTCGATATACAATGGTATGAGCCGGGGGCTGTTTCTTCGCAATATCGTCCTTTCGTTCCTCTCGAAATGGATTCCTTCTCGCGCTTGATGCCGGCAGTAAACCGCTTTCCGTCAGCGGAGGGAGGCAAAGGCTTTCGCCCGTTATCCGATTATGTGCATAGTCTCGGGCTGAAATTCGGCATTCATATTATGCGTGGTATTCCTCGGCAAGCGGCGCATGCCAATACACCGATTAAACATTCATCAGCCGGAGCAAGAGACATTGCCCACCCGAATTCAATCTGCCCGTGGAATACCGATATGTACGGTATTGACGCATCCAGGGATGGCGCACAGGCTTATTACGATTCCTTATTCGAGCTGTATGCGGAATGGGGCGTAGACTTCGTCAAGGTTGATGATATTGCGGCTTCACGGCTGTACGATACTCATCAGCCCGAAATTGAAATGATACGTAACGCGATCGACCGCTGCGGAAGACCGATGGTGCTTAGCCTATCCCCGGGTCCTGCTCCAGTGGAATACGATGATTTCTTACAGCAAAACGCAAATATGTGGCGGATGACAGACGATTTCTGGGATCATTGGTCTCTGCTGCTCGATATGTTCGACCGTTGCGAGCGCTGGCAAGGCAAGTCCGGCGACGGAGGATGGCCGGACTGCGACATGCTGCCGCTCGGCCATATCGGCATTCGCTCCGTCGATGGCGGGGGCGCAGATCGTTGGACCCGGTTCACGAAGGACGAGCAGTTGACAATGATGACATTATGGTCGATTTTCCGCTCCCCGCTCTTCTTTGGCGGCGAGTTGCGCGATAACGACGACTGGACGCTGTCGCTGCTCACGAACAGCGATGTGCTCAAAATGCATAAGAATGGGGATAATGCTAAACTCGTATCACGAGAAGGCTCTCGCATCGTATGGACCTCCGAAGGCTCTGCGGGCGAGCGTTATGTCGCCTTGTTCAACGTCGGCGATGAGGAACTGGATGTGGCTGTTTCTTTGGATGCGCTTGGCGTGAAGCAAGGGATATCGGCAAAAGAGTTATGGTCCGGCAAGGACTGGGGGACGGTAGAAGGAGTGCTTTCAACCAGCGTTCCTTCCCATGGAGCGGCATTGTTCCGGCTAGGCTAGGCGTTAATTGTGTGCGTTGGTTAGGGGGCGCCTAGTTAATGAGTAGCGCTTCGCCTTGTAATAAAGCGTAGAAAAGGGAAAGGCAGTGTAGATGAGCTACACTGCCTTTCCCTGTTGTCGAGAACCCCGATGGGTGCATTAATGCGTCGCTGCGGCTATTTACGCTAGTTCCATCAGCAATATTCAATGCCAGTAGCAATAGAGAATCTCACTGAACTGGTCAGCACCCACGAAGCCTCGAGCTCGATTGCGGTCTATCTACGGATGGTGCGCTATGAAATAGAGCTAATTTCTAGCTCCATTCAGACCAATTAAGCTTTTCTAACAAGGATAGGACTAATTACTAGTTCTATCCCCGCGCCGTTGCTCAAAACAGACTGTCTGCGGATGGCGGGCTATGCAATAGAGCTTATGAATAGCCCACCGGTCTATCTAATGTTTCTTGATTGACTGGGTATTGCAGCATATGCTGCTTTGATAACTGGATTTCCTCCAGTTAATTCCTGATATATCATCCTAATTTTAGTGATAACTGGAAAACCTACAGTTATTTTCTGAGAAAAGTGGACAATCGGGTGAAATTCTCGAAAATAACTGCATGAAATCCAGTTAATACTCTAAAAATCGCCGAATTGAAGAAAAATAACCACATAAAATCCAGTTAGCATCGAATGTGACAGCAAAATGCGGTCATCGTTGCGGACGCGAGTGCGACTGAGCAGCGAAACGCGGTCATCGTTGCGGACGCGAGTGCGACTGAGCAGCGAAACGCGGTCATCGTTGCGGACGCGAGTGCGACTGAGCAGCGAAACGCGGTCATCGTTGCGGACGCGAGTGCGACTGAGC
>Ga0180215_1000890_pt1 | contig 34905 bp, 27 predicted proteins | sample eDN3rd37CBELigBY_FD_128871 | JGI IMG/M metagenome (GOLD analysis project Ga0180215, IMG submission 128871) | Enriched backyard soil microbial communities from Emeryville, California, USA - eDNA 3rd pass 37_C BE-Lig BY (version 2) (version 2) | ecosystem: Environmental > Terrestrial > Soil >...
GCATCATCACGTCCGATCCAGGATCGCATCTGATCTGACCACCGTTTGCGAATATCGCGCCAGTCCGCCAGTCGTTCGACTTCATCTTCGTAGTCTTGATATTCGATCCGCTCACCGACTTCGTTCATGAATGTCCTCCGTGCCCACGCGATCAGACGCTTCATCCCTTTGGTCAGTAAGTCGATGATCTTGACCGTGAGGAACAACACGCCGAGCAGTACGACGAGCAGTGCGACCCACTTGCCTAACTGGAGCAGCAGCTCTACTAATGGGGATGTTTCTTGATAACGTTGCATCGGTTGCGTAATTACGATATCTGTAACAGGCTGAGCCGTATTCACTTGGTTATTCCCTTCGGAAGTGAACAGTCCCCAGAGCCACTCACCGATCGCTCGATACATCCTCGTGAATGCATCCATGAGTGACTTCAAGCTTGCGATGATGAGTGTAAGCGCCGCGAATATGCCGATCAACAACCGATTCTTCCACCGAACGGATCTTCCGACTGCACGACTCTGACCGCTGTGTGATGCCTCTTGCTCCAGTACATAGCGGTTCATCATGAACAACGTCACCGCGATCGTAGCCACGGTGGACCAGCCTAACACTTCGATGAGCGTCGATAGCTTGCCGAGATTGAATCGAGCGATGATCGATACGAGGAAATACAGCGTGATACTGAATACATAGAAGTTAACAGGCAACACGACATGCTCTGGCTGAATGGCATATAGCCCCCCACGATACAGTGCTAGCCAGAGGATGAGGAAACCGATGACACCGATGAATGAGATACCGAATAAGAGCATACTGAACAGTAGCGCTAATCCCGCCGAAACCATATGGCATTGACTCAGCTTGCCCTTCGGCCAAACAAGCCACAGCATACAGCCGACCCCATAACCGATGCCGAGTGTGAAGAGCCACACCCAGTATATATCCCCTTGGATAATGAAGAGATGAATCATCAACAGCACAGGTAAGGTTAACAAAATCTCCACGTACCCCATCATCGCAGCACGGATCGCCAACCAACTATTCACCCTCATGCTCCAGCCCCCGCTTTCACTGTTGAGGCGACTTCCTCAAACGATCGATGTATGGAATCACTCGATCGATCAAGGTCGAGATGATCGTCATCCTCCACCGATGTGTAAGTCTGACCTTCTAGCAGCAAGATCGATACGATGTTGCCGTTATATTCGAGCTGCTGTTTCCGTTCATACAGCTGATCGTTCATATACGCGGTGACCAGGACGATGTCCAGGTTCGATCTCCGTTGAAGCACTTCCTGCTCTAGCAATTGCTCGAAGGACATGCTGCGTGCGATCTTCATGCGTGCCATATGCTCGAGGATCTGCTCATAGTGTCCCCGTCCGCCTTCGGCTTCGATGTTGATCGGCTCTTTCGTGTCCTCACTCATACAACCGTTCGTCACAAAGCCCGCTTCCATCCCGGCATGGATCGCTTCTTGGATGAGGCCAGCAGCATATGAGATCCCACGCTCGATCAGCTCCTCGTTCGACACCTGATTCCACATCTTCTCATGGTCCTCTACATTCAGATAGACCATGACGCGCCGTTCTGCCGTGAAGTCATGCTGGTTCACCTGCATGCGTCCACTGCGAGCGGTCGCCTTCCAGTTCAGATCTCGCATCGGATCCCCATACTGATATTCACGTACACCCGCGAACATGAACGGGTCGGAGACGATCCAACGGCGGACCGTAATATCGCCAAGCTGGCTGTTGTACGGCCTAGAGAATCCGTCGGGCAGCAACGGCTGCGGGTAGACGATCAGTCGATGCTCGAACGCCATCATGCTATACATCGAGTAGATGCCGAACAGATCTCCTACCGTTAAGGTCGCAGAGCTTAAGTCATAGACTCCTCTGCGCGCACAGATAAACTTATGTCTTCGGATGATCTGCGTATAGGGCATGAGAGTGAACAAGCTACGATGATTCTGATGCAGCTTACCTTCGCGGATCGAGTGAATCTGCTGATGGACGAACTTCAGCTGTGCACTAAGCGAAGATTCGAGCTTCACCCAAGGCACGGGGAGTAGCTTGTTGTTCGAGATTCGCTCGACCATCTCGACTTGGTCACCGGTGAAGCATCGTGACACACTATAATAGCGTTGGTAGTCAAGTTTTCTCATACCGAACTTACGATAGATAGAGCCTTGAATCCCGATGAACACGACCGTGATGAAGATGAACCAGATAGTATTCATATGCTCGCTACCCTTGCGTACCGGTGAGCTTCTGATCTTCTGCCGGAACCGGTATCTCACTAAGGATCGCATCGATCAAGCTCGCTCCTTGGTCCTTAGCGTCTCTCTTCATCATGCTCCTCAGGATGACCCGATGCGCAAGTACTGGCCCTGCCATCGCCTTGATATCATCCGGTGTCACATACTCACGACCACGCAAGATCGCATGCACTTGCGATGCCCTCAGCAGCGCCTGACTACCTCGCGGACTGACGCCGACCATAACCTCGTCCCGTGTACGCGTGCGTTCGACGATCTGTAAGAGGTAGTGGAGCACATCATCATGTACGGATACTTGTGTATACGTTCGCTGTGCCTCGATGATGTCGTCGCTACTCGCGATCGGCTGCAGGACATCTAGCGGATTCGCCTCCTGGAAGCGGCGCAGGATACGTAATCCTTCGCTGTGGTCCGGATAACCCATCTTGACCTTGAACAGGAATCGGTCTAGCTGTGCTTCTGGCAGCGGAAACGTCCCTTGGCTCTCGATCGGGTTCTGCGTAGCGATGACGAGGAACGGACGAGCTAGCTGCCGCGTCTCTCCGTCGATACTGATCTGTCTCTCCTCCATACATTCCAGTAGACTAGACTGGGTACGAGGCGTTGCACGGTTAATCTCATCCGCGAGCAAGATATTCGTGAATAGTGGCCCTGCTCGAAACTCAAATTCCGAGCTTTTCTGATTATAATAATGAATACCGCTTAGATCACTCGGTAAGAGATCCGGTGTGAACTGTATGCGCTTGAAGCTACAATCGAGCGACTGAGCCGCTGCCTTGGCGAGCAACGTCTTCCCTGTACCCGGAACATCCTCCAGCAATACATGACCAGATGTGACGAGCGCGATGAAGATCAGATCGATAACGTCCTCCTTACCTACGATGACTTGCCCGACATTATCACGCATTCTATCAGCGAGTGAGCGGATCTGTTCGAAAGACATAGTCCCTTCCTCCTTTATCCTCCTATACATAAAAGCGTTTTCACAGAAACGTACTGCGATCTGTTTTTATGCACTTATCCTTACATTATAGCGAATCTATGAGCGTCTTGGCCACTTCTTCTTTTGCTGGGCAGGTCCGAGATAGCGATAATCTCTCTGTGGAGGCCTCCTGCGTGGACACGTATAGCGATCCTGCGTAGACACGTATAGTGATACCCCGTGGACACGTATAGCGATCTTGCGTAGACACGTATAGCCATCCTGCGTAGACACGTATAGCGATACCCCGTGGACACGTATTGCGATCCTGCGTAGACACGTATAGCGATACCCCGTGGACACGTATTGCGATCCTGCGTAGACACGTATAGCGATACCCCGTGGACACGTATGGCGATCCTGCGTAGACACGTATGGCGATACCCCGTGGACAAGTATTGCGATCCTGCGTAGACACGTATGGCCGATCCTGCGTAGACACGTATGGCCGATCCTGCGTAGACACGTATAGCGATCCATCTTATAATGGAGGAAAGTTTTGCCTGATGTCGAATAGATCATATAGGTTGCTCAGGAAAGGAGCCTATTACCATATGGATCAGCTCATGCACTCACTCGAACAATCGCTCTTTATCGGCGTTTCTTTCATCGTATACATCGCCTTTGTATGTGGATCGATCTTCTATACGTCCTTCGACCTGCATCTCATCCCGAAGCAGCGCAGCAACATCTACTATGTGCTGCAACGCCTAACCGTATATGCGGCGTTCCTGTTCATCACTTTATTCTATGCGTATATCGTTCCTCTCGAACTGTTCGCGATCGATCGGCTCACATCCGAATATATCTATACCTTCCTAGCAGGCGTTCTGCTCATCGTCATAGCATGGATCTATAAAGCGTTCACGACTAGAACGTTCAACCTGTTCATCACGGTCGTCGTTCATATGGTGGCGATGTTCCCGCTCTTCCTGCTCTTCCTGCAAGAGCATGTAAAGCAGATCGAGAGTGGGAAGGCTCACGTGCTCGACCATCTGTTGAATCTGCCGACGATCGCGACGCTACTGTTCTACTTCTCCATCGTGCTCTATACTCGGCAGCAGTACGATGTTATCAGCTACGGACAGGTGGATCGAGCGGACCTGCGTGGTCGTTCACTCAGACTGCTCTACTCCTTAGATGATCACCGACAAGTACTTCAGGCAGAGCAAGAGGCGTACATCCATTATATCTATCATCTGCAGAACGATACCTATCATCGCTATGATCTCGTGCCTCGCTCCGGCCACAGACATACGAGTAGAAGGAAGAGACGAGCGATGCCGTCACTTCCTGCAGAAGTAGCTGCGACTAAGGAGGAGTTCTCGCCGGTCGCAGAAGTTGATGCTGCTGTTCAGCCGTCGTCAGGATCACCTGATCAGGTTGGCGAGACATCATGGCCACCACGCGCCACCCGCCATCGGTAAGACACTTTGAGTCGCGAGAATTCGGTGGTAGTGATGGGAGCAGAGGAGCAGGTGCATGAGCCGGTAAGTCGTGGGAATTCGGTGGGAGCAGGCGAAGCAGGCGCATGAGCCGGTGAGTCGTGGGAATTTGGTGGAAGCAGGCGAAGCAGGCGCATGAGCCGGTGAGTCGTGGGAATTCGGTAGGAGCAGGCGCAAGTGCCGGTAGATCGTGTGAATTTGGTGGGATTGGACGTGGCTCTACCTACAATTCAGATCGATAGGATGATCGGAAGTCAAACTTCCGTATTTTGATAGGATGCGATATCCTCCACAGAATAGCGGAAGTCAAACTTCCGTTATTTGATAGGACGCGATGACCTCCACGGAATAGCGGAAGTCAAACTTCCGTTATTTCATAAGATGCGATGACCTCCATAGAATAGCGGAAGTCAAACTTCCGTTATTTCATAAGATGCGATGACCTCCACGGAATAGCGGAAGTCAAACTTCCGTTATTCGCGTTCGTACCATAATGAGAATTAGAATAGGGGAAGTGAAGTCGTCATAATACTTCCGCTACCATCTCGCAGGTTCAAACTATACGAAAATAGCGGAAATTCGACTTCCGCTATTTCAGCAATATGGCTGCGATACCGATAATAGCGGAAGTTTGACTTCCGCTATTTCAAAATTGACTTACCCACACACAGGGGACCCCACTTCGCGGGGCTACCCAGCAGGATGGCCGCGCGTCCCCTAGTCGGGCGTACCTCATCTTGGACAGGCGTCCCAGGCGGCGTCCAAGGCGGGTGTCCTACCCAGGCTTCCTAGCCGGGCGTCCCAGACGTGCGTTCTAAGCGGGCGTCCTAGCCTAGCGTCCTACCCAGGCGTCCAAGGCGTGCGTCCAACCCGGGTGTCCTAGTCGCTCGTCCTCATCTCGCCCGCCCCTCATCTGGGACGTTCCCTGGTCGGTCGACTATGATCAGACGCTCGCTTTACTCAACCACGCTACTTCACGGTGAGCTTCGTGCGGCTGTACCCTTCCTTCGTCTTGATCACCTCAAGGACTGCAGGGAATGCTTCCTTCAGCTCGGCGACGTGTGAGATGACGCCGATCATCCGTCCTGCTCTCTGCAGATCGACTAAGGTCGCCACTGCTTTATGTAGCGATTCCTCGTCAAGCGTGCCAAACCCTTCGTCGATGAACATCATCTCGATCGATACGCCGCCCTGATGGGACTGGATCACGTCGGTCATACCGAGCGCCAGCGCCAGTGACGCATTGAACTTCTCTCCACCAGACAACGTCTTCACATCCCGGTTCTGTCCAGTATATGCATCATACACATCGAGCCCTAAGCCGCTCTGGCGTCCTCTCGCCTCGAGTCGGTCACTCCGCACTAGCAAGTACTGACCATTCGACAGCTGACTCAGTCGCTCGTTCGCCGCTTGCAGGATCTGTTCGAGATAGTCGATTAAGATATATCGTTCGAACGACATCTTGAGCGCATTATCTCCTTTGAGCGCCTGGTAGATATCGAGTATCTGCTCCAGTTCATCCTCTAGCTGCCGCACTCTGCTAGAAGCCTGCTCGATCGATCGACGGATTCGCTCAGCATCCTGTCTGAAGCGTTCGGCTCGTTGCCGCTCCGCAGCATTCTCTTCTAGCTCCCGCTTCACTGTCAGGATAGACGATTCCAGCTGATCCAGATCGACGATCTCCCGTCCTTGCACGAGTCGTTCCAGCTCCGCGATCTGTTCCCGCACGATCTGTATCGCTTGGCGGTATTCATCTAGCTGATGTTTAGCAGACAGTCTGTCCGCTTCGAGCATCATGGCTTGCTTATACGAATCTTCGCTATCGAAGCCCGCCTTGGCTAGCTCAGCGGCGAACTTCGCCATCGCTTCCTGTGCTTTCGCTGCGGATTCTAGCGACTCTCGCATCAGACCATCTACCTGCGCTGTCACCTCCACAAGACGCTTCTCTGCCGACTGCAGCTCCTGCTGCACTGTATTCCAAGCATCCGTAAGCGTACGTAGCCGTGTCTCGTGTGCCGCGAGCTCCTTTGCCAGCTTGTCTGGCGTGCGGAGATGATCAGGGATACGCGCTAGCTCATTCGAGAGAAGTGTGCTTTCCTTACTAAGCTGGACAGCGACCCCTTGATAAGCAAGCGCCGTTCGTTCTCGCTCCCCTGACTGTTGCTCGATGCGTTGCTCGACCGCTTGAAGCTGCTTACGTAGCTGCGCCAGCTGTGCGGCCTTGCCCTTCAGCTGTTCGGTTGTCTGAGCCGCTTGTTTCCCCAGAAGGATGATATCCTGTAGCTGCTGGTCATACCGTCCAGCCTCGATGCCGTACTCCTCCATCACATCGGACTTGCCAGTCCAACCGGAACGCGCCGCCGCTGCTTGTGCAGACGCAGCATGTAGCTCCTGCTCCGCTAGTCGCAGCTGCTCCTTGCGCTCCATCAGCATCTCACGCGAAGGCAAGTCATCGATCTTCACCGCCTTCGCTGGATGATCGACGCTTCCGCATACCGGGCACGGTCTGCCATCATGTAGATGTGCCGCCAGCATGCTCGCTTGACCTTCGATCCATGCTGCTTCGATCCGGTCGTGCTCCTCTCGGATACGCAAGAGCTCACTTCGACACAGCTTCTCCTGATCTGTGTACTCCCTCATCTGCCGATCTAACTGCACGAGCTCTTGCAGAAGCCTGACAGTATGGCGCAGACGCTCGAGCTCACGCTCTTGTTCCGGCAGCTGACTCGCTTCTGCTTCTAATAGATCAACCTGCTCGGTCATGGCCTTTTTGTTCAGTCTAGATTCCTGAAGCTGCTGGTCTAATCCCAGCTGTTGAGCTGCTAGCGTAGCCTTCTCTGCCTCTAGTCGAGTGACCTCCCGCTGCATATCGTCCAGCTTCATGACGGCGGGCTTCAGTTCATGCAGTCGATTCAAGCCGAGCTCTAGCTGTAACCGTTCTTCGGATCGGGCATTCTCCTGCTCGTAGGCTGCCTTCGCTTGCTCTAGACGTAGAGTCGCTTCCGTCACTTCTTGCTGCTTCGCTTCTAGCTGCGTTCGTTTCTGCTCCGTCTCTCGCCTAGCCTGTACAGCATAGTCGTCATAAGGCTGGATGCGAGCCGCTAGCTCTGCGAGCTGTAGATGGCGCTCCAGTCGTTCCATGTGCTGCTGCTGTTGCTCCAGCTCTTGCAGACGCGTCCGGCGCGAAGACAGTTCAGTGAACAGTCGGTTTCCTTCGCTCGCGGTACGATGTTCTCGCTCGAGCTGATCGAGCTTGCCCGAGATCTCCGTCCGTCGAAGCTCGGCCATCTCGATCTGCATCGTGTAGTAGGCTTCCTCTAGCTCCAAGCCCTCGAGCACCTGTGCAGCATTATACACGTCTTGTTCGTAAGTCCGCGTGAGTGCGCTGTCCTCCCGCTTCGGCAATGTCTCATCGGCGTGCTGCATATGGATGCTAAGCTTCGCGTGAGCTTCCTTATGTGCCTCCTTCAGCTGACGGCTCCGCTCATAGAATCGCCCCTCTAACTGTTGGAACCGTTCTGTGCGGAAGATGCGCCGTAGGATGTCTTCCTTGTTCTCCGTATCGGATGTGAGCAGCTTGCGGAATTCTCCCTGCGGCAGCATCACGATCTGGCTGAACTGCTCCCTCGTAAGCCCGATGATCGATTCGAGCTTCGCATTCACTTCAGGAACCGTAAATTTATCTAGACAGGGCACATCCTGACCACTCGTCGTTTCATATAGCTCAATCTTCGCACCAGTCTCGCTCTTATTCGATCCCTTACGATGCCCCATCTGGCGAAACACGCGGTAGCTTCGCTTCCCAACCGTGAAGTGAAAATCAACAGACGTATGGACGTCCTCATCAGCAAAATGACTTCGCAGCATACGTACATCCGCCCGGTCTTCACCGCTCGCTGCCCCATATAGCGCATAGCTGATCGCATCGAAGATCGATGTCTTGCCCGCTCCAGTCATGCCAGAAATGACGAATAATCGGCGGTCTTCGAGCAGCAGATAATCGATCGTCTCCTGATCGCGATATGGACCAAATGCCGTCATCGTCAGTCGATTCGGTCTCATGCGCGCTCACCTTCCTCACGCAATATGCCGTCATATGTATCGGCGAACAGCTGCCTCTTCTCCTCATCCAGCTCTTTGCCCATCACCTCAAGATAAAATGCCCCGAACAGATCCACCGGATGTGCTTCTCGCTTATCTCGCCCGGCCAATCTCATACTGTGCTCATCCGCTTCACTTACAGGAATCCGGATCTGACGCTCGACGTGGAGGGCATTCGGATAGATCGCACGCACTTTCTCCATCGGGAATAGGACCGGGTGCTCATTCGTTAACGTCACGAAAACATAGTCGTCGCTCTGCGGATGAGATTCGATCTCTTCGATCGTGCCGACGATGCGTCGCATATCGCGCCGTGCGATGAATGGCCGTTCGTCGATCGTCACGCCCCCATGTCCATCTAGCTCGACGATCATATAGCTCTTCCGGTGATGCTCTTCTGAGATCGAATATTTCAGTGGTGAGCCTGCATAGCGGATGCGCTCCGACGATACATGATGAGCTTGATGCAGATGCCCTAGTGCTGTGTAATGGAACGGCGCGAAATACTCGGCATGGACCTGTTCGGCGCCGCCGACTGCCAGAGGGCGTTCCGCATCGCTTGTGTTATCCGCGGCCACACCACCTGGTGTGACGAAGGCATGTCCGACGAGTATATGCCGAGCGCTCGGATCAAGCTGATCTTGTATGCGCTGGATGATCGCTCGCATCGCATCATCATGCGTGCGGATCGCATCATCGCCGAGTGTATGCCTGACTTGCGCCGGATCGGCGTAAGGCACGAGATGGACATGCACCTCACCATAGCTGTCACGTAGCACCACCGGCTTAAGCTCAGACTTCAACTGACCTACTAGATATAGCCCTTGGCCTTCCATGATCCGTGTAGCGAACTCGAGCCGATCCGGACTATCATGGTTGCCTGCGATCGCAAGTACGGGCGTTCGTCGTTCGATGACGATCTCCTCTAGCAGGTCGTCTAGCAGCTCTACCGCTTCGGTCGGAGGTACGCTTCGATCGTACAGATCCCCAGCGATGATGACAGCATCCGGCTTCTCCCGTTCGACCGCTGCGACTAACTGCTCCAGCACATATCGCTGATCTTCCGTCATATAGACGCCTTGCACGAGCTTGCCAAGATGCCAATCGGCAGTATGTATGAATTTCATGAGCTTAGATCGACCTCACTTTCATCCACTAACCTTTTACCTACGATTATACTACATCTCTCTTCACATCAGGATGGGAATAGTTGTGGATATGAATCAATAACTACAAAAAAGCTCGCCATCAGATCCATCCGGACCAGGTGGGAGCTTGGTATGTTGTATGTGCGTGCTTAGATGCCACTTCCGTCCTCATTAATAACACTCTTCTCAGCTCGAACCGTACTGTACAGGCTCTTTAATCCAAGTGTAGAGATAAGCGCTGCGACTAACATGATGATGATGAACGGATCAGGTTCGATGAATGCTTTCACCATCATATATGAGATAACGAGCGAAACGAGCGGTGAGACGAGCCAGACCTTCAGGATCTTGCCGATAATGTTCCGCTGCCAGATGCGAAACCCGTGCTGCGATACGCCTATGCCCATGATCGCTGTCGTCGTAACCTGAGTGAGCGGTACTGGTATACCTAGCAAGGAAGCGATCGTCACAAGCATCCCGCCGGTACCGGATATGTAAGCACCTTGTAGAAGGGACAGGTTCGTGATCTTCTTGCCATTCGTCTCGAGAACCTTCTTGCCTAGTAGGATCGCGCCAAGCGCAACGAACAGTCCTCCCCATAGTATCGCCGGACCTTCGCCCATAAGCCCTGCGCCGACGAGCGGACCGACGGCATTGGCGACATTATTCATCCCAGCAGAGAAAGCTTCGAACAACCCCATCAAGAGAACGGCCGCCATGAGTGCCTTCGTCCACCAGCCTCGACCAACACCACGCCAGCGCGGGTCCTTCCTCTCGAGTGAATGGATCACCTTACCTCCGATCCAGGCCATCACGAAAGCGATGATCGGTACCAGGAACCAGAACGAGACGATCACGAGTACATTATCGATATACAATGTCTGATATGCTACCCCCACACCGACGACTGCCCCGACGGTAACCTCACTCGTAGAAAGTGGGATGCCGAGCAGATTAGCCATGAACAACGTCAGCGTTGCTGATAACAAGATGATGATAACGAGCTGGACGGTCATCAGGTCGGTCGGTATGATGCCTTCGCCGAGTGTCTTCACGACTTCGCCACCGCCTAGCACTGCACCAGCGAATACACCGATCGCAGCTAACACGAGAGCGAGCATCCGATGGCGAATTGCTCCGCTACCGTAGGCAACGCCCATCGTCGCAGCTGCACCGCTAGCACCGATATTCATCGCGAAGAATATTGCAAGGCCGATCGCCACAGCAGTCAACCACAAGTGAATCGCACTCCTTTATCATCCGAATCCTCTATATAGGTTTAATCCCAAGTAATTATATATGAATTATAGGGTAGAGCCTATCCTTGCGTCAACATTTATTTCTAGTCCTTATCAAATTTATCAAGTGGGCTTATAAAAGGGGGGGTGCCCGCTTCTCTCAGACGGGAATTTTCCCGTTCATTTGCACCATCTGACCGCTGATCCGCCTGCTGGACGGGAATTTTCCCATTCATTCGCATCATCCGACCGCTGATCCACCTGCTGGACGGGACTTTTCCCGTTCATTTGCAGTTGCAGTGCACAAAAAAACCGGTCCCCATCTAATGAGGTCCGGTCATTCATCATCTGCTGCTTCGTCAATTTCATCATCTGCTGCATATCGTCAATTCCATCATCTGCAGCAGTCTTCGATTCTATCGATTCATCTGTCGCATTCGTTGGTCGCACTCGTGGCATTCATCTGATACATCATCCACCTATTGCATTAATCCTTTGAAGAAGCCAACCTTGCCCCGGCCATCACAGTCCTGACAGGATACTGTCCCGTTACCGGAGCAGTGGTTGCATTTATTATGTCCCAAGCCTATGCCGTCGCCCTTGCACTCCTTACACGACACTACTCCGGAACCATTGCACGGCTTACACTTCATCGGCAACCCTCCCATATGGTCATAACCCGCACGTACCACATCATCCAGACTGGTCGATCCAGACGCCTGTATGTTCATGCTCCTAATACATCCATATGGAGATCGCCGTTGAATATTCCTCGGAGACTCAGTATTAATCATAAAGTTAGCATAATTGGACAGCTTGCATGAACAAGATCGCCTTCATATCCATTCGCCGATTCGTCGTCCCCGCACGAGCACTTGTGATGTGAAGCTTCAAGCGCATGCCGTGTTCGGTCTGCTCGTAAGACCGTACTCAGCCTCATACGAACACTATGCTCGCATGCCATCCACCGTTTCACGTGTAATCGCAGTTCTGGCTAGGAGCTGGATCGTCATATCATCCATAGGCGGATTATGCAAGCCCGCACGAACATCGCGATAGTAACGTTGCAGTGGATTGCTTAGGGACAAGCTATGTGCGCCTACGACACGCATCGCTGTATCGACAACCTTAAGTGCAGCGTTAGTTACAGTCATCTTGACTGCTCCCAGAGCAGGTCGCATCGTCTGTCTTGTCGTATCATCTGACTCATCCCACCGCTTCGCGATCGCGTACAAGTATTCACGAGCCCGCATCAATTCTAGCTCCATCTCACCGATCTTCGTCTGTACATTCGGCAGCTCGATGATCGCCCCCTTCAGACTGTTCGGCTTATAATCATGTGCGAACTGAATCGCATAACTTTGTGCTGCCTGAGCGATACCGAGATAGCAGGCTGGTATATGAAGCAGCCATCCGGACGCGCGTCGACTGCCCGCATCCAACCATTCCACTAGATGTGTATCGTGCACTCGCACCCCATCTAAGATTAGATCATGGCTACCTGTACCGCGCATCGCCACGCTGTCCCATGTCTCCTCGATCCGCAATCCCTCACTGCTACGAGGCACGAGGAAGCTGGCCGCTCTGCCCTGATCTTCAACAGTCACGTTCACGAGGAAGTAGTCCAACACAGGTGATAATGTCGTGAACGTCTTGCGTCCGTCGATAATCCACGCATCACCGGATCTGACGGCTTTCGTCTGAAACATCCCGCCACGCGTCGGACTTCCGGTAGCCGGTTCCGTTGCAGCCCCGTTGATGAGTGCTCCGCCAAGTACGTCCTCACACAGTCTGCGGAACACCTCCTCATCCCACTCATTCTTCTCACATAGATTCTTCATCGTCCCGACGTGCCAACCGATCGCTAGAGAGGTCGAACCGTCCCCGGTCGCAAGCACTTCCTGCAGACGAACCATCTCATAGAGTGATATCTCCTGACCGCCGTACAAGCGAGGAGTCGTTAACGAAGTATAACCTGAGCTTCGCAGTTCTGCGATATTCTCATATGGAAACGATCCTTCCCGATCTACACGCTCTGCTCTATGACGAAAAGTATCTGCAAGCTTCTGCATGATCTGAAGTCGTTCCTCAATCGTAGATGTATGTCGAAAATCCATCAGACTAACCTCCTTCTTTCTATTATAAGGTCCGCCAGTTCAAATGTCATGGTGAGCCAGTCAGAGCGCTACTGCAGCTTATACAGGGATTCAGGCTATAGTCTTAAAAAAGCCACCGACCGCCGTCAGGCAGTGAAGTACCGACCGCTGGGTCGAGAGCTGCCCGCTAATTCCTAAGGGAACCGGAGTGCGTTATTCCGCTGTTTTTCGTACAATCTCAGGTCTTAACGGAACTGGAGTGCGCTATTGCATCATTTTAAGCTATAACCCCCCCCATATGTACCCAATAAGGTACTGGAGTTCCGTTAGGGTACGAAAAAAGGGTGATTTACGCGTAATAAGGCACTGGAGTTCCGTTAGCCCGGCGAACGAATTCCCCGCCGTGCGAGGATACCGAACCCCACACGCTAAAACAATAATGAGGCGGAAGCCCCTCCCACCCCAAAAGCTTAGAAATTCGTCCTATAGCATAGCATGTGGTTGACCATCGTCATGTGGCACCAATCGAACGGGAGATGATGGGTGTTGTAAGACTGCCAACAGCAACTGTCGGCAGTCTGATAAACGCCCCTCTTCCCTATCTGTTACCTGTTACGGCAACAAGCTGAGAATCTTACGAGGAGTGTAGAAATTCTGTGTATAATACGGCGACCCGTTGCTAGCGAAAGCGACACCTACACCAAGCCGTTCATACGAGTCTAACAAAGCTTTCCGATGTCCCTCGGAGTTCATCCAACCGATATGAACCTCTAGTGCATCCGCCTGACCGTATGCAATATTCTCTGCAGCAGTGCTGTAGACGATCCCTTCCCGTTCCATACGATCGAACGGCGATAAACCGGCAGGATCCCTATGATGGAAAAATTCAAGCTCCACCATATTCTTACTATGCTTGTATGCGGATGTAGCTGCTCGGTCATCCCAGACGAACGCTTCTAGTCCACGAGATACCCTCGTAGCATTCGCTAACTCGAAGATCTGTCTCTCGAAGCTACTCCTCAGCTCGTCACTCGGCTCTGCATAATGCCCCTGCAACGACTCTTCCACCGCCTTATCGATCAGTTGAACCGCTGCGATCCGCTCGTCTTCATGGAGATCGTAGTAGATCGTCATATAATAATCATCACGCAGGTATACGGTATTCTCTCGAGCGTTCCCTGACATCATGTACTTCAGCGGATCTCCATATGTGCGGAGCACATCTTCATAGTCCGAATCCGCTCCGATCCCATCAGGGCTTCGCCAATTGGCCGTATTCGTCAACAAGCCGACGACCCTACCATCTTGAATGCCTACCTGTACATACTTCTTATAGTTGCTGTTATAGATATGCCAGTCGAAGCCATATTGACTTCTTACGACGAGCTCAGTCTCACCTAGTAGATCATAGACCTTCGCTTCCGAATCATGCAGCATGATCCCACCTATCGTCACATCTTCCGCTTGTTTCGCCCCTGACGGACATAGTGAATTCGTGTCTCGGACTCTCGGCGCGATCTCTACTCCAGCAGTATACATGTTATGGATGAATGTCACGGCTTCTGCTCGAGTCAGTAAGTCTTGACCTTTATATCCTTGTATCGTGGCAGATGTCTTGCCTTTGGCTAATCCATTATCTAACAAGTACTGGATCGAGCCGTTATCACTACATGTCAACCCCATGACGCTGACTAATAGCCTAGCAACCTCGCCTCTGTTCATCACATTCGATCTTTTCTCTTGGGAGACGGCCCAGTTCATATGCACGGCGAATGTATAGTCTCGAAGATCCCATGCAGATCCTGCGGGAACTTGAATCTGTTCATAGTCCACTTGATACTTCGAAGTCGGCACGAATGCCCGGTTGATCATCGCGGTGAATTCCGCTTGGGTGACTAAGCGGTCAGGGGCAGCATGTCCACTCGGCAGCCCTTTGATGATACCTTCCTCTCCAGCCCAGACGATCGTCTGATAAGCCCAGTGCGAGATAGGAAGATCAGGGAAGCTCTTACCCTTCGCTGCTTCAGCAGCATGTAGAGTAGACAGTGGCAGCGACAGTATCGTCATACATAGCGTAATCGTGATCAGGAATCTGCGCAATGCTCGCATCAGATAAACCCTCCATGATGTTTGATACTATTACTTACTGTCACTGCCGGGATATAGTTGCGCTCAAGGAGAGATGTTTTCATGGTTCAAGCGAAAGTTCCGAGGTAGAGTGAGTCATCTAATGCGGACGAGTATTCACTTCTAAGATCCAGACCGTCCCCCGCTTATCGATCCCGAAGTCGAACCCTAGCTGTCCGATCCCGGGGTAACGCTGCTCCATAAGCTTCGTACAGGTACGGGCAACCCCAACCATCGTGAGTCGCTTATCCCTAGCCTGCTTCGGAAATGATGACGTCAACGCCTGCCGTCCCTTCATCAGATCGCCACCTCGACATAGGTTCGTCACGAACAAGCCGGGCTTTGCTAGCCTTGCGACGATGGCTGTGATATGCCAGGCCCCGTTATGTTGTTTCACAATCTTCACACGATAATCGACTTTGCGACCATGCACAGTTGCCAGATCAATCCCTTGCTGCAGCATATAGCGCCTACCGCGACGAACTCGGTGGACATATCGTACCAGCTGTCGCCAGCTTGTATGAACTTTCTCGGAATATTGATAATGAGTTAGATACCTGCCTTCACCCAGTCTCTCGATCTTCATCACACCGCCACCACCTGTACCGACATATGGCTTCGCGACGACGAATTGGAATCTATTCAACATCCCTTTAAGCGAGGATTCGCTGAAAGGCCGCATGTGCGGAATATGTCGTGAGACTCCGCTATGCTGCTTCAGAACTTCGAACTTCTTCCACTTACTTGCGACCATACGCATGCGTCAGCCCTCCATTCGAGTGTTGTTGATACAACAATATGCAGTAGAGCAGCTGAACTATTGGACGAATGCCAGATTTGGGCTTAGCACATTAGGCCTTTCGCTTATTTTTTCATTGACAATCCCACGGGGAAGTGGTAATATTTCCTTCCTTTCGCCATCTTATCATGATAAGGAGTGTACACTCTCGTGATCGAACTTAACGGCATCAGCAAAAGCTTCAAGGTCGCTCGCCGATCATCTGGCATGAAGAACGCGATCAAGGCGTTATTCCATCGAGAATACACACATGTGCAAGCGCTTCAAGACATCAGCTTCTCGATCGAGCCTGGTGAGATCGTCGGTTACATCGGCCCGAACGGAGCAGGGAAGTCGACGACCATCAAGATCATGAGTGGCATCCTCGTCCCGGACAGTGGAAGCTGTCGTATCTTGGGGTATACCCCGTGGCAAGATCGGGTGAACTATGTGAAGCAGATCGGCGTCGTATTCGGGCAACGCACACAGCTGTGGTGGGATGTGCCTGTTATCGATTCATTCGATCTCCTGCGCGACATCTACGACGTCTCGCCGCAAGCCTATCGAGACAACCTCGACTTGCTCACGGAGACGCTAGATCTAACGGGCATCATCCAGACACCGGTCCGCCAGCTAAGCCTCGGACAGCGCATGCGCTGCGAGATCGCAGCTTCTCTGCTACATAGTCCCGACATCTTGTTCCTCGATGAGCCGACGATCGGTCTAGACGCTGTATCGAAGATCGCGGTACGTGACTTCATCCGTACGATCAACCGTGAGAGAGGTGTCACCGTCATCCTTACGACGCATGATATGCACGATATCGAAGCGCTCGCTAAACGGATCATCATGATCGGCAGAGGGAAGCTACTCGTCGATGGCAAGCTGGACGAGCTTCGTGATCGGTTCGGCAGACGCAAGACGATGACAGTCGATTACGAGCAGCATCCAGGCCGCATGTTCGCACCACCAGAGCTCCCAGGAGTCGAAGTCGCCAACTGGTCTAAGGATCGCGCGGTGATCCATGTCGACACCGTTCAGTCCAGGATCTCCGACGTCATCAACGTGATCTCCTCTCAAGTCGAGCTGCTAGACGTCACAGTAGAGAGCCAGCCGATCGAAGAGATCATCCTCGACTTGTATAAGGAGTATGAGCTATGATGCGCTCCTATGGTTCACTCTTCCGTCTTCGCTTCAACAACGGATTACAATATCGTACCGCTGCACTAGCTGGCGTGGCGACGCAGTTCTTCTGGGGAATGATCCTCATCATGGTCTACCGGGCTTTCTATGCGATGGCTGACGGTGCAAGCATGCCGATGTCCCTGCCGCAGATCGTGACTTATATATGGCTTCAGCAAGCGTTTCTAACCTTCATCATGCTGTGGCACCGAGATAACGAGCTATTCCAGTTGATCACGACTGGTAATATCGCGTATGAGCTCTGTCGTCCGACTGATCTATATACGTTCTGGTATGCGAAGCTCCTAGCACAACGTCTATCCAGCGCCTTGCTCCGTTGCTCGCCGATCCTGATCTTCGCTTGGTTCTTACCTAGCCCGTATGAGTTGTCTCCGCCGCCTGATCTGTCTGCACTCATCTTATTCGTCGTTAGTCTCTTACTCGGCCTGCTCGTGCTCGTCTCGATCTCCATGTTCATCTACATATCAGTCTTCTATACGATGTCTCCAGTAGGCTCTCTCTTAATGTTTAACGTGGTCGGTGAATTCCTCGCGGGTATGGTTATCCCGGTACCGCTCATGCCTGATTGGCTACAGCGGATCGTAGTGGTTCTCCCGTTCCGTTGGACGGCTGACTTCCCGTTCCGTGTGTTCTCGGGCCATATCGGATATCACGAGGCGCTATCCGGGATCATGGTGCAGCTCGTCTGGCTCATATGTCTGATCTTACTCGGTAAGCTTGCAATGCGAAGAGCGCTAACTAGAGTCGTCGTACAAGGAGGGTAATGTTCGCATGAGATTATTCGTGAGGTATCTGTCTATCTTGTTTCGTTCGCAGATGCAGTATCGGACGTCGTTCTGGCTGCTGTCTCTCGGTCAGTTCTTCATCCCTCTCTCCGTATTCGCCGGACTGTACTTCCTGTTCGAACGATTCGGACAGCTGCAGGGTTGGACGTTCTTCGAGGTTGCGCTATGCTTCGCCGTCATCCATATGGCATTCTCGCTCAGTGAATGCTTCGCACGAGGCTTTGACAGCTTCTCCACGCTCGTCGCAAGCGGTGACTTCGACCGACTGCTCGTGCGACCACGCAGCACCGTGCTTCAGGTACTCGGCTCGAAGTTCGAATTCACACGGATCGGAAGGCTGCTGCAGAGTGTGATCGTGCTAGTGTGGGCTTGTGCGAATCTAGCTGTAGACTGGTCTCTGCTCAAGCTGATGACGCTACTGCTCATGGTGCTCAGTGGCGTGTTTATCTTCACAGGTATCTTCATCTTAGCTGCAACGATGTGCTTCTGGACGATCCAGGGACTGGAGGTTGCGAGCATCTTCACCGACGGCGGGAGGGAGATGGCCCAGTATCCGCTACATATATACGAGGGCTGGGTGAGGCGGTTCTTCACATTCATCATTCCGTTCGGCTGCGTCAACTATCTGCCGTTACTCTTCATATTGGATCGTACAGAAGGCCGCGATCTGTTGTATGCCATATCACCCCTCGCGGGCATCTTATTCATCATCCCGTGTCTACTCATCTGGCGCTTCGGAGTACGGCACTACCGTTCGACGGGGTCTTGACCCGTGGTCGACGGATCATCCTCATGAAGTGAAACACCGCGTGCTGGAAGCAGCGCGCGGTGCGATCATCGATTCATTAAGGGCATCCATCTATATCTCGTATCATCCAACATGAACTTATGTGGTCCACAGACCGCCGTCATGCAGCGAAGGACTGCGCGCTGTGCGATCATCATGATCATAAGCCAGAGTTCTTGCGATCCCATGGGACCAACAGCTCAAGTACGATCGACAGCAGCACCCCAACGATGAAGCCATTCGAGAGGAGAGGCTGTACGAGTGCGGGTATATCTTGGAAATAGGCAGGATCGATGCTCAGCACACCTAATCCGACTAGCACCGGAAGGGCGATCCGATGAATCGTGATCGAGTTAAAGACCCATCCTCTGATGCTGCTTAGCGACGTGCCGAGTAGCTGGAAGTAAGCGACGAGCAATACCGCGTTGCCGATCGTCACAGGCATCGTCGCTAAGACGCCACTCATCATCGGCAGTAGGCCAGTCCCGACCATCAACATACCACCGATGAGGAACGGTCTGCGGTCAAGGATGCGTGTGCTCTGCAGGAAGCCGATCGTCGATGCGAATGGCGCATGAGTGACCAAGCCCAGAACACCTCCTGCCATCGAGTATAGTCCATTCAACAGATACGATCTGTTGAGGCGGCTCTGGGGGGCATCCTCTCCGAACAGCTGTGCCGCGGTCGTGACGGCGGTGATCGAGTTACTTAAGTTGATCAAGGTCGCGATACAGGTGACGACGATGATCGGGATATTCAGATTCGGTACGCCTAGTGGGAATAAGGTGATGCTCATGACTGACGCACTTGCCGGAACAGACTCTCCAGCGGGAAACAACATCATATGTAGCACCCAGCCGACGACAATCCCGATCAGGATCGAGAAGTTGCCAAGCTTCTCACTCCCTATGATCTTCAGCATGCTAACGAACGCAGCAACTGCTAACGCGAGTAGCGTCTCCGGCCATTCGATGAGACCGTCTGCCGTTCGTTTAAACATACCTTCGAAGAAGATCATCACGAGCTGGAAGGTAAGCAGGAATAGAAAGACGCTCATCACCATCGGAGTGAAGATCTTCTGCATAAACCTCAGCCCATTCAGCGCGGCAAGCACAGCGACGATCGCACCGGATATGAGCATGCCCGTAGCGATGCCACCGCCAATCTCAACAAGGCTCATGCCTACTGCATCCGCCGAGTAACACAGGTTCAGCACCAGTCCCCACATGAGCCCGGAGTGTCCTTCCAGCAGCGGGAAGCGGTGTCCGACGACACCTTGTAGCACACAAGCGATTCCCGTTATGGCGAGCGAATTACGGATCAGCTCTGCGATCATCTGTGAATCCAGAGCGAACGCTGCTCCGATCGAGATCGGAACGACGATCGTATTCGCGAAGATGAAGACGAACCATTGTAAGGATGCAAATGTAGAAGTAAGGAAATGTCGATTAGTAGTCTGACTCATGGTCTCACCTTTCAGATCTCACATGGAAGCTCATCTCAGTATAGCATCATGTACCATAGGATTACCACGTTCAACCAAGACTAAGCAGCTCATAGAGACAATAGGAAGATGTCCACACATAAAAAGAGGCGGTACCAGGATAGGATCCAGGCATCGCCGTCTTGCTGACTCTAATGCATTTTTACATTACATTCTTGCTACTTTCAGCTTCGAACTACCTGATTCAAATGCATTTTTACATTACATTGACCACATCCAGCGCCGAACTACCTGATTCTATGCCCCGCTCTAATTCCGTCCGATCAACCAGCGCTAATATTCAGCAGCGGCTTATTCGGCAGATAGTGAATCGACTTCACGAAGCGAATCGTCCGCGTCTTCGCTCTCATCACGACTGAGTGCGTCTCTGCACGTTGATGTGGCATATACCGTACACCGTCTAGAAATTCGCCCGACGTAACGCCAGTCGCAGCGAAGATGACATCGTCTGTCCCGACTAGATCATCCATCGTCAAGATGCGGCGCGGATCACTTAGCCCCATCTCGAGACAGCGTTGCTCTTCCTGATCGTCTGCCGGCATGAGACGTCCCTGGAACTCCCCATCCAGACAACGCAATGCCGCCGCAGCCAATACCCCTTCAGGCGCACCTCCAGATCCAACATACAGATCAGCACCCGAATCTGGAAACGCTGGAGCGATCGCACCCGCTACATCTCCATCCGACATTAGCTTGATCCGCACACCTGTCCGACGCAGTGACTGGATAAGTGAGGCATGGCGATCACGCTCTAAGATTAGAACCGTGAGATCGGCAACGGATTTCTGTAACACCTCGGAGGCCTTCTTCACCGTCACCTCGATCGGATCCTCGATCGATATCTTCCCTTTCAGCTCCGGACCTGCTGATAGCTTCTCCATATACATATCCGGGGCATGCAACAGCCTACCCTTCGGCGCTACTGCAATGACGGATAGTGCGTTATTCAACCCCTTAGCAACGATCTCCGTACCTTCGAGAGGGTCAACCGCGACATCGACCTCGGGACCCTGAGCGTTACCAACCTTCTCTCCGATATACAGCATCGGTGCATTATCCATCTCCCCTTCGCCGATCACCACTGTTCCACGTATCGATACTGAGTCGAACATCGTCCGCATCGCGGTCGTCGCTGCGTTATCCGCTTCATCCTTCGTGCCGCGTCCCATCCACGGAGCCGAAGCGAGTGCCGCTAGCTCCGTCACTCTTACGATCTCCAGTGCTAATTCCCTCTCCATATCCGATTACCTCCCACATCATATCCCGCGCTATCGTCTGATCGTCATGGCATACATCTGAACCGTCGCGCTTTCTCCCACATCACATATCGTGCATCCATACATCGTCCATCCCTATTCACTACGTCGTGGTCCTCTGCAATGCATCCATGACGATCCCCGCCGTCTCCTCGATCGCCCTGTCCGACACATCGATGATCATACAGCCGATCTCCTCCATGATGCCTCGTGCGTAATCCAGCTCCTCTAAGATTCGTTCATAATTCGCGTATTGCGCATTCTCACTTAGTCCCATCGACTTCAACCGTTCCATGCGGATGCGGAGGATATAATGGGCATCCATCGTCAAGCCGTATACACGAGCTGGCTCAACCTGATATAGCTCCCGTGGGATCTTCGCCTCCGGCACGAGCGGCAGATTGGCAACCTTCAGCCCCTTATGTGCTAAGTAGATGCTCAGTGGCGTCTTCGAAGTACGTGATACTCCGATGAGCACGGCATCTGCCTTCAGCAGACCAGTCTTATCCTTCCCATCATCGTACTTAACGGCGAACTCGACCGAATCGATGCGGCGGAAATAATCTTCGTCCATCCGATGTAGTAACCCAGGCTTAGAGATCGGGTTCGTGTTGAACGAATCGACGAAGGCTTGCATCATCGGACCCATGATATCTACGGCACGCACCCCCAAGCGGATGCTCTCTTGCTTCATGCATTCCCTTAGCTCTGGCTGAACTAGCGTGTATGCGATGAACGCCGTCTTACGAGCTGCTTCCTCGACGATCAAGCGAATATCTTCCTCTTGTGAGATGTTGCTATGTCTTCGTATGTTCGTCGGAACGGCTTCGAACTGTCGCATCGTCGCCTTCACAACTCCTTCGGCTGTCTCTCCAGTCGAATCTGAACATATGATGATCGATCTCTCGTACGAATCCAAACCCACTAACTATGCCCCCTATCTCTCTCTAAAGTTGACACCTCTGAAGTGGCAAGCTCCAGGAGTACCTTGGTCATCGATGCTGTACTGATGAAGCCTACGATCGCTCCGCCATGATCCATGACGGGCAAGCTATCCACCTGATGGTGAACCATCTTAGCCGCTGCATCGATCACCGTATCCATCGGCGACACCGTGATGATCTTCGGCTTGCGCGTCATCACCATGCTGACGGGCATCTGTGGCGCACTGGCGTTCCCTAGCGTGAGCTTCAGCACATCTTTCCTAGAGACCACACCTGACAGCTCGCCCATATCATCTACCACGAACAAGCTACCGACATCCTCTAGGAACATCGTGATGACCGCATCTTGCACAGTCGTCGATTCCTTGACGACCACAGGTAAGGACTGCACGTCCTGCACACGTCTCTCGAGCAGTCGCGTGATCGCTTCACCGGCTGTCGAGACATGAGCGCCTAAGAAATATCCGACCTTCGGCTTAGCATCGAGCATACCGAGCATGACGAGCACGGCCAGATCCGAACGAATCGTCGGTCGGCTTACGCCGAGCTGTTCCGCGATCTGTTCGCCTGTTATCGGTTCATAACGCTTGACGATCTCCATGATCTCAAGCTGTCTGGGTGTCAGTTGCATCGGTATGTACAGCTCCTTCCTGTCCCACAAGAATCTTTCTCATATTATGCCAAAATAACGTTTGCGAATAAATATGTTGTATCATATTAAACGAAACACCGCAATATATAACGTACTATATTTCCCGATAACCGTCTTTTATATTCATGCAACGTTCATTTTTTTCGACTTTTTTAGCCCTTTATATGATTCGCTATTGTATTTAGTCTGTGAAACCTATATTATTAATATATGTATTAACTTTAACACCGATCGGTGTTTATACAACGGAGGCCCTGATGAAACTTGATACCTCGGACAAGTCACTACCGGTCTATGAAGCGCTGGCGAGCGATGTCAGACTGAAGATGATCAACCTGCTGTCCAAACAAGAGATGAACGTCAAACAGCTAGCTGAAGCACTCGGACTGAGCAGCGCGATCATGACGATGCACGTGAAGAAACTAGAAAGAGCCGGTCTGATCGAATCGAAGATGGTTCCTGGAAGAGGCGGCGCCAAGAAAGTATGCAAGCTGGTGACCGAATCGATCGAGATCACCTTCCCATCTAAGACAGCGTGTAAGCCACGGCTTGTTCACGAGGTCGATGTGTCGGTTGGACATTATACCGATATTCATGCAGAGCCGACTTGTGGACTTGCAACGACCGAGAAGATCATCGGCATCTTCGACGAGCCGCGCTGTTTTCTCGATCCAGACAGAGTCCATGCCAAGATCCTCTGGTTCGGCAAGGGCTACGTGGAGTATAAAGTACCGAACTACTTGATGCGATCGGAGGAGCCACAAGCGCTTGAGGTTTCATTTGAGATCTCCTCGGAGGCTCCATCGGTGAATGAAGACTGGCCTTCGGATATCTCCTTCTATCTGAATGGCGTGCTGCTGGGCAGTTGGACGAGTCCTGGCGACTTCGGAGGGACGAGCGTTCGTGGCAAGTACACACCCGAATGGTGGCTTGCCGAAGTGAATCACTACGGACTACTGAAGGTACTGAAGATTAATCATAAAGGGACGTTCATCGACGGCAACCGCATCTCGGATGTGACGATCGATCAGGTCGATATCCGCAATAAGCAGCTGGCATTCCGCTTCGCTGTATTAGACGATGCGAAGAATGTCGGCGGTATGACGTTATTCGGCACGGGCTTCGGCAACTATAACCAGGATATCAACTTCCGACTCTACTATACGAAGTCCCAAGCGCCAGCGAGCGAATAAGAAGACTGCCTCTTCCTGAGGGATTTCTGAGGATTTCTTTTCTGAGGATTTCTGAGGGTCACGTATGTATATTGGAGCACGGCCGCTCGCTCATAGGGGCATTCTACATAGATTCCTGCCATTCGTAGCAGACCATACGGAAAGATGATAGAAGGGCTGTCTCCCTATGGAGACAGCCCTTCATCGTCTATTCGTATACGATCATGCGATGTTCGATTACTTGCGTGCTGTTAGTCGGATGACGTTCCACGACTTCGGTTCGAGATTCGTGCGGACGATTCCCCCGTCGATCGCAGCATCACCCGTTGCTGAAGGCTTCACTACCTCTCCAGCTGCAGAGTTTCTTGCCTTCAGATCCTCATGCTGCATGACGATATGCTCAGCGACCTCGTATCCTTCGAAGCTGCGAAGATCGCATTCGAGTGCGAGTCCGTCTTCCAAGGAACGGTTCACCGCGAAGATCGTCACTTCATCCAACTCTTCGTTATAGACAGCTGTTGACTCCAGATAAGGAACATCTGTGAAGTCTTTGCTATCATATAGAGGTGATGTCGACAACGTATGCAGTGCAGTGCCACGTCCATACTTCGACACGTGCATGAATGGATAGAAGATCGTCTGGCGCCAAGCCGTACCATCCTTCTCCGTCATGATCGGTGCGATGACGTTGACGAGCTGGGCTAAGCATGCCATCTTCACACGGTCCGCATGCTTCAGGAATGTGATGAGCAGCGTGCCGACAAGCAGTGCATCCTCGAACGTATAGTGATCCTCCAGCTGAGGCGGTGCGATCGTCCACGGCTCGATCTTACGGTCTTGATCGTTCGAATGGTACCATACGTTCCACTCATCGAACGACAGATTGACAGTCTTCTTGCTTCTCTTCTTCGCCTTGACGAAGTCAGCTGTCGAGATTACCGTACGGATGAAGCTGTCCATCTGCATCGACTTCGCGAGGAAATTCGCAGAGTCATTGCTACGGTTGCCATAATATTGGTGCAGGGAGATATAGTCGACTTGATCATACGTATGCTCCAGTACTGTCGCTTCCCACTGCGGGAATAGCGGCATATCAGAGCTGGAGCTACCACATACGACAAGCTCGATCGACGGATCGACGAGGCGCATCGCCTTAGCTGTCTCACTCGCGATACGACCATACTCATCAGGAGTCTTCTGACCGACCTGCCATGGACCATCCATCTCGTTGCCCAAGCACCACGTCTTGATCTTATGCGGCTCTTTATAGCCATGCGAGATACGAAGATCACTATAGTAAGACCCACTCGGATGGTTACAATATTCTAACAGATATCGTGCAGCATCGACGCCACGAGTACCGAGGTTCACAGCCATCATCACATCGCTGTTCGCCTTCCTCGACCAGTCGACGAATTCATTCGTTCCGACTTCATTCGTCTCGATCACGCGCCATGCGAGCTCTAGTCTGCGAGGACGAAGCTCCTTCGGGCCAACGCCATCCTCCCAGTTATAAGCGGATACCATGTTTCCCCCTGGATAACGAACGATCGGCACGTCCAATTCTTTGACAAGCTCGATCACATCTCCGCGGAAGCCTTGCTCGTCCGCTGTCGGATGATCTGGATCATAGATGCCACCATAGACGGCTCTCCCTAGATGCTCGATGAATGAACCATAGATACGTTTGTCGATCTCTGCGATCTGGTACCCCTTGTCGACGACCATCTTCGCTTTCTTGTACGTTGTCATCATAACACTCCTTCATATAAAAGAATGAATATTAACATCGACATTAACAATACAGCATATACATTAATAAATATAGATCAGCACACACTCGAAGTCAAGTTTCATCTTCCTTCGCCCCGTAATCTGTGATAATCTATGGCTTGACCGATCGATTACTACCAACATGGTGACGGACGACATATCATGACGATCGTGGGAGGAGGTAAGCTAGCAATATGCCTATATTTCTCGAACCCGTGTTCAAAGAACGCATATGGGGCGGAACGAAGTTGAACCAGATGTTCGGCTATGAGATCCCTTCTGATCGAACAGGCGAGTGCTGGGCCGTATCCGCACATCCACATGGACAGAGCGTCGTCCGAGACGGGCCACTAGCAGGTCTGACGTTAAGTGAGCTCTGGACGAACCACCGACAGCTGTTCGGCGACGCAGCTGGCAAGAGTGATACCTTCCCGCTACTTACGAAGATCCTGGATGCATCCAAGGACCTGTCCGTACAGGTTCATCCGGACGATGCGTATGCAATGACGCACGAGAACGGTGAGCTGGGTAAGACGGAATGCTGGTACATACTCGATGCTCAGCCAGATGCCGAGATCATCTTCGGTCATACGGCTACGACGCGTGAGGAGCTGGTCGCGATGATCGCGGACGGACGTTGGGACGATCTGTTATGCAGGGTGACCGTTAGACCAGGTGACTTCTTCTATGTACCGAGCGGGACGATCCATGCACTCGGCGAAGGGATCGTCGTGCTAGAGACTCAGCAGAGCTCCGATACGACTTATCGCGTCTATGACTACGACCGAGTGGATGAAGCTGGTAACAAGCGAGAGCTTCATCTAGATAAGGCGATCCAAGTGACGACGGTACCACATGCCCCGATGACGACGGAGAGTCAGCTCGAACGGACGGATGAGGCTACTATTACGACGTTCGTATCGAATGAATTCTTCACCGTACAGCGTGTCGACCTGAAGGGAGCTTATGTAGCGGCCACGGCTTCTACATTCCGGATCTGTAGCGTAACCGATGGTCGCGGCAGGATAGAGCACGCCGGTCATTCGTATGAGATGAAGCTCGGAGATCACTTTATCTTGCCCGCCAACACCGAGCCATATCAGATCAGTGGCGAGGTTGAGCTGATCGTCTCTTGGCCATCCTAGTGTGGGTGTCCTTGGGGTGCCTCATACGGACATCTCATCATCCATAACAACGAAAGAAAGGGTTGAACGAACGATGCCTTTAATCGACATGCCATTAGAACAACTACAACAATACAACGGGATTAATCCGCGCCCTGCAGATCATGATGCCTACTGGGAGCGCGCGCTCACAGAGATGCGAGCTGTGGATCCGCAGATCGAGCTCATACCGAGTGAGTTCCAGGTTCCCTATGCAGACTGCTTCGACCTGTATTACACCGGTGTGCGCGGAGCTCGCATCCATGCCAAGTACATCCGGCCTAAAGCTGTCACTGAGCCACATCCGGCAGTCGTCATGTTCCACGGCTATTACGGTAATGCTGGGGACTGGCAGGACAAGCTTGGCTATGCGGCACTCGGCTACTCGGTATTCGCCATGGATGTGCGCGGCCAAGGCGGCTTATCCGAAGATGTCGGTGGCGTCAAGGGTCGGACGATCGAAGGCCACTTCATCCGCGGCCTGAGCGACGAGCCGGATAATCTGTTGTTCCGACACGTCTTCCTCGACTGTGCACAGCTCGCTGGGATCGCGATGTCTATGCCAGAGGTCGATGAGACTCGCGTCGGGGCGACGGGCTGGTCGCAGGGCGGCGCACTGACGATCGCATGCGCAGCGTTAGAGCCTCGGATCAAGCTGCTCGCTCCCGTATATCCGTTCCTCAGCGACTATCGCCGCGTATGGGAGATGGATCTAGCGAAGGACGCATATGCCGAATTACGCTCCTACTTCCGTTACTTCGACCCGCGTCACGAACGAGAAGAGGAGATCTTCACGAAGCTTGGCTATATCGACATCCAGCATCTAGCTGACCGCATCCAGGGTGAAGTCATGATGGGCGTCGGTCTGATGGATACGATCTGCCCACCATCGACCCAATATGCGGCGTACAATAAGATCAAGTCGAAGAAATCGACGATCATCTATCCAGACTTCGGCCATGAAGGCTTGCCCGACCATCATGACAAGATCATGCAGTTCATGATGGGACTGTAAAGCTGGCATGAATGGACGATATCTGCTACGGGTACGCTCTATTGAACGTCTTCCGCGAATCCGATATCGTCCAGGATGATTCTGGCAGGGCCGCTGCTGAAGCGGAACGTGATGCTCTCCAGCCGCTCTGCCATGAACTCATCCTCCCCAAGCGGAATCTCCACAGTCTGGAAGACAAGGGTCCGCTTGTTGCGGTACTTGCCTTTACGCATCCGATCCTCCAACAGCGGGATGATCGTATAGGTCGTCTCTGACATCGGACTGAGATTCGTATATGCTGAGAGTGGGACGCTGCGTGTTTCTCCATCAACATTGACGAGCTCCACGAAGATCTCGGGCACGCGAGCTGAATGCTCAGATGTCCCTTCGTCAGTCGCGAGATCATGCGCCGCATTCATATAGGAGAAGCTCAGTACAGATCGTGCCAGGTTCGCAGCTTGTAGCTGTCTACGGTATTCGTCCGATAGCATGATCGTCAGAGTGGCTTCGTCCGACCATTGTAGCACAGCGCCTCTCGTCCCTTTGTTCGTTCCGTTCTTATCCTTCACCGGAGCCGCTTCCCATACCGTTAATCCTTCCGTTCGAATGACAGAGTCATGCGGCGCTACCGTCACACTGTCCAATCTCTCAAAATCCGCCAGCAGCTTCATCCCACCACTGCCATAACGGTTCGCATACCGACTCTCATCAGGTAACCAGTCACCCGCCGTCCGATGATCTCGGAATAGCGGGACATACTCCCGCTTATCATGGAACACGATCTCTAGCAAGGCAGATATATACAGCTTCGCGACCGTCTCTTGCGCTTGTCTCGACATCGTATCTCGCTGATTCAGGAAAAATCCACTCGGCAGCTCAAGATCGTTCGGTCCCCAAGACGAGTTGAAGAATGTATGATTCGCCGCTTCGATGAATAATGTAGATCGGAACCGATCAGGATCGTTGATCTTCACACGCGAATATTGCTCATCACCCTTCAGCGTATTCACATCCGCATCCTTCCCACCATATAGCGTCAAGTAGTATAGATCGGTGAGGACTGCTTCCTGCTTGTCAACCTGCACATCAGTCGGTGCGATCGCGATGACGGCTTGGATCTCATAGGTACTGGCATCGGGCAAGGACTGGTCGTCCGCGAACCAACGCTCGGCATCTGCTGCCATCGCGACTGCTTGACCACCTCGAGAGTGGCCGATCATCGCGATGTTGTGCAGATCCACCTTGCCGTAGAACGGGTTATCCGGCTGCTCGTTCAGTCTGGCCAGCTCCTGGATATGCTGTAGCAGTAGCCAGGTTCGTAGCTTGTAGTTATCATTCGGGATACCCGACCAGTGTGAGTAGTTGAAGAAGTTCTGATCGACCGATACGGCGATCATCCCACGGCTAGCCAGCAGCTCACCGAGATACGCATAGCCGTCATCGGAGAACATCTCCATCGTATGGTTGCCATGTACGATCAGCACGAGCGGAAACTCACCATCACCTGCAGGCATCCATACGCGGCCGTTCAGCGGCAAGGCCGACTCATCGAAGCCCCAGAAGATCGTTCGCCATAGTGGCCACCTGTGGATATATGCCGATGCGTCGACAGTCTGGGAGATGATCGAGGCATCAGCGCCGAACTCCGGTCGATGCTTATCCGTTCCGCTACCATATGTGAAGGAGTGAATAGCATAACTGCCCTTCAGGCTAGGGTTGCTGATACCGAGCGAAGACAAGGTCGTCACTTCGCTGAATGCCGCCGTTCCGGAAGCCTCCTCTTCGGACCAGAGCTGTGACAGTAGGACATGCGGCCTGAGCCATAGCAGGAGCCCTATACAGCAAGCTGCGATCAGACCGATGATGCGCAGCTTCGATCGGTAGCCACTGTCCGTGAGGAACGCCACGAACAGGCCACCTATCACGCCGATCAGCAAGCTCACGATCGTCAAGATGCTAGAGGCGAGTACGTCATATCGTACACCGTTGTACATGATGCTGAAGATAACGATCGACGCGTAGAACATATAGCCGGTCATGAACATCGGGATCGGTAGCTTTAGAACTTGCAGCAGCAGTGCGATGATGACCGGCAGCACGATCGAACACGCTGCATGCAACAGCGCGATCATCGTGAGGTCAAACCCCTTGCCGATCCCCGTCGGCATGCCCAGCGCTAGCATCACCGCCCACGCGGCCGTCACCAGCCACAGTCCCCCGGTTATGTAACGATAGTAATGTGTATCATGCTGAAACAGCCTTACCCTCAAGCTTGCCTTCATCTCTGTCTCCCCGATCTCCCATCATGCATATATCCCAGTCGCTTTGCGTCCTTCACCAGCGACGAGTCGCATCCTCTTCTTACAGAGTCGCTAGCGTCCGCAGTGCCGCATCTAGCCCGGCATCGATCGCCCTGTCCACTGCGTCCGTATACGGGTCATACACTTCTGCTAGATCCGCATCGGCATAGCCATCCGTCGCGAGGATCGCTGCCGCTCTAGCTCCACGCATCGCGGCGATGACATATAGCGCGGATACTTCCATCTCCACAGCCAGCGCACCCGCTTGCTTATACTGCTTATGTGGGAATTCAACGACGCCGTTGAAGAACACATCGAGACAGACTGTGATCCCTCTCCGCACGGCGATATCTTCATATCGTGACGCTTCGCGATATAGTGCTGTAACAAGCTCTGTATCTGCAACCGCTGGAAATCCCTCCGGGACTAACTGCCGAGTTAAGCCATCGGTACGAACGGCCGCCGTACTGACGACCAGGCTACCCGGGGGTAGATCTGTCGTGTACGAACCGGATGTTCCGACACGGATGAGCGTCTTCACACCGCCACGGATGAGCTCCTCGAAGCACACTGCTGCACCCGGACATCCTACGCCATGGCTGACAGCAGCCATACGAACGCCCTGGTATGTGCCGACGAATGTACGATAGTCGCGGTTGTATGACAGCTCCTGAGCATCGTCCATCCGTTCCGCGATCAGCTTCGCCCTAGCAGGATCGCCACAGACGATCGCACGATCTGGCAGATCCTCGGAGTTCAACTTCAAGATCGGTAGTAACATATGTAATCCTTCTCCTTCATGGTTAAGTAGATGGTGAGGATCATCATCGATGACATGTCGTGATGGCTCAGCCGAGTATGATGATCATCTTTTCGTATGAGCTAGCCTATCGCCGCTTCTACCTGACCATTGTACCAGAAGGAATTGCAAAAATCTTCACCTTGTTCGCTCAATCGACGTCTATCAAGCCACTGTTTCTAATCGGTGACCTCCTATCGCTTACCTCAACTATTTTATACCACGATCTCCCTGAAAAAATTGACTTCGCTACTTCATCTCTCATCCTCATACTCCTCGCCATACTCACCCTAACTAGTGACCGCCCCTTGATGGTGTCCCATCTCTGATCATCGCCGGCGATGAACACCGACCGTCTCTAGCACGTGACCGATGATGCGGATCGGAACATCCGCCATCTTCTGCGTACCGTTCGTGTATGTGATATGAAAGCGGATCGTATATTCTCCATCTGCGATCCCTTCGGCTAGTGAAGAGAATCGGGCATCATATAACGTTCCCTCATATCGGGATGATCCCACTGCATGAAGATCAGTAGAAGCTTCGAGAGGTTCACCACTACGACTGGTTGCGTTCAAGGTCGCGCTGATCGATCGAACGGGCGCAGGTGATGTACTAGCGAGTAAGAGGAATGTCTCACCGGAGTAGAAATCCTTCGGGTTCTCGTCTATCTCATGTCCCGCTTCTCGGTGGTAATCTCGCCAATGCTCGGTATGGCGCACATCAGCCGTAAGTGTCAACTCTCTCACATCGAGTGAAGCTATCTTCTGAGCTGTCGCTCGCCCGTCAGATACCGTCAGTTGAACCGTATGAACACCTGTCTGTGTTAATGTCCGGTTCACATGCTGTTGGCTGTAGCGATATTCGGACCCGTTTGGCTCGCGGATCACCCAGGAATACGTAAGCGCATCCCCGTCAGGATCAGTAGACAGATTCGTGAATCTCACAGTATCCCCTTCCCAGATCGTCGTCGGACTCCACGTAAAGTTCGCGACTGGCGGGCGGTTGTTGATTACTTGCACAGTAAGGTCTACGGTCTGCGATTTTCCGTTTGGTGTCCTGGCCACGTATCTAACCTGATATTGTCCATCCGGTATACTCGGCACGAGGTAAGACTTCATCCAATTCTTGATGTCCCCACTATGCGTTCCTGTGAGCACCTGATCAACCTGATAGCTAGAACCCCGGAACATCGTGACGGTAACGCTATTCGCATACTTCGTCGTTGAGGCCTTGATGTCCGTTGTTTCTCTCGTTAGTAACGATGATTCAAGCTCTGGTACAAGGTTGATCGGCGTATTCACTCGGATCGGAAAGTCTTTATTCGTTCGTATGCCATTCTGCCCGATCGCACTAATCCGAAGCACATAGTTCCCATCTGGAAGCGTGTCAGGGATCGTATAGACGATATCGTTCCAAAAGACGTCATTCCCAGACTTATTACCATTGTTATATGCAACGGACCTCGTATTCGTCATACGTGTCGTTCCTGCGGCGTTGTAGATGGCCACTTCTAGGCTGTGGCTATATGGATACCTCGTCCAGATCTCGTATAGCCTGAGCTGCTCACTAGCTGGCACATTCGTAAGCGTAAACTTCGATCGCTCCGTACGCGCTTTAGCATCGAGCTGTGGTGGCGGTACGTTCGCTAAGGTGAACGTCAGTCGGAACGGATCCGACCACACTCCCTCGATATCTCGCACCGTATACTCTAACTCATAGCTACCCGAATCTAGCTCATCTGGAATGTAATACAACCATTCACCGCCCGTTTCTCTAAACCGTATCTTCCGTTCACGAATTCCGCGCTCAGCGTCGCTGTGCTGATGATCCAGATCGTAGGACTGATCTACCCAGCTTGTTGCATATAGACCTGTAGATGGGTTATAGTCCCAGTCTAAGACTGCCTGCGCGATCGGCTTGCGATGAACGGCGATCGTCATGAACGCTTCGTTCGAATAGTACGAGTATGCAGGCTTGCCGACCGGACTATCTTTCGTTCTGCGATATACCGTGTACAGTCCTGGCTTATCGAAGCTCGTTCGCAGCGTCTGTGACTGATACTGATTGACGTTGAAGCTCGCATACGCATAGCCGGAGCGTCCTTGCGGGTTATCGTAATAGTTCGGATCATGCACATACTGGGTTTGCGGCTGAACGATCGGGTCGTTCTCCGGATCCGTATCGAACGTTTGCATCTGGAACATTTGATTTATGAGTACAGTCATCGACGGCCGCGGTGGATTGAGCGCTGCAATTTCCTTAACGACGGATTCGATGATGGACTCGATCGATTGCCCGGTATTGACGATGTATTTGTCATAGGATGTCTGATTTCTGATGGCGGATGATCCAACTAATAGGACACTGGCATCTGCCTTGTTCCGAGCATTGGTAAAATCCGCGATCTCACTAATGGTCGTATCACTGATATAGACAATGTACTTACTCGATGTCGTGCTTTGCCAAGGTGTGCTGTACAGCTCACGCACGTCTTTCGACACGGTTCCGCTGTAGTAGCCTGTATAATCGGAAACCCAACGAATATCCTCGACCCACACTTGAACCGTTCTGGTAACCGTGCCAGAGTAGTATCCAGTAAAGGTACAATATCTATCCTTTCCACCATCGCTTAAGGTTGTCGTCTCACACCCATCATTTGTATGATCAGTCTGCGATAGCGTACCACTATATCCTTCCGAATCACTGTACGATAAAGTAGGCTGACTGCTGCCGCCTTTGTACAACTCATTTCCATCAGCGTCCCAAATGACTCTTGACCATCCACTTGACTGTCCGGTAGCTGTTTTGGATTCAGTTCGATTCTCATATTTGCCGAAGTCACGATATCCTCCATTATCTGAGTAACTATATCTCGATAACGTACCGCTATACCCATCGCTGCTATAATAATAGTAAGTGCTCGAAGGAAAGCTTGTCCCGGAATTACTAGACGTTGACACGCTCTTCGTATGGACATAGGTTCGCATATCCCACTTCTTTACCACAGGCTCGATCGCTTCGCGACGGAATTCGTTCGTGATCGTCACCAGATTGTTGTTAATATAGTTGGTCTTCGTCTGGTTCAGATTTTTATCTAGCATGAGGTACACTTCGACCTCTTGCTGGTCATAGGGGATATCGGCATAGATGTCCGCATATGGTATCTCGTTATCTACCATGAACCTAAATTTCGAAAGTAACATGCCATAAAAATATAAAAAGTGCTCCGAATCTTTGGTAGAATGGTGTTTGCCTACAACATCACCCACAAAGAGAGGAGCACCCTTAAGGTGAAGTCTAACACATCCATTAGTAAAATGAAAACACAATTTACATTAGAGAATGCAACCAACTACGGCGGATTTAAGATTTTCTTAGCC
>Ga0180215_1000891_pt1 | contig 34836 bp, 25 predicted proteins | sample eDN3rd37CBELigBY_FD_128871 | JGI IMG/M metagenome (GOLD analysis project Ga0180215, IMG submission 128871) | Enriched backyard soil microbial communities from Emeryville, California, USA - eDNA 3rd pass 37_C BE-Lig BY (version 2) (version 2) | ecosystem: Environmental > Terrestrial > Soil >...
GGCGCGGGCGCCGCGGCAGGCGCGGGCGCCGCGGCAGGAGCGGCGGCGCCGGCGGCGGGCTTCTCCGCCTCCTCGATCTCGCCGATGGCCTCGCCGATGCGGACCATCTCGCCGTCCTTCTTCAGGATCTTCTTGAGGATGCCGCCCGCGGGCGCGGGAACCTCGAGGGTCGCCTTGTCGCTCTCGACGGTGACGACGGTCTCACCCTTCGCGACGTATTCACCCGGCTGCTTGGTCCACTTCTCGATGGCCGCCTCGACGATCGATTCGCCGAGGGAAGGCACGGTGACGCTAACCATCGTCTCTCGCTCCTCGCGGTCCGCGTGGGGCGGCGCGGACCGCGCACGGCCCAGATCAGGGCGCGGGGTACTTCATCGGCGCGAACGCAGCCTCGAGGAGGCGGCGCTGCTCCAGCTTGTGGCTGGCCTGGGATCCGGTGGCGGGGCTCGCGCTCGCCGGACGCGTCACGTGGGCGAGCGGCACGCGGAGCAGGCCGCTCTGCGTGAGCTGCGACCACATGTGAAGCCAGGCGCCGTGGTTGCGCGACTCCTCCTGCACCCAGACCAGCTCGGTCATGTTGGGGAAGCGGGCGAGCTGCGCCTCGATCTCCGCCAGCGGCGTCGGGTAGAGCTGCTCCACGCGGACGATGGCCACGTCCCTGCGGCCGGCGCTCTCCCGCTCGTGCTTGAGCTCGTAGTAGATCTTGCCGGTGCAGAGCAGCACGCGCCGCACGCCCGCGGGATCCGCCTCGCCGGAGGTGAAGAGCGGATCGCCGAGCACCCGCTGGAAGCTGCCGAGGGCGAGCTCCTCGAGGGTCGAGACCGCCTCCGGATGGCGGAGCAGGCTCTTGGGCGACATCACCACCAGCGGCTTGCGGTAGGGCCGCAGCACCTGGCGCCGGATCATGTGGAAGAACTGCGCCGGCGTGGTGACGTTGGCCACCTGGATGTTGTCCTCGGCGCAGAGGGCGAGCCAGCGGTCGAGGCGGGCCGACGAGTGCTCGGGGCCCTGCCCCTCGTAGCCGTGGGGCAGCAGCAGGGTGAGGCCCGAGAGGCGGTGCCACTTGTCCTCGCCCGAGACGATGAACTGGTCGGTGATCACCTGGGCGGCGTTGGCAAAGTCGCCGAACTGCGCCTCCCAGATGGTCAGGCCGTCGGGCGTGTCGAGGCTGTAGCCGTACTCGAAGCCGAGGACCGAGACCTCGGAGAGCGGGCTGTTGCGCACCTCGAAGGTGGCCTGGCCCTGGCGGAGGTTGTTGAGGGGCACGTACTCGCGCCCCGGCACCTGCACGTCGTGGATCACCGCGTGGCGGTGGCTGAAGGTGCCGCGCTCCGCGTCCTGGCCGGAGAGGCGCACCCGCGCGCCGGAGGTGACGAGGGAGGCGTAGGCGAGCGCCTCGCCCATGCCCCAGTCGAGCGGCCGCTTCCCCTCGCCCATCTCCCGCCGCTGCTCCAGCATGCGCTGGACCTTGGGGTGCGGCTTGAAGTCGGGGGGAAGGGTCACCAGCCGCTCGGCGAGGAAGCGCAGCTCCTCCAGCGGGACGGTGGTGGCCACCTCGGGCACGTCGCGATCGTAGCCGCCCGCGTACTTCGACCAGAGCCCCGCCATCGCGGAGGGCGGGCGGCGCTTGTGGCCGTTGCGCGCCTCGGCGAGCTGCTCCTCGAGGATCTTCCTGCGGGCCTGGCCGATCTGGTCCGCCTGCTCGCGGGTGACGAGGCCCATCGACTCGAGCCGCCGCACGTACTGCTCGCGCACCGACGGATGCTTGCGGATCACCTCGTAGAGGTGCGGCTGGGTGAAGTTGGGCTCGTCGCTCTCGTTGTGGCCGTGCTTGCGGTAGCAGTAGAGGTCGATGACCACGTCCTGGCCGAACTTCGCGCGGAAGTCGACCGCGAGCTGCACCACCTGCACCACGCTCTCCGGATCCTCCCCGTTGACGTGGAAGATCGGCACCTGGAGCATCTTGGTGACGTCGGTGGCGTAGCGGGTGGAGCGCGAGTCCTCGGGATCGGTGGTGAAGCCGACCTGGTTGTTGATGACGATGTGAACCGTGCCACCCACGCCGTAGCCGCGCAGGTTGGCCATGTTGAGCAGCTCGGCCACCACGCCCTGCCCCGCGATCGCCGCGTCGCCGTGGACCACGATCGGCATCACCTGCCGGCGCTCGGTATCGCCGCGGCGGTCCTGCTTGGAGCGGGTGCGCCCCTGCACCACCGCGTTGACGAACTCGAGGTGGCTCGGGTTGAAGGCGAGCGAGAGGTGGATCTTCCTGCCGTCGATCTCGCGGTCGCTGGAGTAGCCCAGGTGGTACTTCACGTCGCCGCGGCCGACGTAGAGGTTGGGATCCTCGTCGGCGAACTCCGCGAAGATCTCCCGCGGCGGCATGCCCATCACGTTGGCGAGGACGTTGAGCCTGCCGCGGTGGGCCATGCCGATGACCACCTCCCGCACGTCGTGCTTCGCCGCGCGCTCGATAATCAGCTCCATCATCGGGATGAAGCTCTCGCCGCCCTCGAGGGAGAAGCGCTTGGCGCCGACGAAGGAGGTGTGGAGGAACTGCTCGAAGATCTCCGCGTCGGTCAGCTTGGTGAGGACCTTGAGCTGCCCTTCGCGGTCGAGATCGACGTGGTTCTGCGTCGACTCCATCCGCTCCTCGAGCCACTCCACGATCGCCGTGTCCTCGATGTGGCCGAGCTCCACGCCGATGGTGCGGCAGTAGGTCTCCTCGAGGTGGGCGATGATCTCGCGCAGCGTGCCGCGCAGGCCGCCGGCGGTGAAGGTCTTGTCGAGATCCGCCTCGGAGAGGCCGAAGCGCTCGAGGGGGAAGTGCGGCGCGGGCGGCACCGAGCGGATCCCCAGGGGATCGAGCGAGGCGTAGAGGTGCCCCCGCGTGCGGTAGGCCTGCACGAGCTGGGCGACCCGGTCCTGCCGCGCCTCGCGGGCGAGGCGGCGCTCCGACTCGGAGACGCCGACCGCGACGTTGTCGCCCCCGCGCGGGGCAAAGATGCTGCGCTGCGGAAAGGACGGCGGCGTGGGCGGGACGCGCTCCCCAAGGCTGCGGAAATAGGCCTGCCAGGACTCGTCGACCGAGTTCTCGTCGGCGAGGAACCGCGCGTACATCTCCTCGACGAAGGGCAGGTTGTGACTCGGCAGAGGCTGCGAACCGGATCCCATCTCGTACGACTCCAGATTCCCCGGACCAGAGGGGAACCGAACGATAACCGTCTCCGCTGGGAACCGCTCCACGACTTTTTGTCAGTCTTTTGGAACAGTTGCAGGCGGGGCTTACCCCATTCACCTGCTTGTGTAAAGGACATTCAGGCCAGCCGGAGCCGCCCTGGCCGCCCGCCTTCGCGCCCGTTGCGAGCACCCTGACGGGTTGTCACCGTGAGGGAGAGAAACGGCCCGGAGGCAACCGATGCACTTCCGCGATCGCACCGATGCGGGGCGACGGCTCGGGGAGGCGCTCGCCCACCTGCGCGGGGAGGATCCCCTCGTCCTCGGCCTGCCGCGCGGCGGCGTTCCCGTGGCCTACGAGGTGGCCCGCGCCCTCGACGCCCCCCTCGACGTGGCGGTGGCCCGCAAGGTGGGAGCGCCCGGCCAGCCGGAGCTGGGCGTAGGCGCGGTCTCCCAGGGGGTGACGGTGATCGACGAGGCCACGGTGGCGCTCCTCGGCCTGCGGGACGAGGACCTCCAGCCGATCATCGAGGAGGAGACCCGGGAGCTCCACCGCCGCCTCCTCCTCTACCGCGGCAGCGACACCCTCCCCGACGTGAAGGGCCGCTTCGTCGTCCTGGTGGACGACGGGCTCGCCACCGGCGTGACCACCCGCGCCGCCTCCCGCGCCCTGCGGCGCCTCCAGCCCGCCCGGCTCGTCCTCGCGGTGCCGGTGGGGCCGCCGGAGACGGTCGAGTCGATCCGCAGCGAGGTGGACGAGCTGATCTGCCTCTACCAGCCGCCCGTCTTCCGTGCGGTGGGGCTCTGGTACGACGACTTCGCCCAGACCAGCGACAGGGAGGTGCTGGAGCTCCTCGAGCGGCGGCGGACCGAGCGGGGCGAGGTCCCCGCCCAACCCGGCGCCTGAGGGGGGACTTGGAGGCGGGTGGCTTCTGCTGTACGTTCGTTCAGCATGAAGCACGCCCTGCCCCAGCTCTCCTTCGCCTTCGCCGGCGAGGCGCCCCCGCCCCCCGGGCGGACCGACGGCGCGGTGCTCGACGAGCGCAACGCCACCGCCTACGTGGAGATGACCTGCAGGTCGATCCTCAACTGGTCGCAGGGCGGGCGGATGATGCGCGACGTCTTCACCGTCAACCCGTACCGCGGCTGCGAATTCGGCTGCGCCTACTGCTACGCCCGCTACACCCACGAGTTCCTCGAGCTCCGCCACTGGGAGGCGTTCGAGCGGCGGATCTTCGTCAAGGCCAACGCCCCCGCGGTGCTGGCGCGGGAGCTGCGGCGCAGGGACGTCCTCCGCCACGGCATCGCCATCGGCACCGCCACCGATCCCTACCAGCCGGCGGAGCGGCGCTTCGGGATCACCCGGCGGATCCTCGAGGCGCTGCTGCCCTGGCGGGACATCCCGATCTCGATCGTCACCAAGAGCGGCCTGATCGAGCGGGACGCGGCGCTGCTCGGCGAGGTGGCGAAGCGCCACCGGCTCACGGTGCTCACCTCCTGCATCAGCCTCGATCGGGAGCTGCTCCGCGCCCTGGAGCGGCGGGCCGCCACGCCGGAGCGGCGGTTCGCCGCGATGGAGAAGCTGGTCCGGGCGGGGGTGCGCTGCGGGGTGATCGTGGCGCCGATCCTGCCCGGCCTCACCGACGGCGTGGACGACCTCACCGCGCTGCTGGTGCGGGCGCGGCAGGCGGGGGCGAGCTTCGTCCACGCCAACACCCTCTTCCTCCCCTCCGCGTCGAAGAAGCGCTTCTTTCCGTGGCTCCGGGAGAACGCGCCCGATCTCTACGAGCGCTACGGGAAGGACTACGCGAAGGGGCTCTACCAGTCGGACGAGGTGAAGGCGCAGGTGCGCCGCCGGGTGCACGAGGCGATGCGGCGCGCCGGCTTCGAGGAGCCCGGCGCCGCGGAGAAGGCGGGCGAGCGCGCCGCGATGGCGCGGGCGGGGTGACGCGCCGCCGGTGCCGCCCGGCTCACCGATCGCCGGCAACGAGCACGCCCGCGGCGACGGCGCGGCCGAGCGCCTCCCGATCCGCCGGCGGGAGATCGGCGGGCGTCGCGCCCCGCGCGGCGAGGTGGACGAGGCGCAGGAAGGAAGGATCGAGCGGCTCCGCGGCGATCGCGCCGCCGGTGCGACGGAGCAGCACCGCCCACGGGCCGGGCGCGGCGCGAGCGGCGATCTGGCGGAGCGCCTCGAGCCCGCTCCCCTCGTAGAGCCCCGCGGCGGCGGCGCGATCGGCGAGGTGGCGACGCAGGGTGCGCGCGGCGAAGAGGAGCTCGGAGAGATCGACCGGAAAGCTCCCCACCGCCACGCCGGGGGCGAGGCGGATCGCGCCCGATCCCGGCGGCGCCGCCTCCACCCGGGCGAGGAGGCCGTGGCACCACGACTCGAAGGCGAGGATCGCGTCGGCGCCGGCGAGCCGCTCCTCCCGCACCACCCGCCGCGCCCAGGCGGCGAAGACCGCGGGGAGCTGGCGGCCGCTGCCGTCGAAGAGCGAGCGGTACTCCGGCGAAGTGGCGAAGCGCTCCAGCCCGGCACGATCGCCCGCGCAGGCGGCGCGGGTGAGGGGCCAGGCCCTGTCGATGCGCTGGGCGACGACGGCGAGGCGGAAGTCCACCTCGGCGCGCAGCCCGTCGGGATCCGGCACGCCGTCCGCCGGCGCACCGTGGACCAGGTCGAAGAGCCTCCACGCCTCCCGCGCCGCGCCGTCGACCGCCCCGGGCGGCGCCGCCGTCGCGGCGCTCCCCCACCCATCGTCCTGCGACGCCGTCGCGCAGGTCGCTGGCGCCTCCAGCGCCGCATCGTCGTTCGCCGCGGCGATGCCTGCAGCCTGCGGCTCCCTGCGCCGCGGCACCAGCGCCCGCAGCCGCTCCAGCGTGCGCAGCGCGATCGGCTCCGGGTGGCCGTCCGCCTCGAAGGTGACCGCGCGCAGGCCGGTGCAGCGCGGCAGGATCCGCTCCAGCAGCGCGAAGAGCTCCTCGCGCACGGGTTGGCCGTGATCGTCCACGTAGAAGCGCCGCGCCCCCCGCGTCGTGATCACGCCGCCGGCGATGTGGATCTCCGCCACCTGCTCCAGCGGGAAGCCGTCGAGCCTCGCCTCCGCCTCGAGCCCGTAAACGAGCTGGAAGGCGAGGAGGTGGCCGAGGTCGAGGAGGAGCGGCTGGCCGGTGCGGGCGTGGAGCGCCGCCATGAAGTCGAGCACGTGGAGATCGCCGTTGCGGTGGAGAACCGCCGGGTTCTCCAGCAGGAGCGGCACCTCGATCGCCGCCTGCACGTGGGCCGCGTGGGCCGCCGCCTGCTCCACGCCGGCGCGGGTGAAGGGCGGCGCGACGAAGAGGTAGCCGGGGAACGGCGCGTCCCGGTGGTGCCACCAGGCGACGTCGTTGCCCACCCACGGCGATCCCACCTGCCGCAGGTGCGCGCGCAGGGCGGCGAGGTTCTCCTCCGACTCGAGCGCCGGTCCCCACAGGTTGAGGTGGACGGGGTGGAAGATCGCCGGCAGCTCGTGGCGCCGCTCGAGGAGGGTGGAGAAGCGCGGCGCCTCGGCGAGGGCCACGTCCGGGTCGAGCGGCGCGCTGTACTCCACGAAGTCGATCGCGCCGGGCGACGCGTCGAGGATCCACCAGGGGTCGGGGCGATCGCGCGGCCCGAGGTTGGTGCTCAGGCCGAGGCCCATCCAGGGTAGCTGCGTCACGCGATCGCTCCTCGCTGCGGGGAATGCCCTCATAGCAGGAGCGTCGCGGCGCCGACAGCCACCCCTCGATGGAGGGGCGCGCGGGCGCCCCCACGCCCTCCTGCCTCCGGGAGGTGCGCCCTACCCTTCTCTTCGGCAAGGCAAGGCCAGAAGAGGGAGCGAGCCGATGGATACGCTGCAGATCGAAGAAGAGAGGCTGTCCGGCGGAAACCTCTGCCTGCGCGTGGGCGGGGCCCTCGACCGCAGCTCGGCCTACGCGCTGCGCGACCGCATCCTCTCCACCGGCGCGAAGAGCCTGGTCCTCGACTTCTCCCGGCTGGGGCGGACCGACGACGTCGCCCTCTCGGTGCTCGCCATGTGGCTCGCCGATCGCCACCAGCGCCACCTCGACGTCCACCTCGTCGGCCTCGACAACCACGCCCGCCACATCCTGCAGGTCTTCGGCGTCACCTCCGCCGCCTGAACCCCGCCCGGCTGGAGGACCTCGAGCGGACGGCCCCGCGGCGACGTCGTCCCTACATTGGAGGCGCAACGCGAGGAGCCTGCCGTTGGAGAACGCCGACGTCGCCCGGCAGCTCGGAGAGATGGCGGACATCCTCGAGCTGACCGGTGGCAACCCGTTCAAGGTCCGCGCCTACCGGGCCGCCGCACAGGTGATCGACACCCTGCCCGAGCCCGTGGAGGAGGTGTGGCGCCGGGGCGCCCTCACCGATCTCCCCTCCATCGGCACCGGCATCGCCGAGGAGATCGGCGAGCTCCTCGCCACCGGTCATTCGCCGCGGCACGACGAGCTCGCCAGGCAGGTGCCGCTGGGCGTGCTCGAGCTCCTCCGCCTCGAGGGCGTGGGCCCGCGCACCGTGGAGGCGATGTGGAAGCAGCTCGGGGTGACCGACCTCGACTCGCTCGAGGCGGCGATCGCCGACGGATCGCTCGCCAGGCTGCCGCGCATGGGCCCGGTGCGCATCCGCTCGATCCGGGAGGCGCTGGAGCGCTACCGCGGGCGGGGGAGCAGGCTGCCCATCCACCGCGCCCTCTTCTACGCGGAGGGGATGCTGGGGCGCCTGCGCAAGGCGCGCGGGGTGATCCGCGCCGAGGCGGCGGGCTCGCTGCGCCGGCGCATGGAGACCGTGGGCGACATCGATCTCCTCGTCTGCTCCGAGGAGCCGGAGGCGGTGCGCCGCGCCTTCGTCGCCCTGCCCGGCGTGGCGAAGGTGCTCGCCACCGGAGAGACGAAGAGCTCGGTCCGGCTCGAGGCGGGCGTGCAGGTGGACCTGCGCGTCGTCCCGCCGGAGAGCTGGGGCGCGGCGCTCCACTACTTCACCGGAAGCAAGCGCCACAACGTCTCCATCCGCACCCGCGCGGTGCGGCGCGGCCTCAAGATCAACGAGTACGGGATCTTCGATCGCCACGATCGCCGCATCGGCGGCGAGCGGGAGGAGGAGATCTTCGAGGCGGTGGGCCTGCCGTGGATCCCGCCGGAGCTGCGCGAGGCGAACGGGGAGATCGAGGCGGCGGAGGCGGGGCGCCTGCCGGTGCTGGTGGAGGAGGCGGACGTGCTGGGCGATCTCCACGTCCACAGCAGGGCCTCCACGGACGCCCGCGCCACCATCGAGAAGCTGGCGCTGGAGGCACGGCGGCTGGGGCGCAGCTACCTGGCGATCACCGACCACTCGCGCTCCCGCCCCCTCGGGCTCGACGAGGAGGGCGTGCTGCGGGTGGCGGCGGAGACGCGCCGGATCGAGCGCCGGCTGGGCGGCAGCCCGCGCCTCCTCACCGGCGTGGAGGTGGACATCCTGCCGGACGGCAGCCTCGATCTGCCCCTCGAGCTCCTCGCCGGGCTCGACTGGGTGGTGGCGAGCATCCACTCCCGCTTCCACGAGCCGGCGGAGGAGACGACCGCGCGGTTGATCCGCGCCATCCGCTCCGGCGTGGTCGATCTGATTGGCCATCCCACCGGGCGGCAGATCGGCAAGCGGGATCCCTACCCCTTCGATCTCGGCGCGGTGCTCGAGGCGGCGGCGGCGTGCGGCGTGGCGATGGAGGTCAACGCCATGCCCGACCGCCTCGACCTGAACGACAAGGCCTGCAGGCTCGCCCGCGAGGCGGGGGTGCAGGTGGTGATCGACTCGGACGCACACAACGAGAGCCATCTCGCCAACCTGCGCTACGGCGTCTGGGTGGCGCGGCGCGGGTGGCTCGAGGCGAAGGACGTGCGCAACACCCGGCCGCCCGGCGAGCTGCGACGCCGCGGACGGCGCACCTACGATGCAGCGGAGGCGGCGAGATGAACGGCGAAGAAATGGACGTCCTCGTGACCGCCGGGGACGTGGAGCTCGAGGGAACGCTGGGGATCCCCGATCAGCCGCGGGGCGTGGTGCTCTTCGCCCACGGGAGCGGCTCGAGCCGCTTCAGCCCCCGAAACCGGTACGTGGCGCGGATCCTCCGCGACCACGGGCTCGCCACGCTCCTCATCGACCTGCTCACCACGCAGGAGGAGGAGATCGACCTGGTGACGCGCCACCTGCGCTTCAACATCCGCCTGCTGGCGGAGCGGCTGGTGGGCGCGGTCGACTGGCTCACCGGCGACGAGCGGACGCGCCACCTGGCGGTGGGCACCTTCGGCTCGAGCACCGGCGCCGCAGCGGCGCTGGTGGCGGCGGCGGCGCGCCCGCTGGTGGTGCGGGCGGTGGTCTCCCGCGGCGGCAGGCCCGATCTCGCCGGCGACGCCCTCTCCCAGGTGCGCGCGCCGACGCTCCTCCTCGTCGGCGGGCGCGACGAGCCGGTGATCGAGCTGAACGAGGAGGCGAAGGCGCGGATGCACGCGCCCTGCGAGCTGCGGATCATCCCGGGCGCCACCCACCTCTTCGAGGAGCCGGGGACGCTGGAGCAGGTGGCGAGCCAGGCTGCCGCCTTCTTCGCCGAGCACCTCGGGGCCGCCACCCAGCCCGCGGAAGCGGGGATCTAGGCGCGGGCCAGCTGCACCGGGGCGAGGGGACGCGCCGACTCGATGGCGGCGAGGAGCCGCTCCGCCGCCGCCTCGTCGCGGGTGCGCCACACCTCGACGCTCTCCCCGTCGATCTCCACCACCACCGCCAGCACGTCGCGCTGGAGCGCGGCACGCCACACCCAGAAGGCGAGCACCGCCACCGCGGCGGCGGTGACGCCGGGCCCCCACCCCTCGCCCTGCCACCAGCCCTTGAGGCCGCTGCCCAGGGCGATCATCCCCACGATGAAGAGGATCTGGAGCAGCGTCACGTCGGGCTCCACGCGCCGGAGGCGCGCGGCGCCGAGGGTGAGGAGCGGCCAGCTTCCCGCCGGCGTGACGAGCGCCGTGGCGCTGATCCGCACCGGGCCCTCCTCGTGCAACACGGCTTCGCGCATCGCTTCCCCCTCCCGTCGTGCTCTCCCAAGGCTGCCGAAGGATGGGAGGCGAAGGCAAGGCCCGGAAGCGGGGGCAGCCCCGCTCCGTGGCGCGGGCGGCGAGGCAGGCGGCCACGGCGGCGCCGCACTACCGTAGTCGCAGAGATCCGCGCCCCGCGCGGCGCGCAAGGAGGACGACATGCAGCCGACGACGACACCGCGGCGGCTCCCCGCCGGCGGCCAGCGCGACAACGTGGTGGTCGGCTCGCTCTGGATGGTGGGGATCACCCTGCTGCTCTTCTGGCTGCCGCTGGTCAACGGCCTGATCGGCGGCGCGGTGGGCGGCTACAGGGTGGGGACGCTCGGCCGCGCCCTCACCGCGGCGATCCTCCCCGCGGTGGTGGTCGGGCTCGGCATCTGGCTCCTCCTCGCCGCCTTCCACCTGGGGGGCTGGGGCCTCCTCGCCGGCGTGGGCGTGGGGGCGGTCATCTTCTTCTCCGACCTGGGGATCTTCGTGGGCGCGGCGATCGGCGGGGCGTGGGCCCAGTCGCGGCAGCGGCGCCAGGCCACCACCTGATCCCGGTTCCAGCACGAGCGATCGGGCCCCGCGCCGGGGCCCGATTCCGTTCCTGCTACGCGCGGGCCCGGCGCCTGCGGAGGGCGAGCAGCACCAGGGCCAGCCCGCCGAGCTGCGCCATGCCGCCGGGCCCCGTGCTGCTGCAGCCGCAACCGCCCGGCTCGCCGCTGCGGGAGACGTGGACCAGCACGTCGGCGAAGGCGACGCCGCCGCGGGGATCGGCGACCTCCACCTCGAAGGCGAGGACCGCCGGCTCGTCCGGCGCGCGGAAGCGGAGCCGCGCCGCGTCGGCGCCCTCGAGCGCCACCCGCGGCCCGTCCACCTGCAACCACGCGAAGGTGAGCGGCTCGCCGTCGGGATCCTCGGAGGCGGAGGCGTCGAGCACCACCGCCGCGCCGGTGCGCACGTGGAGCTGGGGCACCAGCGAGGCGATCGGCAGCCGGTTGACCTCGCGGACCAGCACCTCCACCTGCGCGGGCTCGCTCTCCAGCACGCCATCGCTCGCCACCACCGCGAAGGTGAGGGTCCGGTCGCCGTCCACGTCGGGGGCGACCAGCGTCGCCTCCGCGCTCTCCGCGTTCTCGAGGATCGCCGGCTCGCCCTCCACCTGGTACCAGCGGAAGGTGAGCGGATCGCCGTCGGGATCGGTGGCCGCGGCGACGAGCGCGAGGCGCGCCCGCTCGTCCACCGCCAGCGCCGCCTCGGTGGTCACCACCGGTGCGCCGTTCTCCACCACCTGCACCTCCACCTCCACGGGATCCGCGGCGAGCTCGCCGTCGTCGACGGTGAGGCGGAAGCGGAGCGTGGTGGGGGTGTCGGGCGCCTGGAAACGGAGCACCGCGTCGCGCCTGCCCGCCAGGGTGACGGCGGGGCCCGAGAGCTGCTGCCAGAGGAAGTTGAGGGGCGCGCCCTCGGGGTCGACGCTGCCGCTCGCGTCGATCACCACCTGCGCGCCGGTCTTGGCCCGCACCGTCTCCGGGGCGCTCGCCACCGGCGGCAGGTTGACCTTCCGCAGCACCAGGGTCTTCTCGGTGGCGTGGGAGAGCTGGCCGTCGCTCACCGTGAGGCGGAAGGTGACCGGCACCTCGTCCTCCACCATGGGGGTGCGGATGCGGGCCCGCGCACTGGAGGCGTCGAGCCACTCCACCTCCGGCCCATCCACCTGGGTCCAGGCGAAGGCGAGCTCGTCCCAGTCGGGATCGTGGCTGGCGCTGCCGTCGAGCACCACCTCGGTCCCGCCGGGGATCCACGAGGGCATGGCGATCACCGCCACCGGCGCGCCGTTGCCGCAGTCGCCGTCCTCCGGCTCCGCGGCGGGGAACGGGGTGTTGTCAATCCCCTGCAGGGCGATGTCGTCGATCTCCCAGCCGGCGTCGCCGATGGCTACGTCGCTCGCCACGCGGAAGCGGATGCGCACCGTCTCGCCGGCCCACGCGGTGCCGAGATCGATCATCACCGGATCGAGGCCGGGCCAGCCGGCGTTCTGGCCGCCGAAGACGGTGCGGCCCCGGAGCGGGCTCGGGTTGGTGACCGGGATCTGCGCCAGGTAGTTGGCCTCCACCGGCACCCAGGTGCGACCGCCGTCCGCGGTGATCTCGATCACGCCGCCGTCCGCCGCCTGGCCGTCGCGGTTCTCGAAGCGGTGGCGGTGCCGGAAGGAGAGGCGCAGCGGCGCCGTCCGCGACACCTCGAGGGGCGGCGAGACGAGCCACAGGTCGGCGATGGCGCCAGGCGTCGGTCCCGCCCAGCGGCTGCCCGCGCCGGGGACGAAGACCCGGTTCCACGAGACGTGGGTGGCCCACTGCGCGTCGGCATCGGTGGTCCAGGCGGTGCGCAGCGTCTCCACGTCGTCGGAGGTGGAGCGGGCGGGCCGCTCGTCGAAGTGCATCCAGGTGCCCCAGGTGAAGGTGCGCTCCCCCAGGGCCGGATCAGCGATGCGGATCTCCACCTCCAGGAGCGTCGCCTCGCTCACCCCGGCGAGCGCCACCGGGACCGCCACCTCCACCGTCTCGAGCGGCTGCGTGGCGGGCACGGCGATCGCCGTCCCGGCGCCGATGGTCACGCCCGGCGTGGAGGTGGAGATCTGCACGGTGGTCTCGGAGAGCGGCCCGATCCCCGCGTTGTGCAGGCGCAGGCGGAGCGTACCCGTCTCCCCCGCATCGAGGATGCCGTCCGCGTCGCAGGAGTCGTCGTCGACCAGGGTGGCGGAGGCGAGGCGCAGATCGTAGCCCGCGTCGAAGCTCTCCACCGCGCCCTTGTGATCGAGGCTCCACCTGTCGGGCGCCACCGCGTGCACGCCGAGGCCGCGGCGGGCGAAGGCCTCGAGAAAGACGCGGTAGATGGCGGGGTCCCGCGCCCACGCCGCGGCGAGGAGCGCGTCGCGCGCCTCCACGAAGGTGGGATCGTTGGGGGTGATCGCCAGGCTGGAGACGAGGAGCTCGAGCATCTCCTGCCGCGTCTCGGCGAAGGGGGGCGCGTCGTCGCGGCGCAGCAGCGCCACGTAGCACTCCCAGAGCATGGTCGCCCACACCTCGCCGCTGCGGTGGGTCTCCGCGTTGATGCGGCCGCTCCTTCCGTAGGCGTAGGGGGCGGTGGGGGGCAGCTCCTCGTCGTTGGCCACGTGGCGGAAGGTGAGCGGGTTGCGGGCGAACGACACCGAGTACGGGTAGCGCCGCATGCCGTAGTAGTAGCCCTGGTTGCCGCCGCCGCTCCGCACCCAGCCGCCGATGGCGTACGCGCCGGCGAAGTCGAGGTTGGCCGGGTCGGCGGCGTCCTCGGGGCGGGCGAGGAGGAGGAGCGAGACGAAGTCGCTCCAGCCCTCGCCCATGCTTCCGCCCTGGTTGTTGCCGAGACCCGACGCGTTGCCGACGAGGCGGTTGGTCACCATGTGGGCGAACTCGTGGGCCACCACCGAGGTGTCGAGGGCGCTGTCCCGATCGATCGCCTGCTCGCGGTAGAGCCGGACGGTGACGCCGGGCTGGCCGCGGAGCGCGGTGCCGTCGTGGCGGCTCACCGAGACCACGCCGATCTCCACGCCCTCGTCGTCGCCGCTCATCCCCGGCGCGCTGCCGTCCTCGTTGTTGACGATGACGATGCCCACCGCCCCCATCGCCTGGGCGTTGAGCGCCTTCGACACGAAGGTGCAGGTGCCGCGATCGACCAGCACCACCTTGCCCGTGTAGTCGCCGACCAGCGGCTCGCACGCGTCGGTGGCGGTCCCCACGCCGTCGTCGCCCACCACCAGCTCGCCGCTCACGTCGAACGCCTGGGGGCCGAAGCCGGCCAGTCCCACCGCGAAGGCGTTGGAGGCGCTCTCCGGCGCGACGATGGAGAGGCTGCGGGAGAAGTTGGCGTCGAAGACGTACATCTGCAGCCGCGGGCTCGATCCGTCCGCGGGCGTGCCCATGTTGGCGTTGTTGCGGCCGGAGTAGTCCTGCGCCTCGGCGAGGAGGGGATCGTCGCCGGCGCCGCCGCGGCCGTAGTTGTCGCGCTGCGCGTTGCCCGCCGCCTCGTCGAAGCCCGCGTCGTAGAACCAGTCGTGGAGCCAGTTGGTGACGTAGAAGAGGTGGGTCACCGAGGCCATCCGCTGCGCCCGCGAGACGTCGGGGTTGGCGCCCAGGTCGTAGGCGTGGCCGAAGATGCCGGGGGCGGAGACCACCGCGCGGTAGTCGGTGAGGGAGAGGCCGTCGGTGCCGCTCACGTCCACGTAGGCGTCGACGTTGTTGCCCACCGTCTCCACCGCCTCCGGGGGGAGCCAGGGATCGCCGGTGGAGATCGGCCCCGCCTCGAGGTCGAGGATCTCCGGATCGATCACCGGCGCCTGCCAGCCGTCCGGCGTGCCGCTCGGGTGGGGCGTGCCCGCGCTCCCCTGGGGGCCATCCCAGGGGAGCCCCCCGGCGGCGGGATCGGCCCACACCCTGTAGCGGACGTCCTGCACCAGGTTGCGCCTGTAGAGGATCGCCCCCGACGACGCGTCCACCACCCACGCCAGGTGGGCGCCCTCCAGCTCGAGCTCGAGGTGCCAGGCGGGAAGGAGCGCGTCGGGCAGGTGGAACCAGACCGGCCGGATGCGCGCGGGGCGCTCCAGCCCCTCCGCCTCGAAGAGGGCGAAGCCGGCGGCGTCCTCGCCGCGCGGGACGTACGCGCCGGGCGGGAGGACCGCGCCGAGATCCGCCGCGGCGGCGGCGAGGGCCTCGGCGGGATCCAGGGAGAAGTGGCGCGAGGCGGGATCGACGCCGGGCAGGTAGCCGCTCAGCGCCACCAGCTCGCCCTGCCTGTCGAGGACCACCTTCAGGGTGTCGCGGAAGACGGGGATCCCGTCGATCTCCCGGCGCAGGGAGACGACCACCGCGCCGCGGCCGTTGTCGTGGACTGCATCGACGCGGAGCTGCGGCAGCACCTCGTCGCGGAGGCGGTAGAGGCGCAGGTGGCGGTGGAGGTGCTGGAACGCTGCCTCCTCCCACGCGGCGGGCGGCGCCGTGCGGGTCGGCCCCGCGAAAGCGGCCCAGACGAAGGTGGGCAGTCCGAGACGGGGCTCCGTGTGGAGCACCCGTTCGCCCGCGGGGATCGCCCGCTGGTCCACCGTCCGCTCCGGCGCGGCCAGGGAGAGGGCGTCGTGGTTGGCGGGGACGGCGCCCGCCGCGGGGCCGGCGCAGAGGAGCGCTGCGGCCAGGAGGAGAGAGCGCAGGAGTGCAGAGCCGGGAATCCGGCCTGAACGGGCCGGATGCGGGGCCTTCGAGCGAACCATGGGTGACCTCGTGGGCCCGAAACGTACCCGACCGCTCCCGATCCGGACAACAGCGCCGCGGGGCTGCGCAGCCTGCAGGGTCCCATGGGCAAGCAGGGCCCACCCGGAGGACCCGGTGTGCGGATTGTCGGCATGTGGGCGGGTTCGCACCCTTAGGCCGTCGGCGACGCATCTAGGCGGGAGGTAGGGATGCAGAGCGTACAGCGATGGCTGGTGGCGGCGGTGCTCGCCGTCCTCGGAACCACCGCGTGCAGCGTGGTCAAGGAACCGGGCGAGGCGCGGGGGGACGATTCGTCGGTCCCGCGCACCGAGTGCGATCTCGCCGCGGGGCGGGTGACGCTCCACCGCCTCAACCGGACCGAGTACAACAACACGGTGCGCGATCTCCTCGGCGTCGATCTGCGGCCGGCGGATCGATTCCCGCAGGACGATCTCGCCCACGGCTTCGACAACATCGCCGAGGTGCTGACGGTCGCGCCGCTCCTGGTGGAGAAGTACGACGACGCGGCGCGGCAGCTCGCGGAGACGGCGCTCGCCGATCCGGGGGCGCGGGCGAAGCTGATCACCTGCGACCCCGCGGCGATGGGCGAGGAGGCCTGCGCCAGGGAGGTGCTCGGCCGCTTCGTCTCGCGGGCGTGGCGCAGGCCGATCACCGAGCAGGAACTGGAGAAGGTGATGGGCCTCTACCGCGTGGCGGTGGAGGAGGGCGAGGGGTTCGAGACGGGGCTGCAGCTGGCCATCCACGGAACCCTCGTCTCGCCCAACTTCCTCTTCCGCTTCGAGGAGGATCCGCCCGCCGGACAGGTGCGGCGGCTCAACGGCTACGAGCTGGCCTCGCGCCTCTCGTACTTCCTCTGGAGCACCATGCCCGACGATGCGCTCTTCTTCGCGGCGGAGAGCGGCCAGCTCGACACGCCGGAGGGCGTCGAGGCGGAGGTGGAGCGCATGCTCGCCGACCCGCGGGCGGAGGCCTTCGTCGACAACTTCGGCGGGCAGTGGCTCGCCACCCGGGCGCTCGAGCGGGCGCAGCCGGATCCCGCCACCTTCCCGGACTGGGACGACGAGCTCCGGGAGGCGATGGCGATGGAGACGCGCCTCGTCCTCGCGGAGCTGATCCGGGAGGGGCGGCCGCTCGTCGACCTGCTCGACGCCGACTTCACCTGGGTCAACGAGCGGCTGGCGCGCCACTACGGCATCGAGGGGGTGAAGGGCGCCGAGTTCCAGCGGGTGGCGGTCCCCGACCACCGCCGCGGCGGCATCCTCGGCCACGGCTCGTTCCTCACCACCACCTCGAACCCGACGCGCACCTCGCCGGTGAAGCGCGGCAAGTGGGTGCTGGGGCAGCTGCTCTGCGACGAGCCGCCGCCGCCGCCCCCCGGGGTGGAGGGCCTGCCCGAGACGGAGAAGCCCACCGGCACGCTCCGCGAGCAGATGGTGGCCCACCGGACCGATCCGATCTGCGCCAGCTGCCACGTGACCATGGACTCGATCGGCTTCGGCCTGGAGAACTTCGATCCCACCGGCAGGTACCGGACGAAGGACGAGGCGGGGTTCGCCATCGACGCGAGCGGCGAGCTGCCGGGCGGCAGGATCTTCAGCGGGGTGGTGGAGCTGGCGCAGACGCTCAAGGCGGACCCGAAGTTCGCCTCGTGCATGGCGGAGCAGGCGATGACCTACGCCCTCGGCCGCGCGCTCACCCGCAAGGACGGCTGCTCGATCGAGTCGGTGGCGGAGAAGTTCGCGGCGGGCAACTACACGTTCGAAGCGCTGGCCAAGGCGATCGCCACCAGCGAGCCGTTCCGCCTCCGGGCGGCGGGGAAGGAGGAGGGGAAGTGAAGCGCTGGGAGATCTCGCGAAGGACCGTGCTGCGGGGCCTGGGCACCGCCATCGCGCTGCCCACGCTGGAGGCGATGCTGCCCTCCATCGCGAGGGCACAGGTGGCGGGGGCGAAGCCGCCCCGCCGGCTCCTCTTCTATTTCGTGCCGAACGGCATCTACATGAAGGACTTCACGCCGGACGAGGAGGGACCGAACTACTCGTTCCCCCGCACGCTCCAGCCGCTGGAGCCCTTCCGGAACGACATCCTCGTCCTCTCCGGCTTCGACAACCGGCCGGGCGAGGACGTCATCCCGGGCAACCACGCCCGGGGTACCGCCGCCTTCCTCACCTGCGTGCCGCCGGTGAAGCACGACGACGGCACCCTCGAGGTGGGGATCTCGGTGGACCAGGTGGCGGCGCAGGCGATCGGCAAGGAGACCCGCTTCGCCTCGCTGGAGCTGGGGGTGGAGGCGAACGTCACCGCCACCTCCTGCGACTCGGGCTACAGCTGCGCGTACATCAGCAACATCTCCTGGGCGGGCCCCTCGTCGCCGATGGCCAAGGAGATCGATCCGCGCCTCGTCTTCGACCGGCTCTTCGCCGGGGGCACGCCCGGCGAGACCGCCGAGCAGATCGCGCGGCGCAACAAGTACAAGAAGAGCATCCTCGACTTCGTTTCGGAGGACGCGCGGGCGCTCCAGGCGAAGCTGGGCGCCGCGGACAAGCAGAAGCTCGACCAGTACCTGACCGGCGTGCGCACCCTCGAGCAGCGCATCGCCGCCAACGCGCCCGACGCGGTGGCGTGCGTGGTGAGCGACGCGCCCGACGTGGCCGGCTCGCGGCAGGAGCTGGCGCAGCAGATGGCCGACCTGATCGTGCTGGCCTTCCAGTGCGATCTCACCCGGGTCGCGACCTTCATGCTGGCCAACGGCTTCACCAACGTCGCCTACCAGTTCCTCGGCGTGGGCGAGGGGCACCACGAGCTCTCCCACCACCGCGAGCAGAGCTCCTTCATCAACCACCTGAAGCAGATCGATCGCTGGGAGGTGGAGCAGTTCGCCTACCTGCTGGGGAAGATGAAGGCGGTGCAGGAGGGCGACGGCACCCTCCTCGACAACAGCCTGGTCCTCTTCTCCAGCGAGCTCTCCGACGGCAACAAGCACCACCACATCAACCTGCCGGTGGTGCTGGCGGGCCGCGGCGGCGGCGAGATCCGGCCGGGACGCCACATCGCCTTCCGCGGCGCCGGCGGCGAGTTCCCGATCGCGGACCTCTACCTGACGATGCTCGCCAACGTGGGCGTGCACCTGGAGACCTTCGGCCGCGACAGGAACGGCAATCCCTACGGGACGCGGACGCTCACCAGCGACCTCGCCTGAAGCGCCGCGGCCGGCGGGGGAGGCCCGACGCCCTGCGGGGGCGCCGGGCCTCTTCCGTTCCTGGCTCGTATTCGCGGGCGAATACGGAAAGCAGGAGCGGCCGCATCCCCTTTTTCCGCGGTCGGGGCGATGCTGCTTCCGCTGCCACCTCGGATCTCTGAGGGATCGCGGAGGCGGCGCGCGAAAATGTGTGGGTGCCCGGCACGGAAGAGCGGCCAATCGCAGGGAAATCGGCCAGTTGGCCGATGGACGGCCCCGGCACCCGCCTTGCTTCCGGGCAGGGAGCAGCCCCTTTCCCAGGGGCGGATGCGCGGAGGGGACGTGATGCAGGCAGTACGGAGACTGGCTGGACTCGGTTCGCTCTTGATCGCGGTGGCGCTCGCCCCTGCCTGCGGCGACGCGCCCGATGGCGTGGAGGAGGAGCAGCAGCAGGGGGGACGGCAGAAGCCCCAGCCCGACCCCGTGCCGGGGGAGACGCTCTTCTACTCCGCCGACGGGCGCCAGGGGACGCCCTCCCCGGGCGGGGAAGACGACGGCGCGGCCGCCCCGGAGGACGGCGGGCTCGACACCGATGGCGGGGCGGGCGGCAGCGGCGGCGAACGCACCGTGGAGGAAGGCGACGTCTACCGCGCCTTCGGCACCGGCAGGCTCCTCAACCTCAACGCCTACCGCGGCCTCCAGGTGATCGACGTCGCCAACCTCTCCGCCCCCTCCATCGTCGGGCGGCTGGAGATGAGCGGCACGCCGGTGGAGCTCTACGTCTCCGGCAACACCGCCTACGTGCTGATGAACGACTGGCGGAGCTACTGGGGCGCACGGGGCGACGTGCAGGTGGACACCTGGAACGGCGGCGTCGTGCTCTCGGTCGACCTGAGCGATCCCGCCAACCCGGTGGTGATCGATCGGGAGCTGGTCCCCGGCTGGATCTACAAGAGCCGCCTGGTGAAGGGCGGCGGCCAGGAGGCGCTCTACGTCGTCTCGCAGGAATACGGCTACGTGACGGCGGGCGGCTCGAGCTCGTGGACCACCACGACGAAGGTGAAGAGCTTCGGCATCGCGTCGGGGCAGCTCACCGCCGCGAGCGAGCTCGACCTGGGCGGCTGGATCTCCGACATCGCCGCGACCCCGGAGGCGCTGCTCGTCGCCCGCCACGACTGGCAGGACAACAGCGGCCGCAGCCTGGTCTCGGTCATCGACATCTCCGATCCGGCGGGCACGATGATCGAGGGGGACGAGATCCGGGTGGAGGGGCTGGTCCGCAACCAGTTCAACATGGACCTGCGCGGCAACGTCCTCCGCGTGGTCTCCGGGCGGACCTGGAACGGCGGCGCCAACGCCAACCACCTCGAGATCTTCGACGCCACCGACCTGCACAACCTGGTGCGGATCGACCACGACACCTTCGGCGAGAACGAGGACCTCTTCGCCACCCTCTTCCTCGACAACGCCGGCCTCTTCGTCACCTACTTCCGTACCGATCCCTTCCACGCCTTCGCGATCACCGACGCGGGCCAGGCCACGGAGAAGAGCGAGTTCGTCGTCTCCGGCTGGAACGACTTCTTCCGCCCCGTCTTCGGCGACCGCCGCCTGGTGGGCATCGGGATGAACGACGAGACGGGACGCGCGGTTGCGGTGAGCCTCTACGACATCACCGACCTCACCAACCCCGACCCGCTGGTGGCCCGCGCCGAGGTGGTGGCGGACAACAGCTGGTCCGAGGCCAACTGGGACCACCGCGCCTTCTCGGTGATCGAGGACGCGGTGGCGGTGCAGGCGGGCGGCGGCGTGGTGGAGACCGGCCTGGTCCTCCTCCCCTTCACCGGCTGGGACTCGCGGACGCAGACCTGGACCGCCGGCGTGCAGATCTACACCTTCTCCGAGACCACCCTCACCCGCCGCGGCGTGATGAACCACGGCAGCCCGGTCCATCGCACCTTCCAGCCCGCGGAGGAGGCGGCGGCCAACCTGTCCCAGGAAGAGCTCAGCCTCTTCGACCTGATCGATCCCGATCGGCCCCGCGAGCTCTCCCGCCTCGACCTCGCCCCCAACTACACCGACGTGATCCCCTTCGGCGCGTACGCGGTGCGGCGCAAGGAGCGGGACGACTGGTACCGCACCTACTACGGCGGCCAGGCCCGCCCCGCGGTGGCGCAGGTGATCCCGCGCGACGTCCACCCGGACAGCGCGCAGCCGGTGGCCAGCTTCGAGGTGCCCCGCGGCGCGACGCTGCGCAAGGTCGGCAACCTCCTCGCGGTGGTGACGCAGGATCCGATCGACACCTCGAGCTGGCCCTACACCTGGGAGACGACGATCCAGGTCCACGACCTCTCCGATCCCGCCCATCCGGTGGCGCGCGGCAGCCTCACCACCACGGCGATCGACCGCCTCGGCTACGGCGGCCCCTACTGGGCCGACTACGACTGCTTCGACTGCGGGTGGGGCTGGTACGGCGGATCGCTCCCCGTCCACGCGGTGGGCAACGCGCTCGCCTTCGTGGAGCAGCACCCCGAGGAGCAGGCGCTGGGGCAGGAGCAGGTCTGCCAGTCGTCGCCCCGCGACTACGGCACCTGCTACGGCGGCGGCTGGGCGGACGGCTGCACCATCGTGGACGGCTGGCAGGTCTGCCGCACCCGCGACGGCAACACCACCTGCACCGGCCAGTTCGTCGAGTGCGTCTTCGACGCGGACGAGGAGAGCTTCGCCTGCGAGCCGTACGCGCCCGCGCAGGGCCAGCTCCGCACCGACTGCTACACGTACGAGGCGAAGCGCTACTGGACCCGCTTCGAGGTGGAGGTGGTCGACCTCTCGCAGCCCGACGCGCCGGCGCTCGCGCCCACCGTCACCACGCCGCGGAGCGACGAGGCGGTGAGCGTCCTCGTGGACGGCACCGACCTCTGGCTGAGCTACCAGCAGCCCTACGCCATCGCGGGTGATCCGCGGCCCTACGTGCGCCACTTCTCGCGGCGGCTCGACCTCTCCAATCCGTCGCAGCCGGCGCTCGGCAGCGGGATCAACCTGCCCGGCCAGCTCCTCGCCATCGAGGGCGACCTCCTCTTCACCCGCGATCAGGTCTGGGGCGCGGCCCAGATCGAGGCGGCGGTGGCGCGGCTGCGCCTCGCCGGCGGCGCCGCGGTCCTCGAGGCCCACCGCCGCTTCGCCGACCAGTACGTGGAGGCGATCGCCCTCGACGGCGCCGGCCACGTCCTCGTCAGCCACCGCGCCTTCTCCACCTGGTACGGCTACCGCTGGGCGGACGGCGCGACCGACGCGGGCCAGAAGCTCACCATCCTCGACGCGGCGGCGGCGCAGCTCGATCCCCTCGCCACGGTGGCGGTGGACGGCTGGGCGACGCTCAAGGACGCGCGGGCGGGACGCGCCCTGTTCCAGGTGCCCGGCGGCCTCCTCGTCTTCAACCTCGAGACGCCCACCGCGCCGTGGCCGCAGGCCTTCTTCGCCACGAAGGGCTGGCCCAGCGAGATCGTGGTGGACGGGCGGAAGATCCTCTTCGCCGCGGGCCGCTACGGCATCTACGAGTTCGACCTCGACAGGAGCAACCTGACCGTTCCCTGATCGAGCCGAGGGCGGCGGCGGCAGCGGCGGCCGGGTCCCCACTCGACGGGGGGCCCGGCCGTTTTTTCATTCCTTGCCGAGCGTCCCCCGCACCCAGAAGTGGTCCACCGCCACCATCACCACCGCGAGGAGCGGCGCTGCGACGAACAGGGCGAGGGCGCCGAAGGCGCTCACCATCGCCACCTGCCAGAGGAGGAGGAGCGCGGGGGGCAGCTCGATGGCGCGCTTCATCACGATGGGCGTGACCGCGTTCCCCTCGACCTGCTGGATGAAGAGGTAGAGGAGCGCGGTCTGGATCGCCGTCCCCGGCGAGTGGGCGAGCGCCACCCCCACCGCGGGAACGGCGGAGAGGATCGGGCCAGCGTAGGGGACGATCTCCAGGGCGAAGGCGATCACCGCGAGGACCAGCCAGGTGTCGAGGCCGATGATCCGCGTCCCGACCGCGGTGAGGATCCCCACCGTGGTCATGGAGACGAGCGCGCCCACGATCCAGCCGCGGATCACGTGGCCCAGGCGGTGGAGGAAGGCGGCGACGCTCGCCTCGTAGCGCGGGGGCACGAGGCGGAGCAACCCGCCCACGTAGAGATCGGGGCGGTAGGCGAGGAAGAAGGCGACGCCGAGGACGAAGACCAGGGCCATCACCGCGGCCACCGCGCCGAAGGCGAGGGGCAGCGCGCCGGAGACCAGCTCGCTCACCTCGGCGAGGAGGCGCTGCTCCACCGTCTCCGGCAGGTGTGCCCTGGGGAGGGCGGCGAGCGGACCGCGCCCCTTCACCTCCTCCCACCAGGCGCCGACGGTGGCGAGCACCGCGGGCAGGCTCGCCACCAGCGCCGCCGCCTGCTCGTAGAGGCGCGGCACCAGCCACCACCCCACCCCGCCCAGCCCGGCGAGGAAGAGGAGCAGCGTCACCACGGTGGCGAGCGCCCGGGGCATCCAGCGGGCGAGGAAGTCGATCGGGTAGTGGACCAGGAAGGCGAGCAGGCAGGCGATCAGCACGAGGAAGATCGGCTGGAGCGCCGCGCCGAGGAGGCGCACCGTCCCCCAGAGGAGGAGGAGCGTCGCTCCCGCGCCGAAGAGATAGCGATGGGAGGGCCATGCCCCCGGGGCGGACATGCCTCGAACCTGCTCGCTCTCCCCCCGCGGGCAAGGCCCCTGCCGGGCGGGCTACCTGTGGGTGAGGAACTCGCGGACGATCCCCACCGACCACGGCTCGGCCACCTCGCGCACGAAGCGGGCGAAGTCGAGGGGCGCCCCCTCGTCCGCCGCGTCGGAGATGGTGCGGATCACCGTGAGCGGGACGCCGTACTCGTGGCAGACCTGCGCCACCGCGGCGCCCTCCATCTCCACGCAGGCGAGGCCGCGCAGCCGGGCGCAGATCTCCGCCAGCTCCGCCTTGCCGGCGATGAAGCGATCGCCGCTGGCGACCGGGCCGGCGATCGCCACCGGCGCCTCGATGCCGAAGCGGGCGGCGGCGGGCGGCGGGTGGGCGAGGAAGCGGTTCGCCGCCTCGAGCGCCCGCCTGGTGCGGTCGGGATCCCCGGGAAACTCGCTGATGCCGAGGAGCGGGATCTCGTGGCGGGGGAAGAGCGGCTCGGCGTTCATGTCGTGCTGCACCAGCGAGCTGGCGATCACCACGTCGCCCACCCGGAGGGCGGGATCGGCGGCGCCGGCGACGCCGGTGAAGATCAGCTCGTCCACCCCCTCGGCCACGACGAGATGGGTGGCGGTGGTGGCCGCGGCGACCTTTCCCCAGCGGGAGAAGACGACCACCGCCTCGTGGCCGAAGAGGGTGCCGCGCCAGTAGGTGCGGCCGCCGTGCTCGCTGGCGCGCGGCTGCTCCATCGCCGCGATCAGCCCGCCCACCTCCTCCTGCATCGCCCCCATGATCCCGATCGCCATCGCACGACTCCTTGCCAGCACCCCGCGCTGCCGGGATACCCTGCCCGCGCCCATGCTTGCCACCAGGATCGCGCGCCTCGTCCTCGTTCTGCTCGCTTCCCTCACCGCTGCCGGTGCCGGCGCGAAGGAGCGCCTGCAGGTCTCCCCCTGGATCGACGCCGGCATCGCCGCCGGGACCGTGGCCCTCTGGCTCGGCGGCGCCAGCCTCGCGGAGGAGCCGGAGCTCCTCACCCGCCCCGCCAGGAATCCGCCCGGCGGCATCGACGACTGGGCGCCCCGCTACGTCCGCGACGGGTGGCTCACCCCGAGCGACGCCATCGTCTGGGGGACGATCGCGGCGGGCGGCGTGGTCACCGCGGTGGACGGCTGGCGCGACGAGAACCTGGTCGCCCACCTGGTGATCTTCGCCGAGGCGATGCTGATCAACCAGATGGTCACCGACGTCACCAAGCAGCTCACCCTGCGGGCCCGGCCCTTCACCTACAGCGAGCCGGGCGGCGGCACCTTCGACGTCCACTCCTTCTTCTCCGGCCACACCTCCAACACCGCCACCGCCGCCTTCGCCGCGGCGCGGATCCTCGACCTCTCCGGCGACCTGGATCCGTGGGAGCGGGTGGCGCTCTACGGCACCGCCACCGCCCTCACCGGCGCGGTGGCGAGCGCACGCGTGGCGGCGGGGATGCACTTCCCCACCGACGTGCTGGTCGGCGGGCTGGTGGGCACGGCGATCGGACTCGGCGTCCCCGAGCTCCACCGCCCCGGCGGCTGGATCTTCGGCGGCGGCGCGACCGACGGCGGCGGGCACGTCACCGTGGCGCGGGCGTTCTAGGTCGCCCCGCCCCCACCCCCGGGGCTTTCTGCCACCGTGGCCGATGGCCACCTCGCAGCCATGTGCTGGCTGCGCCTCTGCGTGCTCCCCCTCTTCCTCGCCGCCGCCGCGGTGCTCGCCGCGCCGGCGGTGGGCGAGCAGCTCCCGGAGATCCGCGCGCTCGACGTCGACGGCAACGAGCACCTCCTCCGGGAGCTCCTCGGGCCGGGGCCCACCCTGCTGGTGGCGATCACCGATCGGAAGGCGGGCGACGCGATGCAGGCCTGGTTCGACGAGGCGGATCGCCGCGCCCCCCGGGCGCAGCGGGTTTCGATCATCTCGGTGGGGGTGCCCTTCTTCGTCTCCGACGCCTACGCGCGCTCGAAGGCCCGCGACAACGTGCCGGAGAAGTGGCGCAGCCGCTCCCTCTTCGACAGCGAGAAGGGGATGGCCCGGGCGCTGCGGCTCGGGAGCGGGACGACGCCGTGGGTCTTCGTGGTCGATCCCGCCGGCAGGGTGCTCGCCCGGGTGCACGGCGCGCCGGCGGATCCGGCGGCCGCGCGGATCTGGGAAGCGCTCGCTCGCTGATCGGAACGGCGCGAGGACGCGGTGCGGAAGGCGGTGCCGTCGCCCTGCTCGCCGCCCACGATCGCGCCCAGCGGTGGCCGCGCCCGCCGCGGCGATGTGTGTCCGGATCCCGCGCGCGATGCTCAGAGCAGCGTGCCGCCGAGGAAGAGCGTCGCCGTGCCGAGGTAGATGAGCAGGCCGGTCACGTCCACCAGCGTGGCGACGAAGGGGGCGGACGAGGTGGCCGGATCGAGGCCGAGCCGCTTGAGCACGAAGGGGAGCATGCTCCCCACCAGCGAGCCCCACAGGACCACCCCCACCAGCGACACGGCGATGGTGAGCGCCACCCGGGCCGAGTGCTCGGTGTAGTCGGCCCATCCCATCCACTCCCAGGCGCGCACGCGGACGAGGCCGAGGAGGCCGAGCCACAGGCCGAGGAGGAGCGCGGTGGCGAACTCCCGGCGCAGCACCCGCCACCAGTCGGCGAGGCGCAGCTCCTGCAGCGCCAGCGCGCGGATGATGAGCGAGGTGGCCTGGGATCCGGAGTTGCCGCCGCTGGAGATGATGAGCGGGATGAAGACCGCCAGCACCAGCGCGCTGGAGATCGCCCCCTCGAAGTGCTCCATCACCGAGGCGGTGAGGAGCTGCCCCACGAAGAGGATGGAGAGCCACGCGCCGCGCTTGCGCACCATCTGCCAGACGGAGACGGAGCGGTAGGGCTCCTCGAGGGCCTCCATGCCGCCCAGGCGCTGGATGTCCTCGGTGGCGCGCTCCTCCGCCAGATCGAGGACGTCGTCGGCGGTGATGATGCCGAGCATGTTGCCGTCCGCGTCGGTGACCGGGACGACGAAGCGGTCGTAGCGCTCGAAGATGTTGAGCAGCTCCTCGCTGGTGGTGGTGGCGGGGATGGCGATCATCGGCCGATCCTCGAGGTCGCCGACCTTCGCCTCGGGATCGGCCAGCGCCAGCGTGGAGAGGTTGAGGTCCTCGAGCAGCTTGCCGTCCTTGTCCACCACGAAGACGACGTCGAGGGTCTCCTTCCCCTCGGCGTTGGCGCGCACGTGGGCGAGGGCCTGGGCCGCGGTCCACTCCGGCCGCACCGCCACGTAGCGGGGGGTCATGAAGCGGCCGGCGGAGTCCTCCGGGTAGCCGAGGAGCATGCGCGCCTGCGCCGACTCCTTCGGCCCCAGGTAGGCGATGAGGCGGCGGGTCACCTCCGCCGGCATCTCCTCGAGGAGGCGGGTCCGGTCGTCGGGCGACATCCGCCGGAAGATCTGCTGGACCTGCTCGTTGGTGAGGGAGTGGACCAGCTCCTCCTGCCGCTCCACCGGCAGGTAGGAGAAGACCTCGGCGCCCTTGTCGCGGGGCAGGAGGCGGAAGAGGACCACCGCCTGCTCGATGGGGATGTCCTCGAGGAGCTCGGCGATGTCGGGGGGCTCGATCTCGGAGAACTCGCTGCGCAGCTGTTCCCAGGCGCCCGCCTCGATCAGCGCCTCGAGCTCTGCCTGCAGCAGCTTTCCGATCATGCGCCCCCACCTCCCGGTTGCGGGCGGAACATAGCCAGTGGGGCGCTCCGTTCAAGCGCCGAATTGCTTCGGCGGCGAGAACGATCGGATCGCGCCTCACCCGGCGGGCGCGAGCGCCGCGTCGAGCCCCGCGGCGGGGGTCGAGATCCTGCAGCGGGCGCCGCCGTGCACCATCCCCGCCAGCGCGCCGTCGCGATCGAGGAGCGGCGAGCCGGAATCGCCCGGGCGCGCGTCGAGGGTGGTGAAGATCGCGCCGTCCACGCCGGGGAGCGAGGGGCAGCGCGCGATGCGCGTCACCTCGATCTCCTGCGCGGGCATGGGCCGATCCGGCCTGCTGCCGAAGTAGAGCGGATCTCCCGGCGCCGGGAGCGATCGCGCGATGGGGAGCGGGCGCACCCGCGCGGGCGCGTCGAGCTCGAGGAGCAGGTGATCCTTCGCCTCGTCGCGGAAGGCGACCCGCGCGCCGAGGACGCGGCCGTCGTGGAGCTCCACCTCCACCCGCTCGCCGCGGATGCAGTGGGCCACGGTGGCGACGTGCCGGCCGTCCTCCACCACCGCGCCGGCGCAGCGGGAGGGATGGAGCGTGACGGTCGCCTGCTCCGCCAGCTCCTCCAGCGTGGGAAGCGGCGCCACCGCCGGGCTCGCCTCGGGCACCAGCGCGAGCGCCAGGGGAAGCATCCCCGCGGCGAGCCCGAAGCCCACCACCGCCTTGCCTGCCATGGGCCACCTCCTCCCGTCACGGTAGGAAGCGGCTGTGGGCCATGCAGCGGGGCGCCGGACGAGGCGCGGCAGGGTGGGCAGGAATGCGGGCGGGCGCCCGCGCGCTCACGCTGCGGAACGACGCGCCCGGAAGCAGCGGCGCGGCGGCGCGGGTCGAGCGAGGGGGCGCCCGCATCGTCCGACGCAGGGGGGGCGGACGGCGCGGCGGAACTTCGCTCGACACCGGACCGCGGACGTGCGAGGAATGGCGCCCACGCGTCGGCTGTCACTACCTCGATCGCGGAGAGGTCGTTCGACCTGGTCCACGATTCCGCCGACGTTGCGGTTGCGGGGCGATTCCGGAAAGCACTCTCGAAGGACCCTGTATCGCATGGGGCAGGTCCGGGCGCATGTCGCGCACGGACGGAAACACGGCTCCCCATGAGCTGAAGAGAAAGAGCAGAAAATGGCACAGGGTATCGTCAAGTGGTTCAACGACTCGAAGGGCTTCGGATTCATCTCGCAGGACGACGGCGGCAACGACGTCTTCGTGCACCACACCGCCATCCTCGCCGACGGGTTCCGCACCCTCGCCGAGGGGCAGCGCGTGGAGTTCGAGGTGCAGCAGGGCCCCAAGGGCCTGCAGGCGGCCAACGTCCGCTCCATCTGAAGTCCACGCCTTCCGGAAGGCCTGATCCGGTGATCGCGAGGGTCCGCGTCCGCGGGCCCTCGCGTTTTTTCAGGAGGTCGGTTTGGGAAACAACGCACGCCCATCGTTCAGCAAGCGCCAGAAGGAGCAGAAGCGCCGCGAGCAGCGCCAGATGAAGGAGGAGAAGGCCCGGCAGCGGAAGCTTGAGAAGGAACAGGCGCCTGCGGCGCCCCCCGGGGTCGATCCCGACATCGCCGGCATCGTGCCCGGCCCCCAGCCGCTCCCCGACCAGTGGTCCTGAGCGGCGGAATCTTTTCATTATTTTGACTGCGGGTGATGCCTGGGGGTAGGCTGCCGGTCCGGCAACCCATCCAGGAGCCCCCGACGTGTCGTTCCGCACGATCCTCGCCACCCTCCCCCTGCTCGCGACCGCCGCGCTGCCCGTCCGCGCCGCGGCCGCGGACGCGCTGGCGCGGGGAATCGATCCGGTGGGCGGGAAGCTGGCCATCGGCAGCGACGCCTTCCTCACCGTCGAAGGCGCCCGCACCGCCCCCGCCCGCTCCTTCGGCCTCTCGCTCTTCGCCGATTACAACCACGGCCTGATGGCCCTGCGGCTCGGCGACGAGAAGATCGACGACCTCCTCGCCCACCGCCTCGATCTCCACCTGATGGCGAGCTACGCCCTCACCGGCTGGCTCGAGGTGGGCGCCGATCTCCCCCTCACCCTCTGGCAGGCGAACGGCTTCGCGCGCCTCGAGGAGGAGACCGGCTTCCCCGCGGACGAACCGGCCGCGTGGGGGCTCGGCGACGTCCGCTTCCTCGCCAAGGCGCGCCTCCTCGAGGAGGCGCTCCACGGCATCGGCCTCGCCGCGCTGGCAGAGGTGCGCCTCCCCACCGGCGACGACGAGAGCTTCCTCGGCGAGCGGGGCGTGGCGATCGCCCCGGGCCTGGTGGCGGAGCGCAGCTTCGGCCCGGTGCGCCTCGCGCTGGGCGGCGGCTACCGCTACCGCAGCGACGCGGGCCGGTTCCTCAACCTCCACGTGGGCGACGAGCTCGCCTTCTCCGCGGCGGGTGCGTGGGCGCTCCCCGAATCCTTCCTCGGCGGCGGCCACGTGGCCCTCGCCGAGCTCAACGTGGCGACGCCCGCGCGCGCGCCCTTCAACGGCCCCGACGCCGACGCGATGAAGACCGGCCTCGAGGCGCTCCTCGGCCTCAAGAGCGATCTCGGCGGGGGCTTCGCCAGCGTGGTCGGCGTGGGGCGCGGCCTCACCGGCGAGTCGGGCTACGGTCGCGAGGCCTTCCGCGCCTTCGCCGGCGTGCGCTACCAGCGGGAGTTCCACGATCGCGACGGGGACGGCATCCCCGACGACGAGGACCAGTGCCCCGACGTGAAGGAGGATCGCGACGGCTTCGAGGACGCGGACGGCTGCCCCGATCCCGACAACGACCGCGACGGCATCCCCGACACCGAGGACATGTGTCCGGACAAGGCGGGCCCGCGCGAGTACCAGGGCTGCCCCGACGGCGACGAGGACGAGATCCCCGACCACGAGGACGCCTGCCCCGACGAGTACGGCCCGGCGAAGTACGACGGCTGCCCCTCGGGCGATCCCCTCGCCCGCTACGAGAACGGCAGGATCGAGCTGCGGGGCGCGGTCAACTTCGACACCGGCAAGGCGACGATCAAGCGCGAGTCCCACGCGGTGCTCGACCAGGTGGCGAAGCTGCTCCAGGAGCATCCGGAGTTGAAGCGGGTGCGCATCGACGGCCACACCGACTCGGTGGGGAGCGCCACCCTCAACCGCGATCTGAGCAGGCGCCGCGCGGCGGCGGTGGTCCAGTACCTGGTGGGCAGGGGGATCGACCGCAGGCGCTTCGACAGCGCCGGCTTCGGCGAGGACCAGCCGATCGCGTCCAACGACACCGCCCTCGGCCGCGCGAAGAACCGCCGCGTCGAGTTCACCATCCTGGAGGAGTCGGCCGCGCCCTGACGCGCCGGCTCGAGGAAGCACCATGCGTCTCGGATTCGTTGCAATGCCCCTGGCCGCGCTGGTGGCGGCGGGTTGCTCGGTGGGCGGCGCGCCCGACGGCGTCGTCGCCGACTGCACCACGCGGATGGCGCTGCCGCCCGCGGTGCAGACCGACATCCTCTTCGTCATCGACGACTCGGGCTCGATGGCGGAGGAGCAGGAGAAGGTGGCGAGCGAGCTGGAGGGCTTCGTCTCCGCGCTGGCCACGGGGCCGGTGACCAACGACTTCCGCGTGGGCGTGGTCACCACCGCGGTCAGCCAGCACGCCCGGCAGAGCTGCGACGAGGACGCCCCCGGCGCGCTGGTGCGCTTCCCGGAGGCGAGCGGCAGGCTCCAGCCGGCGACGCTCCCCGGCGAGGAGGAGGAAGGGCCGCGCGTCCTCGACTGGCAGGACCCCGATCTGATCGAGCGCTTCTCGGCGCTCGTGCGGCGCGGCACCGGCGGCACCGGCCAGGAGATGGGGCTGGAGGCGATGCGCCTCGCCCTCACCGAGGCCAACCCCGACTTCCTCCGCCCCGGCGCCCGCCTGCTGGTGGTGGTGGTCACCGACGAGGACGACTGCTCCGATCCAGCGGGCACCTCGCTGGTCCTCGATCCCGGCTGCTTCCCCACCGCGTGCGAGGCGGACGACGAATGCGGCGATGGCGCCTACTGCGTGAAGAACTTCGACGATCCGAGCACGCGCGCCTGCATCCCCAACACCTGCGAATCGACGGCGGGGCGCGAGGCGCTCGAGCCGGTGGAGCGCTACGTCGAGCTGTTGCAGAACCTGGACGACGGCACCGGCACGGGCCGCACCCGCGAGACCTTCCTCGCGGTGATCGGCCCGGTCGATCCGGAGAGCGGCGCGCCCACGCGCTGCAGGTCGGCGACCGACGAGGCCTACGGCGTGGGCGTGCGCTACGCGCAGGCGGTGGAGGCGATGGGCGAGCGCGGTCTGATCGCCTCGATCTGCTCCGACGACTTCGGCGTGGCACTCACCGACATCGCCAGGCTGGTGGAGCCCGAGCAGGTGGTGGAGCTGGACGACGCGCCGGACGACGGCAGGCTCCTCCAGGTGAAGCTGCGGCGCGTGGACGGGAGCGAGGTGCTCTGCCGCCACGGCGAGGGCTTCACCTTCGAGCCCGCGACGGACGGGGCGCCCGCGCGGATCACCCTCGAGGGTACGTGCAGGCTGCAGCACGGCGATCGCATCGCGGTCGACCTCTTCTGCGCCGGCTGATCCGCGTCCCGGCGAGGACCCGCCCTCCGGGCGCCTGATTCCGCGCGTCGGGGGCCCTGGGAGAAGGGCCCCTTCGGCGTCGCCCTCCCCTCCCCGCAACGGTCGCGCCCGTCACCCTTGTAGCGGTGCTCGCTCGATCGCCGAGCACAGGGGGTGATGGGGATGAAACGCTGGTACCTGGCGGCCATGTCGCTTCTCGTCTGCGCCTGCGCGGAGGAGACGACGGGCAGGCACGCGCGGGGCGTGGACGGAAAGGGCGGCGGCAGCGCCTTCCTCGAGGAGGGGCGCGAGGTCTTTCGCCACGACACCTTCGGCAGCGAGCGCTTCTTCGGCGGGACGCTCGGCCTGCACCGCGCCATCGCCGGCGAGGCCAACGGCGGCGTCGGCGCGGGCGTGCCGCCGAGCGCTGCGCTCGCCCTCGGCCTCAAGGTGGACGCCGACGCCCTCCCCGCGGAGGTGATCGAGGGGCTCGGGGCGGGGACGATCGACCTCGACGATCCCGCCACGACGCTGGCGCTCCTGCAGGCCGACGCGGTGGTGGGCGTGCGCGGCTTCTTCGACGAGGCGGGAGGGCTCGCCTCCGTCGGCATCACCTGCGCGCTCTGCCACTCCACGGTGGACGACTCCCTCGCGCCGGGCGTGGGGCGGCGCCTCGACGGCTGGCCCAACCGCGATCTGGACGTGGGCGCGATCGTCGGCGCGGCCCCCGATCTCTCCTTCTTCACCGACGCGCTGCAGGTGGACGAGGCGACGGTGCGGCAGGTGCTGGAGAGCTGGGGGCCCGGACGCTACGACGCGCTCCTCGTCCTCGACGGCAAGGCGTTCAAGCCCGACGGCACCACCTCGTCGGTGGTGCTGCCCGCGGCGTTCGGCCTCGCCGGCGTCAACCTCGCCACCTACACCGGCTTCGGCGACGTGACCTACTGGAACGCCTACGTGGCCAACACGCAGATGCACGGCGTCGGGACCTTCTACGATCCGCGCCTCGACGATCCGGAGAAGTACCCGGTCGCCACGCGCCTCGGCCTCGGCAACATCCGCGAGGCGGACGATCGCATCACCGCCAGGCTGCCCGCGCTGCACATCTACCAGCTCTCGCTGCGCGCGCCGTCGCCGCCGGAGGGCTCGTTCGACGCGGCGGCGGCGGAGCGCGGCCGCGCTGTCTTCGAGGGGAAGGCGCGCTGCGCGTCGTGCCACGTGCCGCCGATCTACAGCGAGCCGGGCCACAACCTGCACGCACCCGAGGAGATCGGCATCGACGACTTCCACGCGAGCCGCTCGCCCACCGGGATGTACCGGACCACGCCGCTGCGCGGCCTCTTCACCCGGGCGAAGGGCGGCTTCTACCACGACGGCCGCTTCGCCGATCTGCGCGCGGTGGTCGATCACTACGACGCGGCGCTCGGCCTGGCGCTCGCCGAGGGCGAGAAGACGGACCTCGTGGAGTTCCTGCGCTCGCTCTGATCCGGGGACGCGACCGTCCTCCACCCGGCCCCGGCGCGGCGGGCCGGGTGGATTTTCTTTCCGGGCGGCACCCTCCATCAGGGGCATCCATGGCGTCGTGCCCCCCATGGAGCAGCGGCGTTTCCCCGTGCGAGGTAGCAGGGTCCGACGGGCGGCGTCGCGAGCATGGCATTGTCGGCACATTGTGCGCGGCGGTACGACACCGGGCACACGGGGGACGACGGATCGAGGGGGCCCCCGCGTCTGCGCCGACGTCGTCGATCCAGCAGCATGCAGCGGCGCGGTTGAACTCTGCCCTCGCAGGGATTTCGAGATGATCGACAGGAAGATTGCGTTGCTGGCGGTAGGCGGCGCGCTCCTCGGCGGCTGCAGCATGGTCGAGGAGGGCCCCGCCACCGACGCAGCCATGGGCAACGGTTCGCAGGCCTCCACCGCCATCCCGGCCCGGGACCTCACGCCCGACCAGATCGCCGCGCTCACCTACCGGGAGTTCCCCGGCATCAACAAGTGCTTCGGCGACTGGGCCCAGAACGACTGGCCGCGCGACATGAACCAGGTCTGGGTCGACGGCGTCCAGACCAACCCCAACTACGGAAAGAGCCTCGCCTTCGTGCAGGGCACCCGGGTGGACGGCAGCCCCGTCCTCCCCGAGCGCTCGGATCCGAGCCACGCGGCGGGCGGCCCCAACGGCAGCCCCACCGGCGGCTTCACCTCGCTCGGCATCGGCGGCACGTACATCGCGCGCATGCCGCTCCTCGTCCGCGACCAGCTCGGCGACGACATCCTCCTCCACGAGGTGACCGGCGGGTCGTACACCTGTGCCAACTACCCGGAGGTCGCCCGCGTCGAGGTCTCGTACGACGGCGTCGTGTGGGCCGAGCTGGCGGGCACCGCCTGCGGCAACGGCGCCCACGGCTTCGACCTCGCCACCCTCGGCGACGACGCGCCCTGGCAGCTCAAGCACTTCGGCGCCCGCTTCGTGAAGGTGATCGACATCTCCGACGCGGCGAACCTGCCGAACGACGCGGACGGCTTCGACCTCGACTCGATCGAGGCGGTCCACTGCGGCGGCAACGAGCGCACCATCGACCTCTGCTCCGAGGGCTTCTACGCCTGGTACGAGCAGAGCCAGGGCGTCGACTCCAACGGCAACCCGATCCCGGCCGCGCGCAGCAACCCGGACAACGGCCTCGGCCTCCCCGAGGACGTGGACGACGCCGCCGACGAGCCGGCCGGCCGCCTCAGCTTCTACACCCTGGGCCGCAACGGCGGCTCGATCGTCTACGTCTTCGACGGCTGGGTCGAGACCACCGAGGTGCTGCGCTTCGTCGAGACCTCGTACGGCCGCAACGGCCAGGGCTGCAACACCTACCGCGAGCAGGCGCTCATCGAGGTGAGCGACGGCTCCACCGACGCGAACGGCGACACGATCTGGGTCGAGCTCGGCACCGTCTGCCGCGACGGGGAGATCGGCCTGGACGGCGCTGCCCTCGCGGGCCTGGATCGGATCGCGGCGGTGCGCCTCACCGACCTCACCGACCAGAACGGCAGCGACGGCTACGACTTCGACGGCGTCACCTGCGGCCAGCCGCTGCAGTGATGCTGGAGCGACGGGCCGCCCCGCGGGGCGGCCCGCTCGCCACCGTCCTGAA
>Ga0180215_1000892_pt1 | contig 34805 bp, 39 predicted proteins | sample eDN3rd37CBELigBY_FD_128871 | JGI IMG/M metagenome (GOLD analysis project Ga0180215, IMG submission 128871) | Enriched backyard soil microbial communities from Emeryville, California, USA - eDNA 3rd pass 37_C BE-Lig BY (version 2) (version 2) | ecosystem: Environmental > Terrestrial > Soil >...
ATAAAATCCATAAGGATAAAGCCAAAAAGGAAAAGGCGAGTAAAAATAACGGGAAGTATAAAGGACAAGCCTAAGGAAAAAGGTGAGCATAAAGCTCACCTTTTGTTTTTCGAGGATTTTACTCTCTATATAAACGATTAATATCCATAATCCCAATCTACTTCATTTTCATGCCAGAAAACAGGTGACACAGGCCCAAAGTCAACGATCTTGTTGTTTAATTTGCATTTGCAGTGCTCGTCACCGCTCTGCGCTTTCAGTTCTTCATAAACACAATGCTCAATCTCTTCGATCATAGTTACTTTTTGGTTCTCCTGAAATAGGATAGCCGTGCCTTTCATGATTCATAGCACCTCTTTTAAATTTTTTTATTTTCCTTATTTCTCCTTGATTGTATCTCCTTTTGGATAGAAAATCCACATTATGTGAAAACGTTCACAAAAACATCAAATTCTAGTGATTTTGAAAAATTTTCACAATTTCTCTTAAAAATTTCAAAGAAAAAAATTCCTTTCATGGTATAGTATTAGGTAGATTTGACTATTTATATTTTTGGAAGGACGACTATAACGGTGGAACAGCATAAAGGAATATTACTTGAAAGCGGTACAAATGAGCTCGAAATCGTAGAATTTGGCATTGGGAAAAATAAATACGGCATTAATGTCATTAAGGTAAAAGAAATTATCAATCCCGTACCTGTTATCCAAATCCCGCATGCACATAAAAATATTGAGGGCATTATTGAACTGCGCGGTGAAGTATTGCCTGTAGTGGATGTTGCTGCCTCATTAGGATTTGGGGCATCTGCAAATCCTGAGCTTGATAAGTTCATTGTTGCAGAATTTAATAAACAAAAGATTGTTTTTCATGTTCAGAGTGTCACGCAAATACACCGGATCTCCTGGCAGCAAATTGAAAAGCCATCAGAGCTGTATCAGGGAACTGAAAGTTTAATTATTGGAGTTATTAAATTAAATGGACAAATGATTTTATTGCTTGATTTTGAAAAAATGGTTATGGAAATCAATCCAGAGACAGGGATACATGTCGGGCAGGTACAGAAGCTTGGGCGAAGGGAACGGTCCAGCAAAAGATTGGTTGTCGCAGAGGACTCACCGTTATTGCGGAAATTGCTTAGCGATACCTTAAAAGAAGCTGGCTATGAGAATGTCGAGTTTTTCGAAAATGGCCGTGAGACAATTGAATATCTTGAAAACCTCATTGATTCTGGAAAGAACATGGAGGATGAGGTACAGCTAATTGTTACGGATATTGAGATGCCGCAAATGGATGGGCATCATTTAACAAAGCGGATTAAAACCAATTCAAAGCTTTCTAAAATTCCCGTCATTATTTTCTCTTCTTTAATTACAGAGGATTTAAAACATAAAGGTCAAATGGTTGGAGCAGACGCCCAGGTGAGCAAGCCTGAAATTGCTGAGCTTGTGCTGCATATTGACAAAATGGCGCTTTAAATTGTAAAAGCCAGATTCCGCGTTTTTATGCGAATCTGGCTTTTTCTATTGGCTTGGGAAGCAAATTATTCATTATTCAACATTAAGCGTTAACACTATTTTAAAAATAACTTTCTCCGAGTTTCTTAAATACAGGTTTTTGATAGCGTCGCTTTTTATTCATTGGATCTTGGTTTTGTTCTTTCATTCCAGTATAAGCAATTAATATTCTCTTTGCCTGATTAAGAGATAGAGAAGCTTTTGGATTTCTGACATGTGTATTTAATTTTCCTAAATGCTGTAACTTAGTGAAGTCTTCTTTTGATGGAGGGATATGAAATGTGTATTTTCCGCATACCACCAATACATCCGACTGCTGCTGGCTATATTTAGGATTGCTTGAAAAATGAAGACCGGCTTTTTTTGCCTTTCCTTCTTTAATCAGCTTCAATAAAGCCTCTTGCTTTAATTTGTATAAAAACTTTGGGTTTGGCGCCGTTTTTGCATGGCGATTAACGGTGAAGATTGCTTGTGAGAGGTTTTCAACCGTTGGGTGCAGTTCATGAGGAGAATCACTCTTTTCCGATTTCAATAGTATGGCTCCTTTCTATTAATAAGGGGTATAAGGCTATTATACCCCTTTTTTCGAAAATTTGAAATCCGTATTAGGAAATTATCCAATTATTTACTTGAAGATTCTTCCTCGGTGACTAGGGTGAAGACTGAAAGCTCCGGCTTCGTTAGAAAACGAAAAGGAAGGCGAGTTGTTCCAATTCCTCTGTTGACATATAAGGTTAAAGGAGAATTCCCGCTTAATTCGTAAAATCCCTCCTGATACTTAACGGCAAATGGAACTTTGACTAAAGCGCCAATAAATGGAATCTTTATTTGTCCGCCATGGCTATGACCGCTTAATTGAAGATGTATTTGATAATTTGCAGCTTCATCCGCTAAGTCAGGTGCATGGGATAATAGAATTTTATAAGATTCCGCTGGGATTCCTGACACAGCTTGTCCAATATCAGGATTCCCAAGCATCGCATCATCTATGCCGATTATATGGAGGCTGCTTCCATCGAGGAGCTTAATTTCTTTGTTTTCATTATTCAGAAGCTGAAATCCGGCATTTTCCATAATACCTTTATATATATCTGTCCCGTATCCCCCATGATCGTGATTTCCATAGATGGCAAATTTCCCAAAAGGAGCTTCAAGCTGCTGCAGTAATGGAATGATGGAACTGGCTTGGTAATATTTATTTGGTTCATCCATTAAATCACCAGTAAAAAAAATAATATCTGGCTTTTCGTCCATAATTTTCTTCAGCAGTTTTTTAAATTGCTCTAAATCATAATGAAAACCAAGATGGGTATCACTGAATTGAATGATTTTGAACTGGTGAAAACCCTTTGGGATGAATGAATTTTTTATTTGATGATGGCTTATTTCTAATAGTCTTGGCTCTATATCCCGGGCATAAAAAAATCCGCCTGCTCCAGCACCAATGAGGGCAAGGAAAGAGCTAAGCGTTTTTTTTATAAACGTCCTTCTTGAAATTTTTTTCGCCATATTATAACCAACCTATCTATTAATGAATCTTTTCTAATACTATCAAACTCTGTTTATAAAAAGAAGGGGAAACACCATGGATGTTTCTAGAAACGATAGGAGCTTTTCGTTATTATTCTATTTATATATTTGTTAGAAAATTCTTTAATTTAGTGTTAAAATGTAAATGAATGACTATTCAGTTTACAAGAGGTGTTAAAAAATGATGGGTAAAACAGTTATTGTAACCGGCGGTTCTAGCGGGATGGGGAAACATATGGCCAAACGATTTGCCGAAGCTTCCGCGAATGTTGTTATTACAGGAAGATCAAAGGAACGTCTGGAAGAAGCAAAAAAGGAAATAGAGGTCAATCCAGGACAGGTATTAACCATACAAATGGATGTTCGGGAAGTAGAGCACGTAAAGCATATGATTGATGAATCTGTTAAAACCTTTGGAAAAATAGACTTTTTAGTTAATAATGCGGCTGGAAACTTTATTTGTCCTGCTGAAAAGCTTAGTCCAAATGGCTGGAATTCTGTTATTAATATCGTATTAAATGGGACATTTTACTGCTCGAGCGAGGCTGGCAAGTATTGGATTGAAAACGGAATAAAGGGCAGCATTATTAATATGGTTGCTACCTATGCATGGGGGGCTGGTGCAGGCGTGATACACTCTGCCGCAGCTAAAGCTGGTGTATTGTCAATGACAAGAACACTCGCTGTTGAATGGGGAAGAAAATATGGAATACGAGTAAATGCCATTGCACCTGGTCCAATAGAACGGACAGGCGGAGCAGATCGTTTATGGGAATCGAAAGAAGCAGCTGATCGTACACTTCATAGTGTTCCGCTAGGCAGACTTGGAACACCAGAAGAGATTGCCGAGCTCGCGTATTTTCTTTTCTCTGATCATGCAGCATATATTAATGGCGAAGTGATCACCATGGATGGAGGGCAGTGGCTGAATCAGCATCCATTTTAATGAAGCGATTTCTTTTTAGAGGAGAGGGCAGAGGACAGTTCTCTGTCCTGGCATAGAAGATTATGGTATAATGATACATCATTGTATCGGAGGTCTTTTAGTATGGATGCACTGGAGATCCTTACAGATTTAGATAATGTCTTTCCGTATTTTCAGCCGATATTCAGTGCTGATGAGCATCGGGTAGTTGGATATGAAGTTTTTGGAAGATATAGAAGTGAAAACGGCATTATCAGCTTGGGGCCTTTTTTCCTAGATGAAAGTATTCCTGAGGAGTACCGCCTTGAAGTTGACAATGCTGTATTAAGAAAAGCACTTGATAAAGCCTTAGCCCTTGAACCTGACATCATGCTATTTATTAACAAGGATGCGGACCTTTTATTATTTGATAATGCCGAGTCCCTATTAGAGCTTCTAATGGAATATCAGGAAAAAGGCATCAAGCTTGACCGTATTATATTAGAATCGACAGAGCGAATATATCGCGGCGATCTAGAGCATTTAGATCATCTATTAAATTATTTGCGTACATATGGAATTAAAATAGCGATAGATAATATGGGGAACGAAAGAAGCCATGTTGACCGCATTGGCCAATTTGCTCCAAATATTCTTAAGATCGATTTGAATGAGCTGCGCTCTCAGGGAACAGCAAAAGCCCTGCATGATGTGTTATATTCCATATCAATGCTTGCACGGAAAATTGGTTCAACCCTGCTTTTTAAGAATATTGAAATGGTTTACCAGCTTCAATTCGCCTGGAGAAATGGCGGCAGATATTATCAGGGCTATTACTTGAAGGAACCAGGGGAAAGCTTTGTTGATAGAGATATCCAAAAACAAATGTTAAAAGAAAAGAGCCTGGAGTTTATTTCCTATGAAAAGAAAAAGCTAGAGGATTTCTCTGCAGTTACAGAACAATTTAACGAGAGCCTGCTGCAGTTTCTTCAGACGAAAAACCGCAGGCTGCTTGATTATGAGGAGCTGCTGAAGGCTTTATCAGCTCCCTTAAATGATGTAGCTTTTCGTATATATATTTGCAATGAGGATGGTTTTCAAACATCGCCCAATATTTTTAAAGGAAGCGACGGCTGGTTTATTCAGCCTGAATACTTACGTAAAAACTGGAGCTGGCGTCCTTACTTTTTAGAAAATATCATGAAAATGAGAAGAGATAAAAGAGGCATTCTATCAGATTTATACTGTGATGTGGAAACAGGAGAAACCATCCGGACCTTCTCCTATCCGCTAAATGCAAAGGAATATATATTCATTGATTTAACCTATGAATACCTATATGAACATGAAGGTTTACTGTAAAGGTCTCGTAAAGAGGCCTTTTTTGTTGTTTTTCTTAAAAGTAATTGAAAAAGACTTTCTGATATCTATTTGCTGATTGGAGCGGAGGGCGCGAAGACTCCTGCGGGATGAACGGGGCTAGGGAGACCCCGCAGGCGCTGTTAAGCGCTGAGGAGGCTCCCCGGGCCGCCCGCGGAAAGCGAAGCGCCCGGAGCGGAAATCAGCAATTTACTTGCAAGATTTGTCAAATGGGGCAGTTATTGGGCGATAGAGGCTTTTTTTCGTCAAAACTTGAAGTTATTTTACGAACGATTACATCCGTATACAGAATGTTTTGTTGATAAAATGAGAATTATCAATAAAAAGGGGAGGATGTCATGAAAAAGTTTTTACTGTGCTCACTGCCATTTATTTTGCTTATATCCTTCATTAATCCAGCCAAAACAACTGCCCAAGAAAGCTTGAGCAATAACGAAGAAGTTTTCCAATACTTACAGGAAGCATTCCAAGCTCAGGTTCAATTAAGTGAAAAGCCAAGAACAATGGAGGAAATATACGAAATATTATCCCCGTATTTTTCCAAAGAGGCAATGAAGGTTTTCACGTCTGAAAACCTTTTTATGGAGGATGGGAAATACATTACATATGGAACTGACTTTCCAATCTACTATATTCCCTTCTTTACCTATACGGATGAAACCAAGATCGTCAGAAAAAAAGGATACATTTACGTATTTGAATACTTTAAGGATTCTGGCGAGGGTCCTGTTTCCTTTGACGATCATTATGAAGGTGTAATCATGAAAGATATAGATGGCATTTACAAGGTTGATGAGTATTTATATGACAATATTCCCGAAGAGATTATTCAGCGTTCACAGCAGCCAAATGGATCTTTTTCACCTGTTTCCATTTTTCTGACAAACCTTTTTTATATGAAAAAGTTTTTCCTGTAAGAAGTTTTTACTTGTATATGTGTGTTCCCTTATTTTATTCTGTTAATATTGGTATGAAAAGCTCTCGTCAGAGTGAATATTCGAAATTAAATAAATTAGGATAGAAACATGCCAAAAGAGAAACCTAATAAAAGACACGAAGATGTTCTTATAGGGGTTTTGTGAAAGGAGAGGGAGCATGTCACAGCTTCAGGGTATTTTAACACGATTAAAAAACTTACAGGAACAATCTGCAAGTGGCGAACCAGCACAAAGATTTTTCGAGGTGAATGGCGAAAGGAAATGCCAGGTCACTTATCAGCCAAAAAGTGAAATGTATGAATTGGAAGTGTACAACGAAAAAGAAAAGCCGAAGAGATATCAATTTGACAATATTGATATGATAACGATTGAGATCTTTGATCTTATACAATAATGAAATGAAAAGGAACCAGTTTTGGTTCCTTTTTCGCCAACAGAGGTGAGAAGCAATGCTGCCAGCTGTTAAATGTCCAAAATGTCACACGACAGAAGAAATTGTTTCTGTCCTTACTGCTCAATCTAATCAAAATGTTATATATAAATGCCCAAATTGCCAATACGAAGTAAGGAATATTCACACAAACAAGGGTTAATTCCGGTTTGTTTCGCATCATTGGGCAATAGTTCCCCGCTGGCTGAAGTTTCACTTTATAGGAGCGTCGAACCTCAAACTGTGATACACTAAGGACAGAAGGATAAAAAATTGTTGAGGAGTTTCGGTGATGATAAGTCTTCAAAGCGGGGAAAATCTAGAAAAAAATATACGTGATCTAATGATTCCATCAGAACGAGTTGCGCATGTGCAAGTCGGGAATAGTTTGGAGCATGCACTTTTAGTATTAACCAAAAGCGGATATACTGCTATACCTGTTTTAGATCCTTTTTACAAACTTCATGGATTAATCAGTACCCCGATTATAATGGACTCTATTCTCGGACTTGAACGAATTGAATTTGAAAAACTTGAAGAAATACGTGTCGAGGAAATAATGAATAAGAAAATCCAAAGGGTAAATATTTCTTCATCTGTAAAAGAAGCTATACCGCTGCTTATTGATAATCCATTTTTGTGCGTTGTCAATGGAGATGGTTATTTTGAAGGGATTTTTACCCGAAGAAGTGTACTGATTGAAATTAATAATTATATCCGAATGGTAAATAAGAAATAACATTACGCTCCCAAATAAGGGGGCTTGATTTTTTTCTGCTGTATTTTTGTTTGGAGGGAAAGAACATTGGGACAAGCCATGGATGAAACAAAGTCGAAGGAACTTAAACAAACGAATAGGCCGCTTGTATTGATTTCTGTTATGCTCGCAATGTTTATGGGGGCGATTGAGGCTACCATTGTGTCGACGGCCATGCCGGCCATTGCTGCTGACCTGGGCGGCTTTTCATTGTACAGCTGGGTTTTTTCGGCTTATCTTTTAATGAATGCTGTGACGGTTTTAATATACGGGAAGCTTTCAGATTTATTTGGACGAAAGCCTATCCTCATTTTTGGCATAACCATCTTTTTAATTGGCTCTATCTTATGCGGATTTGCCCAATCAATGACAATGCTGATTGTTTTCAGACTGATCCAAGGGTTTGGTGCAGGTGCTGTCATGCCCATTGCAACAACCATTGTCGGGGATATCTATACAAAGGAAGAACGGGCGAAAATTCAAGGATACCTCTCCAGTGTTTGGGGGATATCCGCAATAATGGGGCCGGCCATTGGAGGTCTCCTAGTCGAATACGTGTCATGGCATTATGTTTTTTGGATTAATATTCCGCTTGGGATTTTTTCAATAATCGGAATATCTAAATTTCTCCATGAAAACATTGAAAAGAAAAAGCCTGATATTGATTATAAAGGTGCCATCTTATTAACTATTTCCATCTCTTCCTTGATGTTTGTTCTTGTTGAAGGAGGGACGCGCTGGAAATGGACGTCGCCTGAAAGCATAGGGATTTTTGCTGCAGCCCTCGCTGCTTTTTTTCTTTTTGTTTTTCAGGAAAAAAAGGCTTCCGATCCGATGATGCCATTTAGTATTTGGAAAAAACGATCCATTTTGATTGCTAACCTGGCTTCATTAACTACAGGGATTATGCTTATCGGGATATCAAGTTTCTTGCCTGCATTTGTTCAGGGTGTCATGGAAAGCAGCCCGATTGTTGCAGGCTTTACATTAACCACGATGTCTATAGGCTGGCCTATTGCATCATCTGCAGCAGGTTATCTATTATTAAAGATTGGTTTTAAAAATACGTCTATAATTGGCGGGATTTTCCTTATTTTGGGCAGTATTATGTTTGCTTCACTTTCACCAGAAGCTGGACCCGTCTGGGCCGCTTGTGCCTCGTTTTTAGTAGGGGTTGGGATGGGATTGACATCAACATCATTTATTGTTTCGATTCAAAGCACTGTCAGCTGGGAGCAAAGGGGAATTGCCACAGCTGCTAATATGTTTATGAGAAATTTAGGAAATACGGTCGGTGCAGCTTTGCTTGGCGGAATATTAAATAGCCGTCTGCTGCATTATTTCCGCGAAAATGCTGGTGAGGTATCTGAAAATTTGACAATCGATTCAACCAATTCGCTTTTAAATGAAAGCGAGCGAAATCAGCTTTCAGAAGGAGTAAGAGAGATCCTACAGGGGGGTCTTGCATCATCACTGCATTGGGTATATTATGCTGTGCTTCTATTTGCCGTAATTAGCTTTTTCCTAACGGTTATCTTGCCGAAAGAGAGGTAATATCATGTCTTCACTTTCTGAATTTCATTTTCTTTCTGTGCTTGCACAGGAAATGAATATGAGAAAGGCGGCAGAGCGATTATTTGTCACACAGCCTGCCTTATCACAGCGCCTTCAATCCATCGAAAAGGAATGGGGGGAAAAGCTGTTTGTCCGTTCCCAGAAGGGGTTAACACTGACGCCTGCAGGAGAAATTGTTATTAATTTTATCAATGATGTGATCGGAAAGGAGGAAAAGGTCAGAGAATCCATTCATGCATTAAACGCTGAAGTTCACGGGACTTTGAAAATTGCAGTTGCCTCGATTGTTGGCCAAAATTGGCTGCCTCAAGTACTAAAAAAATATGTAATGCGCTATCCGCAGGCGAAAATTTCTTTGATCACAGGGTGGAGCAGTGAAATATTGAAAGCTTTGTATGATGATCAGGTACATATCGGAATTATTCGTGGCACGCCTGATTGGAAAGGGGTAAAGATTCATTTATTCGAGGATCCTTTGTTCCTGGTTGATACGGAAATCTCAACTCCTGAACAGATCCTGGAGACTGACCGCCCCTTTATTCAATTTAAAAGTGATTCCAGCTACTATCAGGAAATTCAGGATTGGTGGCTAAGACAATTTAAAACATCACCAAAACGAACCATTGTTGTTGATCAAATTGAAACCTGCAAACAAATGACCTTCAATGGCATAGGCTATGCCATCCTGCCGGCCATCACCCTTAACGGCTCTGAACCAAACATATTCAAGGTCCCGTTGAACGATGAAAATAACAAGCCAATCAGGCGAGATACCTGGCTGCTCGGCTACGAATCAGCATTCGAGCTAAAACAAGTCTCAGCCTTTGTAGAGCTTATTAAGGAATTTATTGAAGAGGATCATGAGGTTAATTAATTCTTAGAAATAAATTTTAAATAGCAATTTTAATTAGCACTACTTAGTTGATCCTCGCTGCAGGCACGTAGACTCCTGGGGGATCAGCGAAGTGCCTGGAGAGGAAATCAACGGGCCTCAAGAGCATATCATTTTATTCTCAATCAATAATTTGATAAACTACATATGGAAATATAATCAAATTCACCGATGCAAACCTTTTTTGACTAAATATATTGAAAAAAGGGCAAAACATGTAATGGAGTTTCTCGCCCTATTTAATTATAATTGATATTTCTTTAAATTAATTATAATTAGAGTTGACTTAATTATAATTGAAGTCTATAATTATTATTGTGAATGAGAACTCAATTGAGAATATCCTAATAATATTCTCAATACATAATTAAATGGAGGGATTACATATGCCAGAACGTATGGTAGCAAAACAAGCACCACGCTTTGAAATGGATGCAGTAATGCCAAACAAAGAGTTTGGAAAAGTAAGCCTTGAAGAAAATATGAAAAACGACAAATGGACAGTGCTATTCTTCTATCCAATGGATTTCACTTTCGTTTGTCCAACAGAAATTACTGCTATGTCTGATCGCTTTGATGAGTTTGATGATCTAGATGCAGAAGTAATTGGAGTTTCTACAGATACGATTCATACTCACTTAGCTTGGATTAATACAGATCGTAAAAACAATGGTCTTGGAGATTTAAAATATGCTTTAGCAGCTGATACAAATCATGTAGTTGCTAGAGACTATGGTGTACTTATTGAAGAAGAAGGGGTAGCACTTCGCGGTTTATTCATCATCAGCCCTGAAGGCGAACTAATGTATTCAGTTGTTAACCATAACAACATCGGCCGTGATGTTGATGAAACATTACGTGTTCTTCAAGCTCTTCAAACTGGCGGACTTTGCCCAGCAAACTGGAAGCCAGGACAAGCTACACTTAATGTTTAATTCTTGATGAAGATGCTAAAAAGGCCTAACGATAGTTAGGCCTTTTCTTAAAAGGATATTTAATATTGGTCTTGTTTTAGAACAAGGTAGATTTAATAACTTAGTTGATTGGAGTGGAAGGCGCGAAGACTCCTGGGGGATCGGCGTTGAAGTGAGACGTGCGCAGGAGCGATAGCTCCGAGGAGGCTCGCAAAACGCCCCCTGGAAAGCGAAGCGCCTGGAACGGAAATCAACGGCTAAATTTTAAAAAAGGGGGTCCATTTATGAAATTGCGTGAACCAATGCCGGAATTAAACGGTGCAACGGAATGGCTAAATGGTGAAGTAACGAAGGATCAGCTTGTCGGCGAAAAGCCAACATTAATTCATTTTTGGTCAATCAGCTGCCATCTTTGTAAAGAGGCCATGCCGAATGTTAACAAATTCAGAGATGACTACCAGGATAAATTAAATGTAGTAGCGGTTCATATGCCTCGTTCTGAAGATGATCTTAATATCGATGAGATCAAAAAGGTAGCTGCTGAACATGGTATTACACAGCCTATTTTTGTCGACAGCGAGCACAAGCTTACAGATGCTTACGAAAATCAATATGTACCTGCTTATTACGTTTTCGATAAAACAGGCACGCTTCGTCACTTTCAGGCGGGTGGCGGCGGCATGAAGATGCTTGAAAAGCGTGTTAACCGTGTTCTTGATGAAATGGAGAAAGAAAAAGCAGAACAATAATAAGATCGGGGCCAAAGGGGGTCCCGATCTTTTTGCACTAATTTAGTAATTTAAATCTGGTATCTTTACTTTCTGCCCAATTCCTTATGTGCTACTATTAGTGTATGATTTTATAATTAGCTGGAGGAATATTAGTGAAAAAAGAATTCGTTGTAATCGGTCTTGGGCGTTTTGGCGGAAGTATTTGCAGGGCCCTGGCAGAGGAAGGTATGGAAGTTCTCGCAATTGATATGGATGAGGATCGTGTGAATGAATTCTCTATGATTGCCTCCCATGCAGTGGTAGGAGATACAACAGATGAGTCGGTCGTTAAAAGCCTGGGAATCAGAAATTTTGACCATGTCATTGTGGCCATTGGTGATGACATACAATCAAGTATCCTAACTACTTTAATTCTAAAAGAATTAGGGGTAAATAAGATAACGGTTAAGGCCCAAAATGATTATCATGAAAAAGTCCTAAAAAAGATCGGCGCCGATCATGTTGTCCATCCAGAGCGGGATATGGGAAGAAGAATTGCGCATAGCATGGTTTCAAATAATGTACTGGACTATTTAGAACTATCTGATGAGCATAGCATTGTTGAAATTGTTGCGAATAATCGTCTAAGCGGACATACCATTATTGATTTAGATATTCGTGCAAAGTACGGAATTAACATTGTCGCAATCAAAAGGAAAAATGAAATTATTGTATCGCCAAAAGCTGACGAAGAAATACAAGTTAACGATATATTGATTGTCATTGGGGCGGATGTGGACATCAACCGCTTTGAGAAGAAAGTTATGGGGTAATAAAAAAAGGCTGTATCTTCATTTTAATTTGAAGAACAGCCTTTTTATATTATTTAAACTTCCATGATGATCGGTAAAATCATTGGTCTGCGCTTTGTCTTTTCATATAAGAAAGGTGCCAGCGTATCGGTAATTTCATTCTTAATTTCAGACCACTGTGTTGTCTTTCGTTCCATAACCTTATTTAGATGCTTGGTTATTAAGCTTTGTGCATCATTGATTAAATCACCGGATTCTCTCATGTATACAAATCCGCGTGAAATGAGGTCAGGCCCTGCTGCAATCTTGAAATCCTTCATATTTATGCTAACGACAACGACAACTAAACCTTCCTCAGATAAGATACGTCGGTCTCTTAAAACGATATTGCCGATGTCTCCAATACCGCTTCCATCAATATATACAGACCCAGATGGGATTTTTCCAGCGACCTGTGCTGTATCATCACTTAGGGCAAGTACTTCCCCATTATCCATGATAAAGCAGTTTTCTTCTGGAACCCCGCACTCATTGGCTAACTTTGTATGCATTTTTAACATTCTATACTCACCGTGAATCGGCATAAAGAATTTTGGCTTTATGAGGCGAAGCATAAGTTTTTGTTCTTGCTGTCCTCCATGGCCGGAAGTGTGTATGTCGTTAAGTTTTCCATGGATGACATCTGCGCCTGCGCGTGTAAGCATATCGATTGTTCTGCTGACACTGATTGTGTTGCCTGGGATTGGCGATGATGAAAATACAACAGTATCTCCAGGGATAATTTGAATTTGCCTATGCGTCCCATTTGCAATTCTCGAAAGCGCGGCCATCGGTTCACCCTGGCTCCCAGTGCATAAAATCGTTACTTTGTTTGCAGGAAGACGATTGATTTGCTGTGCTTCAATAAATGTATCCTTAGGGGCTTGAATATAGCCAAGTTCCTGACCAATATTTATTGCTGCTTCCATGCTCCGTCCGAAGACTGCAATTTTTCTGTTGTTGAGAACGGCGGCTTCAGTTACTTGCTGCAATCTATGTATATTAGATGCGAAAGTAGCAAAGATTACGCGTCCTTCAACTTTTCTGAAAATGTCATGAATATTTTCTCCAACCCGGCTCTCTGACATGGTGAAATCAGGTATTTCACTGTTTGTGCTGTCAGAAAGGAGACATAGTACGCCTTCTTTTCCGATTTCAGCCATTTTAGTCAGATTGGCTGGCTCGCCTACTGGTGTAAAGTCAAATTTAAAATCTCCTGTATGAACGATTTGCCCTGGAGGGGTCTTAACAACAATCCCGTAAGAATCTGGGATACTATGAGTTGTCCGGAAAAATGTAACAGATGTTTTTCTGAACTTTATGATATCGTCTTCTTTAATTTCGATTAATTTTGATTGACGGAGCAATCCGTGCTCCTCCAATTTGTTTCTTAACAGACCAAGGGCAAGTTTGCCTCCATAGACAGGTATATTGACTTCTCTTAATAGATATGGAATCCCGCCAATATGGTCCTCATGTCCGTGAGTGATAAAAAGTCCTTTTATTTTATCTACATTTCGGATTAAATAGGTATAATCCGGAATAACATAGTCTATACCGAGCAGCTCGTCTTCCGGGAATTTTATTCCAGCATCTATCAGAATAATTTCGTCCTGAAATTGAACTCCATAGGTGTTTTTGCCGATTTCGCCTAATCCGCCCAATGCGAAAACGGCAGTTTGATCATTTTTTACAAATTTCATCATTTATTCGATCTCCAATACTTTAAAGTCTTCATTTTGTTTTTCAAATTCTAAGTATTTACTGTCTACGGCTGTAACAAATTCAATATTATATGGTTTATCTTTTAATTTTGACCGAACATCTCTTTCGGATTCTGCTTCAATAAAAAGCGTCTTAGTATGTTCACGAACAGGTACTTCTGTTTTTGATTCTTGATAGAAAACTTTATAGATCATAGTAAATCTCTCCTTCTTCCGAATAACTTTTTCTATTATATATAAATTTAACATGATTTTCATGTTTTTCATGTTTTTTCTTCTTCCGGACATTTAATAAGGAAGGAGCCCTTCGCTGATGAAGGGCTCAATATTCTACGCAATTGTTTTTTTTCGAAGCATATCTCTCCACTGTTTTAAAAGCTTCTTCTTTAGCTTCTTTAACATTGTGGGTCATCTCCTTATAATACCTATTTTATACTATCCTTGTCCAATGTGAAAGTAACCGCGGACTGTTTTAAACGAGACTTTTTATTTTTATTATATGAAGGAAGAGCCGATATCTCTCATGGGTAATTTTGGAGGATTGGAAAATAGGTTCACGTTCATTGACTTTTTTCCTTAATCCGTATAGTGTTAAGCGAAAATGAAAAAAGGAAGAGGCAGGAATGAAAAAGATTGTATTCTTTGATATTGACGGGACATTGCTTGATCATAACAAACAGCTGCCAGATATGACAAAGCAGGCAATTGATCAATTAAAGAAAAACGGGGTTTTTGTAGCCATTGCGACTGGCCGTGCACCATTCATGTTTGAAAACTTGCGAAAAGAGCTTGATATAGATTCTTTTATTAGCATGAACGGACAGTTTGTGGTATTTGAGAATGAGCCAATTTATAAAAATCCTTTACCGGAAAAGTCCATTGAGAGGCTGCTTGAATTTTCGAATGAAGCAGGCCATTCTATTGTTTATTTAGATGAAAAGGCCATGAGAGCAACAGTGACAAATGATGATAAAGTAGACATCAGTCTCAGAAGTTTAAAATTCCCGCATCCAGAAATGGATATACATTATTATAAAAATCGAGATATCTATCAGGCATTAGTATTCAGCGAGGAAAAAGATGATGAACTGTATAAAAGTTCTTTTCCAGAATTCCGATTCATCCGCTGGCATAAATATTCAACCGACGTCTTGCCTGCTAAGGGTTCAAAGGCAGAGGGAATAAAACTCATGATAGAAAAATTAGGGTTTGATTTGAAAAATGTTTATGCTTTTGGCGATGGCTTAAATGATATTGAAATGCTTAAAACAGTCGGTACTGGCGTGGCTATGGGAAATGGCAAAGATGAAGTGAAAGAAGCGGCAGACTTTGTAACCACCGGCGTGCATGAAAACGGAATATGGAACGGACTAAAAGAGCAGGGTTTAATATAGCGGCGCTTTAAAGCAGCGGGGGACAGTCCCCCAGTGCATGAATGCACTAAAGGGGACTGTCCCCGATTTTTTATCTTTCAATTGGTATAGCATTTTCTAAAGGCTTGAATGGGTTTGTTTTATCGATATGGTCGTAGAACATGATCCCGTTCAGGTGGTCTATTTCATGCTGGAAGACTATGGCGAGCATGCCTTTGAGCCTTAATTTAATTTCTTTTCCTTCAAGAGTTGTTCCAGCTACAGTAATACGAGCATACCTCGGAACATATCCTGGTATCGCTTCATCAACAGACAGGCAGCCTTCTCCAGCAGTTAAATAAGACCGTTCGACAGAATGGCTCTTAATTTTTGGATTGAAGAGTGCATAGCTGTGAAGCTCACCTTTTTCATCCTGCACATGAACCGCAATCATTCTCTTGCTGACATTAATTTGTGGTGCGGCAAGTCCAATTCCGGGTCTAAGGCCATATTTTTTTGCCAATTCAGGATCTTGGCTGTTTTTAACATAATCAAGCAAGCTTTGCAATGTTTGTTTATCCTCATCTGTTGGCGGAAGAGTAACCTCTTTAGCAACCTCTCTTAAAGCAGGATGACCATCGCGGACTATATCCTCCATTGTTATCATAATGACTCACTCCTGATTGACTATTTGTTAATGTATTTGCTCCAATAAATTAAAAACAATGCTTTACTGTTCCCATAAATAGTCTAACAGAGTAAAGGAAAAAAGTTAATAAAAAGCAAAAAGAAGGTGCCATAACACCTTCTTTTAAAGGAAAACCATTTTTATTAATATTTCCAGCAAGCACATCCAACAATGATTAGAAGGATGAACAATACGACAATTAAAGCGAAGCCTCTGCCGTATCCGACACCGCCGACATAACCAGGATATCCACAACCATAACCATATCCGCCATATCCAAACATAGAAAAACCTCCTATACAAGATTATCGCCAAAACGCAATAAATTCGTATTGGACGATTAATATAGCCTATGTAACTGGGAAAACGTTGGTGTAGGCCTGTGCCTAAAAAATAAATGAAAAGAAGCAAGAATAATTTGTTAAGGTAATCAGAGCAGGATAACTCATCATGGTATTGTCAACCAATGAATAATTAATCTATAGTAAGACATGTAGATTAAGGGGGGACAAGCGTGTTCAAAAAAATTTATCAGATGAGCCTGTTTTTTATATTTGCTGTTGTTTTGAGCGGATGTCAACAGCAAAATCCCTTTGAAAATATATACAAAGTACTGGAAAAGGCAGTAGCTGCTGAACAGACATTTGCGGCCCAGCAGGAACCGATCGTTTTATTAGAAAAAGAAGAAAAGCAAATTTATGAGAGAATTACTGCAATTGGTATGAAAGATAAGGAACAGGTAGCCATACTTGCTGATAAAGCTGCTGAAATGGCAGATCAGAGAAAAAATCATATGGATTTAGAAACAAAAAGCCTTTTAGCCTCGGAAGAAGAGTTCCAATCACTTCCATCGTTAATTAAGGAAGTAAAAGATCCAAAGATTAAGGAAATAGCTCAGGAACTTTATCAAATTATGATGGAAAGATATGATATTCACGATGATATATCAAAAAGGTATAACGAAGCTCTTCAATTAGATAAAGAGCTTTATTCCATGCTAAAGGAAGAAAACGTCCAATTCGAACAGCTAGAAGAACAAATTGGCAAAATTAATAAGGCATATGAACTAGTTTTAGAGGTAAATAAAAAGTTTAATGATAAAACAAAAGAATATAACGAGAAGAAATTATCCCTGTATAGGGAATCAGGACTTGACATAAAAATAGAGGAAGAATAAGAGCAGTATATTAATATTACTGTTCTTTTTTATTTACAAATTTATATAAAATATTACTTATAGTAATATAACGATGTTTTTGAAATGTGTTATAACACATCTGCTCCAGATTACGATTGTTTATATAACAGCATTTTTGATTGTATTAATACAGTAGCAGGAAAGAAAATTAGCTATATTAGAACAGATAGCTGTAAATACCGAAGGAATAAGGATTACACCAGTGATTCAATGGTGGTGTTTGTGAAAAAGTTTAAAGAATGTGTATCATCGTAGTTGCAAAAATCATTAATACAGAATATGATGGATATGGATAAACAATTTGAGACGTTTTTAAATGAGTATGTTAGGAAAATATACATTAATGTTTTCTTATCTAGCTTTCCCTTCAGCGCTTATCTAAATCATTTAATTAATAGGAATGCTTTCTAAATTCTTAAGGTATTGGGCATTCTAATGATGTGAAAAAGAAGTAATACAGCGGCCGCAGGCTAGTTATAAAACCTCTAAAGCAGGTTCGCTTTGCTAAAATTAAAATGAAAATTTATAAGAAAACGTCTTTTAAAGAAAGGAAAGGGTGAATGAAATGGCTTCTAAAACAAAGAAGGCAGTACTTGACTCAAAACTTCAGCTCGAAAAGATTGAGGAACAGTTCCAGACACTACAAATCATAAATGAGGAAGGAAAAGTCGTTAATGAATCAGCTATGCCTGATCTGACAGATGAACAGCTTCAGGAATTAATGCGTCGTATGGTCTATACAAGAATTCTTGATCAGCGCTCTATTTCATTGAACAGACAGGGAAGACTTGGTTTCTACGCACCAACTGCCGGACAGGAAGCATCACAGATTGCCTCTCAATTTGCTTTGGAAAAAGAAGACTTCATTCTTCCTGGATATCGTGATGTTCCTCAAATTGTATGGCATGGCTTACCGCTGTACCAAGCATTTCTATGGTCAAGAGGCCATTTTGCAGGCGGAAACATTCCAGAAGGTGTAAATGTGTTTCCTCCGCAAATTATTATCGGAGCTCAGTATGTTCAGGCTGCCGGTGTTGCTCTTGGCATGAAAAAGCGCGGGGAAAAAGCAGTTGCAATCACATATACAGGTGATGGAGGTACGTCACAAGGTGATTTCTACGAAGGAATAAACTTTGCAGGGGCATTTAATGCACCAGCGATTTTCATTGTTCAAAATAATAGATTTGCTATTTCTACTCCTGTTGCTAAGCAGTCCGCAGCTAAAACGCTTGCACAGAAGGGTGTTGCAGCAGGTATTCCTAGCATTCAGGTTGACGGAATGGATCCTCTAGCTGTCTATGCTGCGGTGCGTGAAGCACGTGAGCGTGCCATTAATGGAGAAGGTCCAACACTAATCGAAACACTTACGTATCGATATGGCCCGCATACGATGGCTGGAGACGATCCAACCCGCTATCGTACGGCTGAGCTTGATAATGAGTGGGAAAAGAAAGACCCGCTTGTACGTTTCCGCAAGTTCTTGGAAGAAAAAGAACTTTGGAATGAGGAAATGGAAAACGAGACCATTGAAAAAGCAAAAGAAGATATTAAAGTGGCCATTAAACAGGCAGATGACACACCAAAACAAAAAGTAACAGATTTAATATCAATTATGAATGAAGAGCTTCCATATAACCTAAAAGAGCAATATGAAATATATAAAGCAAAGGAGACGAAGTAAGCTATGGCGCAAATGACAATGATTCAGGCAATTACTGATGCCTTACGCACAGAATTGCGAAATGATCCGAATGTATTAGTATTCGGAGAGGATGTAGGCGTAAACGGCGGGGTATTCCGTGCAACTGAAGGCCTTCAGAATGAATTCGGCGAAGACCGCGTGTTTGATACTCCTCTTGCGGAATCAGGTATTGGCGGTTTGGCGGTCGGCCTTAGCTTACAAGGTTTTCGTCCGGTGCCGGAAATTCAGTTCTTTGGATTTCTATATGAAGTAATGGATTCAGTTGCTGGACAATTAGCCCGCATGCGCTATCGTACAGGCGGCCGCTACAATTCACCTGTTACAATCCGTTCACCATTCGGCGGAGGCGTGCATACTCCTGAAATGCACGCTGACAGCTTAGAAGGATTAATGGCGCAAACACCTGGTCTAAAGGTAGTCATTCCATCAACACCATATGATGCAAAAGGTCTTCTTATTTCATCCATCCGTGATAATGACCCTGTCATTTTCCTTGAGCATATGAAACTTTATCGTTCATTCCGCCAAGAAGTGCCGGAGGGTGAATACACAATTCCGCTTGGCAAAGCTGAAGTGAAGCGTGAAGGAAAAGACTTGTCCATCATCACTTATGGAGCAATGGTGCACGAATCATTAAAGGCAGCCGATGAGTTGGAAAAAGAAGGATACTCTGCAGAAGTAATTGATTTAAGAACGGTTTCTCCAATTGATATCGAAACCATCATTGCTTCAGTGGAAAAAACAGGACGTGCTATTGTCGTGCAGGAAGCTCAAAAGCAATCAGGAATTGCGGCAAATGTCGTTGCAGAAATTAATGACAGAGCTATTTTAAGTCTTGAAGCACCTGTGCTTCGTGTAACAGCACCTGATACTGTTTTTGCATTCCCGCAAGCAGAAGCTGTATGGCTTCCAAATTATAAGGATATTATTGAAACAGGTAAAAAGGTTTTAACATTCTAAAACCTTTAATGATTGAGATATAGACGGGGGCGTGGTGTCCCTGTTTCCATTTTTGATTAAATACAGCCTAGGAGGAGGTTCCATATGTCTTTTGAATTTAAATTGCCGGATATTGGTGAAGGTATCCACGAAGGCGAAATTGTTAAATGGTTTGTAAAGCCTGGGGATCAAGTTCAGGAAGATGATGTATTATGCGAGGTCCAAAATGATAAGGCTGTTGTTGAAATTCCATCTCCAGTAAAAGGTACGGTTGAAGAAATTTTAGTTGGTGAAGGAACTGTTGCAACAGTAGGCCAAGTCCTAATTACATTTGATGCGCCTGGCTATGAAAACCTTAAATTTAAAGGTGATGAGCACGAAGAAACTGCAGAAGCGAAACCTGAAGCAGCCAAGGAAGAGCCTAAGAAAGAAGAAAAACATGAATCTGCTCCAGCTGCTTCTGTTCAAGGCGAAGCACCAAAAGCCCAAGCAGATCCAAATCGCAGAGTAATAGCTATGCCGTCCGTACGTAAGTATGCGAGGGAAAAAGGCGTAGATATTCGTCAAGTTGCTGGAAGCGGCGATAATGGCCGTGTACTGAAGGCTGACATTGATTCATTTACCAATGGCGGTGCACAGGCAGAAGAGAGTAAAAATGATCAAGCAGCCAATGCAAAAGCTCAGGATACAACTGTATCAGCTAAGACTGCACAGGTTGCCGTTCAGGGCCAATATCCAGAAACACGTGAAAAAATCAGTGGTATTCGTAAAGCAATTGCCAAAGCTATGGTTCATTCGAAGCATACTGCACCGCATGTTACTTTAATGGATGATGTAGATGTGACGAATCTTGTTGCACACAGGAAAAAGTTCAAAGACATTGCCGCTGAAAAAGGCATTAAACTAACCTTCCTTCCATATGTTGTGAAGGCTTTGACAAGCGCATTAAGAGAATTCCCTGTAATAAATACATCTTTTGATGACGAAAATGATGAAATTATTCAAAAACATTATTATAATATAGGAATAGCAGCGGATACTGAGAAAGGTCTTCTCGTTCCTGTTGTCAAGGATGCGGATCGTAAATCTATTTTTGCTATTTCTAATGAAATAAACGAGTTAGCTGGAAAAGCTCGTGATGGAAAACTTGCCCCTGATGAAATGAAGGGAGCATCCTGTACAATAACAAATATCGGTTCTGCCGGAGGCCAATGGTTTACACCAGTTATTAACCATCCGGAAGTGGCGATACTCGGAATTGGCCGAATTGCAGAAAAGGCGATTGTCAGAGATGGCGAAATCGTTGCAGCACCAGTTCTTGCATTGTCCTTAAGCTTTGACCATCGCATGATAGATGGAGCGACAGCTCAAAACGCGCTTAATCACATTAAGCGTTTGTTAAACGATCCGGAATTACTTTTAATGGAGGCTTAAAAAATGGTAGTAGGAGATTTCCCAATTGAAACAGACACTCTGATTATAGGTTCAGGCCCTGGAGGATATGTGGCAGCTATTAGAGCGGCCCAGCTTGGCCAAAAAGTAACCATCGTAGAAAAGGCAACACTAGGCGGCGTATGTTTGAATGTTGGCTGTATTCCATCAAAGGCCTTAATCGCAGCTGGCCATCGATATGAGACAGCAAAACATTCTGATGGAATCGGTATTCAAGCTGAGAACGTGACTGTTGACTTCTCGAAGGTTCAAGAGTGGAAGAGCGGGATTGTTAAAAAATTAACAGGCGGCGTTGAAGGATTATTAAAAGGAAACAAAGTAGATATCGTTAATGGCGAAGCTTACTTTGTTGATGCAAACACTTTACGGGTAATGAATGAGAATTCTGCCCAAACATACACGTTTAAAAATGCCATCATTGCAACTGGTTCAAGACCAATTGAAATTCCAGCATTCAAGTATTCTAAGCGTGTACTAGATTCAACTGGCGCCCTTAACCTTAAAGAAATTCCTGAAAAGATCGTTGTTATTGGCGGAGGATATATTGGTACAGAATTAGGCGGAGCTTATGCTAACTTTGGCACCCAAGTAACTATCCTTGAGGGAACAGATGAAATTCTTGGCGGCTTTGAAAAACAAATGTCTGCACTTGTTAAGCGCAATCTTAAGAAAAAAGGTGCCGAAATTATCACGAAAGCTCTTGCTAAGAGTGTCAATGAAACTGAAACTGGCGTTACTGTAGAATATGAAGTAAAAGGCGAAGTAAAATCAGTTGATGCTGATTACGTATTTGTTATGGTCGGACGCCGTCCAAATACGGATGAATTAGGCTTAGAGCAGGTAGGCATTGAATTAACAGAACGCGGCATAATCAAGACAGATAAGCAATGCCGTACAAATGTAAGCAACATCTTTGCTATTGGTGACGTTATTGCAGGACCACCTCTTGCACATAAAGCATCATATGAAGGCAAAATTGCTGCTGAAGCTATTTCTGGCCATCCTTCTGAAATTGATTATCTTGGTATTCCTGCGGTAGTATTCTCTGATCCAGAGCTAGCTTCAGTAGGATATTCAGAAAAGCAGGCAAAGGATGAAGGTATTGAAATAACTGCAGCTAAATTCCCATTTGCTGCAAACGGACGTGCTCTTGCATTAGATTCTACAGATGGCTTTGTTAAGCTTATTACCCGTAAAGAAGACGGTTTAGTAATTGGCGCTCAAATCGCCGGAGCTAATGCATCTGACATGATTGCAGAACTAGGCTTGGCTATTGAGGCAGGAATGACTGCTGAAGATTTAGCTATGACTATTCATGCACACCCAACGCTTGGAGAAATCACTATGGAGGCTGCTGAAGTCGCATTAGGCACTCCAATTCATATTATTAAGTAAGTATTAAAAAAGTCCCTTTTCCAATTACGCGAAAAGGGACTTTTTCATGTTGAAAAGCAGCTGCAGGATCCCTATAATTTTGTTAAAAGAAATTCTGCTTGTCTACCAAAAATGAAAATAAGTATCGAATTTTATTCATATATTACCAATACACAGATCTTTTGTGAGAAAAGGGTGTTATCGGTGATGAGGGAATGAAAGTTTATACGGCAATGCTTCTGCAGTTAATTATTTGGAGCGGATATACATTTATCGAGTGGCTGTCAAAATATGATTTGCTTTTTTATAAAGTTTTAATGTTTTTTGTCTTTCTTTATTTAGCGGTTCTGATCGGAAATTATGTTGTTAAATCAATGAAAATTACTGCATTTGTAACTTCATTGAGCCTATCGGTCTATGGGCTCTTTCACTTTACAATGGCTGTAGTTACAGGTTAAAAAAAGCGCGATTCTTTCGCGCTTTTTTTTATTCCTGCTGCGGCTGTGTTGGCTTTATTTTTACCGCAGGGACTATTTCTTTTTTCAAGGACTTTATTAATGCTACGACAATGAGCAGCATGATAATTGTAAAGGGAAGAGCAGCAATGATGGAAGCTCTCTGTAGAGCCTCAAGTCCTCCGGTCCATAAAAGAATGGCCGCAGAGGCTGACTGAATAATACCCCATATAAATTTTATCCGATTCGGAGGGTTTAGATGGCCATTCGTTGTCTGCATGCCGAGAACGAAGGTAGCAGAGTCAGCAGAAGTGATAAAAAAGGTGCTGATTAGTAAAATGGCTAACAGGGATAGCACTGTTGACAATGGGAAATTTTCAAAAACAGCAAATAAGGCAACCTCCATTCCTTGCTGTTCAATGATGCTCATGATATTCTTCCCCTCGAAAAATTCAAGATATATGCCTGTCCCGCCAAAAACAGAAAACCATAGACCTCCAAATACTGTAGGTACCACAAGAACTCCTATAACAAATTCTCTTATGGTTCTTCCCCGTGATATCCTTGCGATGAAGGTGCCAACAAACGGCGCCCATGCAATCCACCAAGCCCAATAAAAGATTGTCCAATCCTGAAACCAAGTAATATCCTGATCAAAAGGGCTTAATCGAAAGCTCATGGAAGGCAGGTTCTGCAAATAGGAACCAATGGTTGTTGTAAATAGATCCATAATAAAATTGGAAGGTCCAACGAAAAGTAAGAAAAGAAGCAGAAGAAAAGCTAAGAGAATATTTAAATTGCTTAAATATTTGATTCCTTTCTCTAAACCAGTCTGGGCTGATGTCATAAATAAAATAGTCACAACAATAATAATGATCATTTGTGTAGTAAAGTTATTAGAGATCCCATTAAACTGATAGGAAAGGCCGCCAGATATTTGAATTGCTCCTAATCCCAGTGATGTTGCAACACCAAAAACGGTAGCAAATACAGCAATAAAGTCGATTAGTGTTCCTATGTTTCCATCCACTCGATCCCCGAACACAGGGCGCAAAATAGAGCTGATTACACCTGGCTGCTCTTTTCTAAACTGAAAGTAAGCCAATGCCAGTCCGATGACTGCATAAATAGCCCAAGGATGCAGGCCCCAATGGAAAAAAGAGTAACGAATGGCACCTCTTGCTGCATCTGGCGTGCCTCCTTCGATAAAAGGAGGATCATGGTAATGAAATAAAGGTTCAGCTACTCCCCAAAAGACAAGCCCAATCCCCATTCCGGCGCTGAACAGCATGGCAAACCAGGTAATCATATTAAATTCCGGGCGGTCCGTATCTTTTCCAAGACGAATATTTCCGTACTTCGTAAAGATTAATACAACAGCAAAAATTAAAAATATCGATGCTGCCATTAAATAAAACCAGCCAAATTTCTCTAATATAAAGCTTTGAACACTTAGGGTTACAGAGTCCAGGTTTCCATTTGGCAAAATCCTTTTTGGGATAAGACCCCATAAAATAAATAGAACAGTAACAAGGACTGAAACCTTGAAAACCGGCGTCAGCTTTTTCATACGATCCCCCCATATTAACTTCCATATGTTGAGTATTTAACACGGAAGAGAAAATATGCAAAATGCCCTTTATTGTAAATGTGAAGTTCTTGGAAAAATAAAAAAAGAGCCCTATTTGGGCTCCTTGGCGGGTAATCGATGAAAAAATCTTGCGATAATGCTGTAAAGGGCAAAAAGAAAAAGAAAATAGCAGACAAAGGAAATCAGAAGCGGAATTGCTTTAAATGTTGTTTGTTTTTCAAAAGGGGACGTGAATTTCACCTCTAACGGATATTTATTGTCATCTGCAGGCAATGTTATTTGCTGTTCGGCAAATGGAAGGGGCCCGCCAAAAAGAACCTTCTGTTCAAGTAATTTAGGCTGGGTCTCATAATAGGAATAAAAAATAAAGGGGGAGAAAATGGTAACCCCAAGACTGATAATCCCGATAAAAATAATTCTATTTAACATATTAGCTTACCTCGAGTGTTTGATAAATTTGAAAGAACAGCCTGCAAAGCTGTTCTCCTTAGTTTACTGTAATTTTCTTGGATAAAAATACATTATTCTTCCATTAAAAAGATGCAGCTCACCTTGTAGTTTTTTCGCTATGAATCTGCAGTATTCATTAGCCTTTCCTTTATCCCCAAATGTTGCGGTTTCTGGCAGAGTTATTTGTATGTATGTTTGTTTTCTTTCGGTTCCATCATCATCCTGAACAGTCTCTTCGTCTACACCGATTAAAATTAAATGATAGCGGTCATTAGTTGATTCTAAATAGAACCATTTACCCTTTCCTTCAGGCTTTTCTTTTATTTCGTATGGAAAAGCAGCCTCGTCAAATTCCCAATCAAGCTGTTGTCCAGTTTTGCCAGTGATGTCTTTGAAATAAGAAAACAACTCTTTAACTTCTTCTGTTGAAATCGTTTCTTGTGCTGATGAAGGCACGAGCTTAATATAGGCATTTGCCAACATCCATCCCCCCAAACTTTTGTTTGTCATCCTTATTCTAGCATTGAGTAAAAGTGAGTGACAACATAAATGAGGGAATAAAAAAAATCTTGAAAAATATCTAGAAATGAATTATAATAAAATTCTAAATATTTTTAAAATAAAAAGGAGGAGTTCAATGAACCTATTTGAAAAATTGTATGATGAACAGGAAAATGCTAAGGTCCGATTTGTAGGTTTTACCACCGAACATACCCGCTATGATTTCGGAATTGTTTTTACTAATTTATTTTTTGGAAAGCCTCTAGTTGTTTGTATGCAAACTGGCCGCTCAACACTCCTCGATCCTAAAGACCTCGAAGATACAGATTATTTACAAAAAGCGTTTAAGATGGATAATCGGCAGCAGGCGGAAGATTTATGCGAATTCTTTTTAACAACCCTTCCTGGATCTACCTATCTAACCCAATACGAATAATTCGAAGGTTTTTATAGAACAGGCTGCAACTAGCCTGTTTTATCAAAATTTATATAGCACAACATTTCAATATTACATACATAAAACCCCGTTATTTTTTTAATAATGTTATACAATTTCCTCTTGAAAAAGTAATTGTGTTATATTATTATGTAATTAAAGTTATTAAACCGCTTTCATAATAATTTAAAAAAACAAAGGGGAATGTAAAATGGGTACAATCGTTTGCCAAGACTGCAATTCAACTATTGATTATTTTGAAGATGAAAAAGTTACTGTTTTGTACTCAAAGTGCAAAACTCATTGCTGTGATGGAGAACATAACGAAGAATAAGTATAACACATATAAATAAAGGATAAAGCCTTCCGCATAGCGGAAGGCTTTATTTTATAGCTCTAAATTCCTTAATCACGCGAAGATATTTGAAATCATAATCTTCAGGACCCTGAACAGGAAGCCCTGCTTCCATGTTGGTTTTTATATAAAGCAGGTTTTCTTTTGTAATAATTTCGCCCGGAATAAAAATCGGAATTCCAGGAGGGTAGACCATAATAAACTCTGCAATAATTCTACCTTCTGATTCATCAAATGGGACCAGCTCTGTTTCTGCGTAAAAGGCATCACGCGGTGAAAGGGCTAAAAGCGGAATCTCAGGCAGCATGACCTGTGCCTTTCGTTTCTCCGTTTTTTCATGTCTTTCTGCCGACAGCTCAGTTAATGCTTTGACAAGCATATCACCTTCATATTCTGTATCTCCTGGCGTAATGATACAAAGGATGTTGTACAGGTCGGACATTTCTACTTCGATATTATATTTTTCCCTTAGCCACACTTCTACATCTGACCCGCTTATTCCTAGATCTTTTACGGAAATGATCAATTTTGTTGGATCATACCCATGTGCCGCATCTGATTCCAATATTTCTTCACCAACACAGTATAAATGTTCGATTTCATTAATGCGTTTTCTAATAGACTGCGCGAGGATAATAGATTTTTCAACTAAGGACTTACCCTCTGTTGCCAGACGCCTTCTTGCAACATCCAATGATGCCAGCAGCAAGTATGAAGTGGAGGTGGTGGTCAGCATGCTCAATATGGTTTGCACTCTTTTTGGTGAAACAAGGTTTCCCTTCATATTTAAAATCGAGCTTTGTGTCATCGATCCGCCAAGCTTATGAACACTTGTTGCTGCTAAATCTGCGCCAGCCTGCATGGCAGAAAGGGGAAGTTCATCATGAAAATGTATATGAACACCATGTGCTTCGTCCACGAGAACAGGAACGTTATAGGAATGAGCAACCTCTACAATCGCCTTTAGATCAGCAGAAATGCCGAAATAGGTTGGATTAATCACAAGCACACCTTTTGCATCTGGATGCGCCTTGAGGGCTTTAGCTACTGATTCTGTTGTCATTCCATGAGAAATACCAAGGTTTGTATCGATTTCCGGATGGATAAAAATAGGTGTTGCACCGGAAAAAATTATAGCAGACATGACAGACTTATGAACGTTTCTCGGAACGATAATTTTGTCCCCAGGGCCGCAGACAGCCATCACCATTGTCATAATTGCTCCGCTTGTTCCCTGAACGGAAAAAAATGTTCTATCTGCTCCAAAGGCTTCAGCGGCAAGGTCCTGTGCTTGTTTAATGATCCCTTTAGGCTGGTGAAGGTCATCTAGTGGAGCAATATTAATTAAATCAATAGATAAAGCATTTTCACCAATAAACTCCCTGAATTCTGGATCAGCCCCGACTCCCTTTTTATGCCCGGGGATATGAAACTGGATCGGATTCTTTTTGGCATGTGCCAATAAACCGCTAAATAACGGTGTTTCATATTGTGACAATGTAATTCTCACACCTCTTCAATTTAAATTATTGCAAAAACATTTGAATTATAGCACTATTCGATTCCCTTGCATAGTAGGCAAAGGGTGCGGTTTTGCTGCTTGGTCATTAATGCTGATTATTTTAGTTTTAGATGTTAACAGGAATTTATAACAAATAAATCGAAGTTATTATGAAGTAGTATAATATGAGGGAGGAAAGTATAATGAAATGGGATACAAGAGTAACTGAGATTTTAAATATTAAATATCCAATTATCCAGGGAGGTTTAGCTCATTTGGCTTATTCTGATCTGGCAGCTGCTGTTTCAAATGCCGGCGGATTAGGACAGGTGACGGCTATGTCACTTCCGAGCCCTGATGATTTAAGAAAAGAGATTCACAGGGTTAGAGAGCTTACAGATAAGCCGTTTGGCGTAAACTTCTCCATTGGACAGCAGCGCAGGCCATATAAAGAATACCTTGATGTTGCTATTGAAGAGGAAGTTCCTGTTATCACTATGACAGGAGGAAATCCAACACCGCTATTTGAACAATTAAAAGGCACAAATATTAAAAAACTGGTGCTTGTTGCATCGAAAAGACAGGCTGTTAAAGCCCAGGAGCTTGGAGCTGACGCAGTAATGGTCGTTGGCCAGGAAGGCGGGGGCCACTTGGGGAGAGATGATGTAGGTACTTTTGTCTTGATCCCTCAAGTTGTAGATGCTGTTTCCATTCCAGTTATTGCCTCAGGAGGCATTGGTGATGGCAGGGGCTTAATGGCCGCACTAAGCCTAGGTGCCCAAGGCATTGAAATGGGGACAAGATTTATTGCCGTAAAAGAATGTGTGCATGCTTCTGAACTTTATAAAAGGAAGCTTATGGAAGGGAGCGAAACGGATACGGTTGTTATTAAAAAATCAATCGGTGCTCCAGCTAGGGCAATAGCGAATGCATGGACAGATAAAATTTTGGAAATTGAAAAGCAAAATGGCGGTTATGAAAGTCTGAGGGATTACATAAGCGGAAACACCAATAAAAAGTATATTCATGATGGCAAGGAAGAGGAAGGATTTGGCTGGGCAGGTCAAGTCATGGGTTTGATTAAAGATGTTCCATCCGTTGAGGAACTATTTACCCGAATGATTGGCGAAGCTGAAAGCATTCGAAACAAATGGGCAAAATAAACCGTAAGCGCCCTGTTTTAGCGCCGCTAGGGCGCTAAAGCTGGATAATTCTCATACGTTAGAAATGACAACTAGGAGTGAAAAGGCTCAGTGGAATATCAATATCCAATTGATCAGGATTGGTCTACGAAGGAAATCGTTGATGTGATTCATTATTTTCAGCAGCTTGAAGCAGCCTATGAAAAAGGGATCAATCGTGAAAAATTTTTTGATGCTTATAAAAGATTTAAGGAAATAGTGCCAGGTAAGGCTCAGGAACGCAATATTTGCAATGAATTTGAAGAAATAAGCGGCTATTCATCTTATCATACCGTTAAGGCCGCTAAAGAAATTCCGTCAGGCGGAAAAATAAAAATGCAGAAAAAATAAAACCTCCATAGGAGGTTTTATTTTTCTGCACTTTCATATACAGCTAATTTGTATAGGGGCATGACAGTTTTAAATACAGATTCCGCCATATTGAGAAATTCATCAGGCGACATTTGGATAGCTTTTTCTTTTGCTATATTCAATCCGCATAGGATTTCAGCTTTTTTGACATTTTGCAGGCGAATGAACATCTCTTTTAACTCGTCCTTCGATAAATCTCCATGCAACGTTGCTTTTGGTTTCATATGATCTGCAGACCAGACAAAATGGTCTGGAATGGCTTCATAGATCGCATCTGCCTTCGACTCGAGTACATGCCCGAAATTACTCTTATTCTGAGCCTCATATATGATAGCAAACCAGATAAACACATGTGATTCCCATAAGCCTATCTGGAAGTGAGGCATCATTTTATATCCTCTTGAATTACTTGCAAAAGCTACCCATGTATCGTTTGGAGGATTTTTCGTCCGCCTTGCATGCTTTGCCACATGTGCAAACATTTCCTCTCCTGTTTCAACGGAGAGCATTGGGGCAAAATGATTGCCTAAAGCTTCGAGTTTCGGTCTTATATTGGCAATTAGGGACTCCATCCGTTCTTCCAATCCGTCTATATGAAAAACAGCAAAATCTGTCTTTGTAAAACCTGTAAATGACATTGACAAACCTCCAGCATCTTTTACATATATTTTACCACACTCCAAAAAATTCGATAATTCTCATGCTTTTTCGTGACGAATAAATGAAATTGGGTATTAGCACAAATTTGTTGCAACTAAACAAGATCCCTCATAATATACTATTAATAATAGTCAGTAAATTCGAAAATAGACTATTTGAAAAGGGGTGTGGCTTTTTCATGAAACAACTTGTGAATTCTGGTGCTGGTAAAAAGGGAGACAAGGAAAGAACGGCTGTTTTGCGTTTGGAAATGGATTATGAACTTGCAACATTATTCGAAGCGATCAAAAATGAAAATGAAGATGTGAAAAAGAAAAGCAAGCAAAATTTGGAAAGAATTAGACAGGAGCTTCTTAAGTTAAAAGCGCTTTAATTTGACATTATTAGGATGATCAACGTTAAAGGAGAAAAATAAAGAAAAATGCCAATGAAAATTAGACTTAGCCAATAGTAAACGGACTCCCATTTAAATCTTTGAGGGGTTCGTTTATTATTTTTTTCAGAGGGAAAGGCTAACACTTGAAGCCAAATCCATTTTCAGCATATGATAATAATAAGTATATGGAAACTTATCCCACAAACATTTAGTGTTTATAGTTTATACCTAATGGATTAGCGGAGGACAATATGACAAATTGGAATGAAATAAATGAACATGCTATTGAATGGATTAAGGATGCTGGAGAAAGAATCAAACAATCTTTCAGCAAAAAATTGACCATTGAAACAAAATCAAATGCTAATGACTTGGTAACAAATATTGATAAGAATACGGAACAATTTTTTATTGGGAAAATAAAGGAGGTATACCCTGATCATAAGATCCTTGGAGAAGAGGGGTTCGGGGATGAAGTCAATAATCTTAGCGGAATTGTCTGGATTATTGACCCAATAGATGGGACCATGAATTTTATTCACCAGCAGCGGAATTTCGCGATCTCCATCGGTATTTATGAGGAAGGGGTTGGCCAAATTGGGCTGATCTATGATGTGGTTCATGACGAATTATACCGCGCAATGAAAGATCATGGTGTTTATATGAATGATTTAAAATTGCCTCCTCTTGATAATGTAAACGTCTCGGAAGCCATAATTGGCATTAATGCTACTTGGGTAACAGAGAATAAAAGAATTGATCCTGCCCTTTTAGCTCCGCTTGTCAAACATGCACGCGGAACAAGATCATATGGGTCAGCAGCGATCGAAATGGCCTATATTGCATCTGGCCGGCTAGATGCCTATATTACGCTGCGTTTGGCACCATGGGACTTTGCAGCAGGAAAAATCTTAATCGAGGAGCTTGGCGGTGTGGCAACCAATTTAAAGGGAGAACCATTAAATCTTTTAGGAAAAAATTCAGTATTTGTTTCAAAACCGGGTCTCCATCAGGAGATCATGGAATCCTATTTAAAAAATGGCAGATGGTAATTTTTACAAAAAAAGGACCAGAACCCTCGGCTGCCGGATTTCCTCCCATTTAAAAAGCGCCTGGCCATAGATAAGCCAAGGCGCTTTTTCGCTTTATAATTATAAAATTCCATTTTCGCGCATTTTCTTTTTTGTCTTAAAACCATATCCCATAACAAATACTAAAGCTATAATACAGGCGAATATGCCAATTACACTTTGTTCAGCAATGGCTATGCCAATTCCCATCATGCATAGGGTTGCAGCGATGGCAGAAGCTAATAATGGCCATTTTATTTGTTTCAACATAAAAACCTCCTTTAATCAGGGTTTATAATTCTAGTGTACAGACGCTTTTTTAATTTTACCATAAAAAATTTTTAGGTTTCCACTTCCATTATGTTATAATATTTCAGTTACAGAATGAAGAGAAAAATTTAGGCTTTTTAATAAAGGTAGGAGGAACTTCCTTGAAATTAAGAGAAGATATTCGTAATATTGCAATCATTGCCCACGTTGACCATGGAAAAACAACACTAGTCGATCAGCTTCTAAAACAAGCTGGTACATTCCGTTCAAACGAACATGTCGAAGAGCGTGCAATGGATTCCAATGATATTGAAAGAGAGCGCGGTATTACAATTTTGGCAAAAAATACTGCTGTTCAATATAAAGATAAAAGAATCAATATTTTAGATACACCAGGACACGCAGACTTCGGCGGTGAAGTTGAGCGGATTATGAAAATGGTTGATGGTGTTCTTCTTATTGTAGATGCTTATGAAGGCTGTATGCCTCAGACACGATTTGTACTTAAAAAGGCATTAGAACAGAAATTAACCCCAATCGTCGTTGTAAACAAAATTGACCGTGACTTTGCCCGTCCGGAAGAGGTTGTAGACGAAGTATTAGATTTGTTTATTGAGCTTGGAGCAAATGAAGACCAGCTTGAGTTCCCAGTCATTTATGCTTCAGGAATTAATGGTACTGCAAGCACAGACCCTTCAAAACAGGATGAAAATATGGAATGTCTATATGAAGCTATTCTTGATCACATTCCTGCACCAGTTGATAATCGCGAAGAACCGCTGCAATTCCAGGTTGCCCTGCTTGATTATAATGACTATGTCGGCCGAATTGGAATTGGCCGCGTATTTCGCGGAACTATCCATGTAGGACAGCAAGTCGCATTAATGAAGCTAGATGGCACTGTTAAGCAATTTCGCGTAACTAAAATCTTTGGATTCTTCGGCCTTAAGCGCGAGGAAGTTCAGGAAGCTTACGCTGGGGACCTTATTGCCTTATCTGGAATGGAAGATATCAATGTTGGGGAAACCGTTTGTCCGTTCGAACATCAGGATGCATTGCCAATCCTTCATATTGATGAGCCAACATTACAAATGACTTTCCTAGTGAACAATAGTCCTTTTGCCGGAAGAGAAGGCAAATATTTAACATCTAGAAAAATTGAAGAAAGACTCCGTTCACAGCTTCAGACAGATGTGAGCTTAAGGGTTGATAATACGGATTCTCCGGATGCTTGGATTGTTTCAGGACGTGGAGAGCTTCACTTATCTATATTAATTGAAAACATGCGCAGGGAAGGCTATGAGCTTCAGGTTTCAAAACCAGAGGTTATCGTTAAAGAAATTGACGGTGTTCGCTGTGAACCAGTGGAGAGGGTTCAAATTGATGTACCTGAGGAACATACAGGATCCATTATGGAATCTCTTGGTGCCCGTAAAGGTGAACTCCTTGATATGGTTAATAACGGAAATGGCCAGGTTCGCTTGACTTTCAATGTGCCTGCACGCGGATTAATCGGATATACAACAGAATTCCTTACATTAACAAGAGGTTATGGTATCATTAACCATACATTTGACAGCTACAAGCCAATGGTACAGGGACAAGTCGGCGGCAGACGCCAAGGCGTACTTGTTTCAATGGAGAGCGGAAAAGCTTCAACATATGGTATTATGCAAGTAGAGGATCGCGGAGTTATTTTTGTTGATGCTGGAACTGAAATTTATGAGGGTATGATTGTAGGCGAGCATAATCGCGAAAATGATATTACTGTTAATATCACAAAAACAAAACATGCGACAAATGTCCGTTCAGCGACAAAAGATCAAACAGCAACAATGAAAAAGCCGCGGATTATGACGCTTGAAGAGTCATTAGAATATTTGAACGATGATGAGTATTGTGAGGTTACACCGCAATCTGTCCGTCTCCGCAAAAAGATTCTTGACAAGAGCGAGCGTGAAAGAATGGCTAAAAAGAAAAAAGTTGCTGAAATGAGCTAAATCATGGTGTTCAGAGGAAGGGGATCTGCCTGACTCTGAACACTCTCCAGAAAGGAGGGGAGTGGAAAAGTGGTGGATATAAATGAACGTCTGTCTTTTTTCGCTGCTTTGTTCAGGGTACAGGAAAATTCAGATCTTGGCATGTGGATGCTATATTTGACGATTGTTGTCCTGTGCATCATTGTTTTTAAACTTGGTTTCGCTAAAAAACTTCCCATTCTTAAATCATTAGTCGTTTATTTGTTTTTGATTTTTGGCTGTACAATCCTGACATTTTTTGCTGTTTTCCTTCCAATTACAGAAGGATTGGTTGTTGCAGCACTCATCCTGATCATTTATAAGGTTCGCCGTCTGAACTATTCAAAAAAACAAGAAGGCAAACAAGTTTAGTTTTGTAACTTCGAGAGATGTTTTCTAATGGGGAGGAAATAATGAAGACTTTGCAGGATGCTTTATATAACTGGTTATCAATTAAAATTGTAATCGATGATAGACCTGATGACACAGCTGCTGTTGAAACAGAACAGATGTTTATGGATATTTTAATTGGTGATCATCAAATATCTAATATAGAAGTAGATAAAGATGAAATCATGTATTATGTCTATTATGATCAAAATGGGGAAAGAAAAAAGTCGCGGTTTCCAAGAGAACTAATTGAAGTTATGCTCGATCAGATTAAAGCTGAACCTGAAAAATATGTAAATTACCCTGAATAAAAAGGAAGCCTTACGTGGGGTGCTGAGTTGTCAGCATCCCC
>Ga0180215_1000893_pt1 | contig 34793 bp, 27 predicted proteins | sample eDN3rd37CBELigBY_FD_128871 | JGI IMG/M metagenome (GOLD analysis project Ga0180215, IMG submission 128871) | Enriched backyard soil microbial communities from Emeryville, California, USA - eDNA 3rd pass 37_C BE-Lig BY (version 2) (version 2) | ecosystem: Environmental > Terrestrial > Soil >...
AAGAATATCGTCATTCGGTGTGGCGTTCATTCTGCTCGTGGTGCTGGTTATATGGATGACATGGGATTCCAAGCAAGGGCTGATTTATTATTTACCGTTCTTCGGGAAGAGCAATCTGCAGATTGAGGACTCGTTCGAGGCGGAAAGTGTGCGAAAGATAGAAATCGGCGTTAACAGCAGCGATGTTTCGGTTGTTCGCGGATCGTCGGATCACATTCAGGTCCGGCTGGAAGGCAATGTGCTCTCCCGGGTTATAGGGCAGGTCTCATTGAAAAGTGAACTGCGCGGCGATATGCTGCGACTCGGTGTCGATAAGCCGAATGGACCGCTGGGCGGCGAGGTCGACATGACGGTGGAACTGCCGGAAGCAGAATGGGAATCGATTCGCGCAACGCTTAGCAGCGGGGATGTAATGATCCGAGGTGTGGACAGTGCGCGGATCGATACCGTAACGATCAGCGGCGACATTGTGCTGAACAACAGCGCGGCGGAGCAGATAGAGTTCAAGACGAGCTCCGGCGACATAGAGGCGAACGGGTTTCAGGCGGATCGAATCAAATTCCTAACCGGAAGCGGCGATGTGCAGCTGCGGGATGGTGAAGCCGTCATCGTGGGAAAAACGGGATCCGGTGAAATCCACATTGAGGCCGACGAGCTGCTGCACGATACGGAACTGACCACTGGCAGCGGCGATGTGGTTGTGTCGTTGGGGCGGGATCCGGAATCGCTGGCGGTAGATTTCCGAGCTGGCTCCGGGGATGCGGTCATCAGATGGGGAGGCTTTACGTATGAAGTGCAGTCCAAGGACCGGAATCGGATTCAGGGCTACTTCGGTAGTGGAGACGTTTTGCTGAAGGTGAGGACCGGGTCGGGTGATTTTGTGCTCGAATAGGAATAATGGATGCGGAGTGAGGCTCCCGATGTTCTCTTGGATAGAGAGTGTTGGGGGTCTTTTTGCATTCGACTGTGTTGTGGAAATAAATTTTCAACAACCATGAATTTTCGGAGAAATTATCCTTGTTTGTAACATCCAGCCAATTTATAATGATGAGGAAATGCCTCACTAGTTACAAAGTCGCTCAAAGAGCAGGAGGTGAAGGTGGCGTTCTTGAATGCGCTTTCGCAGCACGACTTTCCCTACAAGATAAACTAGTGAACTGAGGTGCATGATTATGAAACTAAGAAAGGTTTGCTTGCTCCTGCTATGTTTTTCATTGTGTGTTCCGGGTATGTCTACAACGTTGGCCACAGACAGCAACGGATATTCTATTTTTCTGAAGGATGGAACCGCTTACCCTATCGACCTGGTCGATCAAGGGAGAGAGGATGGGAAACTCTCGATTTTCACCAGAAGCTACGGGGAGTCGACCGCACCATTTGCAGAAGACACTGCTGAAGTCATTATTGTTGACCATGTCGTCGTTGCGGAAAGCGGCGGCGCGAGCGGTACATATATCCCGACCAATGGATATGTGCTTTCCGGAACGGGCGGCGCGAAATCGATCGTCGAACAATTGGAGATCGGGGATTCGGTGACAACGAACGCACCGATCCAAAGCCTGCCGGAGAAGTATTTTATCGTGAATGACGTGGTTGTTCCGATCACTCAGATCGGCGGTGTACGGATCGCTGCGGCGGTGGTGTTGTATACGCCTGACCACGGCGCAACGACCGGAACGAACCCGTGGGGGATGGAATTGACCGTTGTCGACGGGAAAGTGACGCGGGTCGTGACGATCAGTCAAGGCGCAAACGGGGCGTGGCTTGACAACAATTCGCCGATTCCTTCGAACGGATACGTCCTCTCCGTACAATCGGAGAGTCCTTTCTTTCCCATCTTAAACGGCAACGTCACAGTAGGAGCGGATGTTGTAATGGACATCAACAATCAAGTGCTGTTTCAAGCGGCCAAAACGACATACCACGCGCTCAATCCGAAGACGAGGGAGGACAATCCTGGGGGGTGGGACAACGGCAGCAACGCACCATACCCCGGCTTCCGCGGAGCTGACCAATTGATTGTGTACGACAGCAGCTACGGAACCTCCACCGGCACGAACCCTTGGGGATATGAGGTTGCTGTTAACGCGGAAGGAACGGTCATTCAGATCGGCGGCAACGATACGCCTATTCCGCAAGGCGGGTATGTCATTTCGGGACATGGGGCCATGGCGGGTTGGCTCCAAGAACATGTATCGGTCGGCGCCAGCTTCCGGCTGCTCGCTGATGACAAAGAAGCCCTGTTCTTATTTACCCCGGAATCAAATTTGATCCAAGTCCGCACAAGCATTCAAACCGCCGAACAGGCTTTGGCCGAATCGAGGCGTCAATTCCTCGATGTGGATTACGGCGCAATCGAACAACGCATCGCTCAGACGAAAGCGGGCCTTGCCGAATTGGAAGGCCGGGCGAGGGCCGGGGATTACAGCGGATTTATGGAAAACTTCCGCGCATTGGATGAAGAGGCGGTCCTGGCGAAGTTTATGAACTACGAATCGCGTGCAGTCGACCACCGGTCGGTCTGGATGCGCCCGAAGGAGACGAATCTGGCACAGGTTCAGCAAAACATCGCCAAGCTGAAGGCGCTGAACATCAATTCGCTTTATCTGGAAACCTGGTGGAACGGACATACGATCTATCCGACGGAGCATCCGCTCGCCGAGCAGAATCCGATCTACCAAGGGTTCGACGTGCTCCAGGCTTACATTGATGAGGGTAAGAAAGCAGGTATTGAAATCCATGCTTGGGTGGAAAACTTCTTCATCGGCATGGGCAACCAGATCGGCAAGGTCAGAACGGTGCACCCGGAATGGTCTATGATTAGCAGGCTTGGGCATGACTACCAGTATGTTCCGATATACAGCTCAAATTATTACTTCATCAACCCGGCGCTGCCGGAGGTGCGGGACTTCGTATCCGAAATCTACGAAGAGCTCCTGCGAAAGTATGACGTCGACGGGCTTCAGCTCGACTATATCCGTTACCCGGACGCCGGCGATTTTACGAATGACTACGGCTATGATTCTTACACTCGAAATCTATTTATGGAGCAGTACGGCGCGGATCCGATCGGCTTGTATCCAGGCAGCGAGCTGTGGGAGGAATGGGTCAACTTCCGTAAGAACATCATTAATGAATTCGTGTACCGCATCTCCGACGAGGCCAGGGCGATCAAGCCGAACATCCGGATTTCAGCGGCGGTTTGGCCGAACTATGTTGACGGTCCGATTCTGATGTCGCAAGAGCCGCGCGATTGGCTGGAGAAAAACTACATCGATCAGCTTTTCCCAATGTCGTATAACCCAACGGTCGCACTCACTGCTGAAGACGCGAGGGAATCTGTAGAGTTATCCGACGGTAAAGCATTCGTTGTCATCGGTGTTGGCGCGTTCGAAGCCGGGAGAACCAGCGAAGTCATGATTGGACAAATCGACGCTTCTATGGATGAAGGGGTATCGGGCTCGGCGCTATTCGAGTTCGAAGGGATTTTCAATAATGGCCATGATCAGCCGCTCCTTGCCGGGGTGTACAGCAAGCCGGCCATCGTTCCGGACCGGGATCCGGTGCTGTCGCTCCGTACCGTCATATCCGAGATGGAGCGCAAAATCGCGGAAATTTATATTCCGTTCGGCGGCATGACGCAGAAAGCGAGCAAGACGTATCTCGTAGATTTGAATCATTTTAACACCGCTTTGAAGGACAAGAAACTGATAATCAACCGCGAGCATGAAATTAGGGACAAAATTGTAAAGATGAAGGCTGATCTGGACCGGGATTCGGGCGTGAACGCGGAAGTGAAAGAACGGATCAAAGAGGATTTAGCTTATTTCGAACTCATTCTAACCGTATTTTTATCCAAACAGTAACAAGTCGTAAATCACATTCGAGGTGAAAATGGTATGCACAAACAAAACATCGGGATCATCGGCGTAGGGCAGATTGGGAAAAGTCATTTGGAAGCCTATTCGAAACTGGAAGGTGTGCAGATTGTTGCGGCAGCGGATGTCAATGAGCCGGAGCTTCAGCGTGTTGCGGACATGTACGGCATTCCGCACACATACACGGATTTCCGCAAATTGTTGGAACGGGATGATCTCGATGCCGTGGATGTCTGCCTGCATAATAACTTTCACGCGCCGGTGACCATTGCCGCATTGCAAGCCGGAAAACATGTGTACTGTGAAAAGCCGATTGCGGGTTCTTACGCGGATGGGAAAGCGATGCTCGATGCCGCGAAAGCGAGCGGGAAGATGCTTCATATCCAGCTGGCTACGTTGTATCAGAAGGAGACGAAAGCTGCCAAGCATCTGATTGAGAGCGGGAAGCTCGGCAAGCTGTACCATGCCCGTTCCACCGGCTACCGCCGCCGCGGCCGGCCGTTCGTGGACGGCTACGGGACACCGGCGTTCGTGCAGAAGGAGACGGCGCAAGGCGGCGCGCTGTTCGATATGGGCGTATACCATATTTCACAAATCTTATACTTGTTAGGGCTGCCTTCTGCGGAACGGATCAGCGGGAAGCTGTATCAAGAGACCGGGATGGATGAAGCGAGGAGACAGGCAAGCGGGTTTAACGTGGAAGAGCTCGGCACGGGCTTCGTCCGATTTGGCGGCGGACTTACCATGGATATTATCGAAGCCTGGGCCATTCATCTGAACGCCTTTGAAGGCAGCAGTGTAGTCGGCTCCGAAGGCGGCATCCGGCTGTACCCGTTCAGTTACCATACGACGGTCAACGATATGGAGATGGACGCGACCTTTACGTTAGATTCCATTGATGTCCGCTGGCATCGGCTGCAGCCCGATTACAGCGCGTATGATTCGTCGCAGCATCATTGGATTGCGGCGCTGCAGGGAAAGGTGGAGCTTCTGCCGACCGCCGAATTGGCCCTGGAAACGATGTTAATCAGCGAAGGCATCTATATGTCCGATCGGCTTGGGCGGGAAGTTCATAGGGACGAAGTGATTGCGGAATCGAAGTCGACGGCGGTAAACATATAACGGGGAGGGGAACATTTTGGCGGAAATTAGTATTTGCTCGTATAGCTTTCATCGTCTGCTGTATGCCGGGAAACAGGATATATTCAAGTACATCGAGGATTGCAAGGCGCTTGGCGCCACGCAGTTGGATCCGTGGAACGGACACCTGACGGAGGAGGTGCTTAGCGATCTTTCCGCGGTGAAAGCGGCCGCTGATCAGGCAGGTCTCCCCTTCGGGTGCATCGCGGTGGACGGTGCTCATATTTATGAGGAGAATGAAGAAGACCGCATCCGCAACCGGGAGAACGCGTACCGCTGGATCGACGTTGCCCGCCAGCTGGGTGCGTCCCAAATTCGCATCGATTCCGGCGGTCCGGAGGATCTTCCGGATGATGTGTTTGACATCATCGTGGAAGGCTACCAAGATGTCATCAAACGGGCGAGCGAAGTCGGCATCGAAGTGCTGGTGGAAAACCATTGGGGGCCGACTAAGCATCCGCAGCATGTGGTGAAGCTGATGGAGGCATTGCCGGAGCTGGGCTTGCTGCTCGATTCGCGAAACTGGGCGCCTGGCAAGCAAGCAGAAGGGTGGCTTTCCTGCGCGAAATACGCGAGGCTGACGCATATTAAGACATCCGACTTTACAGAGGACGGCGAAGAATTGACCCAGAACATTCCTGCGTTCGTCAAGCTGTTGCAGCGAAACGGTTACACCGGCTGCTGGGGCATCGAGAGCGTGCCGCGCGACGGGGACGAAATCGAGGGCGCACGCAAGGCGATTGAACTAATTAAGCGTTCTGTATAGGATGAGACAACCTCCCGACCCTTATGGGTTTGGAGGTTGTTTGCTTCATTGTATCATTTCGAACGCCATTACTTTATTGTCGACGAGGACGAGAAATTCATCCGATGCTAGAGGCAAGACCAGCGCCTTCGAGATGGTGCGATTATTCACCGTCAGGATGAAGCGCAGATTTCCGTTGCGATCCAACGAATGTAAGGTCCCGCCAGTGGTAGAGGCGTAAACATTGTCATCCCCGTCGACAACTAAACCTTCAAACAGCTCGTATCCGAGTCCTTTTTCGTAAGCACTTAAGCCGTAAGACCATAACACTTGGGAGGAGTTCGGATCAACATAGCGGAACGTGGTATCCCCTAAGCTGAAGTCATATCGGGAACGATCGCCTAAGAACAGTTCACTCCCTTTCACGAGCTCCCCGTCTTGGATTCGATAGGAGATCCCGCTCTCGACTAGGGTTCCGTCCTCCAACACTACCGGATAGAAACCAGGCAATGCAGCAACCAAATCTCCCTGTTCGTCCAATGCCACAAAGCCGTTGGTGTACGTGATATAAACATGGTTCTGCGCATCCGTCACCATTTCCAGGATCATCCCAAGGGCGGACAGTGTCCCGTCTTCCGTCTCCCATTCTTTATGCAGCCATATACGTTCCCCGTCTAAGTTGAACGCTGCTAAGCCCTCTGTCGTTGGAACGATGAGGCTTTGATTCCGGTCGAGCGCGGCCGTGATTCGCAGTACATTCATCAAAGGCTCTCCATTTTCGCTAACGAGAATCGGAGAAACATTAGACGATGTGTCGAGCGGAACGCCCTCCCAAATCCAAGCATGATCGCCCTGATCGATTCTCACAGAGTAGAACCCATCTTGATCGAGGGTTGCTCTTGCATTGAACAATGAACGCTCATTCTCGAGGGCGGTTTCGTTGATCATTTCCCCTGTTTCCAGATCGAAGGTGAGTGTTTCTCCGAAGCCTACCGCATTCAAGTTTCTTTCAGATCCCAAGTACCCATCGAAATGCTGGTAGGGGCTTTGATCCTGGTACCACCACTTCAGCTTCACATTTCCCCCGTGCTGCAGCACGATTGGCTCATTATTATCATTGGTCACCGGGAGCTCATCCTTCGCGCGCAGCATGGCGGCGGAGACCTTCGCATAAATACGTACGGTGTTTGCGGATGCGTCCCATCTGACGTCCGCCCCAAGGGATTCGCTGATGAAACGGATCGGTACAAATACGCTGCCGTTCACGAGAAGAGGCGGTTGGGCAAGTGTCATGACGGATTCATTCTTCTGTGCGGTTGTTGAGCCGATGCGCAGTGTGACGGTGGTGTCCCCTTTCGTGCCAGTGATGGTTTGGGTTGAGCTGTCATAGGACACATCAGCGCCCAGGGACTGAAACACAGCGCGAAGCGGTACCAGGATGCTGCCGTTGCTCATGATTGGCTGCTGAGGAAAGCTGATCTCTTGGTCATTGATCGTTACCAGATATTCAGGTTCACCCGCCGCCGCGGATCCGCTTGCGCCTAGGAGACCTGCCGCAAGTAATGCGGCAATCATCATCTTTTTCATGACAAGCTCCCCTCCGTGTGCAAAAGAAAGAACATCATTAACTCCTTTCCCTCCTGATAAAGTAATAAAGAACTAGTTCAAACGGTGGTAAGTTTCGACAAATTTTGATAAAATCCTGCAAAAATCACGGGAAATTCATCATAAGATTTATCGAATGGGAACGAAACTTGTATATTGCTGTTCCAATCCCCTCAAAACCGGTCCCGTTCACGAATGACTATAGGAAAATGCTTTGCGGAAGGACCGAAAGATGAAAAAGAACATCAAAAGAATTGCGGGATGGGGGATCGTTGCGGCGTTGTTGGCCGCTGCACTGATATTGCTTACAGCCGCGTCCTATGTGTCTTCCCTCGATGTCAGCAAGCTGGGGGAGCCGATGGCGCAGCCGACCAGAATATTGGACCGTAACGGGGAGGAAATCTATAAGCTGTCCGTAAGGAAGTTTGAGCCGGTATCTATTGAACGTATGCCGTCGCAACTGTTGGAGGCGATCGTCGCTGTCGAGGATCAACGATATTATGAACACCCGGGGGTGGACGTCGCTTCGATCGCGAGGGCGTTATACGTTGATTTGAAGGAGCGGGACCTCGTAGAAGGGGCAAGTACGATCACCCAGCAGTTGGCGCGGAACGCGTTTTTGTCTTTGGACAAAACGTTCGATCGAAAGCTGAAGGAAGCGGCGTATGCGCTGAAGATTGAGATGACTTATGATAAGCAGCAGGTACTGGAGCTGTATTTAAATACGATTTACTTCGGATCGGGTGCTTGGGGCGTACAGGCGGCAAGCCAAACCTACTTCGGCAAGGATGTTTCGGAATTGACGCTCGAGGAGGCGGCGCTGATTGCCGGCTTACCGCAGGCGCCAAGCAGATATTCCCCGTTCAACAATCCGGAGCTGGCTGTGGAACGCCGGAATGTCGTGCTGCGGCGGATGGCGGAGCAAGGATGGATTACGGAATCGGAGCTCGAGGCGGCCTTGGCGAAGGAGCTTGTATTGAATGATCCTTCGGCGGCGGAGATGGAACAGGCGCAATTCGCTTCGTATATTGATGTCGTGATTCAGGAAGCCGCCGACCGGTACGGGATGAACGAACAGGAGCTGATGGGCGGGGGATATGTCATTACGACGGAGATGGATCGGCGAATGCAGGAAGCGGCAGCTGCCGTCTTCGCGGATCCCGCGCAATTCCCGGAGTCGGAGAACGGGGAGTTGGTGCAAAGCGGCGCCGTATTTGTGGATCAGGCGACAGGCGGCGTCCGCGCGTTGATGGGATATCGCGGCGAAGGGACGTATCGTGCGTTCAATCGCGCGACGCAGCTGAAGCGGCAGCCCGGTTCCGCATTCAAACCGATTGCGGTATATGGGCCTGCGCTGGAAGCGGGATATCATCCGTATTCGAAGCTGTACGACGGGCCACTTGATATTAACGGCTACCGGCCGCGGAACTGGGACGGACGATACCGCGGGGAGGTTACGATGGCGGAAGCCGTTCGGCAATCGTGGAACATCCCGGCGGTTTGGCTGTTGGATCAGCTCGGAGTCCAGAAGGGGATGGCATTCGCGGAGCGGCTTGGCATCGAGCTGACGGATGCCGACCGGAACTTGAGTTTAGCCCTTGGCGGATTGTCGGAGGGCGTTTCGCCGTTGGAGATGGCGCAGGCGTTCTCGGCCTTTGCGAATAACGGCATGCTGTACGAATCGCATACGATTGCGGAGATTCGGTCGGCGGAAGGGACCGTTGTGGCGCGATTCGATGTGGAGCCGAGTCAGGTCATGGATCCGAGCGCAGCTTATACGATGACGCTGCTGCTTCAACATGTGGTGTCGGAGGGAACGGGCCGGTCAGGGGCTGTTCCAGGCTGGGCGACCGCAGGCAAGACAGGAACGACACAGCTGCCGGACACGGCGGAGTTCGCCGGGGTCGAAGGCGGAGCGAAGGATTTGTGGTTCACTGGCTATACGCCTGCTTTGACCGGAGCGGTGTGGATTGGATATGATCATACGGATCGGGAGCATTACATGAAAACATCAAGTGCCGCCGCCGCATCTGTATTTAAGGAAATTATGTCGCGTGCGCTTGCTGATACGGCGCCGGCTGCATTCGTCATACCGTCCGGATTCCGTGCCGATTGGGACGATAAAGATGACAAGAAGAATGAGAAAGAAGAGAAGAAGAAGAAGAAGCAAAAAGAAAAAGAGAAGAAGAAAGAAGAAAAAGAGAAGAAGAAACAAGAGAAGGAAAAAAAGAAAAACAATAAGAAGGAAAGCAATAAGGATGATGACGGCGATTGAAGCATGAAACGATTCCGCCAAGGCGATAATGGAAATATCTACATTGGCGGAACGGAGGCAGTCACAGGTGGAGTTTGAACTGGATCGGGACGGGCGAACGCCGGTTGGCGAAAGATATTATGTTTATGTCGCGTCTGACGGCAAGCGCAGGTGCATCGGGCAGCTCGTGCACGAGGATGGATCGGGACTATGGTCCGCTTATGCCGAGGGCGAGCTGCTGACATCCGCGGCTTCTTCCGATGAGGCGGCGCTAAAGCTGTGGGCTTATGAAGCGGCAAGGCGTCCGGATATTGAAGGCATGCAGCGGAAACCGCTGTGGGAATGTTCGATAGAGGAGCGATTCGTCCGGATCCGGAAGAAGACTCCGCGGCAGTCCTTCTTCTCGGAGCGGGTCATTCGGCAAGTGCGGGATGTGCCGATCGAGCGGCGCGTGCGACTGCTGTACGACGTCGGGCAGCTGATTGAAGACATGGAAGAACAGCTGCACTGGTGGCGCAAGGTGCAGAAGGAGCTGGCCGCCGCTCCGAAGCTGATGCGGTATAAGTGAGTGGGTGGACTGGAAAAACTCCAGTTTATTTAGTTAGATTTCGTCAATTTGGATCCTTGGACTGGAATTCCTCCAGTTTATTTCCGATGATTTCGCAAAAATCTTAATTTATTGAAAAATAGACGGGAGAAATTCCAGTTCAGGTGGAGAAAACTGCTTGATGCGGGAAAATAAACAGGAAGAATTCCAGTCCGCAAATAAGGAGCGCGATGAAATAGCGGTGGCCTGGTAACGTCCGTTAGGATATAATCGAATTAAAACAGCGACGAAGAACGTCCTGCTAACACTCTTTGAGAGTGTGGCAGGGCGTTTTTTTATTAAATTTAAGGAGGGACTGCTTATGAACTATGAAGAAATCCATCAAGCGTGGATCCAGGATCATCTCAACAGAAGGAAAGGGGAAAGGCGCAGCAGACTTGAACGTGGACACGGACATGGAGAGCGGTTGTTTTTAAAACAGGTGTGGTGGCCGCTCAGAAGAAACTTCGATCACCTCCACCCGGAGTATGAGGTCCTGGACTGGCGCAACAGATCTTACTTTGCTGATTTTGCATGGATTCCGGGAAACGGTGTGAAGCTTATTTTTGAAATAAAAGGATACAACATACATGTGCGCGACATGGACCGAACGAAATACTGCAATGAGTTGAACCGGGAGACGTTTCTGTATGGAATGGGATTTGATGTAAATTCATTCGCCTATGATGATGTGGAGCGGCGGCCTGAGCTTTGCATCACATTATTGAGATTGGTGTTGGGCCGCTTTCAGCCAGAGAAGGCTCCTGTTCAACGGGCGATATTACTTGAAAAGGAAATCATCCGCCTCACAATTCAACTCGCCGGGTCGGTTCGGCCAATCGACGTCGAGCATCATCTTGAAGTCGATCATAAGACGGCCGTTCGCCTGCTGCAAAGCCTATGCAAAAAGGGTTGGCTGGTCCCTCATCGGCGAGGGGAAAGTCAGAGAATTACAAGTTACGAACTTGCCAGAGGGGGAATTGATTACTTTTCATAAAATAGGATGATATACATCGTGCGATGACATATAATGAAAGGTAATGCAATTGTACTCGTTACGGAGAGAGGAAGAAATCATTGGCGAAGAGTAAAACGAAATTTGTCTGCCAGGAGTGCGGGACGGAATCGCCGAAATGGCTGGGCAAATGTCCGGGCTGCGGCCAATGGAACACCTTCGTGGAGGAGAGAGAGCCGCAGGAAGTGAAGACGGCGGGCGTCGCGTCGGTGTGGCTGCCGTCGACGAAGGAGAAGCCGCGTCCGATCACGGAGATTGTCGGCAAGGAAGAGACCCGCATCGACGCAGGCAGCAACGAACTGAACCGCGTCCTTGGCGGCGGCCTTGTGCCCGGTTCGCTAATCCTAGTCGGCGGGGATCCGGGCATCGGCAAGTCGACGCTGCTGCTGCAGACGTCGCACTATCTCGCGGCGAAGAAAAGCTTACGCGTGCTCTACGTGACGGGCGAGGAATCGGCGCGGCAAATCAAGATGCGCGCGGACCGGCTCGGCGCGGAGGCGCCGACGCTCTATGTCCTGTGCGAGACGAACACGGACCATATTTTCGAGGCGCTGGATGAGGTGCGCCCTGACATTCTCGTCGTGGATTCCATCCAGACGGTGTACCAGCCGGGCGTGACGTCGGCGCCCGGCAGCGTAAGCCAGGTGCGCGAATGCACCGGGCTGTTCATGCGCATCGCCAAGCAGCGCGGCGTTGCGACCCTCCTCGTCGGACACGTGACGAAGGAAGGCGCCATCGCGGGCCCGCGGCTGCTCGAGCACATGGTGGACACCGTGCTCTACTTCGAGGGCGAGCGCCATAATACATACCGTATGCTGCGCGCGGTGAAGAACCGTTTCGGCTCGACGAATGAGATCGGCATCTTCGAGATGATCGAGAACGGCCTCGCCGAAGTGAAAAACCCTTCCGAGCTGTTCCTCTCGGAGCGGCCTGTCGGCGCCGCTGGCTCCACCGTCGTCGCCTCAATGGAGGGCACGCGCCCCGTGCTGGTCGAGCTGCAGGCGCTGGTCGCGTCGACGAATTTTCCGTCGCCGCGGCGCATGGCCACAGGCGTCGACTATAACCGCCTCAATCTCATCATTGCCGTCCTGGAGAAGCGCATTGGAATGCATATGCAGACGCAGGATGCGTACCTGAACGTCGCGGGCGGCGTCAGGCTGGATGAACCTGCGGCGGATCTCGGCATCGCCGTGGCGCTCGCCTCCAGCTTCCGCGAGAAGCCGACGCGGCCGGAAGACGTCGTCTTCGGCGAGATCGGCCTTACGGGAGAGGTGCGGGGGGTGTCGAAGGTGGACCAACGGGTGAACGAAGCGCTGAAGCTGGGGTTTTCGCGGGTCATTTTGCCGGATAAAAGCTTGAAACAGTGGATTCCGCCGAAGGGGATCGAAGTCGTTCCCGTCCGGACGGTGCAGGAAGCGCTGCACTGGGCGTTATCATAGGGATACAAAGTTCTGGTAAAATTATATATTATAGTAGAAAAGAACGTCCGCATGTCGTCAGGGAGGAAGAGCAGAATATGACAAAGGAAGAGCACAACGCAGCGTTGAGCGGACTGTTGCGGCTCGTCTCTCCGGGCACACCGTTTAGAGAAGGGTTGGAAAACGTTTTACGCGCGAAGACGGGCGGATTAATCGTATGCGGATACTCCCCGGAGGTTATGGATATCGTTGACGGAGGGTTCTCCATCAATTGCGATTTTTCGCCGAATTATTTGTACGAATTAGCGAAGATGGACGGCGCGATTATTCTGAGCGAGGATTTGAAGCGCATCTTGTTCGCCAACACGCAGTTGATTCCCGATTCTTCGATCTCCTCGTCAGAGACAGGCATTCGTCACCGGACGGCGGAGCGGGTGGCGAAGCAGACGGGAAAGCTGGTCGTCTCGATCTCGCAGCGGCGCAACGTCATCACGCTGTATCAAGGCCATCTGCGTTATTCGTTGAAGGATATGGGAGTTATTCTCACGAAGGCGAATCAAGCGATTCAAACATTGGAAAAGTATAAGGCGGTACTCGATCAAGCGTTGACGGATTTGTCGGCGGCGGAGTTTGAAGAGCTTGTCACCTTGCACGATGTTGTGAATGTCATTCAGCGGGCGCACATGGTGCTGCGCATTAAGGCGGAGATTAACCGTTACATCAACGAGCTGGGCAACGAAGGGCGGCTCGTATCCATGCAGCTGCAAGAGCTGGTGGCTGGTGTGGAGGAGGAAACCTTCCTCATCTTGAAGGATTATATGCGTGAGCCGTTAGATGTTGAAAAGGTGGAAGCGTTGGAAGTGCTGATGCGTGTATCCGACAATGAGCTGCTTGAAGATCATCAGGTGGTGCGCATGCTTGGATATCCGTACACCTCCGCGATGATGGAGGAGACGATGTCGCCGCGCGGATTCCGGGTGCTAAGCAAAATTCCGCGTCTGCCGACGCTCATCATTAATAATCTGGTTGAGAAGATCGGCGATCTGCCGAATGTGCTCATGGCAACGATCGAAGAGCTTGACGAAGTGGACGGCATCGGCGAAGTTCGCGCACGCACGATTAAAGAAGGATTGAAGCGCATCCGTGAGCATGTGCTGATTGATCGCCATATTTAGCGGGGAAGTGAAAATGATGGGGTGGAAGTCGCTGCCGAACTGGTTTACGATCGGCAACTTGTTCTTAGGCATATTGGCTATCATCATGGTTTTTAACGAGCGCTCCGATGTCGCTTCCATCTTAATTATTGTGGCGATGCTGTTAGACGGCTTGGACGGGCGCGTTGCCCGTGCGCTGAACGCGCAGAGCGAGTTCGGGAAGGAATTGGACTCCTTATCCGATGTCATCTCGTTCGGGGTGGCACCGGCATTTATTATGTATGTGGCGGCGTTTCAAGGCTTGAATGAAGCTGTCGGCTGGATTGCGACGGCGATCTTCCCGATCTGCGGCGCGCTTCGGCTTGCCCGGTTTAACGTCAGTGACGGCATTCCGGGGTATTTCCTCGGGCTGCCGATTCCGGCGGCGGGCGGAGTACTGTGCACGCTGGCGTTATTCGCGGACTCGATCCCGAACTGGGTGATGGTAGGGGCGTCGCTCTTGCTCTCGTTCTTGATGGTGAGCACCGTGAAATACCCAAGCTTCAAACAGATCGCTCTGACCAAACGAATGGTGTGGATTACACCGTTCATCATTATCGGGGCGGCGTCCGTAGCGGTGCTGTATCCGGGCTGGGCGTCTAAGCTTCTGTTTATACCGCTCTTGCTGTATGCGTTATTCGGGCTGCGAAAGAACGCGGACTTCGTCGTGCGGACCGCCAAGCGGAGAATGCGCATCGGCAAGCCGTTGAACGCCCGGCGCCGCCGGAAGGGGAAGGGCGCGGCGAAGGAAGGCACAGATTACGGTAACGGCGGCGAGGATCGTAACGGTAAAGATGAGCCGCGGCATTGATACATATGGGGAGACTCTCGGTGGAGGGTCTCTTTTTTATTTCGCGAGAGATTAAGCCTCCAAAAAATGGACCATACTTGTAAGGGACATTATTAAGGAGGTGAACACGTGATGTGGAACAACATCATGAGATGGACGGCGGCCGCGATCGGAGCATTCCTCGGATACCAGATTAGCGCCGCGTTTCATCACGATATGCTAGGATATCTTGTTCCCGGCGTCGCGTTCGGTTCAGTCAAAGGTCAAGTGTACGGTGTAGCGGCAGTGTTTGCTATTCTCTTCTATTTCAGCTATTCATGGATTGCCCGTTACGGGATGCGCGCACTGCGCAAAGCGGAAGAGCAGCTGAACCGCATTCCGGTGGCGGATGCCGCCGCGGGTGCCGCGGGATTGATTGTCGGTTTGATCATCTCCGCACTCTTGTATCCGGCGATGAGAATTTTCGGTCCGGCCGCGCCTTGGTTTGCGGTGGGGACATCGGTGATTCTCGGATATGTCGGGGCGCGATTTGCGGTGATCAACCGGGCGGAGTGGATGGTTTGGGTCGCCGATCAGCGGAGACCGCTGCCGCCGGCAGCGGAAATAAGGGGCCCGGAAGAGCATAAGATCTTAGACACAAGCGTCATTATTGACGGAAGGATTGCGGATATATGCAAGACCGGATTTCTCGAAGGGGTCTTGGTCATTCCGGAGTTTGTGCTCGAGGAGCTGCAGCATATTGCCGATTCTTCGGATTTGCTCAAAAGGAACCGCGGACGGCGGGGGCTCGACATTCTGAACAAGATTCAGAAAGAACTCGACGTCAAAGTGCTGATCTATGAAGGAGATTATGAGGAAATCGCGGAGGTAGACAGCAAGCTTGTCAAGCTGGCGAAGGCGTTGGGCGGCAAGGTGGTCACGAACGATTTCAACTTGAACAAGGTATGCGAGCTTCAAGGCGTGTCGGTGCTCAATATTAACGATCTGGCAAACGCGGTAAAGCCGGTAGTGCTGCCGGGTGAAGAAATTATGGTTCAAGTCATTAAAGACGGCAAGGAGCACGGTCAAGGCGTCGCATATCTCGATGACGGCACAATGATTGTCGTCGAAGGCGGCCGGGACTTTATCGGCATGCATCTTGAGGTACTTGTGACCAGCGTACTGCAAACCTCGGCGGGACGGATGATCTTCGCGAAGCCGAAGCTGCTGGAGAAGGCGAGCGGCTGACGCGGCGGCCTCTCGAAATTCCATCGCTCTGTATGGTATGATAGGGTGAAAATGACTCGCGGGAACGATGGAAGGTTAGGAGCACGTACATAATGGCAAAGACGGGAGCCGTGATTGTGTCCGCCGGAACCGGCAAGCGGATGAATGCGGCGGTAAGCAAGCAATATATGGTGATCGGCGGCAAGCCGATTCTGGTGCACGCGTTGGAGGCGTTTCAGCAATGCAGCGCGGTGGACGCGATCGTGCTGGTCGTCGGCGCGGGGGACGAGGCTTATGCCGCGGAGCTGGCGGAAACCTGCGGAATCAACAAAGTGGCGGCGGTTGTCGCGGGCGGTGCAGAGCGGCAGCATTCGGTTCGCCTCGGCATCGATGCGTTGGCGCGGCTCCATCCCGAAGCGGAGTGGGTGCTCGTCCATGACGCCGCACGCCCGCTCGTCACACCGGAGCTGATTGAACGCAGCTTGGCAGCGGCGGCGGAAACCGGAGCCAGCATTCCCGCAGTTCCGGTGAAGGATACGATAAAGACGGCGGACCGCACCGGGACGGTGACCGGGACGCCTGAGCGAAGCAGCTTGTGGGCGGTGCAAACGCCACAAGCTTTTCGCGTTGATTTACTGCTTGAAGCGCATCGGCGGGCGGAAGCAGACGGGTTTCTCGGGACGGATGACGCGATGCTTGTGGAGCGGCTCGGCGTCCGCGTGAAGATCGCCGAGGGCGACTACCGCAACGCGAAGGTGACGACGCCGGAAGACCTCGAGCTGGTAAGCAGATGGTTGGGGGAACATCTACAAGGGGGAGAACCGATGATTCGGGTGGGACAAGGCTTTGACGTACATGCGTTCGCGGAAGGACGCAGATGCATCATTGGCGGCGTGGACATTCCGTTCGAGAAGGGGCTGCTCGGCCACTCCGACGCGGACGTGCTGCTGCATACCGTTGCGGATGCGGTGCTGGGAGCGCTCGGATTGGGGGATATCGGCAGACATTTTCCAGATACGGATGAAGCCTTTAAAGACGCGGACAGCATGAAGCTGCTGGAGCAAGTGTGGCGGATGGCGAAGGAGCGCGGCTACTCCCTTGGAAACGCGGATTGCACAGTCATCGCGCAGCGGCCGAAGATGTCGCCTTATGTGGCGCAGATGGCGGAGAATATCGCCCGGGTGCTTGAGGCGGATCCGTCGCTCGTGAACGTGAAGGCGACAACCACGGAACGGCTCGGATTTACCGGCCGTGAAGAAGGCATTGCCGCTCAAGCGGTGGTATGCTTAGTGAAGAATGAGAAAGGTGTGAACTAGGACGATGGCTGACAACAAACAAGTGAGGGTCCGCTATGCGCCGAGCCCGACGGGACATCTGCATATCGGCGGCGCAAGAACGGCTTTATTCAATTATTTATACGCGAGAAATCAAGGCGGATCGTTCATCATTCGGATTGAAGATACGGATCAGTCCCGCCACGTGGAGACGGGCATCGACAGCCAATTCAACGGGTTGCGCTGGCTCGGCGTCGATTGGAACGAAAGTGTGGATATCGGCGGCGATTATGGGCCGTACCGCCAGTTGGAACGTCTTGATATTTATAAGCGATACATGGACCAATTGATGTCTGAAGGGCACGCATATTACTGTTACTGCACAGAGGAAGAGCTTGCCGCTGAACGCGAGGCGCAGGAAGCCCGCGGCGAAACGCCGCATTACGGCGGCCGCTGCCGCCATCTGACGCCGGAGCAGCAGGCGGAGTTTCGGGCAGAAGGCAGGGAGCCGACGGTTCGGTTCCGTGTACCGGATGACGTCACCTACGTCATTGAGGACGAAATCCGGGGCCGCGTCGAATTCCAATCGAATGAAGTCGGCGACTGGATCATGGCGCGTCCGGACGGCATTCCAACCTATAACTTTGCGGTCGTGATCGATGATCATCTCATGAAGATCACCCATGTCATCCGCGGGGAGGAGCATCTCTCCAACACGCCGCGCCAGTTGATGGTGTATGAGGCGATCGGAGCGGAGCCGCCGAAATTCGCTCATCTTCCGCTTATCTTGAATCAAGACCGGAAGAAGATGAGTAAGCGCGACGAATCGATCATTCAATTTATCGAGCAATACCGCGAGCTCGGCTATTTGCCGGAGGCGATTCTGAACTTTATCGTGCTGCTTGGCTGGTCTCCGGGCGGAGAGCAGGAGATCTTCAGCCGTGAAGAGCTGATCAACGAGTTTAGGCTCGACCGCATCCAGAAGAGCGGCGCCGTGTTCGACACAGAGAAGCTGAATTGGATGAACAACCATTACCTCCGCGCCGCGGATCTTGACCGTGTCACAGATCTGGCGATCCCGCATCTGGTGAAGGCGGGCCGGATCCCGGCTGAGCTTGACGCGAAGCAGCGCCAGTGGGTGAAGGCGCTCGTAGCGCTGTATGTGGAGCAGCTTCGGTACGCCGCCGAGATCGTGGAACTGTCTTCGATGTTCTTCGAGGAAGAAGTGACGGTTGAAGAGGAGGCTGCTGCGGTACTTGCCGAAGAACAGGTGCCGACGGTGCTGCGCGCCTTCGCGGAGCAAATCCGCGCGACAGCGGATGAAGAATACTCGTCGGAAGGCATCAAATCGATGCTGAAGACGGTGCAGAAGGAAACCGGTTATAAAGGCAAGCAGCTGTTCATGCCGGTGCGCGCAGCGATTACCGGACAGACTCACGGCCGCGACTTGAACGAGACGCTGTGGCTGCTTGGCAAGGAGAAGGTGCTCGCCCGTCTGGACGCCCGATTGAATGCGTAAGGCGGATCACGGTTGTCAAAAGGTACAATCCGCTTTATACTGGTAACAACATGAATGCGATCGGCGAAGAATAGGAGAAGTACGCGGGAGTCAGTTCCCCAGAGAGGACGGTAAAGCTGGAAGCCGTCCGTTCTGCCCCCGTCGGAAGTGCGCCTATGAGCCGGCCGGCCGAACTCGGCATGAAGCCGAAAGTAAGCCCGCCCGGGTGGTTCCGTTACGAACCGGAAAGCGGGCAGCATCAGCTGCCTGAAGCAGAGTGGAACCGCGTAACATTTTCGACGCCTCTGCAGCCGTACATGAACTGTCTGGCTGCGGAGGCGTTTTTAACGTTCAACAGAAAGGAGCAGCCTCTATGCCGAAGTGGATTCAATCGATTCGCTCCGATATTCAAGCCGTCTTTGACAACGATCCCGCTGCGCGCAGTACATTAGAGGTGATCCTGACCTATTCGGGATTGCACGCGATCTGGGCGCATCGCATCGCGCACAAGCTGTATTGCAAGCGTTGGTATTTCCTGGCGCGCGTCATTTCCCAGCTCAGCCGATTTTTCACCGGGATCGAAATTCATCCGGGCGCTACGATCGGCGAACGGCTGTTTATCGATCACGGCATGGGCGTGGTCATCGGCGAAACATGCGAGATCGGCGATGATGTCGTGCTTTATCAGGGCGTGACTTTGGGGGGCACCGGCAAAGAGAAGGGCAAGCGCCATCCGACGATCGGCAGCAATGTCGTCATCGGCTCCGGCGCGAAGGTGCTCGGCTCGTTTACGGTCGGCGAATTTTCCCGCATCGGAGCCAATGCTGTCGTGCTGCGGGAGGTCCCGCCGAACAGCACGGTCGTCGGAATACCGGGAACTGTCGTGCAGCGCAACGGACGCAAGGAAAACAAACTGGATCATACCAATCTGCCGGATCCGACGCTTGAGATGCATCGGCAGCTGACTGCCGAAATCGCGGCGCTTCGGGAGGAATTGCAGCGGTTAAGGGATGAGCTGGACCGCGAGCGTGAAGGGAAGAAGGAGACGGCACACTGTTGAACAGCAGGGAGTACGCGGAACATTTTAGCCAGAAAAAGGAGTTAGTCGCGAATATGTCCAACCCAGAAATTCAAATATACAATACGATGTCGCGCGCCAAAGAAACGTTCAAGCCGTTAACGCCGGGGAAGGTCACGATGTATGTGTGCGGACCGACGGTGTATGACTTGATCCATATCGGCAACGCCCGGCCGCTCATCTTCTTCGATGTGGTGCGGCGCTTCTTATCGCGAATGTACGAGGTTACCTACGTGGTCAACTTCACGGATGTGGATGATAAGCTCATCCGCCGCGCGGAAGAGACGGGGTCCACGGTGCCGGAGCTTGCGGAGCAGAACATCGCTGATTTCCTGAAGGATGCGCAATCCCTTAAGGTGCAACCGGCGACGCTGCATCCTCGGGTGACGGAGAATATGGACGAAATTATCGCGTTCATTAACGAGCTGGTGGAGCGGGACTTCGCGTACGAGAGCGGCGGAGATGTGTATTTCCGCACGGCCAAATTCCCGGATTACGGCAAGCTGTCGCATCAGCATCTGGATGAGCTGCAATACGGCAAGCGCATCGATGTGGATGAACGGAAGGAGAATCCTCAGGATTTTGTGCTGTGGAAGGCCGCGAAGCCGGGAGAAATTTATTGGACATCGCCGTGGGGCGAGGGCCGTCCGGGCTGGCATATCGAATGCTCCACGATGGCCCGCAAATACTTGGGCGATACGATTGATATTCACGGCGGCGGCATGGATTTGACCTTCCCGCATCACGAATGCGAGATTGCCCAATCCGAGGCGTTGACGGGCAAGCCGTTCGCTAATTATTGGCTGCATAATGCTTTTATCAACATGAACAACGAGAAGATGTCCAAATCGCTCGGCAATGTTGTGAACGTGCGCGAGCTGGTGTCGCGGAATTCTCCGGAATCGATCCGTTATTTGATGCTGTCGACGCATTACCGCAATCCGCTGAACTTCACTGATGAAGGGTTGAAGCAGGCGCAGAACGGCGTGGAGCGCATTGCGAACTGCAAGGCGAATCTGGAGCATGTGTTGAAAAATGTTCCCGCGGGAAGCGCAGAGGATGCGGACAGCGGCGCGTTAGAACGTGTGGAAGCCATCCGGAATGAGTTCTACGCGAAGATGGCGGACGACTTCAATACGCCGGATGCCATCACGGCCATGTTCGAGCTGGTCAATGAGGCGAATGGCGCGATGGCTTCGGGGGCGGCTCCGGTGGGGCTGCTGCGGCGAATGGAGGAAATCCTCCAGGAAATGGACAGCATTCTGGGTATACTACCAGAAGGTAACGATGAGCTGTTAGATGAAGAGGTCGAGCGGCTGATCCAAGAGCGGACCGAAGCCCGTAAGGCGAGGAATTTCGCGCGGGCGGACGAAATCCGCGACACGCTGGTGTCGCTTGGCATTATCCTGGAGGATACGCCGCAGGGCGTTCGCTGGAAGCGAAAGTAGGGTTGACCCTTGAAGGATTTCTTGTATTTTACCCCGGCGGAGCGCCCGGAGCTGATCAGTCCGCTGGCGCTCGCGTACCTTGGGGATTCCGTTTACGATTTATATGTGCGGCAATATTTGCTGTCGAAGCCGAGCAGGCGGCCGAATCAGCTTCACCGGGAAGCGACGCGCTTCGTCTCCGCAAAGGCGCAAGCGCGGGCGGTCCGGCTCATTGATCCGGAGCTGACGGAAGAAGAGCGGAGTATGCTGTACCGCGGCCGCAACGCAAAGTCGCATGCGGCGCCGAAAAATACGGATGTGCAGGATTACAGGTACAGCACGGGCTTTGAGTGCTTGGTTGGGTTTTTGTATTTAAGCGGGCGGCATGAACGGCTGGAGAAGCTGATGCGCATGACGCTCGGATTGCAGCCGGCGGTTCAGGCAGAGGAGGAAAACAACGCTCATGAGTGAAGAGATCATTGCGGGACGGCACCCGGTGCTCGAAGCCGTCCGTTCAGGACGGACAATTCATAAGTTAATGTTCAGCGAGGGCGCGAACGGTCTGGACCAGGTCATCGCTGAAGCGAGACGCGCCGGCATCGTCACGCAGAAGGTGGACAAGCGTAAGCTGGATCAGGCGGCAGCCGGTGTGCGGCATCAAGGGATCGTTGCGCTCGCAGCGGAACGGGACTATGCGTCGGTCGAAGATCTGTTCGCCGCGGCGGAACGCTCCGGTCAACCGCCGTTGTTCATGCTGCTCGACGAAATCGAAGATCCGCATAATTTGGGCTCGATCCTGCGGACGGTGGATTGCGCGGGGGGGCATGGCGTCATTATCCCGAAACGGCGCTCGGCCGGTCTAACGGCAACGGTGGCGAAGACATCGGCGGGGGCAATTGAGCATGTCCCTGTCGCGAGGGTCACAAATCTGGCGCAGACGATTGACGAACTGAAAGAGCGGGGCGTATGGATTGCAGGGGCCGACGCTTCCGCCGAGCAGGATGTGTACGCGGCGGATTTGAAGCTGCCGCTCGCCATCGTGATCGGCAATGAGGGCAAGGGTCTCGGGCGGCTCGTTCGGGAACGCTGCGATTTCCTGGTGAAGCTTCCGATGTACGGCTCTATCAATTCGTTGAACGCCTCCGTCGCCGCGTCTCTAATTCTGTATGAGGCGGTGCGGCAGCGCCGGCAGGTACATGGATGACGTCTTAATCGTAGACGGGTATAACGTCATCGGCGCCTGGCCGCATCTGCGCGAGCTTCGGGACACAAATTTGGATCAAGCCCGGGATCTGCTTATTGAAGCGATCGCCGATTACCAGGGCTTCTCGGGCATGAAATGCATTATCGTCTTCGATGCCTACAATGTGCCTGGGCTTGGCCGGCAATATCATACTCGCAGAGTAGACGTGTTTTACACGAAGGAGAAGGAAACGGCCGACGAATGCATTGAACGTCTGGTGAAGCAGATGGCGCGGCGCCGCCGCCAAATCTATGTAGCGACGTCGGATTTTACCGAGCAGAGCGTGGCGTTCGGAAGCGGAGCGCTGCGCATGTCCGCGCGGGAGCTGCTCGTCAAAATTCGCGAGAATCAGAGATTAATCAGCGAGATCGTAGAAGAGAAGCCGCTTTCGAAGAGAAACGCGTTCGAACATCATCTCAGCGGGGAGCAGCGTTCCCTTTTGGAGAAATGGCGTAAAGGCAAGTGAGGTCCGGATTCTCTGAAACTGGACGGTTGACGGGTTTCAGAGGGTGATAGTATACTTGATTTACTTAGGGCGGTACGGAAGCTGCTGTTCCAACAGGGCCGGAGGGGTTAGTAGTGAGCATCGACTTCAGAGCGTCAGCCAAGTCCGAATATGATTTAATTCCAGACGAAGATGTGGTCGAAGCGGTCCGAGCGGGAAGCGGCGAGGCGCTGGAGCACCTGATCAACAAGTACCGTAATTTCGTGCGCGCAAAGGCGCGGTCGTACTTCTTAATCGGTGCCGATCGCGAGGATATCGTTCAGGAAGGGATGATCGGGTTATATAAATCTATCCGCGATTTTCGCGGGGACAAGCTCGCGTCGTTTAAGGCGTTCGCGGAGCTGTGTATTACCAGGCAGATCATCACGGCGATTAAGACCGCTACCAGACAGAAGCATATTCCTCTTAATTCTTACGTCTCGCTCGACAAGCCGATTTACGATGAGGATTCGGACCGGACGCTGCTTGACGTCATCACCGGCACAAGGGTGAGCGATCCCGAGGAATTGATCATCAACCAAGAGGAATTTGACGGGCTTGAAGAGAAGATGAGCGAAATCTTAACGGATTTGGAACGAAGAGTGCTCATGCTTTATTTGGACGGCCGATCTTACCAAGAGATTGCGGCTGACTTAGACCGTCATGTAAAGTCAATAGATAATGCGCTTCAGCGGGTGAAGCGTAAGCTGGAGCGTTATTTGGAAATGCGGGATGTGAATCACTGACCGGTGGGCGGCGTTTAACGTTGCCTTTTTTTGCTTATACTGGTCAACGTACGGATTGCCTTGGGAAACCCCGGATTCTGCGTCTCTCGTCAATATGTTATCCTTGACATGGGATACCCCCTGTGTTAAAGTTGTTCGAGTAGCCCTAAAAATATGCTGCTTCTTTTTTTGTGCGAACCTTTCTCTTTCTTGGAGTGGTTCCTAACTATTATGCTTCTGTTTAGAAGGCTAGACCGGGAGGTGTTCACATGCGGGTAATTGTTACTATGGCTTGTACAAACTGCAAACAGCGGAACTACACGACAACCAAGAATAAGCGTAACCATCCGGACCGCATTGAGTTGAAGAAGTATTGTCCATACTGTAATTCTCATACGGCTCATCGCGAAACGCGTTAATTCTTGGAGGTGGGGTTGTGGCTCTGTTAGCTAGTTTGAAGAGAGGTTTTCGTTCCACCTTTTCGTTCTTCGGCGAAGCGTTCGGCGAATTGAAAAAAGTGAGATGGCCAACCCGAAAAGAACTGACCAGTTACACATTGGTAGTACTGTTTGTCTGCGTATTCGTGACGGTCTACTTCTATGTTTTGGATCTCGGGATTTCCGAAGCTATCCGTGCAATCTTTAAATAATTCGGTCCCGGTGGTGATTCCGAGCAATGAGTAGTGAAGCCAATCTTGAGAAAAGATGGTACGTCATTCACACTTACTCCGGATATGAGAACAAGGTGAAAACCAATCTGGAGAAGCGTGTTGAATCCATGGAAATGCAAGACAAAATTTTTCGTGTGCTCGTTCCGACGGAAGAGGAAATCATAACGAAGGATGGCAAACGAAAGACGGTGACACGCAAGGTATACCCGGGATACGTCTTGGTCGAGATGATTCAGACCGACGATTCGTGGTATGTTGTGCGTAACACCCCTGGTGTGACGGGTTTTGTTGGGTCAACCGGATCCGGTTCGAAGCCGATTCCGTTATTGCCTGAAGAAGCGGAAGCGATATTGAAGCATATGGGCATGGAAGAAGCTCCGCGTGTGACGCATGACTTTGAGTTGAAGGAGTCCGTCCGCGTGAAGGTGGGGCCGTTCGCAAACTTTGTCGGAACAATCGAAGAGATTTTAACCGACAAGGGGAAATTAAAGGTCCACGTCAATATGTTCGGCAGGGAAACGCCGCTTGAACTGGATTATGCACAAGTGGAGAAAATATAAGCTCTGAGCGTTAGCTATTAGCCGACACTCACGGCGCCGTTGACGTTGGCGTAGAATCGATGGGAGTTCGTCTGCCAAGGAAGTTGTAGACCCTGGCAATGAAGCGATCAGAATGATCGTCTGCCAAGGAAGTTCTAAACCCTGGCAAGGAGGTGTTACACATGGCAAAGAAGGTTATTAAAATCGTCAAATTGCAGGTTCCAGCCGGCAAAGCGAATCCGGCGCCGCCAATCGGTCCGGCACTCGGTCAAGCGGGCGTAAACATTATGGCATTCTGTAAAGAATTTAATGCTCGCACGCAGGATCAAGTAGGCTTGGTTATTCCGGTTGTGCTGACTGTTTTCGAAGACCGCTCGTTCACATTCGAAACGAAGACGCCGCCGGCTGCCGTTCTGCTCCGCATCGCTGCAGGAGTCGAGAAGGGATCTGGTGTGCCGAACAAGCAGAAAGTCGCTTCCGTGAATCGCGCGAAGGTTCGCGAAATCGCTGAACAAAAGATGCCTGACCTGAACGCGGCTTCCGTGGAAGCGGCGATGAAGATGGTGGAAGGCACAGCTCGCAGCATGGGAATTACGATTGTTGACTAATTCCATATGCTGACCGCGGGTCTTACCCGCGTCTAGTGGGAGGATATTCCGCTATTACCACTTAAGGAGGAAGAATCATGGCAGGGAAAAGATATCAAGAATCAGCTAAGCTGATTGACAGAGAAACATTGTACGAGCCGCTTCAAGCTATTGAGCTTGTGAAGCAAACGGCGAAAGCGAAATTCGACGAAACCGTCGAAGTAGCGGTTCGCCTGGGTGTAGACCCGAAGAAACAAGACCAAGCCGTTCGCGGTGTCGTAGTACTTCCGCACGGTACTGGTAAGACGAAGAAAGTGCTTGTATTCGCGAAAGGCGATAAAGCGAAGGAAGCGGAAGCGGCTGGCGCCGATTACGTCGGCGATCAAGACATGATCAACAAAATCCAGCAAGGATGGTTTGATTTTGATGTCTGCGTCGCTACGCCTGATATGATGAGCGAAGTCGGTAAATTGGGCCGTATTCTCGGCGGTAAAGGCCTTATGCCAAACCCGAAAGCCGGAACGGTTACTTTCGACGTTGCGAAAGCCGTGCAAGAAATCAAAGCAGGTAAAATCGAGTATCGCCTCGATCGTGCCGGTCAAATTCACGCGCCAATCGGCAAAGCATCCTTCGATGCTGAGAAGCTTGTTGAAAACCTGCGCGCACTCGTAGATGCGTTGAACCGTTCGAAGCCTGCATCCGCCAAAGGCGTATATTTGAAGAGCCTCTCGGTTTCTTCCACGATGGGACCGGCAGCACGCGTAAACGTGCAAGTGTACCGGTAATATCGTTGAAGCCTTTACGGAAGTGTGAGCTTTCGACCCTTTAACTTGAATATTCCGACCGTAGACAGCAGGTGTCCATGGGGACTTAATGTTCCTGCCGAGGTGTTATGATATGACGTGCAAGCCATGCGCTTGAATAATGTCTTCATACAGCCTTCGTGTCTGCGGAGGCTTTTCTCGTTTAAAGCCTGCCAGTTAATTAAGTACAGGAGGTGTCACCATGCCTAACGCTAAGGTATTAGCGGAGAAGCAACAATTGGTTGCAGAAGTTGCTGACAAGCTTCGCAGCAGCGCTTCGACAGTAATCGCAGACTACCGCGGTTTAACCGTTGCGCAAGTAACGGAATTGCGGAAGCAGCTGCGTGAAGCTGGCGTTGAATTCAAAGTCGTCAAGAACACACTAACTCGCCGCGCAACAGCAGAGACGGAATTGACAGAGCTTGACCAGCATCTGACAGGACCGACTGCGATTGCGTTCAGCGCCGATGCGATTGCTCCGGCCAAGATTCTGAGCGAGTTCGCGAAGAAGAATGAAAATCTTAAGGTTAAAGCAGGCGTAGTGGAAGGACGCGTTGTCGATGCCGATCAAATCAAGGCACTCGCTGCGCTGCCGAACCGCGAAGGACTTCTGTCCATGCTCCTCAGCGTACTCCAAGCGCCGATCCGCAATATCGCGCTTGCGGTTAAAGCCGTTGGAGAACAGAAAGAACAACAAGCTTAAAATTATAATATAAAATGGAGGGTATTACCCAATGACTAAAGAGCAAATCATTGAAGCCATTAAAGGTATGACCGTTCTTGAATTGAACGATCTCGTGAAAGCAATCGAAGAAGAGTTTGGCGTAACGGCAGCAGCTCCTGTAGCTGTAGTAGCTGGCGGCGGCGCTGCAGAAGCAGTTGCTGAGCAAACAGAATTCGACGTAATCCTCGCAAACGCTGGCGCATCCAAAATCAACGTTATCAAAGTTGTGCGCGAAGTTACGGGCCTCGGCTTGAAAGAAGCAAAAGAATTGGTTGACAACGCACCGAAGCCGATCAAAGAAAAGGTTTCCAAAGAAGAAGCCGACAAGATCAAAGAACAGCTTGAAGCTGCTGGTGCAACTGTAGAAGTGAAGTAAGATCTTTATCTTAAGATCTATATAACCCCTTGTGAGTTTTGTAACTCGCAAGGGGTTTTGCTTCAATATCTTCCTTTGAAGGAGGCCTCCGCATATGAGCGATCATTATTATTCCAAGACCCCTACGGTTGCGTCGGACCGGCATATGATTGAAGCGACACTGCGCGGCAAGAAGTATTCGTTCATTACGGAAGCGGGCGTGTTTTCGCGGAGGGAGGTCGATTTTGGCAGCAGACTGCTGATTGAATCGATGGAAATTCCTATGGATACCGATGTATTGGATGTGGGCTGCGGATACGGACCGATCGGGCTGGTTGCCGCAGGCTTAGCGGGTAATGGAACGGTCACGATGATTGATATTAATGAACGTGCTGTTGCAACGGCACGGGAAAATGCGGAAAGGCTCGGCGTGAAGAATGTGCGCATTCTTCAAAGCGACCAATTTGAAGCGCTTGGGGATGAACAGTTTGACGTCATTTTGACAAATCCGCCAATCCGCGCGGGGAAGTCCGTGGTGCACGGCATCTTCGAGGGGGCGTATTACCGCTTGCGCGACGGAGGGTCGTTGTGGGTCGTTATCCAGAAGAAACAAGGCGCGCCGTCTGCATTTTCTAAGTTGGAAGAGCTCTTTGGAAATGTACGTGAAGTGACGAAAGAGAAGGGGTACCGGATCTTTCAAGCCATAAAACAAAATTGCTGATTTGTCAATGGCTTTTTGTTGACTTCGTTCCACAGCTGTGGTAGTATTAGAAAATGTCAGCATTATGATGGTATTCGTTTCTTAATTTTGGAAAATGGTGTGGGTGGTGGTTTGCACTGCGTACCCGGATCCAAAAATTTCGATTTGACGTATATTACCAAAGTTTTCCGACTACGATAGAGGATATGGACATCGGAGCGAAAGCTCCTTTTTCTCTCTTTCCATTCTGTTATGAAGAGACGCTTTTGAAAACGGCGCCTCTTGTTTCAATTTACATGCTTTTTAACATGTTGTCATCTTTTGCAGTTCAGTAGACATGAGGGGTGAACGTAAGTTGGTAGGACATGTGGTGCAATTCGGTCGTCGTGAGCGAAGAAGCTACTCTCGGATCAGGGAAGTGTTGGAGATCCCGAACCTCATCGAAATCCAACAGAAGTCGTATGAGCATTTTATGGAGACGGGGCTGCGGGAGCTGTTGCATGATATTTCCCCAATCCAAGACTTCACAGGGAATCTGGCGTTGGAGTTCATTGATTACAGTCTCGGTGAGCCGAAGTATTCGGTCGATGAGTCGAAAGAACGGGATGTCACATACGCTGCGCCGCTCCGAGTGAAGGTTCGCCTTATTAATAAGGAAACGGGCGAAGTGAAGGAACAAGAAGTGTTCATGGGCGATTTCCCGCTGATGACTGAAACCGGCACTTTCATTATTAACGGTGCGGAACGGGTGATTGTCAGCCAGCTTGTCCGCAGCCCTAGCGTCTACTTCAGTGCGAAGATGGACAAGAACGGCAAGCAGGGCTATTCGGCTACGGTGATCCCGAACCGGGGTGCGTGGCTGGAGCTTGAGATGGATATGAAGGACATTATTTATGTCCGGATTGACCGCACTCGGAAGATTCCGGTGACGGTGCTTTTGCGCGCCCTTGGCTTCGGTACCGATGCGGAAATTATTGATTTGCTTGGTGACAACGAATATATCCGAAACACGTTGGAGAAAGACAACACGGATTCCACGGAGAAAGCGTTAATTGAAATTTATGAGCGTCTCCGTCCGGGCGAACCTCCGACATTGGAGAACGCTAGGAATCTGTTGATCGCGCGTTTCTTTGATCCGAAGCGTTACGATTTGGCCAGCGTCGGCCGTTATAAGATGAATAAGAAGCTTCACATCAAGAACCGCTTGTTCAATCAAAGGCTTGCAGAATCGCTGATTGATTTCGAAACAGGCGAAATCATTGCGGAAGCAGGTCAAGTGCTGGACCGCCGTTTGCTTGATCAGGTGCTGCCTTATCTTGAGAAGGGAGCCGGCCGAGTGGAGTACAAAGTCGCATCCAGCTTGACGGATGAAGATACGATTCCGCTGCAGGCGATCTCGGTATTTTCCCCGATCGAGGACGGCAAAGTCGTCAAGGTGATCGGCAACGGCCAGATTGACAAGTCGGTGAAGCATATTACGCCAGCCGATATTATTGCGTCGATCAATTATTTTGTAGATTTGCTTTATGGCATTGGCGACACGGATGATATCGACCACTTGGGGAACCGCCGCTTGCGTTCTGTAGGCGAACTGCTGCAGAACCAATTCCGCATCGGTTTATCCCGGATGGAGCGCGTTGTCCGCGAACGGATGTCGATTCAAGACGCGAATATGATTACGCCGCAGGCGTTAATTAATATTCGTCCGGTCATCGCGTCGATTAAGGAATTTTTCGGCAGCTCTCAGCTTTCGCAGTTCATGGATCAGACGAATCCGCTGGGCGAATTGACGCATAAGCGCCGGTTGTCCGCGCTCGGTCCTGGTGGTTTGACGCGTGAACGCGCAGGCTTTGAGGTTCGTGACGTGCACCATTCCCACTATGGACGGATGTGTCCGATCGAAACGCCGGAAGGTCCGAACATCGGGTTGATTAACTCGTTGTCCACCTTTGCCCGTATTAACGAGTACGGTTTTATCGAGACGCCTTACCGTTGGGTAGACCCTGACACGGGGGTTGTTACGGATAAAATTCAATATATGACGGCCGATGAGGAAGATAACTACATCATCGCGCAAGCGAACGAACCGTTGAATGAAGACGGAACGTTCAAGAACGACCAACTGGTTGTCCGCTATAAGGATGAGCACTTAATCCTTCCGAAAGAGCGGGCCGACTACATGGACGTTTCGCCGAAGCAGGTTGTGTCTGTCGCGACGGCGCTCATTCCGTTCTTGGAGAACGACGACTCCAACCGCGCACTCATGGGATCGAACATGCAGCGTCAAGCGGTGCCGCTGTTGATTCCGAAGGCGCCATTCATCGGAACGGGCTTGGAGCATAAGGCTGCGAAGGATTCCGGCGTGTGCATCGTTTCCAAGTATGACGGTTTTATCGAGCGCGTATCCGCGAATGAGATTTGGCTGCGCCGCCAAGAGATGGTGGACGGCAAGCTTGTAACCGGCGACCTTGTAAAATACAAATTGCATAAATTCTTACGCTCCAACCAAGGGACTTGCATCAATCAGCGCCCGATCGTTCAGAAAGGCCAGCAGGTGAAGGCCGGCGATATTTTGGCGGATGGACCTTCCACGGAGATGGGCGAGTTGGCGCTTGGCCGCAACGTTGTCGTCGCATTTATGACCTGGGAAGGTTATAACTACGAGGATGCGATCTTGCTGAGTGAGAAGCTGGTGAAGGAGGACGTATTTACGTCGGTTCACATTGACGAATACGAATCCGAAGCCCGCGATACAAAGCTCGGTCCGGAGGAAATTACACGCGACATCCCGAACGTCGGCGAAGAAGCGTTGAAGAATTTGGACGAACGCGGGATTATCCGCGTCGGCGCGGAAATTGCCGCCGGCGACATCCTCGTCGGCAAGGTGACGCCTAAGGGTGTTACGGAGCTGACGGCGGAAGAACGCCTGCTGCACGCGATCTTTGGCGAGAAGGCCCGCGAAGTACGGGATACTTCGCTGCGTGTGCCGCACGGAACCGATGGGATCGTTGTTGACGTCAAAGTGTTTACCCGTGAGAACGGCGATGAGCTTCCTCCTGGCGTAAACCAATTGGTTCGTGTATACATCGCGCAGAAACGGAAAATCTCTGAAGGCGATAAGATGGCGGGACGCCATGGAAACAAAGGGGTCATCGCCCGCATTCTGCCGGAAGAAGATATGCCGTTCCTGCCGGACGGTACGCCGGTAGAAGTTGTGTTGAATCCATTGGGCGTTCCTTCCCGGATGAATATCGGGCAGGTGCTCGAGGTTCACCTCGGTATGGCGGCAAAGACGCTTGGTATTCATGTGGCAACGCCAGTATTTGACGGTGCGACAGAGTACGATGTGTTCGATACGATGGAAGAAGCCGGCATGCAGCGCAACGGCAAGACGGTGCTGTATGACGGGCGCACAGGCGAAAGATTTGAACGCGAAGTGACGGTCGGCGTTATGTACATGATCAAGCTTGCGCACATGGTCGACGATAAGATCCATGCGCGGTCCACGGGTCCGTACTCGCTCGTTACGCAGCAGCCGTTGGGCGGTAAAGCTCAATTCGGCGGCCAGCGTTTTGGTGAGATGGAAGTTTGGGCGCTTGAGGCTTACGGAGCGGCTTATACGCTCCAAGAAATCTTGACGGTGAAGTCCGACGACGTTGTCGGCCGTGTGAAAACATATGAGTCGATCGTCAAAGGCGAGAATGTGCCTGAACCGGGTGTTCCGGAATCGTTCAAGGTATTGATCAAAGAGCTTCAGAGCTTAGGAATGGATGTTAAGATCTTAAGCGAAAATGAAGAAGAGATCGAGATGCGAGAGCTGGATGACGAGGATGACACACCGAGCGATAAGCTGAACTTGAACATTGAGGGCGCTGAGGTTGGGGTCGACTGATCGTCGACTCCTGCCGCGCATTTCTGTGATATGTATTGAGAGGCGCAGCAATCGAAGATTGCGGCGTACATGTTTGACTAATAAAGCAGGGAGGGTTGCTCCTTGATGGATGTCAACAACTTTGAATTTATGAAAATTGGGCTGGCCTCCCCGGAAAAGATCCGGTCGTGGTCGCGCGGCGAAGTAAAGAAGCCGGAAACCATTAACTACCGGACGTTAAAGCCGGAGAAGGAAGGCTTGTTCTGCGAAAAAATCTTCGGGCCTCAGAAGGACTGGGAATGTCACTGCGGCAAGTATAAGCGTGTCCGCTATAAAGGCGTCGTCTGCGACCGCTGCGGCGTTGAAGTGACACGTGCGAAGGTTCGCCGCGAACGGATGGGCCATATTGAATTGGCTGCTCCTGTGTCTCATATTTGGTATTTTAAAGGCATCCCGAGCCGTATGGGTTTGGCGCTCGATATGTCTCCGCGCTCGTTAGAAGAGATTATTTACTTTGCATCATATGTCGTGACAGATCCAGGCGATACTCCGTTAGAGAAGAAACAGCTTCTCTCCGAGAAGGAGTACCGCAGCTACCGCGAGAAGTACGGCTACGCATTCCAAGCGGGAATGGGAGCTGAAGCGGTGAAGAGACTTCTTCAAGATATCGACTTGGTTAAAGAAGTTGATGCCTTGAAGGAAGAGCTGAAGACGGCTCAAGGACAACGCAGAAACCGCGCGATTAAGCGTCTTGAAGTGCTCGAGGCGTTCCGCAACTCCGGAAACCGTCCGGAATGGATGGTTATGGACGTACTGCCGGTCATTCCGCCGGAATTGCGCCCGATGGTGCAGTTGGACGGCGGCCGGTTTGCAACCTCTGACCTGAACGATCTTTACCGTCGTGTGATTAACCGGAACAACCGCTTGAAGCGGTTGTTGGATTTAGGCGCGCCGGATATTATCGTTCAGAACGAGAAGCGGATGCTTCAAGAAGCTGTTGACGCGTTAATTGACAACGGCCGCCGCGGCCGTCCTGTAACAGGCCCTGGCAACCGCCCGCTGAAGTCTCTTTCGCATATGCTGAAAGGGAAACAAGGTCGTTTCCGTCAAAACTTGCTCGGTAAGCGCGTTGACTACTCGGGACGTTCGGTTATCGTTGTTGGTCCTTCGTTGAAGATGTACCAGTGCGGTTTGCCGAAGGAAATGGCGTTGGAGCTCTTTAAGCCTTTCGTGATGAAGGAGCTTGTGAATAAAGGGCTTGCTCATAACATCAAGAGCGCGAAGCGCAAGGTAGAACGTGTGTCTCCTGAAGTATGGGATGTTCTTGAAGAGGTTATTAAGGAGCATCCGGTACTCTTAAACCGCGCTCCTACGCTTCACCGTTTGGGGATTCAAGCCTTCGAACCCATATTGGTTGAAGGCCGCGCCATTAAGCTTCATCCGCTCGTATGTACGGCATACAATGCAGACTTTGACGGCGACCAGATGGCTGTTCACGTTCCGCTCTCCGCGGAAGCGCAGGCGGAAGCACGCATCTTGATGCTTGCGTCCGGGAACATTTTGAACCCGAAAGACGGTAAACCGGTTGTTACGCCTTCGCAGGACATGGTCTTGGGAAGCTACTATTTGACGATGGACAACGTGGATGAGAAGGGTACGGGAACCATTTTCCGCGACTTCAATGAAGTGATTTCTTCTTATCAACGCGGTGTCGTAGGGCTGCACGCCAGAGTTGCCATCCGAGCATCGTCGCTGAATAAAACCTCGTTCACGGAAGAACAGCAGAAGGCGTTCCTCATTACGAACGTCGGGAAAATTATTTTTAACGAAATTTTCCCTGCAGACTTCCCGTATATTAACGAACCGACGAAGAAGAATTTGCTTCAAGGCGTGGACGACCGTTACTTCATTTACGAGAAGGGCGTCGACATCCGCGAGCGGATTCGCTCAGCGGAATTTAAAGGCGCGATCGGCAAGGACTTCCTGGGCGCGATCATTGCTGAATGCTTCCGCAAATATCACACGACTGAAACGTCTGTGATTTTGGATAATATTAAGCAGTTGGGCTTCACCTATTCGACGAAGGCGGGTATTACGATCGCGGTAGCGGATGTGAATGTACCGGAAGAAAAAGCGGCCATTCTCGAGGCATCGGAAGAGAAGGTTCGTGTCGTTACGAACCAATACCGCCGCGGTTTAATCACCGACGACGAACGCTATGACCGGATTATCAGCATCTGGTCGAAGGCGAAGGACGACATCACCGATATCCTGATGAAGTCTCTTGATAAATTTAACTCGATCAGCATGATGGTCGACTCGAAGGCTCGCGGTAATAAGTCGCAGATTACGCAGCTCGGCGGGATGCGCGGATTGATGGCGAACCCGGCCGGCCGAATCATTGAGTTGCCGATTAAGTCGAACTTCCGCGAAGGCTTAACCGTATTGGAGTACTTTATCTCCACACACGGCGCGCGGAAGGGTCTTGCCGATACGGCACTCCGTACGGCGGACTCGGGGTATTTGACAAGACGTCTTGTTGACGTTGCCCAAGACGTAATCGTCCGCGAGGATGATTGCGGTACGGACAAAGGCTTTATCGTCGGGAAGATTCAAGACGGTAAAGAAGTCATCGAGGATTTGTACGATCGTATTGAAGGCCGGTATGCATTCGAAACGATTCGTCATCCTCAAACCGGAGAAGTGATTGTCAACCGCAATGAACTGATTGGCGACGCCGAAGCGAATGCGATTATTGCGGCTGGTATCGAACGGATTCAAATTCGTTCCGTACTTTCCTGCCGTACGCGCCATGGCGTATGTAAGAAATGCTACGGCCGCAACCTGGCAACAGGCGCTCACGTGGAGATTGGCGAGGCTGTTGGTATAATTGCCGCCCAATCGATCGGTGAGCCTGGTACGCAGCTTACCATGCGTACGTTCCACACCGGCGGTGTTGCCGGCGACGATATTACGCAAGGTTTG